>ERZ1032215.316-NODE-316-length-8632-cov-11.634721_pt1 | contig 8632 bp, 9 predicted proteins | sample MGYA00518043_ERZ1032215 | MGnify/ENA primary metagenome ERZ1032215 (study PRJEB33718, sample SAMN03160146) | human skin metagenome | collected 2014-02-25 | study: EMG produced TPA metagenomics assembly of the PRJNA266117 data set (Human skin bacterial metagenome and... | reverse complement strand
AGAGACAGGCTTGAGGTACTGAAGATCGAAGACCAGGCGCAACTGCGCCGGCTGGATTTCGCCGGGCTGGCGCGGCTGCACCAGCTGAGCCTGATCAACCTCAAGAGCCTGGGGGAACTCAGCGGCCTGCAAACCTCGAACATCGCTGATCTGCGCATCATCAAGGCCCCACAGATGGATCTGCTGACACTGATCGACAGCCAGCTACCGCCCAGCGTGCAGCACCTCAAGCTCATCAGTGGCAAACGCGCCGTGGACAAACAGCTCGACGCCCGGCAACAGCAGCTGGGCATTCCTGAACCCCACGGCCCGTTCTGACCGCCGCCCTCTCGTAGGAGCGAGCTTGCTCGCGAAGCACCTCAACGATAACCCGCACTCACCGCGAGCCTGCGCAGTGCTTGCCACCGTCGCGAGCACGTCAGCCCCGGCGGCCCGTTGGCTATCGACGTTACGCCAAGCCCAGAGTGATGGCATGATGCCGCGCGACAATCATCAAGGACCGCTGATGTTTCCCCATCGAATCAAAGCACCGACCCAGGCCGACCTGCGCCTGCAGGTCGGTGCCCGGCTGGAGGCCGATCCGCGGGCCCGAGTCATCGTTCAGTGGCACAGCGTCGAGCAATACGATTACCCACTGCTGAAACAGACCGATGCCCTCTGCGCGCGTTATGGCGAGCGCCTCACCGTGCGTTTCTACAACCACTATTCGAGCAGAGGTTTTGATGGCCGGACCTTGCTCGCCCTGCCCAACGTCCACTCGCTGAGCCTGGACGGCCTCGAAACCCTGGAACATTTCCAGGCCATTGGCAGCCTGCACCAGCTCAGGGATTTTGCCCTGGAAGTCTTCCGTGCCGACCTGCCCGGGCTTCTGGCCCTGCCCAACCTCGAACACCTGCACAGCCTGCGGCTCTCCCTGGACCAGGGCCCAACCATCGATCTGGCGCCGATTGCCCGCATGCCCGAGTTGCAGAGCCTGCACATCAGCCCGCAGAGCCATGACCTGGAGATTCTGAGCCAGTGTCCGAGCATCAATACCCTGAGCCTGCATCGCCTACCGGCCAACACACCCCTGGGGATGGTCGCCGGCATGAGCGGCCTGCGCAGTCTGTCGGTGGCGTTCAGCAGCCGTGAGCAGATGCCCGAGCTGCACAGTCCCTACGTCAGGGAGCTGGAGATCATGCGCGTGCGTGGCCTCAACCGCCTGGACCTGGACGGCTTTCCACAGCTTGACGTGCTGAAGATCGAGGGCCAGGCGCAATTGAGCCAACTGGACCTTGCCGGGGCGCCGCAGTTGCGCAAGATGAGCCTGATCAACCTCAAGACCCTGGGGGAACTCAGCGGCCTGAAAACCTCGAACATCGCTGACCTGCGCATCATCAAGGCTCCTCAGCTGGATGCACTGACACTGATCGACAGCCAACTGCCGCCCAGCGTGCAGCACCTCAAGCTCATCAGTGGCAAACGCGCCGTGGACAAACAGCTCGAAGCTCGACAACTGCTACTGGGCATCCCGGAACCCCGTGACCCGTACTGACCGCCGCCCTCTCGTAGGAGCGAGCTTGCTCGCGAAGGACGTCAACGATAACGCGCACTCGCAGGAAACCTGCGGCGCTTTCGAAAGCATCGCGATGCAAGTTCGCTCCTACAGATTCACCGCCCCTTCCGTGATCACCCGCACCCGTGGCGCGCATTGGCACTCCACGGCTGTGCTAACGTTCGCCACCCCCAAAGCTTGAAACCCTGCCCCATGTCCATCACTGAGAATCTCCTGGCCTTCACCCTGGCCGCCACGCTGCTGACCCTGACCCCTGGCCTGGACACCGCCCTGGTGCTGCGCACCGCCACGGTGGAAGGCCGGCGGCAGGCGCTGCGCGCGGCGTTGGGCATCAATGCCGGCTGCCTGATCTGGGGCGCGGCTGTGGCCTTCGGCCTGGGGGCCTTGATCGCGGTGTCGGAACGGGCCTTCAACCTGTTGAAGTACTGCGGCGCCGCCTACCTCGCCTGGCTGGGACTGAACATGCTGCTGCGCCCGCGCCACTCGTTTGCTCCCACAGGCGCGAACAGCGACCCCGGCACCAACTGGTTTCTCAAGGGCATGCTGGGCAATGTGCTCAACCCCAAGGTGGGAGTGTTCTACGTGTCCTTTCTGCCGCAGTTCATTCCCCAGGGCCAGCCGCTGGTGGCCTGGACCTTCGGCCTGGTGAGCATTCACGTGGTGCTGGGGCTGGTCTGGTCGCTACTGCTGATCGCCGCCACCCGGCCCCTGGCCGGTGTGCTGCAGCGGGAAAAGGTGATCCAGTGGATGGACCGCACCACAGGGATGATCTTCGTACTGTTTGCCGCTCGATTGGCCTTGAGCAGGCGCTGAGAGCCGCTCCCAGCCACTGCCGACGACCACGACAAACTCACGAGGTCAGGCCAAGGCCGCCACTCAGGCTTGCGCCTCGCTCCTAAACTGTTGCCACTGTTCCCAGCAGTTCTCGGCCACCAGATCGCGGTAACCGCGCTGGTTTTCCATGCTCAGCGCCACGGCCACCGGCAACGCGACACAGGCGGCGTTATCACGAATCTCCAGCACTTCGGCCTCGGTCAGGGGCATGCCCTTGGTGTTTTCGGCATTCAGCAGCAAGGCCACCAACGCAGGTACGAATACCAGGCAAAGCTGATCAGTCATGGCTCAGGGTCCAGGGGTTAGGCAAGGGCCGAAAAGCCTACACACATCGGCCCTGCGCAGCCATTGCACAAGGACAGCAACGGCTGCCAGGGGCGCTTTCGCACACAACGGCTGGGCAGCACAGGCGATCTGCCCGCCCCCGCCATTCACCCCTCGGCCAACACCACGCCCCGCGCTTCCAGCAGCTTCACGAAACTGCTCAGGCTTTGCGACACGGTGCCGCGCCGCCAGACCAGCCAGGTGCGCAGGAAGCGAAAACGCGGGGACAACGGCCAGACGCTGACCGTGGCGCAGCCGGGCATGCTTTCCAACATGCTGCGGGGCATCAGCGCCAGCCCGGCGCCGGCGCTGACGCAGGCCAGCATGCCGTGGTAGGACTCCATTTCATGGATCTTGCCCGGCACCGCGGCGTCCTGGGTGAACCAGCTTTCGAAGTGATGACGGTAGGAGCAGTTGGCGCGAAAGGCATAGATGCTTTCGCCGTTGACCTCCCGCGCCCGGGTAATCGGCGCATGCCCCAGCGGGGCGATCAGCACCATTTCCTCCTCGAACACCGGCAGCCCTTCCAGGGCCGGGTGGCGCACCGGGCCGTCGACGAAGGCGGCCACCAGGCGGCCAGACAGCACGCCGTCGATCATGGTCCCGGAGGGGCCGGTGGACAGGTCCAGTTCCACCTTGGCGTACTGCTGGTTGTAGGCCGCGAGCAGCGCCGGGATGCGTACCGCCGCCGTGCTTTCCAGCGAGCCCAGGGCGAACGGGCCCTGGGGTTCCTCGCCGGCCACAGTCAGACGCGCCTCGGCCACCAGGTCGAGAATGCGCCGGGCGTAGTCGAGGAAGTTCCACCCGGCAGGCGATAGGCGCATGCGGCTCTTCTCGCGGATAAACAGCTCCACCCCCAGGTCCTGCTCCAGTTGCTTGATCCTGGTGGTCAGGTTCGACGGCACCCTGTGGATCAGTTGCGCGGCGGCGCTGATGCTGCCCTGCTCGGCAACGGCCTTGAAAATTTCCAGCTGGACCAGATCCACAGCATTCTCCAAACGTGAACGACTTGCTCAATATTATTCAGTTTTCAGCAAAGATCCAGCGCCGTAACCTGCTGCCATTCCCACCCGAGCAGGACGGTGCCATGAGCCTTGTTTCCAGCCACACCCACGCCTTGTCGATCAACCCCGCCACTGGCGAGCAGATCGGCGCCTACCCCTACCACTCCGAGGCTGAGCAGGACGCCGCACTGAGCCGTGCCGCCGCTGGTTTCGCCCAGTGGAAACGCCAGACCATCGCCGAGCGCGCCAGCCGCCTGAACGCACTGGCCCAGGCCCTGCGGGACAACAGCGAGGCCATGGCCCGCATGATCAGCCTGGAAATGGGCAAGCCCCTGCCCCAGGCCCGGGGCGAAATCGAAAAGTGCGCCCAGCTGTGCCTGTGGTACGCCGAGCACGGCCCGGCCATGCTGGCCCCGGAAGCGACCCTGGTAGAGAACAACAAGGCACGCATCGAGTACCGGCCACTGGGCCCCATCCTCGCGGTGATGCCGTGGAACTTCCCGATCTGGCAGGTGCTGCGCGGCGCGGTGCCGGCGCTGCTGGCGGGCAACACCTACGTGCTCAAGCACGCCCCGAATGTCATGGGCAGCGCCTACCTGCTGCTGGACGCCATGCAGCGCGCCGGTTTCCCTGAAGGGGTGTTCGAGCTGCTCAACGTCACCCCGGACGGCGTATCCAGCGCCATCGCCGACCGCCGCATCGCCGCCGTGACCCTCACCGGCAGCGTGCGCGCCGGCATCGCCATCGGCGCCCAGGCCGGCGCCGCGCTGAAGAAATGCGTGCTGGAACTGGGCGGCTCCGACCCCTTTATCGTGCTCAACGACGCCGACCTCGACGAAGCGGTCAAGGCCGCGGTGATCGGCCGCTACCAGAACACCGGCCAGGTCTGCGCCGCCGCCAAGCGCCTGATCATCGAGCAAGGGGTGGTCGCGGAGTTCACCCGCAAATTCGTCGAAGCCACCCGCGCCCTGGTGATCGGCGACCCGCTGGCCAGCGACACCTACATCGGCCCCATGGCCCGCTTCGACCTGCGTGACGAGCTGCACCAGCAGGTCCAGGCGACCCTGGCCGAAGGCGCCACCCTGCTGCTGGGCGGCGACAAGGTCGAAGGCGCCGGCAACTATTACCAACCCACGGTGCTGGCCAACGTCACCGAGCAGATGACCGCCTTCAGGCAGGAACTGTTCGGCCCGGTGGCCGCCATCATCAGCGCCCGGGATGCGCAGCACGCCCTGGAACTGGCCAACGACAGCGAGTTCGGCCTCACCGCCACGATCTTCACCCAGGACCTGGAACGGGCCCGGCAGATGACCGACGAGCTGGAAACCGGCGGCGTGTTCATCAATGGCTACAGCGCCAGCGACCCCCGGGTGACCTTCGGCGGAGTGAAAAAAAGCGGCTTCGGGCGCGAGCTGTCGCACTTTGGCGTACGCGAATTCTGCAATGCGCAGACGGTGTGGCTGGATCGCCGGTAAGACCGGGCGGCCACCCAAGGGCGCAATGCCCGGATGAAAAAACGGACCTGGATCAGGTCCGTTTTCTGGAGGGCTCAAATGGTGTTCAGCACAAAATACAGCAGCAATATCCCGGCGATCACCAGCCCCTCATGATCATGGGTAAACCCCCACCAAGCGCCATAGAACGCGGCCCCTACGCCTAGAGCCGTCAGCAGAGCAAAACCATACATCCTGGCCCTGAACCAGAATGATGGACGCTCGCACAGATCGGCCCCTGTCGAAGCAGACAGCAAGGGGGTCGCGATATGCGAGGCCAGCACATAGTTGACGATATTCGGCTGGTTCGGCCGTTGCAGGGGTTTGCCGTGATCGCCCTTGAACCACAGGGTCTGAGGCTGGGTCGGCAAATCACGCAGTTCGTCGAAGCCATCGACGCCACCGGTTCCCACGTCACGAAAGCCGATCAAGTGCAGGCCCCGGCACAACCCGCCTACGGGCCAGTCCTCGGAACTGCACTGGTTCGCCACAGTCGCCACCTGACGCCGCAACATCATCCGCTGCCATGGAAACTCCCGAGGCAGTACGCTGCCCGCCAGGTACACCCGATCGAACTTCAGTGACGACACCTCAAGCAGGCTGGTGCCAAGGATATAGGTGCCATTACTGTGGCCGACAAAGTGGAACTGCACGTCTGGATTGCGCGCCACGTGGTAGCTGTAACGGTCGAGAAACCAGGCCAGGTTGCCGCGACGCACCCACGGCAAGGCAAACTTGATTGCGGAAAACCAGCCATAAGTGGAGCGATCCACCAACACCGGCGACTCATGACCCGAGCAGGCAGCGGCCAGTGGCTTGCCCTGCCCGTCGGACTTGGCCTGTTGCTCTATGGCTTCGGCAATGTCGGTGACCCAGCCCGAATTGCCGTCACGGATACCGTGGAGTACGAACACCACTCGCCCAGGTCCGGTGGCTGGCAACTCGCCAGCCTGCTCGGGCTCGTGTAGTTGAGGGTCCGGGTTCCGGAACACCTCCATTATCCGCATAAACCCCGCGGCCCCAGGAGGCGCCGCCGGATCGAATAGGTTGCTGTGATCGGCCCCCTCGATGGTCACCGTGTAGGAGTTGGCAAACGCTTCGGTATCGCGCACATCCTCACGGGCCACCACACCATCGATATCACCGAGAAACTGCACGACAAAAGGTCGGTGTTCATCGTCCCGTTCATGGAAATGACGCATCCAGGACAAGCGCAGGTCGGTAACAAAAAAAGAGCCCTTTTCCAACTCCATGAGCCAGCCCAGGGTAAACCAGGAGGGAGGCTTGAGCAGCAGCCACTGCAGCGAAACCAGCTTCATCAGCGCCATGCCCAAGGCCCAGGTAGCGGTTGCGTAAGGGCGAAAGCCGCGGTTGATGGAGGCAAACAACAGCACCGACTCGACCTTGCTCCACCATGCCCCTCGCGACGGCTGATCCAGGTAGGCACCTGCCGCCAGCAGATAGGCATCACGCACAATCATGCCGCCAGCGCTGTGCCCCAGCAGAATGATTCGGCTGTATTGCGGGGCCAACGCATCGATTTTCGCCATCAGTTCCAACGAGAGATCCCGCACCCGAGCCGCACGAAAGAGGTTTCTCACACCGCGAGTATCGTGATGATGCCAATGGCCAGTGATCCCCTGCTCGCGCAGCCGATCCTCAAGCCGCCTCCAGGCCCCATCGTGATTACCCAAGCCACCAACCACGACAATGAGCGGTTCTACGCGCATGGAGCACCTCCCTGTGGATTGCCTTGCGCCACCTGCGAACGGTGCTGGCGTCGCGCCACCTTAGGTATAGGTTCTTTTGCAGGTCCTGCGCGCAAGCCCCCCACCTTTTTCGCAGCAGGCTCAGGGCCAGCACCTTTTGGCCTCCCCGGACATTGCCAAGTCCCATCCGATTGTTGCACCAGCCGGCAAAACTGCTACAAATGCGCCGCTCCTGATTCAGTCCGCCCCCCAGGACTGCACCCTCTTTCGCCAAGGGACTTGCCGATGCCGACCCTGACTCCGAATATTCAATTCAGATTTGATCAAGTCGATACCCGACTCGGTGCCCCGGATTTCTGGTCGTGGGCGTTCTCCAACGCACGAGACCCGTTCCTGCGCGGCGTCTTGATCGAATACCTGCTATGCCAGCACCTGATCTCCCATGCGGAGGAAATTGCCGGCAAGCTGGTGGAGCACTTCACTTTTCAGAACCCTTACCCCGACAACCTGAGCAAAAGCCTGAGAAAGAGTTTCGAGTTCCAGCATCAAGGCGATGTATTCGATCTGCAACTGACCTGGGGGTTGACCATCGAAATCAAAAGCACCGCCTCGCCCAAGCATTGGCGTATCAACAAGACCTCATACTGGAACCTGCTGCTGGACAAGAATCTCAAGAGAAAAGGCTTCCAGGCTCACTACTACGTTCTCGCCGAACTCACTCAGAGCCCGCGGACCGACCAGGGCGCCCTGACCTTTGAAAACATTCGCTTCCACCTACTGTCGAGGGATGATGTGGAGGCCTTGGCCGGTACCAAGAACCATGTGACTTTCGATCAATTCTCGTCGCTGTCCCTGGCCCAAAAACAGACATGCGACTATCAGCAACTGCCTTTCAGGCTCAAGGCACTGGTGAATCGTCGATTTGCCCTAAGCCTCAACCAGATCGAGCGGGGTTGGAAAATCCCCCTGCCCCGGGTCCGGGGCGCCTTCCCGCTGGCAGTGGAGAAAGACGGGGTGATTCACGCCGGATATTACTGTGGCACTAGCAAGAAGCCTCTGAATCGCTTCGATGTTCCTTGGCGCAAAGGCTTCACTCCCACCTGGAAAGACTGGGAATCCGTGGGGCTGCGCTTCGTGCCGGAGCGATGATCGAAAGCACATCACAATACCCACCAGAGGCCGCCCGCACGGCTGAACCTGCCCCTAGGGCAAGGCCGAGAGTGCCTGGGCTTGAGCGCTAGTGCCTTCAGATATTTCATTCTTTTAAGAATTTTCTTGAAGCAAGCAAGCCTGCCTCATTCTTATGATGCTGCTCTTTGGCATTACTCTGAGGTCCGCTATGTGCTCCTCCCTGCAAAAGTTCATCGTTCGTCTTCCAGGCGACCTGCACAACCAGCTCAAACACATTGCCAAACGAGAAAACCGCAGCATGAACAATGAAATCGTCGACCGCCTGGAAAAGTCCCTGGTCGTCGATGAAACCCGTGAGATGAATGAGAAACTCATCAGCCTGCTGCTGCGCAAGGTCGATTCCATGGAGGAGCGGATCAAGTACCTGCAGATGGGCCACCCGGAGCCCGAGCAGGATTGCCCACGGCCTTGTTACGCAAGGACTTGAAGCGGCGACTCCCGCCACGCGATCTTCTACCTTTCCCGCCTTTACCCCCTGTCTCTTATACACATCTCCGAGCCCACGAGACCAGAGAGGATCTC
>ERZ1032215.315-NODE-315-length-8632-cov-11.695465_pt1 | contig 8632 bp, 7 predicted proteins | sample MGYA00518043_ERZ1032215 | MGnify/ENA primary metagenome ERZ1032215 (study PRJEB33718, sample SAMN03160146) | human skin metagenome | collected 2014-02-25 | study: EMG produced TPA metagenomics assembly of the PRJNA266117 data set (Human skin bacterial metagenome and... | reverse complement strand
GACGAAAGCCGTTACCTGATCGGTGACGACGAACACGGTTGGGGCGTGGGCGTGGTGTTCAACATCGAAGGCGGTTGCTATGCCAAGTGCATCGACCTGTCGGAAAAGAACGAGCCGGTGATCTGGAAAGCCATCCAGCACGGTGCCGTTCTGGAAAACGTGGTGATCGACCCGGTCACCAAGAAAGCCGACTACGCCGACGACAGCCTGACCCAGAACAGCCGCGCCGCCTACCCGCGCGAGCTGATCGAAAAACGCGCACCGAAGAACCTCGGTGGCGAGCCTAACGCCGTGATCTTCCTGACCTGCGACCTGACCGGCGTACTGCCGCCCGTCTCGATCCTCAGCGAAGAACAAGCCGCCTACCACTTCCTGTCCGGCTACACCGCTCTGGTGGGCTCGACTGAAATGGGTTCGGGCTCGGGCATCAAGTCGACCTTCTCCACCTGCTTCGGCGCACCGTTCTTCCCGCGTCCGGCGGGCGAATACGCCGAGCTGCTGATCAAGCGCATCCGCGGTTTCGGCTCCAAGGTCTACCTGGTCAACACCGGCTGGACCGGCGGTGGCTACGGCGTGGGCAAACGCTTCAACATCCCCACCACCCGTGGCGTGATTGCAGCGATCCAGAGCGGCGCGCTGATCGGTGCCGAGACCGAGCACCTGGAAATCGTCAACCTGGACGTGCCAAAAGCCGTACCGGGCGTTGAAACCGGCCTGCTCAACCCACGCAACACCTGGGCTGACAAAGCCGCCTACGACGAAGCCGCCAAGGCCCTGGCCGGCCTGTTCATCGAGAACTTCAAGAAGTTCGACGTGAGCGACGCGATCAAGGCTGCTGGTCCGAAGCTGTAAGCTTCGACCTGCCATTAAAAAGCCGCCCTTCGGGGCGGCTTTTTTGTGCGCAGCTGTAGCCGCAGGCGCAGGCTGCGATGGGATGCGCGGCATCCCCTGGGCCAGCCAGACACCCTCACGTCTTCAAGTGCAACACCAACGCCCCCAGCAACACCAGCACCACCCCCGTCACCTGCACCGCCGTCAGCCGCTCCTTGAAGAACACATAGCCCAGCACCGCAGCGATGCCGCCGGACAGGGTGCTGATTACCGTCACCACCGACACCGAGCCGCTCATGGCACCCCAGGAAAAGGCGAAGAAGGCGCCCAGGTTCATCAGGCTGGTGGAGGCCAGCAGGCCGCAGTTCTTCAGCGGCGGGATCTTCAGCCCGTCCGCAACTTTGAGCACCATCAGCAGCATCACGCCGCTGCCCACCGCGTAACCCAGCCAGAGCATGCTGATCGGCCCCAGTTGCGGCAGGGTGTAGCGGCCCTGCAGCCAGAAGCTGGTGCCATAGAGGAAGGCCGAGAGCAGGGCGAAGAAGATCGAGCGGCCGGCGGCGGTGCTGTGGGGCAGCTTGGAGTCCGAGTGCAGGCTGGAGAGGATCACGCCGATCACGCACAACAGGATGCACATGAGCTGCAGCAGGCTGATCTGCTCGCCGCTGGCCCAGGACAGCAAGGTGGTGACCACACCGTAGGAGGTCACCAACGGGGCGACGATGGAGGCTTTGCCCAGGGCGAAGGCCTTGCCCAGGGCCAGGGCGCCGGAGACGGTGAAGGCCGCGGCGACCACGCCCATCAGCCAGACCTCCAGGGGCGCGGCCATGGCCTTGAGCAGGAAGGCGGGAAAGATCGTCAGCAGCAGGCTCATCAGGGTGAACCCCAGGCTCTGGCTGAAGAACACCGCACGTTTCACGCCCACGGCGCGCACGTTGAGCCCCACGAGAAAATCGGTGCCGCCCCAGAGCAGGGCGGCGAGCAAGCCCATCAGTACGTCCACGACATTTCCTTATGTACTGCCGTGGACCTTAGAGGCCTTCCAGCTCCTGAGTGTCCCAGCGTTGCTCCTTGAGCGCCCGGTACAGCATGCCGATGGTCAGCGGGAGCTTGTCTCCCCGACCCTTGGCGCGACGCTTGAGGGACACATCGTAGCCTTCGGGCTGGAAGTAGCGATAGCTGTCGAAATCGACAAAATCGATATCAAACTGTTCTTCCAGAGCGTTGAGTAAATGACGGGCGTCGGCGCCGTCGCAACCCAGGTCGAGATTGATCGCGGTGTTCAGGCGAAGAGTCTTGCGCTCGGGCAGGCCTATTTCCTCATGCAGCAGTTGCATGAGCTGGCGCATGATGACGTCGTCGGGAAAGCCGGGGGCCAGTTGCATGGTCGGGGTTCACTTGCGGTTTCCAGGAGCTGCAGTGTAAGGCGAGTAGGGGTTTGGCTTGCAAGTGCTCGGAGGTCGGGACGGGGGGCGTTGCTCCGGGTAGGCAAGACTGTCGTTTTGCGCTGTATTTACGGCGCCAGGCCGAGCATTGGCGGGCAAAACTGTGTATGGTTCGCCGCTGATGGGTGGGGCGGGACAGAGGTCCGGCCATCGTTATCTACAGGGATTTTGTTATGGCTTTTTTCCGCCTGGCGGCGTTGTTGTGGCTAGGGATGCTGATGAGTCCGGTGCAGGCTCAGTCGTTGTCGCTCCAGGTGCTGGATGCGGTGGTCAAGGACGCGGTGCTGGCCGATGCCGAAGTGCAGTTGGGGCAGGCTTCCGGACGGACCGATGCCCAGGGGCGAGTGACGCTGGAGGCCGCCGATTCGCCGGGCAGTGAACTGCTGATCCGCAAGCTCGGTTATGCCGACCTGCGGGCCAAGTGCCCGTGCCAGGGGCTGAGCTACGCCATGAGCCCGGTGCTCAAGGATCCGCAAAGCCTGCGCGTGGTGCTGAGCTGGAGTGCACCGGGGGAAGACCTGGATGCGCATTTGAGCTATCCCCACCGGTTGCTGTATTACGCCACCGGCACCGGGCCGGGGGCGCGGATGAATGTGGATAGCACCGACAGCCGCGGGCCGGAGACCCTCACCATCGAACAGCCTGTGCCGGGCGATGCCTACGTGTATGCGGTGCACGACTTTACCAACGGCAATAATCCCGAATCCTTGCGCCTGGGCCGCAGCCAGGCGCAGGTCTTTGTCTATAAGGGCCCGACGCTGATGCGCAGCTACCGGGTGCCACAGAACCGCCAGGGCAACCTCTGGGTAGTGTTTCGCCTGACGGCCAATGGCCAACTGCAGGACATCGATCGGGTGCTGCAAGGCAACGAGGAAGTGGAGTCGCGGATGAGCGACCTCGATCCGCTGCTACTGGCCAATGGCAAGCCCATCGATGAAGTGCTGGCCAGGGACGAGGGGCCGGTGGATGCCAAGAGCCTCAACCAGAAAGGCGAGGCTTCCTACCGCAAGGGCGACTTCGGCAGTGCGGGTATCTACTATCGCGAAGCCATCGAGCTGGATCCAGGCTTTGCCCAGGCCTACAGCAACCTGGCGCTGTCCAACCGCAAGAACAGCCGCCCCGACGAGGCCGTGGCCGCCGATCGCCAGGCAATCGCCCTGGCCAGTGGCCCGTCGGCACCCACCATACGCGCCAGCGCCTACTACGACATGGGGCGCATCTACGAAGATGCCGGGCAATTGGTCACGGCGCTGGAGCACTACCGCAAGGCCCGGGAGCAGAAGGCCAACCCGGTGTACGACAAGGCGATAGAGCGGTTGCAGAACCGCTGATCACACAGGCAGAAGTTATCTCCACAACGCGCCGGCAGTGGCGCGTTGTGCATTTATGGAGGTTGGTATGCGAATTCGTGTTTTCCCCTGGTTGCTGGCGCTGTGTCTGACCACAGGGGTGGCCCAGGCGGCCGGGCCGCTGGTGTTCGCCACCATCGACCGCAGTGGCTGGCCGAATCCGCTGACCAGCGCCGCAGATTTCGATACCGCCTCCCGGGCCGAGATTCTGATGTTCAGCAAAGCCCTGCTGGCCACCGAGGCCTTGGATGACAAGGCCCTCAAGCAGCGGCTTGGAGTGCGGCAGCTTGACCGCAAGTCGGTGGATCAACTGCGCCAGCGTTTTTGGGACCAATTGCTGGGCAACTACCGGCAGGCCAGCCAGGGCTGTGATGGCCAGCCTTTCTGTCTGCAGGTACGCAGCCTTGGGGAGCTGCGGCAACTGGCGGCCAGTTTCACCGGCGCCAGCAAGGCGGCCTACGGCGCCTGGGGTGAGGCCAGTGGGCAGTTTCATCAGCAGTACCTCAATGAACAGCTGCGCCTGGCCGCCTTGTTTCCCGCCGTCAGCAGTGAGATCCAGCGCATGGACCCGGCAGAGCGCCTGGGCGACGAACTGGCAGACCGGCAGTTTCTGCTGACCTTCGACGATGGGCCGAGCCTGAGAGACGGGCCTACGGATCAGTTGATCGAGGTGCTGCGGGCCTACGATCTGCATAGCCTTTTCTTTGTCCTGGGGGACTCGTTTCAGGCGCGCCTGAGCCAGTCTTCGGCAGGGAAAATGCGCGAGTTGTACGACGGTCAGTGTGTGGGCGTACACGGCTGGGAGCACAAGTCCCACTCCTCCTGGAACGAATGGCAAAGCTCGGTGATTCGCAGCGCCAACTTGGCCAACCGCACGTTGACCAATGAGTACCTGCCGCTGTTCCGGCCGCCATACGGGCAGCGTCGCAGTGACAGCGCCGGGTTCTTCAAGGCCCAGGGGGTGCAGGTGATGCTGTGGAACATCGACTCCCAGGACTGGAGCAAGAAGGTCGGCGCCGAGGCGGCCGCGCAGCGGGTGCAGACACTGATGCTGCTCTGGCGCCGGGGCATCATTCTGTTCCATGACACCCATGCCAAGGCCGCCCAGGCGGTTCCGGCCTTGCTCAAGGCCAATCAGCACAACGGCGTGCAGTGGCTGGATTGCCGGACCTTGCGCTAGCGGTGGCCTCCTTTAGCGGCAAGCCGGCTACTGCGCTGGGGCTGGCTTGCCGATGAAGCTTCTTGTGCCCGGTATCATCCGGTAGCGCTTTTCCTTCGACCTTTTCTGGCCCTGCCGACCTGTCCCGCTAGTCTTCAAGACAGGTCAGCGGTCCAAGGAGTGACCCTTATGCACAGCACCCTGGAACAGGTCTTCGGTTATCCACAGTTTCGTCCGGGCCAGGAGGCCGCGGTCAGCGCGGTGCTCTCCGGGCGCTCGGCGGCAGCGATCTTTCCCACCGGTTCGGGCAAGTCCCTGTGCTACCAGTTGCCGGCCCTGCTGCTGCCGCACCTGACCCTGGTGGTTTCGCCGCTGCTGGCGCTGATGCAGGACCAGTTGGCCTTCCTCCAGCGCCACGGCATTGCCGCTGCCAGCATCGACTCGGCCCAGGGCCGGGATGAAGCCAATGAGGTCATGGCCCGGGCTCGTTCCGGGGAGCTGAAGATCCTGATGATCTCGGTGGAGCGGCTGAAGAACGAACGCTTTCGCAATTTTCTGCAGCAGGTGCCCATCTCCCTGCTGGTGGTGGACGAGGCGCACTGCATCTCCGAATGGGGCCACAACTTCCGCCCCGACTACCTGAAACTGCCGGACTACCAGCGCCAGTTCAACATCCCCCAGGCCCTGCTACTGACGGCCACGGCGACCCCCAAAGTGATCGCCGACATGCAGGCCAAGTTCGCCATCGCCCAGCAGGACGTAGTAACCACCGGTTTCTACCGGCCCAACCTCAACCTGCTGGTGGAGCCGGTACCGGGCGCCGACAAGCGTCGGCGGCTGGTGCAGTGGATGAGCGCCCGGGCCGGGCAGCCGAGCATTGTCTACGTGACCCTGCAGAAAACCGCCGAGCAGATCGCCGAGCACCTGAGCCAGCAAGGCATCTCCGCCGAGGCCTACCACGCCGGCCTGCCCCACGAGCAGCGCGAGTCGATCCAGCGTCGTTTCATGGAGGGCCGCAGCCACTGCATCGTCGCCACCATCGCCTTCGGCATGGGCATCGACAAGAGCGACATCCGCAACGTGGTGCACTTCGATCTGCCCAAGTCCATCGAGAACTACAGCCAGGAAATCGGTCGTGCCGGGCGCGACGGCCAGCCTTCGGATTGCCTGGTGCTGGCCAACCGCGACAGCCTCAACGTGCTGGAAAACTTCGTCTACGGCGACACCCCGGAATTGAGTGGCATCCGTTGTGTGCTGGAGGAGTTGCAGGCATCGGCGGCGGACGGGCAATGGGAGTTCCTGCTCGGCCCCCTGGCGGACCAGAGCAACATTCGCCAACTGCCACTCAAGACCTTGCTGGTGCAGCTGGAACTGCGGGGCCTGATCGCGCCGCGCTATGCCTATTTCGCGGAATACCGCTTCAAACTGCTGCTGGAAACCGAGGCCCTGCTGGCGCGTTTCGAAGGCGAGCGGAGGGACTTCGTCGAGGCCGTGATCAACACTTCAAGCCGCGCCAGGACCTGGGCTACGGTGAATTTCGACGCGCTCTACGAGCAGTACCAGGCGCCGCGCAACCGGGTGGTCAAGGCCTTGGACTACTTCCAGGAAAAAGGCTGGGTAGAGCTGGAAAGCAAGCAGATGACCGAGGTCTACAGCCTGTTGCAGACGGACTTTGACCTGGCGGCACTGAGTGCCGACCTGCACGGTTATTTCACCCGCCACGAGGGCAGTGAAATTGCGCGGATCCACGCCATGCTCGACCTGTTCGCCACCGAGCAGTGCCTGGGTTACCGCCTGGCGGAGTATTTCGGCGACCGGCAGGCACCCCAGCGTTGCGGGCATTGTTCGGTGTGCCATGGCCAGGTGGCGCGGCTGCCGGAGCCGCCGGTTCTGCCCGCGCTTGTGGATAAGAGTTTCGACGGGCTGTGTGGCCACTTTATCCACAGGCACCAGCAGCACACCGGCGATGTACCCGGGGCGGAACGCCTGACCCGTTTTCTCTGTGGTATCAGCGTGCCGTTGTTCACCCGGCTCAAGGCTCGGAGCATCCCCGGTTTCGCGGCACTGGAAGATTACCCTTATGCCGCGGTGCGGGCGTGGTGCGAGGCCCATTTGCCAGGCTGAAAATCCATCTGCTGAATGCTGCTTATCACAGGAATAAATTTCAAAAATGATGAGGGCCTGACTATGGTGGGGGCTGTCTTTGGATCGCCCACAAGAGAGCCAGCATGAGCCAGACAGCTTTCGATATTCAGCGCGCCGCCGTGATCGGTGCCGGCACCATGGGCCGTGGCATTGTCATGTGCCTGGCCAATGCCGGCCTGCCGGTACTGTGGCTGGACAACAACCCGCAGATGCTCCAGCAGGCCCTGGCGGCGGTGGCGGACACCTATGCCCACAACGTGCGCCAGGGGCGCATCGATCAGGCCGAGGCCGATGCGCGGGTGGCGCGGATCAAGCCGGCGGCGGATTATCCACAGCTCGCCGACGTGGACCTGGTGATCGAGGCGGTCTACGAAAACCTCGAACTCAAGCAGCAGATCTTCCGCCAGCTGGACGCGACCCTCAAGCCCGAGGCGATCCTTGCCAGCAACACCTCGGCCCTGGATATCGACGCGATTGCCGCAGTCACCCAGCGGGCGCCACAGGTACTGGGCCTGCACTTCTTCAGCCCGGCCCACATCATGAAACTGCTGGAGGTGGTGCGCGCGGCCAAGACCGCGCCTGCGGTGCTCGACGCTGCCTTGGCCCTGGGGCAGCGCATGGGCAAGGTCAGTGTCGTGGCGGGCAACTGCTTCGGCTTCATCGGCAATCGCATGCTCAACACCTACGTGCTCGAGGCGCGCAAGATGCTGCTGGAAGGGGCGTTTCCCTATCAGGTGGATGGCGCCTTGCAGGGGTTCGGTTTCGCCATGGGCCCGTTCCGCATGTATGACGTGGTGGGCATCGACCTGGGCTGGCGCGCCCGGCAACTGGACGGTGTGGGCCAGGATGCGCCCGAGGTGCAGATCGACAACCGGTTGTGCGAGTCGGGTCGTTTCGGCCAGAAGAGTGGCGACGGCTACTACCACTACGAACCCGGCAGCCGCCAGGCCGAGCATGACCTGCAGGTGGATGCGCTGGTGCTGCAGGTCAGCGAGGAGCTGGGTTACCGGCGCCGGGACATCGGCCCCGAGGAGATCCTCGAGCGCTGCCTGCTGGCGCTGGTCAACGAAGGTGCGAAGATTCTCCAGGAGGGCATCGCCCAGTCGGCCGCCGACATCGACCGGGTCTATCTCAATGGCTACGGTTTTCCCAAGGAGCAGGGTGGGCCGATGAGCTGGGCGGATGCCCAGGGGCTGGAGCAGGTCCGCCAGCGTTTGCAGCACCTGCAAGCCGAGCACGGGGCGCATTGGCGCCCGGCGCAGTTGATCGAGGAACTGGCCGCGGCCGGAAAAGGGTTTGCCCAGGCTTAGCTGCCTGGGGTGAAATGCCGGGCGATCAACCGATCGCCCGGCCTTCAATCGATGGGAGAGAGCCCTGATGTCCGAGCCTATGCCGCAACGCGGCGACTATCGTCATTTCCAGCCGATCATCACCCGCTGGCATGACAACGATGTCTACGGCCACGTGAACAATGTCACCTACTACAGCTTCTTCGACACGGCGGTGAACACCTACCTGATCGAACGGGGCGGGCTGGATATCCATGACGGCGAGGTGGTGGGATTCGTGGTCAGCTCGGCTTGTGATTACTTTGCGTCCATCGCCTTTCCCGAACGCATCGAGATCGGTTTGCGGGTCGGCAAGCTGGGCAACCCTGTCTCTTATACACATCTGACGCTGCCGACGATATGCAGTGTGTAGAT
>ERZ1032215.310-NODE-310-length-8867-cov-12.855765_pt1 | contig 8867 bp, 13 predicted proteins | sample MGYA00518043_ERZ1032215 | MGnify/ENA primary metagenome ERZ1032215 (study PRJEB33718, sample SAMN03160146) | human skin metagenome | collected 2014-02-25 | study: EMG produced TPA metagenomics assembly of the PRJNA266117 data set (Human skin bacterial metagenome... | reverse complement strand
CGAGATCCTCTCTGGTCTCGTGGGCTCGGAGATGTGTATAAGAGACAGGCCTGATCCTGGCGTTGTGCCTGGAACCGCTTCGCTGGGAAGCGATTGTCAGCGCCGGGCCGGCCATTCTCTATGGCGGGGTGGTGGCCGTCGGTATCGGCTACACCTTGCAGGTGATTGCCCAAAAGGACGCAATCGCCTCTCACGCGGCAATCATTCTGTCCCTGGAAGCGGTATTTGCCGCCATTGCCGGGGCCTGGTTGCTGGATGAGTCGCTGCAGGCCCGCGGCTACTTCGGCTGCGCGCTGATGCTCAGCGGCATGCTGGTAGCCCAGCTATGGCCACAAAAGCCTCATTCCAGCACGACTACACAAAGGGCTTGAGCCGGGCATGCACATCGTCATCCGGATCGATGGCCTTCTGGAACTTCGCTGACAGGTAATGGGTGCTGAACACATCGAGGTAGGCATCCAGTACCTGGCTGACCTGCTCATCGCCGGCCAGTTCCAGGCATAACGCCGCCACTTCAGCGGTACAGAAGTGATCATCACGCTTGGAGCGACGCAGCTTGTAGCGCGAGAGCTTCTCCGGGGACAGGCTGAGAACCGGCAAGTGCTCCAGGTAAGGGCTCTTGCGGAACATCTTGCGCGCCTCGCTCCAGGTAGCGTCCAGCAGAATGAACAGCGGCCGCTTGCCCTCCTCCTGCCTGACTTCGCTGACCACTCGTTCGGGCGCGACGAACTCGCCCGGAAATACGATATAGGGCTGCCACTGCGGGTCGGCCAGCAACGCCAGCAGTTGCGGGTCGACCTCAGTACGCGACCAGCTGAACGCCGTTGTGTCGCCAATTACATCGGCAATCAGCCAACCGGTATTGCTCGGCTTGAGCGGTTCGACGTCGTGCATCACCAGGCACATGGCTGACCGGGCAACGACTTTCGGTCGCCAGGCACACAGGCAATGGCTGGGAATCACTCGGCAGCGGGGGCAGCGTTCAGCCCGTGAGCCGCGTGCGAAAAAGGGCTTGGCCACGCGCGCCATCCGCAGATCACGTAGACGGGAAACCGCATGACTCATCGCAGGACATGCCAGCAAGAAACAGAAATCAACACGACAAACACTCAAGAGGGTAAAAAGTCGGACAAGTTTATCAGAGCTATCTGTTCAAACCTGTACCGCCCTGCGGCCTCTCCCCCTATAATTCGTCGCCACTGAACGCACAGTCGAGTGGCTGGTCGAAGCATCAGTCACTGCACCAGGAGAGTTTCATGTTGCGCTTTACCATTCCTACCGTCGCCCTTCTGCTGGCCCTGCCCCTGGGTGCCCAAGCTGCGTCCCTGCAAGAATTCGAACTGGGCAAAATGCTGGAGAAGGTCGCTGCGGAAAGCAACGTCGGCACTCCTCGGGAAATCAACGAGAACATTCTCGACCAGGGCTATACCGTTGAAGGCAAGGAACTGATCAACCACCTCAGCGTGCAGTCTGGCCATGCCGAGCAGATGCGCGCCAATCCCAAGGCGGTCTACCTGCAGCTTGGGGCAAGCGTCTGCCGCAATCCCAACTACCGCAAGCTGATGGCCAAAGGCGCCATCATGCGTTACGAGTTCACTGAAAACCGCACCAATCGCCCGGTGGCCTCGGCGCGCTTTCAGGAGTCGGATTGCCCGGCGCAAAGCACGCCCAAGAAAAAGTAATCACGAACGAGCGGCGCGCCGCTGCTGATCATCGGCGCGCAGTTCGGCGACCAGGGCCTGTAGGTATCGCGATGGCCGCTCCTGTGCTGCCAATCGGCGCCGGCACTCATCCTCCAGGCTTATTTGATGGTCAGCGGCGGCGGCTTGCAGCAGCTGATACAACTGCGGATCAATCTCCAGCGTGACAATGGTCATCCCCTGCCTCCCTGCTCTGGGCCTGCATGGCCCAGAACCCGCCTGCCTCTCTCCGGCCCCTGCTCCTGCGCCAGACGCTGCACCTTAGTAAATCAGAGCCGTCATCCCTTGCCGCCCCTCCTGACCAGCGGTGCCAGCCTGGGGAAAACCGCGAACAAGCGGTTGCCAGCCAAGACTTTATGGGCACATGATCAAGCCATGGTCCGAAACGGCTTGCGGACGGTTGAGGAGGCCGTCCTTGTGCGTCTTGCTGTGCAAATGTTCTCAAATAAAGGAAAGCAGGACCTCTGTGGATGACCCCAACACTGCCCAGCGATTGTCAGCTGTGATCGGGTCCGGAAATTCGCTCATTCGCTGGGCTGAGCAGGCAGCGACACAGGCAGTGTCGTGGCACATTCGAATATCTCGATCGTGCGCAAGGTTCTGTGCAGAAGGAGAAGCTGAATGCCTTACCAATCGAATGACCTGTTAAGTCGTCATTTTCAGAGCAACGGCGTCGACCTGACGAACCAGGTCGAAGCGCAACTCAACCAGATAGCCCCCAACAGCCCGAATCTTCCTCTTTACCGCGACATGGTGCTCACCGTCCTGCGTATGGCCGAGGATGACCTCAATCGCTGGAATGCCAAGATAACCCTGCAGGCCCTGCGCGAACTGGAGCACGCCTTCCGTGTCCTGGAACAGTTCAAGGGCCGACGCAAAGTGACGGTCTTCGGCTCGGCACGCACCCCCAGTGAACACCCGCTATACGCCATGGCCCGAGAGCTGGGCGCGGCCCTGGCCCGCTCGGATCTGATGGTCATTACCGGGGCCGGCGGGGGCATCATGGCCGCCGCCCACGATGGTGCAGGCCTGGAGCACAGCTTGGGGTTCAACATCACCCTGCCTTTCGAGCAGCATGCCAACCCCACCGTTGGCGGTACGGAGAACCTGCTGTCGTTCCACTTTTTCTTCACCCGCAAGCTGTTCTTCGTCAAGGAGGCCGACGCACTGGTGCTTTGCCCAGGCGGCTTTGGCACCCTTGATGAAGCCCTGGAAGTACTGACCCTGATTCAGACCGGCAAAAGCCCGCTGGTACCCGTGGTACTGCTGGACATGCCGGGTGGACAGTTCTGGCAAGGCGCCCTGGACTTCATCCACAACCAACTGGAAGCCAATCGCTACATTCTGCCCAGTGACATGAAGCTGGTACGCCTGGTGCACAGCACTGAAGAAGCGGTGCAGGAAATCCAGCAGTTCTATGCCAACTTCCACTCCAGCCGCTGGCTCAAGCAGCAGTTCGTCATCCGCATGAACTACAACCTCAATGAGCAGGCGCTGGAGCAGATGCAGACAGCATTCGCCGACCTGTGCCTGAGTGGTCAGTTTCAACAGCATGCCTACAGCGGGGAGGAACACGACGAAGTGCAGTTCAGCCATCTGGCGCGGCTGTCATTCGCCTTCAATGCTCGCGACAACGGTCGCCTGCGCGAGCTGATCGACTTCATCAACCTGCCGGAAAACTGGGCCAGGCCTCAGCCCCAAACAACGCAACGGGCACGAGAAACCAGCAAAGCCAACTGACCCCAGCCCTAGCCCGCTGCGTTATGCAGCGGGTACGGCTTCAGTCGTCCATGCCTCGGCCACTCAACAAGCGGCTGATCATGTCCATGGAATACCCGCGATAACTCAGGAAACGTCCTTGCTTGGCACGCTCTCGAGCATCTGCAGGAAACCGCCCGGCAAACTTGCGCTGCCAGACGTCACGCAATTGTTCCTGCCAATCGATACCGCACTCGCGCAGCGCAAGATCAATATCGCTGCGCTGCAAGCCGCGCTGGCCCAGTTCCTCACGAATACGCATGGGCCCGTAACCGGATCGGGCACGGTAGGAAACGAAGCTTTCGAGATAACGGGATTCGGACAGCAGGCCTTCTTCCGTCAAACGGTCAAGGGCTGCTTCGATCATTTCAGGAGGGGCGCCGCGCTGACGCAGTTTACGCGTCAGCTCGACACGACCGTGCTCGCGTCTTGCGAGCAGGTCCATTGCGGTTCGCCGCACCGCGACGAGGGTATCGAGTACGGCGGTCATTGGATCAATCAGATATCAGCGTCGGCCATATCGTCTTCGGTCTCTTTGACCGGGTTGGCTTTGACGTCTGGCGATGCAGTCAGCAGTTTTTCACGGATCTGCTTCTCCAGCGCGTTGCCGATTTCCGGGTTGTCCTGCAGGAACTTGGCCGAGTTGGCCTTGCCCTGACCGATCTTGTTGCCCTGGTAGCTGTACCAGGCACCGGATTTCTCCAGGAAGCCGTGCAGCACGCCCAGATCGATGATTTCACCGTTGAGGTAGATGCCCTTGCCGTAAAGAATCTGGAACTCGGCCTGACGGAACGGCGGAGCCACCTTGTTCTTGACGATCTTGACCCGGGTTTCGCTGCCCACCACTTCGTCGCCTTCCTTCACCGCACCGGTACGGCGGATGTCCAGACGGACCGAAGCGTAGAACTTCAGCGCGTTACCACCGGTGGTGGTTTCCGGGCTACCGAACATCACGCCGATCTTCATGCGGATCTGGTTGATGAAGATCACCAGGCAGTTGGCGTTCTTGATGTTACCGGTGATTTTGCGCAGCGCCTGGGACATCAGGCGGGCTTGCAGGCCCACGTGCATGTCGCCCATTTCGCCTTCGATTTCAGCCTTGGGCACCAGGGCCGCCACGGAGTCGACGATGATCACGTCAACCGCGTTGGAACGCACCAGCATGTCGGTGATTTCCAGGGCCTGTTCGCCGGTGTCCGGCTGGGAAACCAACAGGTCGTCAACATTCACACCCAGCTTGCCGGCGTATTCCGGATCCAGTGCGTGCTCGGCATCGACGAACGCACAAGTTGCACCGGCTTTCTGCGCCTGGGCAATAACCGACAGAGTCAGGGTAGTTTTACCGGACGACTCAGGGCCGTAGATTTCAACGATACGGCCTTTTGGCAGACCGCCAATGCCCAGAGCAATGTCCAGACCCAGAGAGCCGGTGGAAATGGCCGGGATCGCCTGACGGTCGTGATCGCCCATACGCATTACGGCACCCTTGCCGAATTGACGTTCGATCTGACCCAGGGCCGCAGCCAAGGCTTTCTTCTTGTTGTCGTCCATTAAAGTCCTCACGTAATCAATAAGGCCTGACGGCCAACACCTGTATAAGTAGCCAGTATTATTCCACAGCGCTCGAGGATCGCCTACCCCTGATTTGCGATTTCTGCCGCAGCATGTTGCAGCAACCCCTCTAGCGCGGCCTTCACCGTTTGTCGGCGGACCTCATCGCGATTTCCCGGAAAGTGCCGGCACTCGGTGGTCAGCGTCTCTCCCGCCCCCCAGGCCAGCCACACAGTGCCCACAGGCTTCTGCGCAGAACCGCCATCCGGCCCGGCGATACCGCTGACCGCCACGGCAAAATGCGCATGACTCCTGGCCTGTGCCCCCCGGACCATGGCCTCGACCACTTCACGACTGACAGCGCCGACCGAATTGAACAAATCGGCCGGTACATTCAATTGCAGGGTCTTCTGGCGATTGGAATAGGTGACATAACCGGCCTCGAACCAGGCCGAACTGCCAGGGATCCGCGTGATCGCCTCGGCGATGCCTCCCCCGGTGCAGGACTCCGCGGTGGTGACGTGGGCATTCAGAACCTGCAAACGCCTGCCGAGTTCAGCGGCAAGCTGGGTGATTTCTTTCACAATCCTCTCCTGATGGGGCTGGCGTGTGCTTACCGTACACCAGGCGAGGTGGCTTGCAAGTGACAGGCTGTCAGATCGGAATCAGAGTTGAGTACTCTTGGACCGGTCTATCTCCCTTGCGCAGCTTCGACAATCACGCGCGGCCTCCAGAACCACTGATAGAGGCACGTCACTTGGTGATCAGCATGTCGATGGTGCTGGTATCGCAAGAGTAATTGGCCTTCTTGTCCAGGACAAAATAGATGGACGACAACTTGCTGACAGGCACCTTGCTTACCGAAAAAACAGCTCCCGTACCTCTGGCCAAGCTACCCGACTGAAGAACCGAGTCATCCAAATTCAGGGACCAGGCAACCCCATCGCCACAGCTGTCGTGAATGCTGTTGACACGCCCGAGAACATTTACCTCACCAACGACCGGGCTGCTCCAGCGGATAACCGTCTGGCTATTTTTCCCGGGGTGAAACGCCACATTGCCCGGAGCGATAACAAAACTGCCGTTTCCAGTGAATGTATAAGTCTTGAAGTGGACCGATACGTGAGCCCCTGATACCGGATCCTGCCAACAGGTCACAGGTTGAGCAGTGCAGTCGTCCGCCTTGAAGAAAGGTAGCAACGTATAGTTTTCAGGCTTATTCACCCCTGATGTGTTCTGCATGAATGTCCAGGGCGAGTTCGCCACGACGCTCTCCTTGGCCAGCATTACATCCCTTGCCAGGTTCCACGACATGGCCGTCTCTGCACTCACATTGAGGGAAATCCCGATCAGTGCAAACAAGCTCATCAGCAAGATATTTTTAGTATTCTGCATAACTTCTCCAGTAGTTCTCATTCCGAGCGTACATGCTCATTTTTCAAACAAAGCCGTGCGCATTCGGCAATCCTGAAACGGCCAAATAAGGCGAACTTCATATAAATCCCCAAGTACCCGAGGCCATAAGCCAATGTCCTGCATCGCTGATGCGATAGCACTTTTACTGGCTGTCACTGGCCGTCACCTTGTCACTCCTCCCTTCCACCTGGATGCAACCCAACCCGGCCGGCTCCAGTGGAGCCGGAGAGTTGATCGACAACCTGCTCTCAGGGCTGCAGCAACATCTCCGTAGTGCTGCGCAGCACAGCCTGGGATTCGCGCACCCACCGCTGCAACGCCTTCAATTGCTCGGCATTGGCGTGGCATTCGCTGTAGTTGTCGACGACGCTGGCGGCGACGGTAGAGAGTGCAAGGCCCGAGGCGGCGCCATCAGTGACGCTGGGGCCTCCGGCCACGGGCAGGTTGGCGGCGCCGGCGTCGTGCACCCGGACAAAACCAGCAGGCACAACGCAGGCTCTATCAGCCGCTTTCGAGACATAGACAGGAACCTCCTTGGTGATGGTGGCGCCCGTCTGATAGACCTTGACGATACGGTCGACGTACTCGACCACCACCTTTTCCCTGACCGTGCCCAGGGCCCGGCCTTGTTCAAAGGATTGTTTGAGACGAGCCTCATCGAGGCGTTGGTTGTTACTGCGCTCACTGCCGGCACCGCTGACGTAGCCGAGTGCATAAAGCAACCCGGCCGCCACAGCGATGGCCAGCCAGCCACGGATATTCATCAAGCCCTCCTGAGGCGGGCAGGAAATGAATCACCCAGCCTGCCAAAAAAACCTGTAGCCGCTGCCGCAGGCTGCGAAAAGGTCCGCAGGACCTTCAGACGGCAGCCCTCACACCACCGGCAAACACAGCACCGCCCGCGCCCTGGCCCAGAGTTGCAGGCGCTCCTGCAAGCCATTCAGGCCACCATTGATCCGCCGGGTAATGCTGTTGAACTCATCGCGGTCAGCCAGCGCATTGAGCCCACCGCGCTCCCAGAACCAGGCCGCCGACTCGGCGGCCCATTGCGGCTGCTCCAGCAGCTGCGGCAACTCCAGCAGACGCTCATCGCCAAACAGCCCGAGGCTGCACTGGCGATAGTTGCTGCGCCCGGTGATCTGGATCAGCCCACGCCCGCGATACCGCTGACCGTCGCCGTCGGCCTCTGGGGTGTTGCCCAGGCGTGCGGCGAGAGAGCCCGTGTCGTACTTGCTCAGGTATTGATCACTGCCCAATTCGCGTACGTATTGCAGCTGCCCGGATTCGTGTCCGATCTGAGCAAGAAAAGCCGCCTGGCGCTTCGGCGTATCGATCTGCCGCTTGGCCATGGCGGTGTTGAGTGGAGAAACAAAAACGCCCGCTTGGCGGCGGGCGTTAGGCATGATTTGCAGCAGTTGTTCTTCGGTTATTGGCATGGTCAGTGTTTGCAGGTCGGATAAGAAAACGCCCCGGCGGTACGGGGCGTTTATTCAGTTTGTTCAGTAACCCAGGATGGCGCGACAGGGCGGTACTGAGAGTCGGGGAAGTGCGGCGATTGCGGCCAGTCACGCAAGGCCTGCATGTACACAAGCAGTTGCTTGAACTGTGCACTGGCAAGCGTTGTAGGTACTTCGATCTCCAACTGATCGCGGTGCCGCTCACGCAACCACCTCACCGAATCCAGTGCTGAATCACGCCAGACACGCTCTCCTACCGATACAGGTGACGGCGCCGTCGCACTTTCTATGTGGAGCCGAACTTCCTCTTCGGACATCGGGATCAACTGGCTGGATATGAAATGCGCGGGGGCATCGTCATCGTAAGCATGGACACGGTTTGTCTCGGGATTATGAAAATACTTCATGCACGTAACTCCGACCAAACTGGATTGACTGGACTACCAAAAGTTACTGAGTAAGTTGCTCCGACCGGCACCACGAACGATGCGTGATAGGCAGAAGTTGCCACGGCCACACCACCGCAAGTTGCAGTAACCGCACCGGTCGTAATAGATGCCTGAACTTGAATCGGGCGCCCCGTAGTATTGGTGTAGACAGTGCCTGAAACGCGACTGGCCGTAACATTCTGCCAGGCCTGTCCATCACCCAAGCCCCGAGGTCGGGTCTCTAACGCTGAAACGTTCGCAGCCAGACCGGAAATGTCGATATTCCCCTGGTTGATGGGAGCGTTCCAGGCCTTAATGCACCACATAACCGCCAGGTTGCGAGGGCGGGTTTCAATTCCGCCTGTTGGATTGGTTTTTAGATTTTCGTCGTCGGTGACTCCATTTCCAGTATCACCATAAACCCAAGAATCAAACACATTTCCAGCACTCGAGCTGTCCTTCACTGAGTGTGTATGACTCTTGAACTCATCGGCCTGCCAGCTGCCTACCGCCCGCCCAGCATCCACCCCTGTCTCTTATACACATCTGACGCTGCC
>ERZ1032215.308-NODE-308-length-8920-cov-6.522166_pt1 | contig 8920 bp, 10 predicted proteins | sample MGYA00518043_ERZ1032215 | MGnify/ENA primary metagenome ERZ1032215 (study PRJEB33718, sample SAMN03160146) | human skin metagenome | collected 2014-02-25 | study: EMG produced TPA metagenomics assembly of the PRJNA266117 data set (Human skin bacterial metagenome and... | reverse complement strand
GAGATCTCCACACTGCATATCGTCGGCAGCGTCAGATGTGTATAAGAGACAGTCTATGCGTTGACCCTCAGCGGCATCGCCAAGCTGGGCATCATCACGCCTTTTGGCGGCTTGGCCTTTCTGGCCGGTTGGGCCTGCCTGGGTGTGGCGGCCTGGCGCATGGCCTGAGCCGCCGCGAGACCAATGGCGGGCCTGCGCCTTGGTCATCGCCGGGGATCGGGCTAGAATGCCGGCCCTTTCTCCTGTTGTGACGGGTCGCCATGCATATCCAGTTGAACGGTGAAACCCTCGAGCTGCCCGAAGGTGCCAGCGTCGCCGACCTGATCGAGCGCCTGGAGCTGAGCGGGCGTCGCGTGGCGGTCGAGCGCAACCTCGATATCGTGCCGCGCAGCCAGTACGCCAGCACGGCGCTGGCCGACGGCGACCGCCTAGAAGTGGTCCATGCCATCGGTGGCGGTTGAGCCATACGCCGCGCCCTTCCAACTTACTGCAGAGGAATCTCCATGAGCCACGCTGTCAGCGACAAGCCGTTTACCCTGGCCGGCCGCACCTACCAGTCGCGCCTGCTGGTCGGCACCGGTAAATACAAGGATCTCGACGAGACCCGCGACGCCATCGAGGCCTCGGGCGCGGAGATCGTCACCGTGGCGGTGCGTCGTACCAATATCGGCCAGAACCCGGGCGAGCCGAACCTGCTCGACGTGATCTCGCCGGATCGCTACACCATCCTGCCGAATACCGCCGGCTGCTACGACGCCGTCGAGGCCGTGCGCACCTGCCGCCTGGCCCGCGAGCTGCTCGACGGCCACAAGCTGGTCAAGCTGGAAGTGCTGGCCGACCAGAAGACCCTGTTCCCCAACGTGATCGAAACCCTCAAGGCTGCCGAAGTGCTGGTCAAGGAAGGCTTCGATGTGATGGTTTACACCAGTGATGACCCGATCATCGCCCGCCAGCTCGCCGACATGGGCTGCATCGCGGTGATGCCGCTGGCCGGCCTGATCGGCACCGGGCTGGGTATCTGCAACCCCTACAACCTGCGCATCATCCTCGAAGAGGCCAAGGTGCCCGTGTTGGTGGATGCCGGCGTGGGGACCGCTTCCGACGCTACCATCGCCATGGAGCTGGGCTGCGAAGCGGTGCTGATGAACAGCGCCATTGCCCATGCCCAGCACCCTGTATTGATGGCGCAAGCCATGAAGTACGCCATCGAGGCAGGGCGCCTGGCCTATCTGGCCGGGCGCATGCCGAAAAAACTCTATGCCAGCGCGTCGTCCCCCTTGGAGGGCCTGATCCGCTGAGGCGTCTTTGCATAGTCGCCTGACGGGGACATGGGTCCCCGTTTCTCATTCCACTTAGTGTCCCGAGTACCCCATGAGCGATATCGAGCAAACTCCAGCCGAAGAAAACCCACGGCACATGCGCGCCATCAAGAGCTTCGTGATGCGCGCGGGGCGCATGACCGAAGGCCAGCAGCGCGGCTTCGATCAGGGCCTGCCAAAATTCGGCCTGGAGTTGAGCGATGGCATGCAGGATTTCGACGCGGTGTTCGGACGCCAGGCGCCGCGCACCTTCGAAATCGGCTTCGGCATGGGCCACTCCACGTTGGAAATGGCCGCCGCAACGCCTGAGCAGGACTTCATCGGTGTGGAAGTGCACCGGCCGGGCGTAGGCGCCTTGCTCAATGGGGTGATGACGCAGAATCTCACCAACCTGCGTGTTTACAGCTGCGATGCCCTGGAAGTACTGCGCCAGTGCGTGCCCGATGCCGGCCTCGACCGCGTGCTGCTGTTCTTTCCGGATCCCTGGCACAAGGCGCGTCATAACAAGCGCCGCATCGTGCAGCCGGCATTCGCCGAGCTGGTAAGGCAGAAGCTCAAGATCGGCGGCGTGCTGCACATGGCCACCGACTGGGAGCCCTATGTCGAATACATGCTGGAAGTGATGAACGTGGCGCCGGGCTATCGCAATCTCGCTGCCGATGGTCGTTGCGTGGAGCGCCCGGCCGAGCGTCCGGTGACCAAGTTTGAGCGCCGTGGTGAGCGTCTCGGGCATGGTGTCTGGGATCTCAAGTTCGAGCGCGTCGACTGAGCCGATGACTCGCCTGTCGAAGCGCCAGGCCCGCCGCGCCGGCCATGCACGCAATCGCCCGCAGGGGCAGATGCCTCAGACCAGCGCTCGCGCCGTCTGGGCGATGCGCCTGCTGTTGCCGGTGACTGCGCTGGTCATGGCGGCCTTTGCCGCGGTGTTGCTGTTCACGGTGGGGCAGGCGCTGCATAGCGGCGTGGCCATATCGGCTTCCAAAATCGGCCCGGCAACCTTTTACCCGCTTGCCACCCACCCGCTGGGCTACAGCCTGACGCTTCTGCTGCACAGCGTGATCGCCTTTGCCATGGCTGGCTTGGGCTGGTTCTGCTGGCGCGTCTCGCGGCTGCGCTGATCAGGCCGCAGCACCACGCAGCCGCTGCAGCAGGCGCGGGCCGAACACATTGATCAGCAAGCCGAGCATGACGATGGCTGCGCCGATCCATTGCACGCTGCTCAACGCCTCGCCGAGAAACAGCCACGCCGAGCTGAGGCCGACTATCGGCACCAGCAGCGAGAATGGCGCAACCTGGCTGGCCGGGTAGCGCGACAACAGGCGGCTCCACAGGCCGTAGCCGAGCAGGGTGGCGATAAAGGCCAGGTAGGCGATGACCAGCACCGAGCTGAGCGAGATATTGCGCAGCGCCGTGTCGATCTGCGCCGGGCCTTCCAGCATCAGCGACAGGGCCAGGAATGGCAGCGGCGGAATCAGGCTGCCCCAGACCACCAGGCTTACCAGGTTGACCTTGCCGATGCGCTTGGTGACCACGTTGCCCAGCCCCCACATCGCCGCAGCGCAGAGCGTCAGCACGAAGCCGGCCAGGGTGAAGGCGCGCCCGCTTTCGCTGCCGATCAGCAGCAGGCCCGCCGCTGCCACTACCAGGCCGATCAGGCTGCTGCGCCGCACCGTCTCGCCGATGAACAGCGCGGCGAATCCCAGGGTGAAGAACGCTTGCGCCTGCAGCACCAGCGACGCCAGGCCCGCCGGCATGCCGGCGTACATCGCCGAGAACAGAAAGGCGAACTGCCCCAGAGAGATGGTCAGGCCGTAAGCCAGCAGCCAGCGCAGCGGCATGTCCGGGCGGCGGATGAACAGAATGGCGGGAAAGGCGGCGAGCGTGAAGCGCAGGGCACCGAGCAGCATGGGCGGCACGCCGTCGAGGCCGACCTTGATGATCACGAAGTTGACGCCCCAGGCGATGATCACCACAACGGCCAGCAGAATGTCCTTGGGTGTCATGGGCGCGGCCTCGTGCGGTGGTATGCGGAGGCGCAGGCTAGCGCGTATGGGCCGAGGTGAAACGCCACAGTTGGCGGCGTTTTTCCCCGTACAGAACCGCGCAGATAAAAACGCCCCGAACAGGTCGGGGCGTTTTCGGCGGTGCGGCATCGGTCAGACGGTCAGTGTCCAGTCGTAGTCGACGATCAGCGGCGCATGCTGCGAGAAGCGCGGCTGGCGCGGCAGGCGAGCGCTGCGCACACTGCGGCGCATGCCCGGGGTGAGCAACTGGTAGTCGAAGCGATAGCCCAGGTTGAGCATCTCCGCCTGTTCGTTGTCCGGCCACCAGCTGAACTGGTCGGCCTCGCGGTTGACCTCGCGAACGGCATCCACATAACCCATGGTGCCGGTCACCTCGTCCATCCAGGCACGCTCGGGCGCCATGAAACCGGGTGATTGCTGGCAGTCGCGCCAGTTCTTCACGTCCAGTTTCTGATGCGCGACGTACAGCGAGCCGCAGTAGATGTAGTCGCGGCGTTTGCGACGTTGCTTGTCCAGGTACTTGGAGAAATCGTCCATGAACTTGAATTTCTGATTCAGGTTCTCGTCACCGCCCATGCCCGATGGCAGCAGCAGCGAGGCGATACTCACTTTGTCGAAATCAGCCTGCAGGTAGCGCCCGTAGCGATCGGCCGTTTCAAAACCGAGCCCGCTGATTACCGCCTTGGGTTGCAACCGCGAATACAGTGCCACGCCACCCTGGCTTGGTACTTCTGCATCGCAGGCATAGAGGAAATAGCCATCCAGTTGGAGGGCTTGGTCGTCCAGTTCAAAGGCGGAGGCACGGGTATCCTGCAGGCAGATCACGTCGGCATTCTGTGCTTGCAGCCAACTGAGCAAACCGCGCTCGACTGCAGCATGAATACCATTCACGTTCACACTGATGATCCGCATAAATGGCCCCCAAAAACACGTGCGTGTATGATACCTGAGCTAGACGTCGTTTAGTAATTCAAAGCCACATCCTGTGCTGCCTCAAGGTCTTTCATGCAAACGTATCAGCGCGATTTCATTCGTTTTGCCATCGAGCGAGGCGTCCTGCGCTTCGGCCAGTTCACCCTCAAGTCCGGTCGCGTCAGCCCGTACTTCTTCAATGCCGGGCTGTTCGACAGCGGCCTGGCGCTGGCCAAGCTGGGTCGTTTCTATGCCGCGGCAGTGGTGAACAGCGGCATTTCCTTCGATGTGCTGTTCGGCCCGGCCTACAAGGGCATTCCGCTGGCGGCCAGCACCGGCGTGGCGCTGGCCGAGCACCACGACGTCGATACGCCCTGGTGCTTCAACCGCAAGGAAGCCAAGGATCACGGCGAGGGCGGCACTCTGGTCGGCGCGCCGCTCAATGGCCGCGTGCTGATCATCGATGACGTGATCACCGCCGGCACGGCGATCCGCGAGGTGATGCAGATCATCCAGGCGCAGGGTGCCCAGGCTGCCGGCGTACTGATCGCCCTGGACCGCCAGGAGCGCGGCCGCGGCGAGCTGTCGGCGATCCAGGAAGTCGAGCGCGACTTCAATATTCCGGTGGTCAGCATTGTTTCCCTGCAGCAGGTGCTGGAATATCTGGCCGATGATGCTGAACTGAAACAACACCTGCCTGCCGTGGAAGCCTACCGGGCTGAATTCGGCATCTGAACCCTCCGGCTCGCCAAGAGAACGTGCCCATGTCCACATCGCCCCTGATGCGCCGCACCCTCTGGCTTGGCCTGCTGCTGCCGTTGTGGGCGAATGCGGCGGAGATGTATCGCTACACCAACGCCCAGGGCATCACGGTGATCGACCGCCAGGGCGTGCCCAGCGAGTTCATCGCCAAAGGCTACGAGGTGCTCAACGAGCAGGGGCGTGTGGTGCGTGTGGTGCCGCCGGCGCCCACCGCCGAAGAGATGCAGAAGATCCTTGCCGATCGCGAGCGAGCGAAATCCGACGCCCAGCTGCTGCGCCTGTACAGCAGCCTCGAGGATGTCGATCGTGCCCAGGCGCGCAAGCTCGCCGAACTCGATGGTCTGATCGGCGTGGCCAAGGGCAACCTGCAGTCGGTACGCCAGCAGCAGGCCAACCTCCAGAAGCAGGCTGCGGATCATGAGCGGGCAGGGCGCGAAGTGCCCAAGCCGCTGCTCGACCAGATCAGCAGTCAGCGCGATGAGCAGGTTCGCGTGAAAAAGGATATCGAGCGCTATCAGGCGGCTCGTACGCAGGCGCAAAAAACCTTTGCAGCGGATCGTCTACGGGTCGGCGAACTGCTCGGTCAGGGCCACTAGCCCACCGCAGGCTGCCGCGCATCCAGGCGCGGCAGCCACTCAGCGGCGTGGTACGGCGCGGGTGCGGCCGCTGCTGTCGATGGCGACGAACACGAATACCGCTTCGGTCACCTTGCGCCACTCGCTGGACAGCGGGTCGTCACTCCATACTTCCACCAGCATCTGGATTGAGCTGCGGCCGACTTCCAGCGCCTGGGTATAGAAGGAAAGCTGTGCTCCGACCGGCACCGGTACCAGGAAGGCCATGCGATCAATCGCCACGGTGGCCACGCGGCCAGCCGCCACCTTGGTGGCCATGGCGGTGCCCGCCAGATCCATCTGCGAAACCAGCCAGCCGCCATAAATATCGCCGAAGCCATTGGTTTCGCGCGGCAGTGCAGTGATCTGCAGGGCCAGGTCGCCTTGCGGTATCGGGTCTTCCTGTTCGAGGTCTTTCATCGTTCACGGCTCGCGGCGCAGTGGTGGACCCTGCAGCGCAGGGGCCGGGAAAGTATACCGGCTGGGTGGTCGCACCGCGACCTTAGCGCGTTGCAGACGCGTTCGCGGGCCAAATCACGCATCCGCCATGCCCGTTCGCGCCGTCATCCAACTGTCATATTGATTACATAGAGTGGTCATATGGGCTGACGATACTGGGCCCCGTCCCAACCAACACGACCAATCGTGACAAGGCGGCAGATCGGGCGCTACGACCACGGCAGCCAGCCTTTCGATGATTACCACTCTGCTAGGAGCAAGGCATGAAACTGAAGCGTTTGATGGCGGCCATGACTTTCGTCGCCGCTGGCGTCGCCACTGCCAACGCGGTTGCCGCTGTCGATCCGGCTCTGCCGACCTATGAGAAGACCTCGGGCGTATCGGGCAACCTGTCCAGCGTCGGCTCCGACTCTCTGGCCAACCTGATGACCCTGTGGGCTGAGAGCTACAAGCAGTCCTACCCGAACGTGAATATCCAGATCCAGGCTGCCGGCTCCTCCACCGCGCCACCCGCGCTGACCGAAGGTACCGCTAACCTCGGCCCGATGTCGCGCCCGATGAAGGACAGCGAAATCCAGGCCTTCGAGCAGAAATATGGCTACAAGCCGACTGCCGTGCCGGTCGCCATCGATGCCCTCGCGGTATTCGTGCACAAGGACAACCCGATCAAGCAGCTGACCATGCAGCAGGTCGATGCGATCTTCTCCAGCACCCGTCTGTGCGGTGAAGCCAAGGATGTGAAAACCTGGGGCGAGCTGGGCCTGAGCGGTGAGTGGGCGGCCAAGCCGATCCAGCTGTTCGGCCGTAACTCGGTATCCGGCACTTACGGCTACTTCAAGGAAGAAGCCCTGTGCAAAGGCGACTTCAAGGCCAACGTCAACGAGCAGCCGGGTTCGGCTTCCGTGGTGCAGTCGATCTCCAGCACCGTCAACGCCATCGGTTACTCGGGCATCGGTTACCGCACCGCCAGCGTGCGCGCCGTTCCCCTGGTCAACAAGAAGGGTGAAGTCGAGGAAGCCAACGAGACCAACGCACTGTCGGGCAAATACCCGCTGGCGCGCTTCTTCTACATCTACGTGAACAAGGCACCCAACAAGCCGCTGAGCCCGCTGGATGCCGAGTTCCTCAAGCTGATCCTGTCCAAGCAGGGCCAGGACGTGGTGGTCAAGGACGGCTACATTCCGCTGCCGCTCAAGGTCATCGAGAAGACCCGCAAGGAACTAGGTCTGTAATCAGGTCCTAGACAGCAATCCCGCAGCCCACCTCTCCCCTGGAGAGGTGGGCTTCGCTACGTCACCGTGCTGTAACTTTTCTGTCACATTGACCGGCTAGATTGTCCGGGCTCGTGAAACAGGCGAAAAATACGGCGCGCTCATGGCCGCGCAGAGACGCTCTCCATTATGAATGACTTGGCAAGTGAACCCATGACCGCCTCTCCCAATTCCCTCGGGCTGGACTTCAACACGCCGGCTCTGCAGCGCAAGCGGCGCATACGCGCCTTCAAGGATCGCCTGGCCCGCTGGTGCGTATCCATCGGCGGCCTGGCGGTACTGGGCGCCATCACCCTGATCTTCTTCTATCTGGCCTATGTCGTGCTGCCGATGTTCCAGGGTGCCGATCTCGAGAAGCGCGACGCTGTGCAGCCAGCCTGGCTGGCCAATGCCGGCAAGCCGCTGTTGATGACACTGGAGGAGCAGAACCAGGTCGGCATGCGCCTGGCCAGTGATGGCAAGATCCAGTTCTTCGATGCCCAGAGCATGGAGGCCCTGACCACTATCGACCTGCCCTTGCCGGCCGGCACCGAAGTGGTCTCCGTCGGTGAGGATCAGCCGGGCAGCCACCGCGTCGCCCTCGGTCTGTCCAATGGCCAGGCGCTGGTGTTCGAACATGCCTATCGCATCACCTACCCGGATGACGTGAAAACCATCACGCCGTCCATCGTCTACCCGTTCGGTGAAGCGCCGCTGACCATCGATCCCCAGGGCCGCCCGCTGGAGCACATGGGCATCAGTGTGAACAGCGGTACCCTGCTGATCGCCGGCTCCGTGGGCAGCGAGCTGCAGGTACTGAGCCTGAGCCGCGAAGAGAACATGATGACCGGCGAGGTCGAGGTCAGCGAGGAGCGCCTGGCGTTGCCGCAGATCGCCGAGCCGATCAAGGAACTGATCATCGAGCCCCGGCAACACTGGCTCTTCGTGATCAACGGCCGCGCCACCGCCGACGTCTTCGACCTTCGCGCCAAGGCCCTCAATGGCCGCTACAAGCTGCTCAACGACGGCGCCCGCGAAGTGACCCACGTCACCTCGCTGCTGGGGGGCATCTCACTGCTCATCGGCGACAGCGCTGGCGGCATCAGCCAGTGGTTCATGGTGCGCGACGAAGACGGCAAGTCCGATCTCAAGCAGGTGCGTGAATTCAAGATGGCCGACAGTCCGGTCAGCCAGATCATCCCCGAAGAGCGCCGCAAGGGCTTTATCGCCCTGGATGAGAAGGGCAATCTGGGGATTTTCCACAGTACCGCGCACCGTACGCTGCTGGTCGAGCCAGTGGCCGAAGGCCACAGCATCGCCGCGCTGTCGCCGCGCGCCAACCGCGTGCTGGTCGAGGCCAATGGCAAGATCGAACGTATCCTGGTCGACAACCCCCATCCGGAGATTTCCTGGAGCTCGCTGTGGGGCAAGGTCTGGTACGAGAACTACGACAAGCCGGAGTACGTCTGGCAGTCGACCTCCGCCAGTACCGATGCCGAGCCCAAGCTGAGCCTGGCACCGCTGGCCTTCGGTACCTTGAAAGCGGCGTTCTACGCCTGTCTCTTATACACATCTCCGAG
>ERZ1032215.302-NODE-302-length-9035-cov-10.062806_pt1 | contig 9035 bp, 9 predicted proteins | sample MGYA00518043_ERZ1032215 | MGnify/ENA primary metagenome ERZ1032215 (study PRJEB33718, sample SAMN03160146) | human skin metagenome | collected 2014-02-25 | study: EMG produced TPA metagenomics assembly of the PRJNA266117 data set (Human skin bacterial metagenome and... | reverse complement strand
CGAGATCCTCTCTGGTCTCGTGGGCTCGGAGATGTGTATAAGAGACAGACTGCGGGGCGATCACCAGGGTTGTTGTGCTTTGCCCGGCCTGCCCGGCAGCGCTTTGCCCACTGTGCAGATACGTCTGGGCGTTGCGCAGCCGGCCGTGAACGATGATCAGGGCCCGCTCTACGCCCGGCAGCGGCTGGCGCCAATCCTGGCTCAGGCCCAGGGCCAGTTGCCCGCCCTCCAGGGGCAGGCGTTGCGGGCTGATGACCTTGACCCCCTGTTCCACCGCCTGGGCGCCGCAGCCGCCCACGCACAGCAGCAGGGCCAGCAGGCGGCGCATCTACAGGCTCCTGGCGCTGAAGGTGTCGCACTGGCTGACCTGGCCCTGGCTGAAGCCGGTCTTGAACCAGCGCACTCGCTGCGCCGAGGTGCCGTGGGTGAAGGAGTCCGGCACCACCCGGCCCTGGCCTTGCTGCTGCAGGCGGTCGTCACCGATGGCATTGGCGGCGTTCAGGGCTTCTTCCACATCCCCGGGTTCCAGCCAGTTCAGGCGCTTCTGTGCGTGATAGGCCCAGACCCCGGCAAAGCAGTCGGCCTGCAGCTCCTGGCGTACCAGCAGGCCGCCATCGCCTTGCATCTGCTGGCCCTGCTGGCGCGCGGCCTGGATTTTTGCCGAGACCCCGAGCAGGGTCTGCACGTGGTGCCCGACCTCATGGGCAATCACGTAGGCCTGGGCGAAGTCGCCGGCGGCGGAAAAGCGCTGGGCCATCTCCCGGAAGAAGTCCATGTCCAGGTACACCTGGCGGTCGGCGGGGCAGTAGAAGGGCCCGCTGGCGGAAGTGGCCGCGCCACAGGCGGAATTGACCCGGCCCCGGAACAGGATCAGCTTGGGCGGCTGATACTGGCGGCCGGCTTGCTGGAAGATCTGGCCCCAGGTGTCTTCGGTGTCACCGAGGATGGCGCGGACAAACTCTGCCTGCTCGTCATTGGCCGGTGGTGCCTTGCGTGCCTGGGTGGTGGCCGGCGCTGAAGTCTGCCCGCTCTGCTGGCCCAGCAGTTGCCCGAGGATCTGCAGCGGATCCTGGCCGGTGGCCCAGCCGATGCCGACGATCAGTACGATCGCCGTCAGGCTCAAGCCCTTGCCTCCACCGAACCGCATGCCACCGCCACCGCCGGCGCTGCTGTCATCTCGCGCGTCCACGACGTTGTCGCTGCGCCGGCCTTTTTTCCAAAGCATGGGGGTGTCCTCGTTTTTTCTGCTGGTCAGTGTTGCTGGTGGCTCGAACCGGCGCCAGTCCGGTCGTCAGGGATTTTTCTGCACGCTACCATGGCCCGGTTACGGATCGATCCGATCCAGGTGCATTCGGGGCTCCCTATTGAACATCGATACCCGCATCAAATTCCGTCACTTGGTGTGTTTTCTTGAAATGGCCCGCCAGGGCAGCCTGGCCCGGGCGGCCGATGTCCTGGCGGTGAGCCAGCCGGCGATGTCGAAAACCCTCAAGGAACTGGAAGCGTTGCTGGAGACCCGGCTGTTTGCCAGGAGCAAGGCCGGCCTCAGCCTGACCGAGGCCGGGCGGGCCTTCCTGCGTTATGCCGGGCCTTCGGTGCAGGCCCTGCGGGAGGGTGTCAGCAGCCTGCGCGGCGGTGAGTACGCCGCCGGGCTGGTGCGCATCGGTGTGCTTTCCACGGTGGAAAGCCTGCTGCTGCCGGAGGTGATGCGGCGCCTGCATCAGCGCCATTCGGCGCTGACCGTGAGTGTGCTGACCGGCCCCAGTGCTTACCTGCTGTCGCAATTGCGGGTCGGCGACCTGGACCTGGTGGTGGGGCGCATGACCGAGAGTCCGGAGATCCACGGCCTGAGCTTCGAGCACCTTTACAGCGAATCCATGACCCTGGTGGCCCGCCCGCAGCATCCACTGGCAACCGGCCCTCTGGACCGCGACGCGGTGAGCGCCTATCCCCTGGTGCTGCCCCTGGCCGGCACCAGCATTCGCAAGCACGCCGACAGCCTGTTCATCCAGTGCGGCATTGCCCCGTCGCAGCAGCGTCTGGAAACCCTCTCGGTGGCCCTGAGCCGGCGCTACACCTTGTCCAGCGACGCGCTGTGGATCGCGCCGCTGGATGCCGTGCGCCTGGACCTGGCCAATGGCGAACTGCAGGAGCTGGACCTGGGCCTGCACGAACCCGGTGGCTCGGTGGGGATTTCCAGCAATGCCAGCCTGCCTTTGTCCCTGGCGGCGCAATGGGCGGTGGAGGTGCTCCGGGAAGTGGGGCTGGCCTATCGCGAGGGCAGTTATCCATAACCATTTGGTTATTGATTGAGGGCGGCATTTCAATTTTCCCCGCTCCTGGTTTGTTTGAAACTGCGCCGGCTGCGCTCCATAAATCAAACAACAGGAGATCGACATGTCTGATGCAGACAGCAGTCGCTTCGTGATTCGCGACCGTAATTGGCACCCCAAGGCCCTGACCCCCGACTACAAGACCTCCGTCACTCGCTCCCCGCGCCAGGCGCTGGTGAGCATCCCACAATCGGTCAGTGAAACCACAGGCCCGGACTTTTCCCACCTGCGTACCGGGCGTTTCGACAACGACCTGCTGCTCAACTTCAACAACGGTGGCTTGCCCGTGGGCGAGCGGATCATCGTTTCCGGGCGGGTCTGCGATCAGTACGGCAAACCCATTCCCCATACCCTGGTGGAAATGTGGCAAGCCAACGCCGGCGGCCGCTACCGGCACAAGAACGACCGCTACCTGGCGCCCCTGGACCCGAACTTCGGTGGCGTCGGCCGGGCCCTCACCGACCGTGATGGCTACTACAGTTTCCGCACCATCAAGCCCGGCCCCTACCCGTGGCGCAACGGCCCCAATGACTGGCGCCCGGCGCATATCCATTTCTCCATCAGTGGCCCGTCGATCGCCACGCGTCTGATCACCCAGCTGTATTTCGAAGGCGACCCGCTGATCCCGCTGTGCCCGATCGTCAAGTCCATCGCCAACCCGGACGCGGTACAGAGCCTGATCGCGCGCCTGGACATGGGCGGCGCCAACCCCATGGATTGCCTGGCCTACCGCTTCGACATCGTGCTGCGCGGCCAGCGCAAGACCCACTTCGAGAACTGCTGAGGAGCCTGACATGCCTGTTCAACTGCTGCCTGAAACCCCCTCGCAAACGGCCGGCCCCTATGTGCATATCGGCCTGGCCCTGGCGGCCGCGGGAAACCCGCCGCGCCCCGAGGAAATCTGGAACCAGATGGCCAAGGCCGATGCGCCGGGTGAGCGGATCCTGCTGATCGGCCACGTCTACGATGGCAATGGCCACCTGGTGCGCGATTCATTCCTGGAGTTCTGGCAGGCCGACCACGCTGGGGTCTACGACCCGGTGTTCGATACGGAGAAACCGTTCAACTGCTTCGGTCGCACCGCCACCACCTTCGATGCCGGGGAATGGACACTCAACACGGTCAAGCCCGGGGTGGTGAACAACGCAGCTGGCGTGCCCATGGCGCCGCACATCAACCTGTCGCTGTTTGCCCGGGGGATCAATATCCACCTGCACACCCGGCTGTACTTTGCCGATGAGCCGGAAGCCAATGCCCAGTGCCCGGTGCTGAACCTGATCGAACAGCCCCAGCGCCGGGAAACCCTGCTGGCCCATCCTTGCGAGGTGAATGGCCAGCGCGCCTATCGCTTCGACATTCGCATCCAGGGTGAAGGCGAGACGGTGTTCTTCGACTTCTGAAAAAAGCCTGAGGCCATGCATGGCACCCTGCGGGGCCCACCCATGGCCGCAGTGGGTCAATGATCGAAATGATCCCAGACCGGAGCGAAGTCCGGGCTGACCTGACGCTGATCCTTGGGCAGGCCGGCGATCAGTGCCCGGTCTTCATCGTCCAACTGCAGCTTGAGGGACTCCAGGTTGGCCAATTGGTTGGCCCGACTGCTGGCTTTGGGAATGGCCGCGACGTTGTTCTGATCCAGCAACCACTTGAGCGCCACCTGGGTCGGCAGCACGCCGTGCTTGGCGGCGATCTGCCGGATCTCGGCCACCTCGGACACCTTGTTGCGTGCCAGCGGCGTATAGGCGGTCAGCACCATGTCGCGGCTGCGGGCATAGTCCAGCAGGCCCCTTTGCCCCAGCAGCACGTGGTATTCCACCTGGATCGCCGACAGCGGTGCGCCCAGCCCTTCAATCACTCGGCGCAGCAGCGCCAGGGGGAAATTGGCCACGCCAATGTGCTTCACCAGTCCCTGTTCCCTGAACGACACCAGGGTTTCGATGCTGCGTTCCAGCTCCCAATCGCTGGTGGGCCAGTGGATATGAAACAGATCCACATAATCGCAGCGCAGGGCTTTCAGGCTGCGCTCCAGGGAATGGCGCATGGCCTCGGGGCGCAGTTGGTCCCACCAGACCTTGGTGGTGAGGTGGATCTGCTCCCGGGGCACCGGGGTGTTGGTCAGGGCCTGGCCCACGGCGTCTTCGTTGTTGTAGGCCTGGGCGGTATCGATGTGTCGGTAACCCAGGTCCAGGGCCTGTTCCACGGCGCGAGTGCACTCGTCATCGAGCATCGGCCAAGTGCCGAGGCCAAGCTTGGGCATGTGCAGGCCACTGTGGGTCAGGACTGGGCAATCTACGGAGTGAGGCATGGGCAATCTCCCTGTGGATAAAAGAACACGGCCGGGTCGGCGAGGGCTGTCGGGCGTCGCTGGTTTGGACAGCGCAGCCGCACAGAAAATGCCCGGCGAATCGAGTGTGGAGGCCTGTGGTGGTTGTTGTATTTATGGAAAGTGATTCCAAAAAATATACGAGCTCGGCTAACCTGCGCACAAGGCGTTGTGTCGGGTGAAAAGCCCGCTTTCGTCGATTCCGGGCGGTAATCGAACCACGCCCTGCAGTTCCCCAACCGGCCCGTTGTCACTAGAATCGGCCAAATTTTGTCGGGACCCGACCATGGCTGGCAGTCAAATCGAACGCGTCTTCAGCGTTCTCGAACGTCTTACCGGTGATCCCCGCGGCCTGCCGTTGCAGACCCTGGCGGAACAGCTGGAAATCCCCAAAAGTGCAACCCATCGCCTGTTGGCGGAGTTGATTCGCCTGGGCTATGTGCGGCAGAACCCGGACAACCTGCGCTACCAGCTGTCCACCCGGCTGGTGGCCATGGGCTTTCGCTACCTGTCTGCCAGCGGCGCGGACATCGTCCAGCCGGTACTCGATCGCCTGGCCCAGGAGTCCGGCGAGCTGGTACGCCTGGGGGTGATCGAAGGCGAGCGCCAGACCTGGATTGCCAAGTCCCAGGGCGCCCGTTCCGGGCTGCGTTACGACCCGGACATGGGCCGCGAGGCGCCGCTGTTCTACACCGCTTCCGGGCATGCCTGGCTGGCCACTCTGAGTGACGCCGAGGCGTTGTCCCTGGTGGAGCGCCAGCGCGTGGAAACCCCGGCGGACCTGGGGCCCAATGCGCCGCGCTCGAACATCGAGTTGCTGGAGCGCCTGCGCCTGGCCCGCGAGCAGGGCTACGCCTGGGTCGAGGAAAGCTCGGCGGTCGGCACCTCGGCGATTGCCGCGGTGGTGCGCCATCCCATCGATGGCCGGGTCGTGGGTGTGCTCAGCGTTGCCGGCCCCAGCGCGCGCCTGCCCCTGGCGCGGCTGCATGAACTGGCGCCATTGCTGCTGCAATTTGCCCAAGAGCTGTCGGCCGCCAGCCAGGCTTCCGAACTGTTCAACTGACGCCACGCGCTCTGCCCGTAGCCGTTGCTTGCCCTGGCGGCTACGGGCAGAGCAGGAAGGCGCAGGGTTTCCGCGAATCCTTACAAAGCCGTTCGGTAATCGGACAGTATTTTTTATCGCTCTTGTGTGAAATTGGAACTGAGTTCTAAATAATTGAATATCAGCGTCCCGATAACAATCACAAGAGGATTCGCCATTGAACCCGCCACTGCGCATTGCCCTGATCGGCGTCGGCAATATGGGGCAGCAGCACTATCAACACCTCAAGACCCTGGCCGAGGCCAGTCTGTGCGCCGTGGCCGACCCCGGGCCCCAGGCGCAAGCCATCGCGGGGCAATGGCAGGTGCCGCATTTCAGCGATCACCGGACCTTGCTCAAGGACGCGCGCCCGGATGCGGTCATCGTCGCCAACCCCAATAACCTTCACGTCAGCACTGCCCTGAATTGTCTGGCGGCGGGTATCCCGGTGCTGCTGGAAAAACCCGTGGGCGTGCACCTGGATGAAGTGCGCGAGCTGGTGGCGGCATCGCGCACTAACGGCGTGCCGGTGCTGGTGGGGCATCATCGGCGACACAATCCGTTGATCGCCCGGGCCCATGAACTGGTGCACGGCGGCGCCCTGGGCCGGCTGACCACAGTCACTGCGCTCTGGCAGTTGCACAAGCCCGAGAGTTACTTCGATGTGCCCTGGCGTCGTGAGCCCGGCGCCGGCATGTTGCTGACCAACCTGATCCACGACCTCGACCTGTTGCGGCACCTGTGCGGAGAAGTGCGACAGGTGCAGGCCATCACCAGCAACACCGTGCGTGGTTACGCCAATGAGGATTGTGCGGCGGTGCTGCTGCAGTTCGACAACGGCGCCCTGGGCAGCCTCACCGGTTCCGATGCGGTGGCGGCGCCCTGGAGCTGGGAGCTGGATTCCGGGGAGAACCCGGTGTATCCGCGCCAGGCCGATCAGCCTTGCTACCTGCTGGCCGGCACTCAGGGAGCCTTGAGCATTCCTCAGCTCAAGCGCTGGCACTACGCCGAAGCGGGCGCCGGTTGGCACCAGCCCTTGTTGATGCAGCAGGAAAGCTTCGTGCCGGATGAGGCGCTGCGCTTGCAACTGCAGCATTTCGTCAAGGTCGCCCGGGGCGAAGTCGCGCCCCTGGTCAGCGCCGCCGATGCCGCTCGTACCCTGGCCCTGATCGAAGCCATTCGCCAGGCCGCCGCCACGGGTCGCGCCTGCACCCCAACCCCCATTGAGTGAACAACTGATGAGTGAACGGATTTTTTCCCTGGCCAGCCTGACCGTGCTGGAGCTGTCTCCGCCAGAGATGGTGGAAGTGGCGGCCCGTGCCGGCTACAGCCATTTGGGCCTGCGGCTGGTGCCGGCAACCCCGGAGGAACATCACTTTCCGCTGGTGGCCGATACCGGCTTGCGTCGGCAAACCCGGGATCGCCTGCGCGATACCGGGGTGCGGGTGCTGGATGTGGAGATCCTGCGGCTCAAGCCGCAGACCCGGATCAGCGACTTCGAGGCGGTGCTGGCGGTGGGCGCCGAGTTTGCCGCCAGCGAGTTGCTGGTGGCGGGCAATGACCCGGATGAAGCCCGCATGACCGACAACTTTGCCGCCTTGTGTGATCTGGCGGCGCAGTATGGCTTGCACCCCCATCTGGAGTTCATGCCCTGGACCGATGCGCGCAACCTGGAGCAAGCCGTGCGCGTGGTGGAGAACGCCGCTCGCAGCAACGGCTGCGTGCTGGTGGACGCCTTTCACTTCGACCGCTCGGGATCGCGCCTGGAGGACCTGGCCAAGGTTGATCCGGCGCGCCTGCGTTATGCACAGTTGTGCGATGTCGCCGGGCCCTGTCCGGACGATATGCAGGAGATCCTGCGCCAGGCCCGCAACGAGCGGCGTTTTCCAGGGGAGGGCGACTGTGATCTGGCGGGGCTGCTCAAGTGCCTGCCGCCAGAACTGCCCCTGAGCCTGGAAATACCCACGGTGCAGTTGCTGGAGCAGGGTGTGAGTGCTTTGCAGCGAGCGCAGATGGCGCTGGATGCAACTCGCGCGCTGCTGGCCAGGATCTGAGTCGGCGGGAGGACTTTCGCCGGCAAGCCGGCTCCTACAAATACCCGGTAGGCGCTGGCGGACCGCGAAGCTGTGTTTTCAATCACCCCAAGGAATGCCCATGACCCGCAGCACGCCACTTTCCGGGATCAATCACCCCTTCAAGGGCATTCTGCTGATCGTCCTGGCGACCTTTCTGTTCGCCAGCCACGATGCCCTGTCCAAATACCTGTCGGGGTTCTTCCCGGTGATCATGGTGGTCTGGGCCCGTTACCTGATCCATACCTTGCTGATGGCCGGGATCTTCCTGCCGCAATCCGGCCTGCGGGTACTACGTAGCAAGCGACCGCTGCTGCAACTGCTGCGGGCTCTGTGTTTGCTGAGCACCAGCCTATTGTTCACCTCGGCGTTGCTGTTCATCCCCCTGGCCGAGGCCACGGCGGTCAACTTTCTCGCCCCGGTGCTGGTCACCGCATTGTCGGTGCCCTTGCTCGGCGAACAGGTGACGCGCGGCCAATGGCTGGCGGTGATCTGCGGGTTTGTCGGGGTGCTGATCATCGTGCATCCGGGCGGCGAGCTGTTCACGCCGGCGGTGTTGCTGCCGTTCTGTTCGGCGCTGTTCTTCTGTTTCTATCAACTGCTCACACGCAAGCTGGCCGAGCATGACAGCCCCACCACCAGCAACTTCTTTGCCGGGCTGTGCAACACCCTGGTGATGACGGCGCTGGTGCCGTTCTTCTGGCAGACCCCCGGGTTCCTCCATGGCTTGCTGATGCTGGCACTGGGCGCCTGCGGCATGAGTGCCCACCTGTTCCTGACCCAGGCCTTTCGTCATGCGGCGCCGGCGCTGCTGGCGCCCTTCGGTTATTGCCAGATTGCCTTTGCCGGGTTGCTGGGCTGGTTGCTGTTCGGCCACGCGCCGTCGTTGATCACCCAGGTGGGCATCGCCGTGATCTGCCTCAGCGGGCTGGCGGCGGCCTGGCAGCAACGCCACCGCTGAGACGGCTCAAAAGCGGAAGCGCACCACCAGGTTCTGCAGGCCGGCCGCCAGGTGCGACAGCTCCTGGCTGGTGGCGTTGGTGCGGGTGGCGGCGTTGGCGCTTTCCAGGGACAGGTCGCGGATGTTCAGCAGGTTGCGGTCCACTTCACGGGCCACCTGGGCCTGTTCTTCCGAGGCACTGGCGATCACCAGGTTGCGCTCGTGGATCTGTTCCATGGCCCTGTCTCTTATACACATCTCCGAGCCCACGAGACCAGAGAGGATC
>ERZ1032215.301-NODE-301-length-9072-cov-7.152601_pt1 | contig 9072 bp, 8 predicted proteins | sample MGYA00518043_ERZ1032215 | MGnify/ENA primary metagenome ERZ1032215 (study PRJEB33718, sample SAMN03160146) | human skin metagenome | collected 2014-02-25 | study: EMG produced TPA metagenomics assembly of the PRJNA266117 data set (Human skin bacterial metagenome and... | reverse complement strand
ATCCTCTCTGGTCTCGTGGGCTCGGAGATGTGTATAAGAGACAGGGAATTGCTGCGCAACCTGGAGCGCGACCTGAAGCTGACCGTGTTCGGTCAGGACGCCGCCATCGATTCGCTGGCCACCGCCATCAAGCTGTCGCGTGCCGGCCTCAAGGCGCCGGACAAGCCGGTCGGTTCGTTCCTGTTTGCCGGCCCCACCGGTGTCGGCAAGACCGAAGCGGCTCGTCAGCTATCCAAGGCATTGGGCGTGGAGTTGGTGCGGTTCGACATGTCCGAGTACATGGAGCGGCATACCGTGTCTCGCCTGATTGGCGCTCCGCCCGGCTATGTGGGTTTCGACCAGGGCGGTCTGCTGACCGAGGCGATCACCAAGCAGCCCCATTGCGTTCTGCTGCTCGATGAAATCGAGAAGGCGCACCCGGAAGTCTTCAACCTGCTGCTACAGGTTATGGATCACGGCACGCTGACCGACAACAACGGGCGCAAGGCGGACTTCCGCAACGTGATCCTGATCATGACCACCAACGCCGGCGCGGAGACCGCTGCGCGGGCGTCGATCGGGTTCAGCTATCAGGATCACTCGTCCGACGCCATGGAAGTGATCAAGAAGAGCTTCACGCCGGAGTTCCGCAACCGTCTGGACACCATTATCCAGTTCGGTCGCCTGAGCCACGAAGTGATCAAGAGCGTGGTGGACAAGTTCCTTACCGAGCTTCAGGCGCAGCTGGAAGACAAGCGCGTGCAGCTGGAAGTGACCGATGCCGCTCGCAGCTGGCTGGCCGCCGGTGGTTACGACGTGACCATGGGCGCCCGTCCGATGGCGCGCTTGATCCAGGACAAGATCAAGCGTCCCCTGGCCGAGGAGATCCTGTTTGGCGAGTTGTCCGACCATGGCGGTGTGGTCCACATCGACATCAAGGATGGCGAGCTGACCTTCGATTTCGAGACCACGGCGGAAATGGCTTGATCGCCGCATAACACAGCAGTACAGCCAAAGGCACCGGGAGGTGCCTTTGTGCTATCTGGCGTTTGAAACGTTTTTTTGCAGACGAACAAAAACGCCCGGCATAACCGGGCGTCTTGTATTGACTTGCTTAGCGAGCGCGGTAAGTGATGCGCCCTTTGCTCAAGTCATAGGGCGTCAGCTCGACGCGCACTTTGTCACCGGTAAGAATACGAATGTAGTTCTTGCGCATCTTGCCGGAAATATGCGCGGTTACGACGTGCCCATTTTCCAACTCCACACGAAACATGGTGTTGGGCAGGGTGTCGACGACAGTGCCTTCCATTTCGAAGCTGTCTTCTTTCGACATGCAGTAAAGCCCTCGGTATCCAGAGAATGGCCCGGCGCAACTGGCCCCAGGCAAAAGCGGCAAACATTGTGCCTGAAAACAAGGGTTGACGCCAAGGGGCTGCCTCTGTTTCAGCAGCGAAAGCTCGTGAAAATCGTCATTGTCAGGTCAGGGCGACCCAGCGTTGATTGACGAAAAGCTCGATGGGGCGGTACTGGGTCTTGTAGTTCATCTTTCTGCAGTTCTTGATCCAGTAGCCAAGATAAACGGCGTGCAGGTTCAGGCGCAGGGCTTCGCCGATCTGCCACAGAATGGCGTAGCGACCCAGGCTGCGTCGTTCTTCGTCGGGATCGTAGAAGGTATAGACCGCCGACAGGCCATTGGGCAGCACGTCGGTTACAGCGATAGCCAGCAGCCGGCCCTGCTCGCGAAACTCGAAGAAGCAGGAGAAAGGCAGGTCGCGAACCAGGAAGGTGGAGAACTGCTCACGGCTGGGCGGGTACATGTCGCCGTCGGCATGGCGCTGTTCGATGTAGCGGGCGTATAGCTGGAAATATTCCTCGCTAAATGAAGGGTTTACCGCTCTTACCTGAAGTGTTTCATTACGCTTGAGAATCCGACGCTGCTGCCTGCTGGGTGCGAAACGACCAGCCGGAATTCGCGCCGGCACGCACGCGGTGCAACGCTGACAATGGGGGCGATAGAGGTGATCGCCGCTACGCCGAAAGCCCAGCTCGGAAAGCTCGGCGTACATCTCCACGTCCATCGGCTGGCTGGGATCGAGAAACAGGGTGGTGGCCTGCTCTTCGCTCAGGTAGCTGCAGGGGTGTGGCTGGGTGGCGTAGAACTTCAGGCGAGCCAGCTCAGTCATGATCGACTCCCGGGAAAGGCCTTGAATCAGTGTATGCCAGCGTCGCGCGGTGAGCCAGGAAGGCGCTCGTCTGCGCTGTGCCAGTCGGCCAGGCTCGGCTGATCCAGAAAACGCTCCAGATAACCCGCGAACGCCTGACGGCTGATCGCGCGGGCACCGAGGCTATGCAGATGCTGGGTCGGCATCTGGCAATCGATCAGTTCGAACTGCCAGGCCTGAAGCCGTTCGACCAGGCTGACGAAGCCGACCTTGGACGCGTTGTCGGCCCGGCTGAACATCGACTCGCCGAAGAACAGCCTGCCCATGGCCAGCCCATACAGCCCGCCGACCAGTTGCTGGTTCTGCCAGACTTCCACGCTGTGCGCCACGCCCCGTTCGTGCAGGTCGATATAGGCCTGTTGCATGGGGGTGGTGATCCAGGTGCCGTCCGCATAGTCGCGAGGCGCCGCACAAGCGCGGATGACCTGGGTGAAGGCGCGGTCGAAGGTCACCTGAAAATGCCCTTGGCGGATGACCTTGCGGAGGCTGCGCGAGACGTGCAACTCGTCGGGAAACAGCACGGTGCGCGGATCGGGCGACCACCACAGTATCGGTTGGCCATCCTGGTACCAGGGGAAGCAGCCATGACGGTAGGCGGCGATCAGCCGCTCGGCGCGCAGGTCGCCGCCCGCGGCCAGCAGGCCATTGGGCTCGCGCAGCGCCTTGTCGAGTGGCGGAAAGGTCAATGAGTCGCGTTGCAACCAGGTAAGCATTGGCGAGACCACGGCAGGGGAGGGCGAGCGTTACCTCGCCCGGAACCTCAGTTGTCGTCGAGGAATTTTTCGACGTCCAGGGCCGCCATGCAGCCGGCACCGGCCGAGGTGATGGCCTGGCGGTAGACATGGTCGGCCACGTCGCCAGCGGCGAACACGCCTTCGATGCTGGTCGCCGTGACATTGCCTTCGCTACCGCCCTTGACCAGCAGGTAGCCGTCGCGCATTTCCAGCTGCCCCTGGAACAGGTCGGTGTTGGGCTTGTGGCCAATGGCGATGAACACGCCAGCCAGCGGCAGGTCAGTGGTGCTGCCATCCTGGGTGCTGCGCAGGCGGGCGCCGGTCACGCCGCTGGCGTCACCCAGCACTTCGTCCAGGGTGTGGTTCCAGTGCAGACGCATGTTGCCGTTGGCGACCTTGTCGAACAGCTTGTCCTGGAGGATCTTCTCCGAGCGCAGCTTGTCGCGGCGGTGCACCAGGTGCACCTCCTTGGCGATGTTGGACAGGTACAGCGCCTCTTCCACGGCGGTGTTGCCGCCGCCAATCACTGCCACCACCTGGTTGCGGTAGAAGAAGCCGTCACAGGTCGCGCAGGCGGAAACGCCCTTGCCGGCGAACGCTTCTTCGGAAGGCAGGCCCAGGTACTGGGCCGAAGCGCCGGTGGCGATGATCAACGCGTCACAGGTGTAGGTGCCGCTGTCACCCTTGAGGGTGAACGGACGGCTCTGCAACTCGGCCGTGTGGATGTGGTCGTAGATGATCTCGGTATCGAAGCGCTCGGCATGCTTCTGCATGCGCTCCATCAAGGCCGGGCCTGTCAGGCCTTCGACGTCACCGGGCCAGTTGTCGACTTCGGTGGTGGTGGTCAGCTGACCACCAGGCTGAATGCCGGTGATGATGACAGGCTTCAGATTGGCGCGAGCGGCGTATACGGCGGCGCTGTAACCAGCCGGCCCGGAGCCCAGGATAATCAGGCGGGAATGCTTGACTTCGCTCATAAAAACACCTCATAAGCCTTTGTCACAAAAGAGAATGCATGCTCAAATTGAGCCGCACGGACGAATAGTGGCCGCTATGCTACACCGAAGCACGGGACGAGCGGGAGCCAGCCGGGCGATCGGTTCCCCAACGCACCCGCGGCATGCCGTACAATGGCGGTATTTCGTCCTCCACCGATCATTCGGCGCGCTAGCAGCGCAGGAACAGATGCGTTTTGAAGAACTCTAGCTCTACAGCACCGGCGCCAGCCTGGCGTCAGCAATTGCCATATCGCCTCAAAGAAGGCGCCCTGATCGCTCTCGGGGCGCTGTGTCTCTACGTGTGGATGGCGCTGCTCACCTACGACCCGGCTGATCCGGGCTGGACCCATACCAGCAACGTCGAGCAGGTGCACAATGCCGCGGGCCGCGCCGGCGCCTGGTTCGCCGACGTGCTGTTCATGGCCCTGGGCTATTTCGCCTACCTGTTTCCGCTGCTGCTGGGCATCAAGGCCCTGCAGGTGTTCCGTGCCCGCCATGAGCCATGGCACTGGAGCGGCTGGCTGTTCTCCTGGCGGCTGATCGGCCTGGTATTCCTCGTGCTGTCCGGTGCGGCGCTGGCCTACATCCATTTCCAGAGCGGTGCCAGCATGCCGGCCTCGGCCGGGGGCGCGCTGGGTGAAAGCCTGGGGCAGCTGACCGTGGCGGCCCTCAACGTGCAGGGCAGTACGCTGCTATTCATCGCCCTGTTCCTGTTCGGCCTGACCGTGTTCACCGACCTGTCCTGGTTCAAGGTCATGGACCTGACCGGCAAGATCACCCTTGACCTGCTGGAGCTGGTACAGAGTGTGATCAATCGCTGGTGGAGTTCGCGCCAGGATCGCAAGCAATTGGTCGCCCAGCTGCGCGAAGTGGACGAGCGTGTGCATGACGTCGCCGCCCCGGTGGTCAAGGATCGTCGTGAGCAGGCCAAGGTCAAGGAACGCCTGATCGAGCGCGAAGAGTCGCTCAACAAACACATGAGCGAGCGTGAGAGCCGCCCGGCACCGGTCATCTCTGCGCCGGTCGCGCCCAAGGCGCCTGAGCCGAGCAAGCGCGTGCAGAAGGAAAAACAGGCGCCGCTGTTCGTCGACAGCGCCGTGGAAGGCACGCTGCCGCCGATCTCGCTGCTCGACCCGGCCGAAGCCAAGAAGATCGAATATTCGCCGGAGTCCCTGGCGGGCGTCGGCCATCTGCTGGAAATCAAGCTCAAGGAATTCGGCGTCGAAGTCTCGGTTGATTCCATTCACCCCGGCCCGGTGATCACCCGCTACGAAATCCAGCCCGCCGCCGGCGTCAAGGTCAGCCGTATCGCCAACCTGGCCAAGGACCTGGCGCGCTCGCTGGCGGTGACCAGCGTGCGGGTGGTGGAAGTGATCCCCGGCAAGACCACCGTGGGTATCGAAATTCCCAACGAGAACCGCCAGATCGTGCGCTTCTCCGAAGTGCTTTCGACCCCTGAATACGACGACGCCAAGTCGCCGGTAACGCTGGCCCTGGGCCACGACATCGGCGGCAAGCCGGTGATCACCGACCTGGCCAAGATGCCCCACCTGCTGGTCGCCGGTACCACCGGTTCCGGTAAGTCGGTGGGTGTCAACGCGATGATCCTGTCGATCCTGTTCAAGTCGGGCCCTGAAGACGCCAAGATGATCATGATCGACCCGAAAATGCTCGAGCTGTCGATCTACGAGGGCATTCCGCATTTGCTCTGCCCGGTGGTCACCGACATGAAGGAGGCGGCCAACGCGCTGCGCTGGAGCGTTGCCGAGATGGAGCGCCGCTACAAGCTGATGTCGAAGATGGGCGTGCGTAACCTGGCGGGTTTCAACCGCAAGGTGAAGGACGCCATCGAGGCCGGCGAGCCGCTGTCCGATCCGCTGTATCGCCGCGAAAGCATGGAAGACGAGGCGCCGCTGCTGAAAACCCTGCCGACCATCGTCGTGGTGGTCGACGAATTCGCCGACATGATGATGATCGTCGGCAAGAAGGTCGAAGAGCTGATCGCCCGTATCGCCCAGAAAGCCCGTGCGGCCGGTATTCACCTGATTCTCGCCACGCAGCGCCCATCGGTGGACGTGATCACCGGCCTGATCAAGGCCAACATTCCGACCCGGATGGCCTTCCAGGTGTCGAGCAAGATCGATTCGCGCACCATCATCGACCAGGGCGGCGCCGAACAGCTGCTCGGTCACGGTGACATGCTCTACATGCCACCGGGCACCAGCCTGCCGATCCGCGTACACGGTGCTTTCGTGTCCGATGACGAAGTGCACCGCGTGGTCGAGGCCTGGAAGCTGCGCGGCGCGCCCGATTACAACGAGGACATCCTTGCCGGCTCCGAAGAAGGCGGCGGCGGTGGCTTCGATGGCGGCAGCGGCGGTGAAGGCGGCGAAGACAGTGAAAGTGATCCTTTGTACGACGAAGCGGTCAACTTCGTGCTGGAAAGCCGCCGCGCCTCGATCTCCTCGGTGCAGCGCAAGCTGAAGATCGGCTACAACCGCGCCGCACGCATGATCGAAGCCATGGAAATGGCCGGCGTGGTCACGCCAATGAATACCAACGGCTCGCGCGAGGTCATCGCACCCGGGCAGAACCGCGATTAATCTGAAAGAGGATCCCCATGCGCCTGATTCGCCTGATGCTGCTCGCCGTTCTTACCACGGCCAGCCTGTTCGCCCATGCTGACGACGAGGCGGCGGTCAAGCGCCTGACCGAGCTGCTCAACCAGGCGCAGACCATTTCTGCACGCTTTTCCCAGTTGTCGCTCGACGGCAGCGGCACCCAGCTGCAGGAAACCGCCGGCGAGCTGGCCCTCAAGCGCCCCGGCCTGTTCCGTTGGCACACCGACGAGCCCATGGAGCAACTGCTGGTATCCGATGGCAAGCAGGTGTGGCTGTATGACCCGGATCTGGAGCAGGTGACCATCCAGTCCCTCGATCAGCGCCTGACCCATACCCCGGCCCTGCTGCTGTCCGGCGACGTGTCGCAGATTCGCGAGAACTTCGAGATCACCTTCAAGGAAGGCGGCAGCGTGGTGGACTTCATCCTCAAACCGAAGTCCAAGGACACCCTGTTCGACAGCCTGCGCCTGTCGTTTCGCAACGGTGTGCTGAACGACATGCAACTGATCGACAGCATCGGCCAGCGCACCAACATTCTGTTCATGAACGTGAAGATGAACGAGCCTCTGGATAACAAGCAGTTCAGCTTCGAAATCCCCGAGGGTGCGGACGTCATTCAAGAGTAGGTAAGTCGTGGATCTGTTTCGCAGCGCACCCGTCGCCCAGCCCCTGGCTGCCCGTTTGCGGGCGACCACGCTGGACGAATACGTGGGCCAGGAGCACCTGCTGGCCCGTGGCAAACCGTTGCGCGAGGCCCTGGAGCAGGGCGCCCTGCATTCGATGATCTTCTGGGGCCCGCCCGGGGTCGGCAAGACCACCCTGGCCCGGCTACTGGCCCAGGTCACCGATGCCCATTTCGAGACCATTTCCGCCGTACTCTCCGGGGTAAAGGAAATCCGCCAGGCCGTTGAAAAGGCCCAGCAGCACGCCGCCCAGTACGGCCGCCGGACCATCCTGTTCGTCGACGAAGTGCATCGCTTCAACAAGTCGCAGCAGGATGCCTTTCTGCCTTATGTGGAAGACGGTACGCTGATCTTCATTGGCGCGACCACCGAAAACCCGTCGTTCGAACTCAACAACGCCTTGCTGTCCCGTGCTCGCGTCTATGTGCTGAAAAGCCTGGATGACGCGGCCCTGCGCAAGCTGGTCGACCGCGCACTGGGCGAAGCCAAAGGGTTGGGCGAACGCCGCCTGACGGTGCCGGATGAGAGCTTCGAGATACTCAAGAGCGCGGCGGACGGTGACGGCCGGCGCTTTCTCAACTTCCTCGAGAACGCCGCTGACCTGGCCGACGACGGTGGTGAGATCAGTACCGAGCTGCTGCTCGACCTGCTCGGCGATACCCGGCGGCGCTTCGACAAGGGCGGCGAGGCTTTCTACGACCAGATTTCCGCATTGCACAAGTCGGTGCGCGGCTCCAGCCCGGACGGTGCGCTGTACTGGTTCGCGCGTATGCTCGATGGTGGCTGCGACCCGCTGTATATAGCCCGCCGCGTGGTGCGTATGGCCAGCGAGGATATCGGCAATGCCGACCCGCGCGCCCTGACCCTGTGCCTGAATGCCTGGGACGTGCAGGAGCGCCTCGGCAGCCCCGAAGGTGAGCTGGCGGTGGCCCAGGCCATCGTCTACCTGGCCTGCGCGCCGAAGAGCAACGCCGTCTACAACGCCTTCAAGGCCGCCAAGCGCGATGTCGCGGAGAATGGTTCCCGAGAGGTGCCGCTGCACCTGCGCAACGCACCGACCAAGCTGATGAAGGAGCTCGGTTACGGCGACGAATACCGTTACGCCCACGACGAGCCCGATGCCTATGCGGCCGGCGAGGACTACTTTCCCGAAGACCTCGAGCCGCGACGCTACTACGAGCCGGTGCCGCGCGGCCTGGAGCTGAAGATTCGCGACAAGCTGGCCCACCTGGCCGGCCAGGACGCCAACAGTCCCCGGCAGCGGAGAAAGCCATGATCGTCACCATTGCGGCAGTTGCCGTAGGGGGTGCGCTGGGCACCCTGGCGCGGTTTTTCACGGGCAACTGGATCACCGCCAACTGGCCGCAGCACTTTTATGGCGCCACCTTGCTCGTCAACCTCGTCGGCTGCCTGCTGATCGGGGTACTCTACGGCCTGTTCCTAGTGCGCCCCGAGGTGCCGCTGCCCGTTCGGGCCGGTTTGATCGTCGGCGTACTGGGCGGCTTCACCACATTTTCTTCGTTTTCCCTGGACACCCTGCGCCTGCTGGAAGGCAGCCAGGCGCCGTTGGCCATCGGCTATCTGGCGATAAGTGTGCTGGGCGGCCTGCTTGCAACCTGGGCAGGCCTTTCGCTAACCAAACTCTGATCGACGAGAACCTGAAATGCTCGATTCCAAACTGGTGCGCAGCCAACTGCACGATATTGCCCAGCGTCTGGCCACCCGTGGCTATGAACTGGACGTGACCCGCGTCGAAGCCCTCGAGGCCCAGCGCAAGTCCGTTCAGACCCTGTCTCTTATACACATCTCCGAGCCCACGAGACCAGAGAGGATCT
>ERZ1032215.292-NODE-292-length-9403-cov-7.577343_pt1 | contig 9403 bp, 10 predicted proteins | sample MGYA00518043_ERZ1032215 | MGnify/ENA primary metagenome ERZ1032215 (study PRJEB33718, sample SAMN03160146) | human skin metagenome | collected 2014-02-25 | study: EMG produced TPA metagenomics assembly of the PRJNA266117 data set (Human skin bacterial metagenome and... | reverse complement strand
CAGGTTGTGCGGTACGCGGGCAGTCATGCTGCCGTTGATGTACAGCTCTTCCAGGCCTTCGACTTGCTTGAAGAAGCGGTCGCGCAGGGCCAGCACCTTGGCGTTCTCGGCAGCCATCTCTTGCTTGGCGATACGGAAGGCTTCACCCATGCCGACGCACTGGTGGGTCGCCAGGGTGCCCGAGCGCATACCGCGCTCGTGGCCGCCACCGTGGGTCTGGGCTTCAAGGCGGATACGCGGCTTGCGGCGCACGTACAGGGCGCCAACACCTTTCGGGCCGTAGGTCTTGTGGGCCGAGAAGGACATCAGATCAACCTTCAGAGCCTGCAGATCGATCTCGACCTTACCGGTCGACTGGGCGGCGTCGACATGGAAGAACACGCCGCGTGCGCGCAGCAGCTCGCCGATCGCGGCAATGTCGTTGACGGTACCGATCTCGTTGTTGACGTGCATGATCGACACCAGCGTGGTGTCCTCACGCAACACCGCCTCGACCATGGCCGGGGTGATCAGGCCATCTTCGCCGGGCTCGATGTAGGTGACTTCGAAACCCTCACGCTCGAGCTGGCGCATGGTATCGAGTACCGCTTTGTGCTCGATCTTGGAGGTAACCAGGTGCTTGCCCTTGCTGGCGTAGAAGCTGGCCACACCCTTGATGGCGAGGTTGTCGGACTCGGTGGCACCGGAGGTCCAGACGATTTCGCGCGGGTCGGCATTGACCAGCTCGGCGACCTGGCGACGAGCATTCTCTACCGCTTCTTCGGCCTTCCAGCCGAACACGTGGGAACGCGAGGCCGGGTTGCCGAAGTTGCCTTCATTGGTCAGGCACTCGATCATTTTCTGCGCAACACGCGGGTCGACCGGCGTTGTCGCAGAGTAATCCATGTAGATTGGCAATTTCATTTTCGGTATCTCCTAATCAGGTATCAGGCCGGCGCCTTGCGTGCTCAATCGACGGTGGACGCTTCAATCTTATCCAGATGGTGCGCCCTGCCATTGTTGACGCAGCGACGTTGATCCTGGCGCTGGGCGACTTCCTGCACTTCGCGGCGCGTGACCAGATCGGCCAGGCTGATGCCGCTGAGGAATTCATGAATCTGCTGGCTCAGGTCGCACCACAGGTGGTGGGTCAGACAGATATCGCCGGAGTGGCAACCGCCCTGCCCCTGGCAGCGCGTGGCGTCGACGGACTCGTTGACCGCGTCGATCACTTCGGCGACCTGGATGCCCTGCATGTTGCGCGACAGCTGATAACCACCACCCGGCCCACGCACACTGGAGACCAGGCTTCCACGACGAAGCTTGGCGAACAGCTGCTCGAGATAGGAAAGGGAAATACCCTGACGCTCGGAAATATCGGCGAGGGATACTGGCCCATCCTGCGCATGCAGCGCCAGATCGAGCATGGCAGTCACGGCGTAGCGGCCTTTGGTAGTCAGTCGCATGGAGGGTTACCAAGGATTCACAATGTGAGTCGATTATCCGCTTTTCCGAGTATTTGAGTCAACTATAAGTCCTACCAAAATACTCAGGATTAGCTCCACCGCCCTACAAAACTGGCGGCGGATCATAGCAAAGCGCAACCCACCCCGCATCAGGCAGCCGGCTTGCCCCCCGGCTCCTTGCAAACCCCGGCGAAGTCCTCGTCACGCAATTGCGGCATATCCTTGGCGCAGTAATCGCTGCCCAGCTTGCCAAGGGCACCGCAAATGCCCTCGAGGCGACTGTCGACCGCATGCAGGTGATCGAGCAGTTGCCCGATCGCTCGCGCCACCGGATCGGGCATATCCTGGCTGACGCCGTAGGCATCGAAGCCGAGCTTGTCGGCCATCGCCTGGCGCTGCGCCTCGAGCCCGTCATCACCCTTGACGATGATCTTGGCCGGAATACCGACCGCGGTCGCGCCGGCTGGCACCGCCTTGGTGACCACTGCATTGGAACCAATCTTGGCGCCGGCCCCCACGGTGAACGGGCCAAGCACCTTGGCGCCGGCGCCCACCACCACACCATCTTCGAGCGTCGGGTGACGCTTGCCCTTGTTCCAGCTGGTGCCACCGAGGGTCACCCCCTGATAAAGCGTCACGTCATCGCCGATCTCGGCGGTTTCGCCGATGACGATACCCATGCCGTGATCGATGAAAAACCGCCGACCGATCACCGCTCCCGGATGAATCTCGATACCGGTCAGCCAGCGACTGAAGTTCGACACGCCCCGTGCCAGCCATTTCCAGCCGGCGCCCCACAGTGCGTGCGCCGCACGATGCAGCCAGACCGCATGCAGGCCCGGGTAGCAGGTGACCACCTCGAAGGCATTGCGCGCCGCCGGATCACGATGAAAAACACCCTGGATATCTTCTCGCATGCGCTCAAACATCAGTCTTTCCCCGTTTGTGGTGCTCACCGCGCGCCGCCTTGAGGGTCTCGGTCAAGATGCCGCGCAAGATATTCATTTCCAGCCGGGTCACCTCGCTGCGCCCGTACAGGCGACGCAGGCGACTCATCAGATGCCGCGGGCTGGCGGGATCGAGAAAGCCGATTTCCACCAACGACTTTTCCAGATGCCCGTAAAAGGATTCCATTTCGTCCGCCGTCACCGGCTGATCACCCTCATCGGCGAGCCCTTCCTCACGCACCGGCGCTGGCGCAACCTCGCGCACCAAGGCCGCCATACGCACTTCGTAGGTCAGCACCTGCACGGCAGTCGCCAGATTCAGCGAGCTGAATGCCGGATCGGAGGGTATATGCACGTGAAAATGACAGCGCTGCAACTCTTCGTTGGTCAGACCGGCGTGCTCACGCCCGAACACCAGCGCCACCTCGCCACCTTCGAGCGCCTTGTTCACGGCCGCCCCCCCGCACTCCCGCGGATCGATCAGCGGCCAGGGAATACGCCGCTCGCGAGCACTGGTGCCAAATACCAGGTTGCAGCCGACCAGCGCATCCTCCAGGCACGAAACCACCTGAGCACCTTCGAGGATATCGGTCGCGCCGGACGCGCGCACCGTCGCCTCCTCACTGGGAAACTGGCGCGGCTCGACCAGTACCAGCCGCGACAAGCCCATGTTTTTCATGGCCCTGGCCGCCCCGCCGATATTGCCCGGATGACTGGTGTTGACCAGTACCACTCGAATGTTCTGCAGCAAGGTAGAGGCCCGTGTCGGATAAATGAGGTGACAAATCTTACAGAAGCCCCCCTCTTTGTGCCACGCAGACAACGGCCGGCACTTACCGCCCGGATCTTTTCTGCTAGAATGGCCGGCTTTATTACGACCCCAGGTGAACCTCCATGCAGCCCATGCTGAATATCGCCCTGCGCGCCGCCCGCAGCGCCGGTGAAATGATCTTCCGCTCCATCGAACGCCTGGATGTCATCTCGGTGGATGAAAAGGATGCCAAGGACTACGTGACCGAGATCGACCGCTCGGCCGAGCTGATGATCGTCCAGGCCCTGCGCAAGGCGTACCCGACCCACAGCTTCCTCGGCGAGGAAGGTGGCCTGCTCGAAGGCAGCGGCGAAGGTGCTGACTACCAGTGGATCATCGACCCGCTCGACGGCACCACCAACTTCGTGCGCGGCGTTCCGCATTTCGCCGTCAGCCTGGCCTGCAAATACCGTGGCCGCCTGGAGCACGCAGTGATCATCGACCCGGTTCGCCAGGAAGAATTCACCGCCAGCCGCGGCCGTGGCGCCGCCCTGAACGGTCGCCGCCTGCGCGTCAGCAACCGCAAGAGCCTGGATGGCGCCCTGCTCGGCACCGGTTTCCCGTTCCGCAACGACCAGTTGGACAACCTCGAGAACTACCTGGGCATGTTCCGCAGCCTGGTCGGCCAGACTGCCGGCGTACGCCGTGCCGGCGCCGCCAGCCTGGACCTGGCCTATGTTGCCGCGGGCCGTTTCGACGCCTTCTGGGAATTCGGCCTGTCCGAATGGGACATGGCAGCCGGCGCCCTGCTGATTCAGGAAGCGGGCGGCCTGGTCAGCGACTTCAGCGGTGGCCACGAATTCCTCGAGAAGGGTCAGATCGTCGCGGGCAACACCAAGTGCTTCAAAGCGGTACTGACGGCGATCCAGCCGCACCTGTCGGCATCGCTCAAGCGCTAAGAATCCGCGAAAGCCTGCTGCGCGTCGGCACTGCGGCGTTAAAAGCAGGCTCGGCAAGCCGCTAGCGGCTAACGTGCTTTAGCACGGCCCACAGGGTGAGCGGAGCGAGTAATGCTCATGTACAAAAGTACACTCCGCTTCCTCGCCTGCTTTTGCCTTGCATTGCTCTAGCTCGCTAGACTTTAAACCTGACTCATAAAAAAACCGGCTTCGAGCCGGTTTTTTATTACCCACGAAAAAGGCGCTCCGCAGAGCGCCTTTCCTACAACTCGACAACCAACTTATTCATCCGATTCGGAATCGGCCAGCACCAGCTTGCCGTCGCGAACCGGGATCTTGCTGCCCGGCTCTTCGTCCATGCGCACGCGGCCGATCTTGCCATCCAGATCGTATTTCACGTCATAGCCGACGACCTTCTCGCTGGTATCGTTGACGGTCTTGCAGCGGGTTTCGGTGGTGGTGTAGGTATCACGCGTTTGCATGCCTTCCTGCACCTTGTTGCCGGCGTAACCGCCACCCACGGCACCTGCCACTGTGGCGATCTTCTTGCCGTTGCCGCCGCCCACCTGGTTGCCCAGCAGGCCACCCACCACGGCACCGATCGCGGTGCCGGCGATCTGATGCTGATCCTGCACAGGGCGCTGACGGGTCACGGCCACGTCCCGGCATTCCTCACGCGGTGTCTTGATGGTCTCGGTTACCGGCTTTACGGCCAGAACCTCAGCGTACTTGGGCGCGCTCACCATGCTATAGGTCGCCACAGCGCCACCAGCAGTGACACCGACAGCACCCAGCACAGCACCAACCAACAATGACTTGTTCATGCGATTCTCCTGATCACAACTGCGGCGCCTATATGCGCCCTACTCCCTGCCTTGGAAAGACAAAACGGGCGACAAGTTCCCTTGTCGCCCGCCTTTAGTGCAGTGCAGATGCTGAACGAATCACGCTTTTAGGGGCGGTCGTCGACACCCTCGGCATCAGCAGCCGGAGGAATCAGATCCTCGGAGGTCAGCTTCAGCCAGATCAGCACTGGCGCACTGATATACACCGAGGAGTAGGTACCCACTACCACACCGATCAGCAGGGTCAGCGCGAAACCGCCCAGGCTGTCGCCACCGAACACCAGCAGCGCAACGAGTGCCAGGGCAGTCGACAGCGAGGTAGCGATGGTGCGCAGCAAGGTCTGGGTCACCGAGACATCGATGTTCTCGATGATGTCGGCCTTGCGCATCATCCGGAAGTTCTCGCGAATGCGGTCGTAGATGATGATGGTGTCGTTCAGCGAGTAGCCCACCATCGCCAGTACCGCCGCCAGCACAGTCAGGTCGAATGGCACCTTGAAGAAGGCCAGGATACCAAGGGTGACGATGATGTCGTGAGCCAGGGAACCGACCGCACCGACACCGAACTTCCACTGGAAGCGGAAGGCCAGGTACAGCAGGATGCCGCCCAGCGCCAGCAGCATGGCCAGGCCACCCTGGTCACGCAGCTCTTCACCCACCTGCGGGCCGACGAACTCGACGCGCTTGACCTCGAACGAGGTGTCGGCGTCGATCTTGCGCAGCGCGGTTGCTACTTCGTTGCCCAGATCGGGGGAATCACCGGCCAGACGCACCAGCACGTCGGTGGTGGAGCCAAAGCTCTGCACCACGGCGTCGTTGTAGCCGGCCTGACCGAGTTCACGCTTGATCAGCTCCAGATCGGCCGGCTGCTCGTAGGTCAGCTCGATCAGCGTACCGCCAGTGAAATCCAGGCCGAAATTAAGACCGTGCTTGAACAGGCTACCCAGGCCAATCAGGCTGATAACCACGGTAATGGCGAACGCGATGTTGCGTATCGCCATGAAGGGAATGCGGGTTGGCAACTTCATGACTTCACCTTAAATCCACAATTTCTTGAAGTTACGGCCACCGAAGATCAGGTTGACCATGCCGCGGGTAAACATGATCGCCGTGAACATCGAGGTGATGATGCCCAGCGACAGCGTTACCGCAAACCCTTTCACCGGACCGGTGCCCAGCGCGAAAAGGATCGCGCCAACCAACAGCGTGGTCAGGTTACTGTCGAGAATTGCCGAATAGGCGCGATCAAACCCTTCATGGATTGCCCGCTGAACCGATAGCCCCCGAGCCAGCTCTTCGCGAATCCGCGAGAAGATCAGCACGTTGGCATCGACCGCCATACCCAGCGTCAGCACGATACCGGCGATGCCCGGCAGCGTCAGTGTGGCGCCGATCACCGACATCAGGCCGACCAGCAGGGTCAGGTTGAATGCCAAGGCGATGGTGGCCAGAACACCGAAGAAGCGGTAGATGGCGATGATGAACAGCGACACGAAGATCATTGCCCACTCGGTGGACTCGATACCCTTGACGATGTTCTCGGCTCCCAGGCTCGGGCCGATGGTGCGCTCTTCGGCGAAATACATCGGCGCGGCCAGACCACCGGCGCGCAGCAGCAAGGCCAGCTCGGACGACTCGCCCTGACCGTTCAGGCCGGTGATGCGGAACTGACTACCCAGCGGCGACTGGATGGTCGCCAGGCTGATGATCTGCTTCTCCTCCTTGAAGGAGTCGACCTGCACTTCCTGTTCGACGCCGTCGACCATCTGCTTCACGTAACGGGTCTGCGGGCGCTGCTCGATGAAGATCACCGCCATGCTGCGCCCGACATTGCTGCGGGTAGCACGGTTCATCAGGTCGCCGCCGTGGCCGTCGAGACGGATGTTGACCTGCGGACGGCCGTTCTCGTCGAAACTGGCCTGGGCATCGGTGACCTGGTCACCGGTGATGATCAGCTCACGCTCGAGCTGCACCGGCGGGCGGCCTTCCTCACGGAAGCCGAACTGCTCGGTAGTGCCACGCGGCGCGTTCGGGTCGGCCGCCAGGCGGAACTCCAGGTTGGCGGTCTTGCCGAGGATACGCTTGGCTTCGGCGGTATCCTGCACGCCCGGCAGCTCGACCACGATACGGTTGGCACCCTGGCGCTGTACCAGCGGTTCGGCGACGCCAAGTTCGTTGACCCGGTTACGCACGGTGGTCAGGTTCTGGCGAATCGAGTACTCGCGGATTTCGGCGATCTTGGCCGGCGTCAGGGTCACGCGCAGCACCTGCTGCCCGGCACGCTCCTGCGCTTCAAGATTGAAATCCTTGTAATCCTTGCGGATCAGCTGCTCGGCCTTGTCCAGGGTATCGCTATCGGCGAAGCCCAACTGGATGGCACCGCCCTGCTGCGGCATGCTGCGGTAGCGCACACGCTCCTTGCGCAGCAGGCTCTTGAGCTCGCCCTCATAGACCTGACGGCGCACTTCCAGGGCCTTGTCCATGTCGACTTCGAGCAGGAAGTGCACACCGCCGGAAAGGTCGAGACCGAGCTTCATCGGGCTCGCGCCGACGCTGCGCAGCCAGTCGGGCGTGGTCTGGGCCAGGTTCAGGGCCACCACGTAGTTGTCGCCCAGCGTCCTGCGCACAACGTCCTTGGCCGGCAACTGGTCGCCCTGGCTGACCAGGCGAATCAGGCCACTACGGCCGTGCTCGCCAACGTTCGATGCCTTGACTTCGATGCCCGCTTCGGCCAGCGCCTTGCTGATGCGGTCGAGGTCGGCTTGCGCGATGGTCTGCGCCGAACTGGCCCCGCTGATCTGGATCGCCGGATCATCGGGGTAAAGATTGGGTGCGGAATAAATCAGACTGACGATCAGCACAACTGCGATCAGCAGGTACTTCCACAAAGGGTATTTGTTGAGCATGAATGACGCCGCCCGCTTATGACGCGGGGCGCACATTGCGCCCCGCGGGATGGATAAAACTGGAACAGAAACTTAGCAGACCATTGAAAACCCTAGGCGAGGCAGTCAGCGCAAGGCCGATGGCGGCCCCACGGATACAGGCAAGGAAGCGATCGAAGTCGCGGACGACTTTACCGGTGTAAATGAGCATTCCGAGCCTGTATCCAACGCAGCGATGGCAACGCAGGGTGGTTTTCAACCGTTATCAGATGGCTTTCAGCGTGCCCTTGGGCAGGGTTGCCGCAACAGCTGCCTTCTGGATCTTCAGTTCGACGGTATCGGACACTTCAATGACCACGAAGTCGTCGCTGACCTTGGAAACCTTGCCGGCGATACCGCCGCTGGTTACCACTTCGTCACCCTTCTGCAGGTTGCCGAGCAGGTTCTTGTGCTCCTTGGCACGCTTGGCCTGGGGACGCCAGATCATCAGATAGAAGATGACCAGGAAGCCGATCAGGAAGATCCACTCGAAACCGGTACCGGCTGGGCCGGCAGCAGGGCCAGCGGCATCAGCGTAGGCAGCGGGAATAAAAAAGCTCATTTGACACTCCTGTTGAAAGATCTTTTAGCCATCGAAAATCAATCCAGCGGCGGCGTTGGCAGGCCGCGCCGGGCGTAGAAGGCATCGACAAAGGCGGCCAATGTACCCTGTTGAATTGCCTCGCGCAAACCAGCCATGAGGCGCTGGTAATGACGCAAGTTGTGGATTGTATTCAACATGCTGCCGAGCATTTCGCCGCACTTATCCAAATGGTGCAGATAGGCGCGCGAGAAGTGTTTGCAGGTGTAACAGTCGCAGGTCGGATCCAGCGGCGAGTCATCGTGACGGTGGAAGGCGTTGCGGATTTTCAGCACCCCGGTGTCGACGAACAGGTGGCCATTGCGCGCATTGCGGGTCGGCATCACGCAATCGAACATGTCCACGCCGCGGCGCACGCCTTCGACCAGATCTTCCGGCTTGCCGACCCCCATCAGGTAGCGCGGCTTGTCGCTCGGCATCTGCCCGGGCAGGTAGTCGAGCACCTTGATCATCTCCTCCTTGGGCTCGCCCACCGACAGGCCACCGATGGCTAGGCCGTCGAACTCCAGTTCGCTCAGACCTTCCAGCGAGCGCATGCGCAGCGACTCGTGCATGCCGCCTTGGACGATACCGAACAATGCTGCAGTGCTGTCGCCATGGGCGACCTTGGAACGCTTGGCCCAGCGCAGCGACAGCTCCATGGAGGTCTTGGCCACGTCGAACTCGGCCGGATACGGCGTGCACTCGTCGAAGATCATCACGATGTCCGAGCCCAGGTCGCGCTGTACCTGCATGGACTCCTCCGGCCCCATGAACACCTTGGAGCCGTCGACCGGCGAGGCGAAGGTCACGCCCTCTTCCTTGATCTTGCGCATGGCGCCCAGGCTGAACACCTGGAAGCCGCCGGAGTCGGTGAGGATCGGCCCCTGCCACTGCATGAAGTCTGTCTCTTATACACATCTCCGAGCCCACGAGACCAGAGAGGATCTCG
>ERZ1032215.291-NODE-291-length-9434-cov-10.978889_pt1 | contig 9434 bp, 10 predicted proteins | sample MGYA00518043_ERZ1032215 | MGnify/ENA primary metagenome ERZ1032215 (study PRJEB33718, sample SAMN03160146) | human skin metagenome | collected 2014-02-25 | study: EMG produced TPA metagenomics assembly of the PRJNA266117 data set (Human skin bacterial metagenome... | reverse complement strand
GGTGGAGAGTCGATCTGTAAGCCGGGTTCTGTCGAGGACAGTCATTCCTCTACGATGGCCATCACTGGACATCTTTAGCAACCTACCCGGTTCCAGCGCGGGCCACGCCTTGGAACCCTATTTGGTCTTGCTCCGAGTGGGGTTTACCTAGCCACGAACTGTTACCAGACGTGCGGTGCGCTCTTACCGCACCTTTTCACCCTTACCGGCACCGAAGTGCTTAGGCGGTTATTTTCTGTGGCACTTTCCGTAGGCTCACGCCCCCCAGGCATTACCTGGCACTCCGCCCTATGGAGCCCGGACTTTCCTCCCCCCTCTAATTTTCATAGAGGGCAGCGACTGTCCAATCGACTCTCCGCCGCGCAGGTTAACGGCAGAGCGAACGAAGAACAAGCGCTAAAAGCCTTTGGCCACCCTGCTACGCAATTTATTGTTCTTTCTGTTTATCCAGGGCCACCTGATACAGCACATTCTTGCGCTCGCCGGTGATTTCCGCAGCCAAAGCAGCAGCCCGCTTCAGCGGCATTTCCTTGAGCAACAGGTCGAGGATACGCATCGACTCACTACTGATCGCCTCATCACTTTCCGGCGCTGTCCACCCCGCGACCAGCACCACGCACTCCCCACGCTGCTGATTGCTGTCGGACTCGACGAACTGGCGCAGCTCGGAAAGTGGCAGCCCCTTCAGGGTCTCGAAGGTCTTGGTCAATTCACGCGCCAGCAATGCCGGCCGCTCACCACCGAATACCGACTCCATATCCTGCAGGCATTCAAGTATGCGATGCGGCGCCTCATAGAAAATCAGCGTACGCGGCTCTTCCTTGACCGCTTCCAGCCGCGCCCTGCGCCCGACCGCCTTGGCCGGCAGAAAGCCTTCGAAGATGAACCGGTCTGAAGGCAAGCCCGCCGCCGACAACGCCGCGATCAGAGCACAAGCCCCCGGTACTGGAACCACATTGATACCCGCCGCCCGCGCCTGGCGCACCAGGTGGTAGCCGGGATCGGAAATCAGCGGCGTGCCCGCATCGGAGATCAAGGCGACATTATCCCCAGCCAGCAGACGAGTAATGAAGCGACTGCCCTCATCACGCTCGTTGTGCTCATGGCAGGCAGCCAGGGGCGTGGAAATACCAAAGTGCTGCATCAGGCGCTGGGAATGCCGGGTATCTTCGGCAGCGATCAACGACACCTCGCGCAACAGCTTCAAGGCCCGGGCGCTGATATCGTCCAGGTTGCCGATGGGCGTCGCCACCACATAAAGCGAGCCAGCAGCGGAATTCAAAGGACCTGGAGCAGTCAAAGCGCACACCTCTTGATCGGCAAAAGCGCCATTGTAGCGCGTTGAAGCATTCTCAATACGCCTTGCGATCAGCCGGTATGGCGCTGTGCCGCGACCTTTCAGGCAGCCAAGCAACATTTGCTTGAGCTAAATCGACGGTTTATCGCCAGTAACATCGCACCCCAGCCAGCGCTTGGGTACAATTCCACGCTCATTTGATCGAGTATCAGGAACACTTACATGATCGCTTGCCTGCGGCTGTTTCTTGCCCTCTGCCTGGCTACCCTTCTGGTGGCTTGCGCCAGCTCGCCCTCTTCCAGCCTTGGCGAACTTCCACGGACACCGGATGCCAGTATCGAGCAACTGCTCGAACAGGCCGCCACCAGCAAAACTCCGGAAAAAGCAGCCCTGCTGCGCCTGAGCGCCGCCGACCTGGCGTATCGTCAAGGCAATGCCGGACGCGCCGGACAAATCCTGCAGCAAGTGCCGCTGGATCAACTCAAGCCTGCCCAGCAAATCTTCGCCAGCACCCTGTCCGCAGAGCTGGCCCTGGTGCGCAACCAGCCAAAGGCTGCCCTCACCGCACTGAGCCATCCAAGCCTGCAACACCTGAGCGAACTGCCGGCAGCTCAACAGATTCGCACCGGCAGCGTTCATGCTCGCGCACTGGAAGCCGACGGCCAGACATTGGCCGCCGCCAAAGAGCGCATCGTTATCGCGCCCTTGCTCAAGGATGATGCAGCAGCCAAAAACCACGAAGCCATCTGGGCACTGATTGCCGCCCTGCCGACCGATCAGTTGCAGCCTGCCGGCAATGACGACCTGGCCGGCTGGATGAGCCTGGCCCTGGCAGTCAAGAGCGCCGGCACCCTGGAACAGCAGCAGGCAGCCATCGATACCTGGCGCGCCCAGAATCCAAAGCACCCGGCTGCCATTCAACTGCCCCAACCCCTGATCAAGCTCAAGGAACTGGCCAGCCAGCCGGTATCGAAAATTGCCTTGCTGCTGCCACAGGACGGCCCCCTCGCATCGGTTTCCAAAGCACTGCGCGAAGGTTTCATGGCTGCTCACTACCAGGCTCAGCAAGCCGGACAGAATCCACCCAGCATCGAGTTCTATGACAGCTCGCGCCTAAGCTCGCTGGATGACTTCTACCGCAAGGCTCAGGCCGCTGGCGTGCAACTGGTCGTCGGCCCACTGGAAAAGCCCCTGGTCAAGCAACTTGCCGCTCGCCCGCAGCTGCCGATCACCACCCTGGCCCTGAACTACAGCGAAGGCGAACAAGGCCCGGCGCAGTTGTTCCAGTTCGGCCTGGCAGCCGAAGACGAAGCCCGCGAGGTTTCCCGTCGCGCCCGCGCCGATGGCCTGCACCGCGCCGCCGCTCTGGTTCCGAAAGGCGAATGGGGCGATCGCGTGCTCAAGGCATTCCGTCAGGATTGGGAAGCCAACGGTGGTAGCGTAATCGGTATCGAACGCGTCGATCAGCCCGTCGCCCTGGCACAGCAGATTGCCGACCTGTTCCAGTTGCGCCAGAGCGAAGGCCGCGCCAAGAGCCTGCAGAGCACCGTAGGCACCCAGGTAGCCGCACAGCCATCACGTCGCCAGGATATCGAGTTCATTTTCCTCGCCTCCACTCCGCAACAGGCGCAGCAAATCAAGCCGACCTTGAACTTCCAATACGCTGGTGATGTACCGGTCTACGCCACCTCCAATGTGTTCAGCGCCAGCGGCGACCAGAACCAGTACAACGACATGAACGGTGTGATGTTCTGCGAAACCCCATGGCTGCTGGATGCCAACGGCCCGCTGCGCCGCCAGGTCACCGCACAATGGCCGCAAGCCGGCGGCAGCCTAGGGCGCCTGTATGCCATGGGCGTCGACGCCTATCGATTGGCGCCACGCCTGGGCCAACTCAAGGCCCTGCCAGACAGCCGGATAGAAGGTGAATCCGGCAGCCTGGGCATGGCTGCCGGGCAACGCATCGAGCGTCAGCTGCCATGGGCCAAGTTCGTCGGGGGCCAGGTGACCCGCCTGCCCGATACGCTGCGCTAATGCTCCAAGGATCAAGCCAGTACAGCGGACGAGATGCCGAAAGCCAAGCGCTTCGGCATCTCCAACAGCACGGACTGCGCCTGCTGGCGCAGAACTGGTTGTGTAAACGCGGCGAGCTTGATCTGGTCATGCTTGACGGCGATACAGTAGTATTCGTCGAAGTCCGCTACAGAAAACACACGCAATGGGGTGGCGCACTGGGCAGTATCGATGGGCGCAAGCGTCAAAAACTGATCCTTGCCGCGCAGCTTTTCCTGCAAAGCGAATCACGCTGGTCCAGCCATCCTTGCCGTTTCGACGTGGTCGCCATTGACGGCGCCTCGGGTGCAGAAGCCCGCTTGAACTGGCTACGCAATGCCTTCGACAGCTGAAAGAAGCCCTCAGGCCGCACCCATTTTCACTCAACTTTTTTGCTCTTTGCTTTGCGGGCTGCACATTTACGTGCCACCAAGCCGCGCCACTTAAGGTCACACAGATGGACATGCAATCCCGAATTCGCCAGCTTTTTCAGGCCAGTATCGACACCAAGCAACAGGCGATGGACGTACTTGCACCGCACATCGAGCAAGCCAGCCAGGTCATGGTCAACGCCCTGCTGAACGAGGGCAAGATGCTCTCTTGCGGCAACGGCGGCTCCGCCGGCGATGCCCAGCATTTCTCCTCCGAACTGCTCAACCGCTTCGAGCGCGAACGCCCGAGCCTGCCGGCCATTGCCCTGACTACCGACAGCTCTACCATCACCTCGATCGCCAACGACTACAGCTACAACGAAGTCTTCTCCAAGCAGATCCGCGCCCTGGGCCAGCCCGGTGACGTATTGCTGGCGATTTCCACCAGCGGCAACTCCGCAAACATTATTCAAGCGATCCAGGCCGCACATGATCGCGAAATGATTGTCGTAGCATTGACCGGTCGTGACGGCGGCGGCATGGCTTCCCTGCTGCTGCCTGAAGATGTCGAGATCCGCGTACCGGCCACCGTCACTGCACGCATTCAAGAAGTCCACCTGCTGGCGATCCATTGCCTCTGCGATCTGATCGACAGCCAATTGTTCGGGAGTGAAGAATGACCCCTAATCGCCTTGGCCTCCTGGCCTTGACCTTGTGCCTGAGCATCACTGGTTGCAGCTCGGTGATTACCGCCACCCGCGACAAACCCATCGATGATGACCGCGGCACCCGTACCTTTGGCAGCAAGATCGACGACTCGCTGATCGAGACCAAAGTCGCCGTCAACGTCGCCAAAGCCAGCCCAGACCTGGAAAACAACTCGCACATCGTTGTCACCAGCTTCAACGGCATCGTCCTGCTGGCCGGACAAACACCCCGCCCGGACCTCAAGGCCATGGCCGAACAGGCCGCCAGCGAAGTGCAGCGCGTCAAGAAGGTGCACAACGAACTGCAGGTACTGCCACCTTCCGGCTTCCTGGCCCGCCAGAACGATGGCTGGCTGACCACCAAGATCAAGACCCAGATGCTCACCGACGCCAGCGTGCCCGCCTCGCGAATCAAGGTGGTGACCGAGAACGGCATCGTCTACCTGCTGGGATTGCTGACCCAACAGGAGGCCACCCAGGCCACTAACCTGGTTCAGGGCGTGTCCGGTGTGCAGAAAATCGTCAAACTGTTCGAATACATCGACTGACACACAACGGCGAGATACAAAAAAGGCGATCCGAATGGATCGCCTTTTTTATTACTTGACCACTTTCAAGCTCGGTCGGCCACTGGGGCGCGGCGGCTCACTGTCCGGTGGCGGCAAGTCGTCATCCGGCTCGAGATCATCCTCTTCATCCAGAGGCGACTCCAGATCGAAGACCATGCCCTGGCCATTCTCACGGGCATAGATCCCCAAGATCGCCGCAACCGGCACATGCAGGCTGTGCGGCACACCACCGAAGCGCCCTTCGAAGGTCACTACGTCGTTATCCATATGCAGATGACGCACGGCACTGGGAGAAATGTTCAGGACGATCTGCCCATCACTGGCAAAGCCCTGGGGCACCTGCACTGCCGGATAGTCGGAATTGACCAGCATGTGCGGGGTGCAATCGTTGTCCACAATCCACTCATAGAGCGCGCGGACCAGATAAGGTCGACTGGAGTTCATAGCGGCTCCTTAAGCCTCAGCGCATATCGCGTTCGACACCAGACAGACTCGCCTGGAAAGCCTCACGCGCAAATTGGCGTTCCATATAATCAAGCAACGGCTTGGCCTGCCGCGGCAGTTCGATACCCAGGACCGGCAATCTCCAGAGTATGGGCAGTAGGCAGCAGTCCACCAGACTTTGTTCCTCACTGAGGAAAAATGGCTTGTCGGCAAACAAAGGAGAAACACCCGTCAGGCTTTCACGCAATTCCTTGCGCGCCTGCACTCGAGCAGCCTCCTTGGTCCGCGGATCAAGAATCAGATCCACTTGCCCGCACCAGTCACGCTGGATCCGGTGTATCAGCAGACGGCTGTTGGCTCGCGCCACAGGATAAACCGGCAGCAGTGGCGGATGCGGATAACGCTCATCCAGGTACTCCATCACCACTGTCGACTCCCACAACGCCAGGTCGCGGTCGACCAGCGTTGGCAAGCTCCCATAAGGGTTCACTTCGATCAGCTTCGGCGGCTGACGCCCCGCCTCCACACTGATGATCTCGGCGCTGACACCCTTCTCTGCGAGCACAATGCGCACCCGGTGGGAATAGTGGTCGGCGGGGTCGGAGTAACAGGCCAACCGATTGGTCACGCCCATGGCGATCCTCCTCGCTTGTTGAAATTATCGGAAGCAGAAAAAACGAGCGCGCCCTCAGGGCGCCTCTGGTAACCCCCGAATGATACAGGGTTGTTACAGTTTCAGAGACGCCCTTGGGCGCGCACGTTCAACAACTGATGCTTAAAACGCTATCAATGCACATCCTTCCAGTATTCGCGCTTGAGCAGATAGGCGAACACGAAGAAGAAGGCCAGGTACAGCAGTACGTAGGTACCGATGCGCTGGTGCTGCAGCTTGACCGGGTTGGCCGAGTAAGCCAGGAAGGTCACCAGGTTCTTGACCTTCTCGTCGAACTGAGCCTCGTTGAGAGTCCCGGTGTTCTCCTTGATGGTCAGCTGGTCACAGGCTTCATGAGTCAGCGGCGTGCCGGTCAGCGGATCGTATTGCTTCTTGCCGTCTTCGACGATCTGCACCTGCTTGCAACCGATCACCTGGCGACCCTGCAGGCCAACCAGAACGTTAGGCATGCCCACGTTCGGGAAAACCTTGTTATTCACACCCCAAGGGCGCGCCGGGTCCTCATAGAAGGACTTGAGGTAGCCATAGAGCCAGTCGGTACCCCGCACACGGGCCACCAGGGTCAGATCCGGTGGCGCAGCGCCAAACCAGGTCTTGGCATCTGCCGGCTGCATGCCGATGTTCATGTGGTCACCGATCTTGGCGCCGGTGAAGACCAGCTTGCTCAACATCAGATCGTGAGGAATGCCCAGATCGTCGGCAACCCGCTCATAACGCTGGAACTTGGCGCTGTGGCAGCCCATGCAATAGTTGGCAAAGGTACGCGCGCCGTCTTGCAGGGCAGCTTTGTCGGCCAGGTCGATATCGACCTTCTCCAACTCAGGGCCGCCGTGCTCGGCCGCGAAAGACAATACAGGCATAGCAGCAAGAATCAGTACAGCAAATAGCTTTTTCATCAGCCAGTCACCCTTTCCGGAACCGGTTTGGTCTTCTCGAGCCTGGTGTAGAACGGCATCAGAATGAAGTAGGCGAAGTACAGGAAGGTACATACCTGCGACAGCAGCGTACGGCCCGGAGTCGGTGCCAATACACCCAACACACCCAGGATCACGAACGAGATGCAGAACACCAGCAGCCAGATCTTGCTCAGCCAGCCTTTGTAGCGCATGGACTTGACCGGGCTACGGTCGAGCCAAGGCAGCACGAACAGCACGGCAATGGCAGCCCCCATGGCAATGACGCCCATGAGCTTGTCCGGCACCGCACGCAGGATCGCGTAGAACGGGGTGAAGTACCAAACCGGAGCAATGTGCTCAGGCGTCTTGAACGGGTTGGCCTGTTCGAAGTTCGGCTTCTCGAGGAAGTAGCCACCCATTTCCGGGAAGAAGAACACGATCGAGCAGAAGATGAAGAGGAACACTACTACGCCGACGATATCCTTCACGGTGTAGTAAGGGTGGAAAGGAATACCATCCAGCGGGATGCCGTTCTCATCCTTGTTCTTCTTGATGTCGACGCCATCCGGGTTGTTCGAACCCACTTCGTGCAGTGCCAGGATGTGCAGCACCACCAGACCGAGGATCACGATCGGCAGGGCAACAACGTGCAAGGCGAAGAAGCGGTTCAGGGTGATACCGGAAATCAGGTAGTCACCGCGGATCCACTGAGTCAGGTCGTCGCCGATGACCGGGATCGCACCGAACAGCGAGATGATCACCTGGGCGCCCCAGTAGGACATCTGGCCCCACGGCAGCAGGTAGCCCATGAAGGCCTCGGCCATCAGTGCCAGGTAGATCAGCATGCCGAACAGCCACACCAGCTCACGGGGCTTCTGGTAGGAACCGTAGAGCAGGCCACGGAACATGTGCAGATAGACCACGATGAAGAACGCCGAAGCGCCGGTGGAGTGGAGCAGACGCAGGATCGCGCCGTACTCGACGTCGCGCATGATGTATTCAACGGAAGCGAAGGCCTCTTCCGCCGAAGGGGTGTAGCTCATGGTCAGCCAGACACCGGTTACGATCTGGTTGACCAGAACCAGCAGCGCCAGGGAGCCAAAGAAATAGAAGAAGTTGAAGTTCTTCGGAGCGTAATACTTGCTGAGATGGTCTTCCCACATCTTGGTCGCGGGGAAGCGCGCATCAACCCAATCCATGAACTTGCTCATCACGCTTTCTCCGTGTCGACGCCAATGACGATGATGTCATCCGACTCATAGGAATGCGGGGGTACTGGCAGGTTCAAAGGCGCAGGTTGCGACTTGTAGACGCGACCAGCCAGATCGTAGTGGGAACCGTGGCAAGGGCAGAAATAGCCACCTACCCAGTCCTTGCCCAGATCCGCGGGCGCCACTTCAGGACGGAAGGTCGGAGAACAGCCCAAGTGGGTGCAGATACCGATCAGCAGCAGAATCTCTGGCTTGATCGAACGCACTTCCGGGTCGACGTAGGTTGGTTGTACTGAGTTCTTGGAGTCAGGGTCAGACAACTGGCCCTCGATCTTTTTAAGATTCCCCAGGATTTCCTCGGTACGGCGGACGATGAATACCGGCTGACCACGCCATTCAGCAATCATCTGCTGACCTGGGTCGATCTTGCTGATATTCACCTTCACCGGTGCACCTGCGGCTTTCGCCTTGGCACTGGGAAACCATGACCCCACGAACGGGACCGCAGCCCCCACCGCTCCAGCAGCACCCACCACGGATGTGGCTGCTACTAGGAAGCGACGCCGGCCTGCATTCACGCCGTCATTGCTCATTCAGTCCTCTCCCATCAGCTTTGTGGCCTGTTAAATCAGGCATCTACTAAGTAAAAATCTGAACTTATAAAAATTTTGCCGAATGGTAATGAAAAGCCCCTATTCTGACAAGGTAATTACCAAGCCGAGCCGGCCCGAAGCCTTGCAGTATAGGGCCTCCGCGGATGTGGCAAGTTGTCACAGAGCAAATTCTAGACAATAAAAAACGCCCAGCTCCGCGAGGAGACTGGGCGTTTTTGAACGCAGTAGCGAATTAACGCTTGGAGTATTGCGGACGCTTACGCGCTTTACGCAGACCCACTTTCTTACGTTCAACTTCACGTGCGTCACGGGTTACGAAACCAGCTTTACGCAGCGCGCTGCGCAGAGTTTCGTCGTAATCCATCAGAGCGCGAGTGATACCGTGGCGGATTGCGCCAGCTTGACCACTTACACCGCCGCCGATAACGGTGACGTAGATATCGAACTTCTCAACGGTCTCGGTCAGCTCCAGCGGTTGACGAACTACCATGCGGGCAGTTTCGCGACCGAAGAAGTTATCCAGGGAGCGGTTGTTGATCGAGATGTTGCCAGTGCCCGGACGCAGGAAAACGCGTGCGGTTGCAGTCTTGCGACGGCCAG
>ERZ1032215.279-NODE-279-length-9672-cov-10.552355_pt1 | contig 9672 bp, 4 predicted proteins | sample MGYA00518043_ERZ1032215 | MGnify/ENA primary metagenome ERZ1032215 (study PRJEB33718, sample SAMN03160146) | human skin metagenome | collected 2014-02-25 | study: EMG produced TPA metagenomics assembly of the PRJNA266117 data set (Human skin bacterial metagenome and... | reverse complement strand
AGATCCTCTCTGGTCTCGTGGGCTCGGAGATGTGTATAAGAGACAGGGGGCGCTCTCCGACCACTTCGCCCATTCGGCAATGTATGCCGCAGGCGCAGAGCTGATGACCGAGGAGTTCAAGGCCATCGGTCTGCACGACGCGATGTACCTGATTCCCGTGGCCCTGTTCCTGACCCTGCTGTTTCTGTTCCAGGCAGCGCGCTGTTTTGTCCGTGACGCCCAGCGGATGAAAGAGGGTCTGGCCTGTGGGGATGCCGCTGATGCCCCAGCAGAGGTGAGCCTGCCGGCGATCAACGATGGTGCAGTGAGCCGCTAGGGCGCGTTGCTGCATTGGCAGGCGACAGGCAAAAAAAAGGCCCGCACAGTGCGGGCCTTTTGTTCAGTGCTGACAACCGGGCTATCAGCCCGCCACCAGCACCCGGATCGCTTCCAGGCGCAGGGCGGCTTTTTCCAGCATGGCCAGGCCCTGTTCGCGCTGTTGACGCAGGGCCACCAGCTCGCTGTCACGGACAGTCGGGTTGACCGCCTGCAGCGCGGTCAGGCGCGCCAGTTCTTCGTCGGTGTCGGCTGCCAGGCGGCGTTGCGCCTCGGCCACACGTTCGGCGTGACGCGGTGCGACCTTGGCTTCGCCGGCGTTGATCTTCGGCGCCAATTGATCGCGCTGGGCCTGGATGAACTTGTTGGCGCTGGCCTTAGGCACGCTTTCCAGCTGGTCGTTCAGGGTCTCGAAGGCGACCCGCGCCGACAGGTCGTTGCCATTGGCGTCCAGCAGGCAGCGCAGGGCAGCCGGCGGCAGGTAGCGGCCCAGTTGCAGTGAGCGCGGGGCGACCACTTCACTGACGTACAGCAGCTCCAGCAGCACGGTGCCGGGTTTGAGCGCCTTGTTCTTGATCAGCGCCACGGCGGTGTTGCCCATGGAGCCGGACAGCACCAGGTCCATGCCGCCCTGCACCATGGGGTGTTCCCAGGTGATGAACTGCATGTCCTCGCGAGACAGCGCCTGGTTGCGGTCGTAGGTGATGGTCACGCCTTCGTCGTCGCCCAGGGGGAAGCTGGCGTCTAGCATCTTCTCGCTGGGCTTGAGGATCAGGGCGTTTTCCGAATGGTCCTCGCTGTCGATGCCGAAAGCGTCGAACAGGGTTTCCATATAGATCGGCAGGGCGAACTGATCGTCCTGTTCGAGGATCGCTTCCACCAGGGCGTCGCCTTCGCCGGCACCACCGGAGTTCAACTCCAGCAGGCGGTCGCGACCGGTGTGCAGCTCGGCTTCCAGGCGCTCGCGTTCGCCGCGGGCGGCATCGATCAGTGCCTGCCACTCGCCGTCATCGGCATTTTCCAGCAGCGGCAGCAGGCGTGGGCCGAACTGGTGCTGCAGGGCGTTGCCGGTCGGGCAGGTGTTGAGGAAGGCGTTCAGGGCTTCGTGGTACCACTGGAACAGGCGCTCTTGCGGGCTGGTTTCCAGGTACGGCACGTGCAGTTCGATCACGTGCTTCTGGCCGATCCGGTCGAGACGGCCGATCCGCTGCTCCAGCAGGTCCGGGTGCGACGGCAGGTCGAACAGCACCAGGTGGTGGGCGAACTGGAAGTTGCGGCCTTCACTGCCGATTTCCGAGCAGATCAGCACCTGGGCGCCGAACTCTTCATCGGCGAAGTAGGCGGCGGCACGGTCACGTTCGAGGATGTTCATGCCCTCGTGGAATACGGTGGCCGGGATGCCGGAGCGCACGCGCAGGGCGTCCTCCAGGTCCATGGCGGTTTCCGCGTGGGCGCAGATCACCAGCACCTTGGTGCGCTTGAGCATTTTCAGTTGGTCGATCAGCCACTCGACCCGCGGGTCGAACTTCCACCAGCGCTGTTCGTCATCGCTGACGTCGGGCTGGGCCTGGAAGCTGACTTCCGGGTACAGCTCGGCGTGTTCGCCCAGGGGCAGTTCCAGGTATTCGTCCGGGCATGGCAGCGGGTAGGCGTGCAGCTTGCGCTCGGGGAAACCCTGCACCGCGGCGCGGGTGTTGCGAAACAGCACGCGGCCGGTGCCGTGGCGGTCCAGCAGTTCACGCACCAGGCGTGCGCTGGCTTCGCTGTCGCCGTCGTTGACCGCGGCCAGCAGGGCTTCGCCTTCGTTGCCGAGGAAACCGTGGATGGTCTTGTGCGCCTCGGGAGACAGGCGGCCTTTATCCATCAGTTCCTGCACGGCTTCGGCCACCGGGCGGTAGTTCTCGCTCTCGGCGCGGAAGGCCGCGAGGTCGTGGAAACGGTTCGGGTCCAGCAGGCGCAGGCGGGCGAAGTGGCTGTCCTGGCCCAGTTGTTCCGGGGTTGCGGTCAACAGCAGCACGCCAGGAATGGTCTCTGCCAGCTGTTCCACCAGGGCGTATTCCGGGCTGACCTGGTCTTCGTGCCACACCAGGTGGTGGGCTTCGTCCACCACCATCAGGTCCCAGCCGGCGGCGAACAGCGCGTCCTGGGCCTTCTCGTCGTCCACCAGCCACTCCAGGGCCACCAGGGCCAGCTGGGTGTCTTCGAACGGGTTGCTGGCATCGCTTTCGATAAAGCGTTCTTCATCGAACAGTGCCACTTGCAGGTTGAAGCGCCGGCGCATCTCTACCAGCCACTGGTGCTGGAGGTTTTCCGGTACCAGGATCAGCACCCGGCTGGCGCGACCCGAGAGCAGTTGGCGATGGATCACCAGGCCGGCCTCGATGGTCTTGCCCAGGCCCACTTCGTCCGCCAGCAGGACCCGCGGCGCGATGCGGTCGGCGACTTCACGGGCAATGTGCAACTGGTGGGCGATGGGTTGGGCGCGCACGCCACCCAGGCCCCAGAGCGAGGACTGCAGCTGGCGGCTGGTGTGTTCCAGGGTGTGGTAGCGCAGGGAGAACCAGGCCAGCGGGTCGATCTGCCCGGCGAACAGACGGTCGCTGGCCAGACGGAACTGGATGAAGTTCGAGAGTTGGGTTTCCGGCAGGGTGACGGCTTCGTTCTGCCCGTTGAGGCCGTGGTAGACCAGCAGGCCGTCGACATCATCGACTTCCTGTACGGTCATTTTCCAGCCTTCGAAGTGGGTGATGCTGTCACCCGGAGAGAACCTCACGCGAGTGAGGGGCGCATTCCGTAGCGCATACTGGCGGGTGTCGCCAGTGGCCGGATAGAGCACGGTCAGCAAGCGACCGTCCTGTGCCAGAACGGTGCCTAAACCCAGCTCGGCTTCGCTGTCACTAATCCAGCGTTGCCCCGGTTGATACTGCTGCGCCATGCTGCCTGACTCCCGCTTTGAAAAAGCCGACTATCTTAACGGAACGACGCTTCCAGTCCAAAGAACTCTGATCAATCCCCTGGATTAAAAGGTAGCGTACGGCGTGCATTCGTCGGGTGGCGGGGCACTATCGGCTGACGACTGGGTCACAGTTTTGCGACCGATGGCTCAAGTCGCCCATGCCGCAGCCGACAGCCTGCCGACAGGAGACCAATAATATGCTGCCACCGATGCTCCCCTTGAGTGCCGTGCCGATCACCGCCCAGCAGGATCCGATCCGCCAGCGACCGGACATCCCGCCTGTGGTACCGGTGCAGGAAAGCTCCAACGAAAGCACCATCGACCTGCAAAAGCGCGACCCCGAGGAGTCCGCCCTGCTACTGCGCGAGGAACAGCGGCGCCAGCAACAGAAGCAGCGCCGTGAGCGTGAGGCCGAGGACGACCCCGAAGAGCACCTGGCAGTGCCCGGCGATGAACTGAACGCCGACAACACCGTGCCGGTGGTGCCGTTGATCGAAGATGCTCCGCGCCAGGGCCTGTGGGTGGATGTCGAGGTCTAGGAGCGCTTGTTCCCCGCCAGTTCCCCGAGGGCCTGCAACAGGCGCTCGATTTCCTCTTGTGTATTGAAGTAACTCAAGGCGATCCGGGCAATGTTGCCCAGGCCTCGGGCCTGCATGTCCAGTGGTGTGTAGTTGACGCCATTGGCGCCGATATTGATGCCGCGCCGCGCCAGTTCCTCCTTGAGTGCCAGCCCGTCCCAACCTTCGAGAGTGAAGGCGATCAGGCCCGATTGCTGCCCCGGGCTGCCCAGGTCCTGGAGTTGCAGGCCGGGCAAGCGCTGCAGCTTCTTGCGCAGCGGCTCGCTCAAGGCATTGATCCTTTGCGCAATGGCGGCCACGCCGATGCTTTCGAACTCCTGCAGGGCATTGGCCAGGCCAGCCAGCAGCACCATCGACACTTCACTGGTTTCAAAGCGCCGGGCATCGTTGCGCAGAGCGAAGCCCTGGCCGTCCCAGGGCGCCGACAGCACGTCCCGCGGCAGCGGATTCAACTGCTCGAGGAAGCCGGGCCTTATATAGAGCAGGGCCGTGCCTCGCGGGCCGCGCAGGTACTTGCGCCCCGCGCCCTTGAGCACATCGCAGTTCAGCGCCTGCACGTCGCAGGGCACCTGGCCCAGAGCCTGGCCGGCATCGATGAAGTAGGGGATGTGCCATTGGCGCGCCAGTTGGCCGATGGCTGCGGCCGGGTTGATCAGCCCGCCATTGGCCGGTAGCCAGGTCAAGGCGATGAGGCGCACCCGGGAGTCGAGCATGGACTCCAGCGCCGGGACTGAAACCGCACCGTGGCTGTCACAGGGAATGACTTCCAGCTGCGCGCCGGCGGCCACGGCCGGGGGCCATGCAGGCCAGGTTGCCGGCCCATTCCTGGCGCCCCACCAGGATCCGGTCGCCCGGCTGCCAGGCGGGCAGGGCGTTGAAGGCCATGCCCCAGGCCGCCGAACCACTGCTGGTAAAGGCGATGGCTTGCGGGCAGGTGTTGAGCACTCGGGCGGCGGTCTGTCGCGCCTGCTCCTGCAACTGGGCGCCGGCGCCCAGTTGCAGGAGCAGGCGCGACAGACCGCCGCCCGAGTGCTCAACACCTGCCCGCAAGCCATCGCCTTTACCAGCAGTGGTTCGGCGGCCTGGGGCATGGCCTTCAACGCCCTGCCCGCCTGGCAGCCGGGCGACCGGATCCTGGTGGGGCGCCAGGAATGGGCCGGCAACCTGGCCTGCATGGCCCCCGGCCGTGGCCGCCGGCGCGCAGCTGGAAGTCATTCCCTGTGACAGCCACGGTGCGGTTTCAGTCCCGGCGCTGGAGTCCATGCTCGACTCCCGGGTGCGCCTCATCGCCTTGACCTGGCTACCGGCCAATGGCGGGCTGATCAACCCGGCCGCAGCCATCGGCCAACTGGCGCGCCAATGGCACATCCCCTACTTCATCGATGCCGGCCAGGCTCTGGGCCAGGTGCCCTGCGACGTGCAGGCGCTGAACTGCGATGTGCTCAAGGGCGCGGGGCGCAAGTACCTGCGCGGCCCGCGAGGCACGGCCCTGCTCTATATAAGGCCCGGCTTCCTCGAGCAGTTGAATCCGCTGCCGCGGGACGTGCTGTCGGCGCCCTGGGACGGCCAGGGCTTCGCTCTGCGCAACGATGCCCGGCGCTTTGAAACCAGTGAAGTGTCGATGGTGCTGCTGGCTGGCCTGGCCAATGCCCTGCAGGAGTTCGAAAGCATCGGCGTGGCCGCCATTGCGCAAAGGATCAATGCCTTGAGCGAGCCGCTGCGCAAGAAGCTGCAGCGCTTGCCCGGCCTGCAACTCCAGGACCTGGGCAGCCCGGGGCAGCAATCGGGCCTGATCGCCTTCACTCTCGAAGGTTGGGACGGGCTGGCACTCAAGGAGGAACTGGCGCGGCGCGGCATCAATATCGGCGCCAATGGCGTCAACTACACACCACTGGACATGCAGGCCCGAGGCCTGGGCAACATTGCCCGGATCGCCTTGAGTTACTTCAATACACAAGAGGAAATCGAGCGCCTGTTGCAGGCCCTCGGGGAACTGGCGGGGAACAAGCGCTCCTAGACCTCGACATCCACCCACAGGCCCTGGCGCGGAGCATCTTCGATCAACGGCACCACCGGCACGGTGTTGTCGGCGTTCAGTTCATCGCCGGGCACTGCCAGGTGCTCTTCGGGGTCGTCCTCGGCCTCACGCTCACGGCGCTGCTTCTGTTGCTGGCGCCGCTGTTCCTCGCGCAGTAGCAGGGCGGACTCCTCGGGGTCGCGCTTTTGCAGGTCGATGGTGCTTTCGTTGGAGCTTTCCTGCACCGGTACCACAGGCGGGATGTCCGGTCGCTGGCGGATCGGATCCTGCTGGGCGGTGATCGGCACGGCACTCAAGGGGAGCATCGGTGGCAGCATATTATTGGTCTCCTGTCGGCAGGCTGTCGGCTGCGGCATGGGCGACTTGAGCCATCGGTCGCAAAACTGTGACCCAGTCGTCAGCCGATAGTGCCCCGCCACCCGACGAATGCACGCCGTACGCTACCTTTTAATCCAGGGGATTGATCAGAGTTCTTTGGACTGGAAGCGTCGTTCCGTTAAGATAGTCGGCTTTTTCAAAGCGGGAGTCAGGCAGCATGGCGCAGCAGTATCAACCGGGGCAACGCTGGATTAGTGACAGCGAAGCCGAGCTGGGTTTAGGCACCGTTCTGGCACAGGACGGTCGCTTGCTGACCGTGCTCTATCCGGCCACTGGCGACACCCGCCAGTATGCGCTACGGAATGCGCCCCTCACTCGCGTGAGGTTCTCTCCGGGTGACAGCATCACCCACTTCGAAGGCTGGAAAATGACCGTACAGGAAGTCGATGATGTCGACGGCCTGCTGGTCTACCACGGCCTCAACGGGCAGAACGAAGCCGTCACCCTGCCGGAAACCCAACTCTCGAACTTCATCCAGTTCCGTCTGGCCAGCGACCGTCTGTTCGCCGGGCAGATCGACCCGCTGGCCTGGTTCTCCCTGCGCTACCACACCCTGGAACACACCAGCCGCCAGCTGCAGTCCTCGCTCTGGGGCCTGGGTGGCGTGCGCGCCCAACCCATCGCCCACCAGTTGCACATTGCCCGTGAAGTCGCCGACCGCATCGCGCCGCGGGTCCTGCTGGCGGACGAAGTGGGCCTGGGCAAGACCATCGAGGCCGGCCTGGTGATCCATCGCCAACTGCTCTCGGGTCGCGCCAGCCGGGTGCTGATCCTGGTACCGGAAAACCTCCAGCACCAGTGGCTGGTAGAGATGCGCCGGCGCTTCAACCTGCAAGTGGCACTGTTCGATGAAGAACGCTTTATCGAAAGCGATGCCAGCAACCCGTTCGAAGACACCCAGCTGGCCCTGGTGGCCCTGGAGTGGCTGGTGGACGACGAGAAGGCCCAGGACGCGCTGTTCGCCGCCGGCTGGGACCTGATGGTGGTGGACGAAGCCCACCACCTGGTGTGGCACGAAGACCAGGTCAGCCCGGAATACGCCCTGGTGGAACAGCTGGCAGAGACCATTCCTGGCGTGCTGCTGTTGACCGCAACCCCGGAACAACTGGGCCAGGACAGCCACTTCGCCCGCCTGCGCCTGCTGGACCCGAACCGTTTCCACGACCTCGCGGCCTTCCGCGCCGAGAGCGAGAACTACCGCCCGGTGGCCGAAGCCGTGCAGGAACTGATGGATAAAGGCCGCCTGTCTCCCGAGGCGCACAAGACCATCCACGGTTTCCTCGGCAACGAAGGCGAAGCCCTGCTGGCCGCGGTCAACGACGGCGACAGCGAAGCCAGCGCACGCCTGGTGCGTGAACTGCTGGACCGCCACGGCACCGGCCGCGTGCTGTTTCGCAACACCCGCGCCGCGGTGCAGGGTTTCCCCGAGCGCAAGCTGCACGCCTACCCGCTGCCATGCCCGGACGAATACCTGGAACTGCCCCTGGGCGAACACGCCGAGCTGTACCCGGAAGTCAGCTTCCAGGCCCAGCCCGACGTCAGCGATGACGAACAGCGCTGGTGGAAGTTCGACCCGCGGGTCGAGTGGCTGATCGACCAACTGAAAATGCTCAAGCGCACCAAGGTGCTGGTGATCTGCGCCCACGCGGAAACCGCCATGGACCTGGAGGACGCCCTGCGCGTGCGCTCCGGCATCCCGGCCACCGTATTCCACGAGGGCATGAACATCCTCGAACGTGACCGTGCCGCCGCCTACTTCGCCGATGAAGAGTTCGGCGCCCAGGTGCTGATCTGCTCGGAAATCGGCAGTGAAGGCCGCAACTTCCAGTTCGCCCACCACCTGGTGCTGTTCGACCTGCCGTCGCACCCGGACCTGCTGGAGCAGCGGATCGGCCGTCTCGACCGGATCGGCCAGAAGCACGTGATCGAACTGCACGTGCCGTACCTGGAAACCAGCCCGCAAGAGCGCCTGTTCCAGTGGTACCACGAAGCCCTGAACGCCTTCCTCAACACCTGCCCGACCGGCAACGCCCTGCAGCACCAGTTCGGCCCACGCCTGCTGCCGCTGCTGGAAAATGCCGATGACGGCGAGTGGCAGGCACTGATCGATGCCGCCCGCGGCGAACGCGAGCGCCTGGAAGCCGAGCTGCACACCGGTCGCGACCGCCTGCTGGAGTTGAACTCCGGTGGTGCCGGCGAAGGCGACGCCCTGGTGGAAGCGATCCTCGAACAGGACGATCAGTTCGCCCTGCCGATCTATATGGAAACCCTGTTCGACGCTTTCGGCATCGACAGCGAGGACCATTCGGAAAACGCCCTGATCCTCAAGCCCAGCGAGAAGATGCTAGACGCCAGCTTCCCCCTGGGCGACGACGAAGGCGTGACCATCACCTACGACCGCAACCAGGCGCTGTCTCGCGAGGACATGCAGTTCATCACCTGGGAACACCCCATGGTGCAGGGCGGCATGGACCTGGTGCTGTCCGGCTCCATGGGCAACACCGCCGTGGCGCTGATCAAGAACAAGGCGCTCAAACCCGGCACCGTGCTGCTGGAGCTGCTGTACGTCAGTGAAGTGGTCGCCCCGCGCTCACTGCAACTGGGCCGCTACCTGCCGCCGGCTGCCCTGCGCTGCCTGCTGGACGCCAATGGCAACGACCTGTCGGCGCGGGTCGCCTTCGAGACCCTGAACGACCAGCTGGAAAGCGTGCCTAAGGCCAGCGCCAACAAGTTCATCCAGGCCCAGCGCGATCAATTGGCGCCGAAGATCAACGCCGGCGAAGCCAAGGTCGCACCGCGTCACGCCGAACGTGTGGCCGAGGCGCAACGCCGCCTGGCAGCCGACACCGACGAAGAACTGGCGCGCCTGACCGCGCTGCAGGCGGTCAACCCGACTGTCCGTGACAGCGAGCTGGTGGCCCTGCGTCAACAGCGCGAACAGGGCCTGGCCATGCTGGAAAAAGCCGCCCTGCGCCTGGAAGCGATCCGGGTGCTGGTGGCGGGCTGATAGCCCGGTTGTCAGCACTGAACAAAAGGCCCGCACTGTGCGGGCCTTTTTTTTGCCTGTCGCCTGCCAATGCAGCAACGCGCCCTAGCGGCTCACTGCACCATCGTTGATCGCCGGCAGGCTCACCTCTGCTGGGGCATCAGCGGCATCCCCACAGGCCAGACCCTCTTTCATCCGCTGGGCGTCACGGACAAAACAGCGCGCTGCCTGGAACAGAAACAGCAGGGTCAGGAACAGGGCCACGGGAATCAGGTACATCGCGTCGTGCAGACCGATGGCCTTGAACTCCTCGGTCATCAGCTCTGCGCCTGCGGCATACATTGCCGAATGGGCGAAGTGGTCGGAGAGCGCCCCCTGTCTCTTATACACATCTCCGAGCCCACGAGACCAGAGAGGATCT
>ERZ1032215.269-NODE-269-length-10018-cov-10.483288_pt1 | contig 10018 bp, 10 predicted proteins | sample MGYA00518043_ERZ1032215 | MGnify/ENA primary metagenome ERZ1032215 (study PRJEB33718, sample SAMN03160146) | human skin metagenome | collected 2014-02-25 | study: EMG produced TPA metagenomics assembly of the PRJNA266117 data set (Human skin bacterial metagenome... | reverse complement strand
GCTCAAGGGCCGACAGCCACAGGTCATGGTGATGTTCGAGCATGGCCAGGGCTTCGCCACCGTCGAGCTGTACGGCGAACTTGGCCGACAGTTGGTGAAAGCGCGGATGGCCCTGCAAGGTGTCGAGAATCTGCGCGGCCAGGGGCCGGGTATCCATCAAGCACTGCCGATCGATCCCGGCGCAGGGGCTGAGCATCAGGTTGCGCACATCGTCACCGGCGGCAGTAGTCGGCCCAAGCCCGGCAGCCAGCAGTGCGGCGATCAGTGCCTGATGCTCCGGGCCGATGCCGCGAATCTGCAGGTTGGCGCGGTTGGTCGCCTCGATCACGCCACCGGCGTAAGCCTGCGCCGCCTCGGCCACTGCCACGGCCTGCTCCGCGCTGATGACGCCGCCAGCCAGCTTGATCCGGCAGATGCCACCGTCCAGCGCCGGGACGATGCGCAGCAACCCCGGGCAGGCCGAGGGGCGGATGGCAGTGGACATCGAGCGTTCGTTCAAGGGGTGACCGGCCATGTGGGAAAAGCGCTTCGTCAGCGAAGGCGCGGTATTATGCCTGCTTTGTCCGAAGGCATGAAAAGCCTGCCTGTCGGAACAACAGGTTTTGCGTTCGAGGAATAGAGATGTCGCCCTGGCTGACAGTAGTGGGAATCGGTGAAGACGGCTTCAAGGGCCTTGGCAGAAATGCCCGGCATGCCCTGCTGGGCGCATCAAAGATCGTCGGCGCCCAACGCCAGCTGGACCTGCTGCCACCCTGCATCCGTGGCCAGCGCCAGCTGTGGCCCAGCCCGTTTTCCCTGGAGCCGGTGCTGAGCCAGCGTGGTGCTGCAGTCTGCGTCCTGGCCAGCGGTGACCCCATGCTGTTCGGCGTTGGCGCCAGCCTGGCGCGGCAGCTGCCCGCAGAGGAAATCCAGGTACTGTCCTTTCCTTCGTCCTATTCCCTGGCGGCTGCGCGCCTGGGCTGGCCTTTGCAGGAGGTGATCACGCTCTCTGTGGTCGCGCGGCCGATCAGCGCACTCAGCGCCCAACTGTCCGGCGGGGTACGCCTGCTGGTGCTGAGCAATGACGGCCACAGCCCGGCCGCCATCGCCGGCCTGCTGCGCGAGCGCGGTTTCGGCCCGAGCCGGATCAGCGTGCTGGAACACCTGGGCGGCCCCCTGGAGCGGCGCATCGACGGCACCGCCAATGACTGGGCCGACCCGGCAATCGCCGACCTCAACCTGCTGGCCATCGAATGCCTCGCCGAAGCCAGCACCCCGCGCCTGTCGCGGCTCGCCGGCCTGCCGGACTCGGCCTTTCGCCACGACGGCCAGTTGACCAAGCGCGACGTGCGGGCCATGACCCTGGCGCGCCTGGCACCGGTGCCCGGCGAGCTGCTCTGGGACGTGGGTGCCGGCAGCGGCTCCATCGGCATCGAGTGGATGCGTACCCACCCCAGCTGCCGCGCCCTAGCCATCGAGGCCGACGACGGCCGCCAGCAATTGATCGAACACAACCGCGAGGTACTCGGCGTGCCCGGGCTGCAACTGATACGCGGCCGCGCGCCCCAGGCACTGGCCGGGCTGGAACGCCCGGATGCGATCTTCATCGGTGGCGGCGTGACCCGCGTAGGCGTGCTGCAGGCCTGCTGGGAACAACTCAAGCCCGGCGGGCGCCTGGTGGCCAATGCCGTGACCCTGCAAAGCGAAATGACCCTGATGGACTGGCGAGAACGCCACGGCGGCGAGCTGACCCGCATTCACATCGCCCAGGCCCAGCCACTGGGAGAGTTCGACACCTGGCGCCAGGCCCTGCCGATCACCCTGCTGGACCTGCACAAGCCCCGGGACCTGCCATGAACCTTGCAGGTGCGGGCTTGCTCGCGAATACGTCCGCCCAAGAGACCGAAGTACGCCCTTGGCGAGCAAGCTCGCCCCTTCGAGGGCTGGGACATGCGTGAAGAAACAGCGGAACAGCCCGCGCCCCTGCGCAGCGGCCTGACCACCGGCAGTTGCGCCACCGCCACCAGCCTGGCCGCCGCGCGCCTGCTGCTCGAGGGCAGCAATGCCGACGCGGTGCAGATCATCCTGCCCAAGGGCAAGCAGGTGCAGATGCGCCTGGAATTCTGCCGCCACACCGCCGACGGCGCCGAAGCCGGCACTATCAAGGACGCCGGCGACGATCCGGACGTGACCCACGGCGCCCTGCTGTACTCCCGGGTGCGCCTGACCCCTGAACCGGGCATTCGCTTCGTCGCCGGTCAGGGCGTCGGCACCGTGACCCGCCCCGGCCTGGTGCTGGCGGTGGGCGAGCCGGCGATCAATCCCGTACCGCGCCGGATGATCGGCGAGCACCTGCAACGGCTCGCCGAAGAACGGGCCTACCCCGGCGGTTTCGAGGTCACGGTGAACGTCGAGGGCGGAGCGGAACTGGCCCTGAAAACCATGAACCCGCGCCTGGGGATTCTTGGCGGGCTGTCGATCCTGGGCACTAGCGGCATCGTCCGGCCCTTCTCCTGCGCGGCCTACATCGCTTCGATCCATCAAGGCATCGACGTGGCCAAAACCAATGGCTACCTGCACATCGCCGCCTGCACCGGCAACGCCAGCGAAGACACCATGCGCCGGGTCTACGAGCTGCCGGAAATCGCCCTGATCGAAATGGGCGACTTCGTCGGCGCGGTGCTCAAGCACTTGCGCAAAGTACCGGTGGATAAACTCAGCCTGTGCGGCGGCTTCGGCAAGATCAGCAAGCTGGCCGCCGGGCACATGGACTTGCACAGCCGCCACTCCAGTATCGACCTGCCGCAACTGGCGCAATGGGCCGCCGATGCGGGGGCCGACCCAGCCCTGCAACAGGCGATCCGCCAAGCCAATACCAGCCAGCAGGCATTGGCCATGGCCAGCGCCGCCGGAGTCGCGCTGGGCGATGCGGTATGCCGGCACGCCCTGGATTTCGCCCGCAGCGTGGTGCCGCCCCAGGTCCAGGTAGAGGTCTTTGCCATCGACCGCCAGGGCGGCATCGTCGGCCACGCCGGAGGTTTCCAATGACCCGTATCCTGCTGCTGGGCGGGGTGACCGAGGCCCTGGCCATCGCCCGCACCCTGGGCCCGGAACATATCTACAGCCTGGCCGGGGTCGGCCGGGTGCCCGGTGACCTGCGGTGCCAGGTACGGGTCGGCGGCTACGGCGGCGCCGAGGGCCTGGCGCGCTTTATCCGCGAGCAGCGGATCGGCCTGCTGCTGGATGCCACCCACCCCTACGCAGCACAGATCAGCGCCAATGCCGTGGCCGCCGCGCAGAGCGCTGGCGTGCCCTGCTGGGCCTTGCGGCGCCCGGCCTGGCAGCCTCAACCGGGTGACGACTGGCGCGAGATCGACGGCTGGGCGCAACTGGTGGAGGCCCTGCGCCCCTTCAAGCGGCCACTGTTCACCCTGGGCCGCGAGCCCCTGCAGCACCTGGATGAAATTCCCCCCGGGCAATTCTGGACCCTGCGCGCCCTGGAGGCCTGCCCGGGCAACGAGCACTGCGAAGTCATAGGTGCCCGCGGGCCGTTCCTGATCGAAGACGAGCGGCAGTTGTTCGCCCGCCGGCAGATCGACGTGCTGATCAGCAAGAACAGTGGCAGCAGCGCCACCGAACCCAAGCTGGAAGTGGCCCGCGAGCGCGGGCTGCCGGTGCTGGTACTCAAGCGTCCGGACCTGCCCGAAACGGATCGCAATTTCAGCAGCACGGCCCAGTTGCTGCTGGCCCTGGGCTTGCCGGATAAAGCCTGACAGACAAAACCATCGCGCCCCACAGCAACATGGGAAACCCCTGGCAGCGCGCGCCAACTCCTTGCTTTAGCCTTCCTTGAACAGCCTCAGTGACGCCGGCGCCGGGCAGGACCGCCTGTCGCTTCACTGGGTTTTTCGCGGGCAAATGGGTTGCCGCGACGTATCCCAAGGAATACATTCGCCATGTTCGTTTTCGAGCAGACTCCTGAGTTCAGCCGCTGGCTGCTGAACCTGAAGGACCCGCAAGGGAAAACCCGTGTACTGGCCAGGATCCGCGCCGCACAGCTGGGCCGTTTTGGCGACTGCGAACCTGTGGGCGAAGGCGTCCACGAGATGCGCATCCACCGCGGTCCGGGTTACCGGGTGTACTTCTCGCGCCGCGGCAAAGTGATCTACCTGCTGTTGATCGGCGGCGACAAGGCCACCCAGAAACGCGATATCCAACGGGCCAGGCAACTGGCCTGCGACCTCAAGAGCGAGGGCTGAAACATGCGCACCCCAGTGACCCGCTTCGACGCGGCGGAGTACCTCAAGACCCCTGAAGACATGGTCGCCTACCTCAACGCCTGCTTCGAGGAAGACACCGGCGACGGCGTGCTGATCCGCGCCGCACTCAACGACATCGCCCGTGCCCGCGGCATGACCCAGGTCGCCCGTGACACCGGCCTGGGCCGCGAAAGCCTGTACAAGGCCCTCGGCAGCCAGGGCAACCCGGAGTTCGCGACTATCATCAAGGTGATGAAGGCCCTGGGGTTGAAGATCAACGTCAGCAACGCCTGAACCGCTCCTGCGACACCACACCGCACACGGTGTTTTTTTACTTATCCACAGCGATCAGGCTAAATACCCGCCTGATCGCTCAACCGACGGATCGCCCACCATGTCCCGACAACGGCTCGCATTTGCCTGGATCGCCTGCTTCGCAGTGCTGTTCAACATGCTTGCCATGCCGCTTTCCGGGGCCATGCAGCGCAGCGATTCGGGGCTGGACGAGCAACTGCTGTGGGGCAGCTTCTGCTCCTCCACCGGCACCAAGCTGGTGGCCATTTCCCTGGGCAAGCTCGATCAGCAAGCGCCGCAGAACGACGACCATTCCACCATGCAGCACTGCTGGTGCTGCTCCGGCTCGCCGCCGCTGGTGGCCTTGCCCGGGCACGTTCCCCAGCTGTCTTTCACCCGCTTCGCAGTCCAGCCGGGCGCACCGCAACCGCAGGTAGAACGGCTCACCCTGCGCCAGCAATGGCCCAGCCTGAACCCCGGTGCCCCGCCTCTGGCATGATTCCCTTTCGCAAGTGATCTGCGTCTTTGAATCGTTCTGGAGAACTCACATGTCCAAACCATCCCTGGTCAAGCAATCCCTGCTGCTGGCCGCACTGCTGCTGCCTGCCTGTTTCGCCACCGCCCACGACTACAAGGCCGGTGACCTGCAGATCGCCCATCCCTGGTCTCAGGAACTGCCGCCGAACGCGCCCACCGTGGCCGCGTACTTCGTGGTGCACAACCCGGGCAAGAACGCCGACACCCTGCTCAGCGTCGACTCGCCGATCGCCGGCAAGGCCGAGTTGCACGAGCACGTCAAGCAAGGCGACATGATGAAGATGCAACAAGTGGCCAAGGTAGCGGTGCCCGCAGGTGGCGAGGCGACCTTCGCCCCCATGGGCTACCACGTGATGTTGCTGGAGCTCAAGGACCGCAGCCTGCTCACCGACGGCAAGCGTTTTCCGCTGACCCTGCACTTTGAAAAAGCCGGTGACGTCACGGTCGAAGTGGCGGTGCAGAAGCAGGCGCCGGACGCCATGCAAGGGCATATGCACGCCCAGTAAGCACTGACCGGCCCTCTCCGTGAACGCCCCGCACGCGCCTGGCCGCAGGCGGTCCGTGCCGCGCCGCGACTCGTCTGGAGTCCGCCGCGGCAGCTGGATCAGCCTGTTCGCCATGCTGATGATCTTTATCGGCCCGCTGATTTCCCAGTCGATGCCGATGGATCACGCGATGCCGATGAACATGTCCGTTTCCATGGACATGGGCGACGCTGCGCCCGGCTGCCACGGTGAAAGCCCGCACCACGCACAGAAGGGCAGATCCCAGGGCGAAGAGCATGTGCTCTGGGAAAAATGCGGCTATTGCAGCCTGCTGTTCAATTGCCCGGCACTGCCTTCGGCGCTGTCGTTCGCCGCTCTGTTCACGCCGCCCACACCGTATTTCCTGATCCCCGCCACGCGCCTGGGCCACGCCCGGCAGACCGTGTTCCCCGGCGCCCTAACCCGCGCCCCACCGATCCCCAGCTGAGTCGCTAGCTCATCTCACACGGCCGGCTGTCAACGCGACAGACGCGTATTGCTGGCCGTGTCATTCAAGACCGATCGATGGAACAACTATGTTTTCTGCTGACACTCGCCTGGGCGTTGCCCAGCCACTCCAGTGCTTTGCCCTGAACCCTTCGCGCCAGCGTTTCACCAGCGCCATCGCTATGCTCTGCGGCGTCCTGCTCACGCCACTGGCATTGGCCGAAGACGCCATGGACCACTCCCGGCACACCAGCACCGAGCTGAGCCCGACGGTGATCACCGCCATCGCCCCCAGCTCGCCCCTGACCGTGGTCACCAACCCCAAGGACCCGCGCCAGCCGGTGCCGGCCAGTGACGGCGGCGACTACCTCAAGACCATTCCCGGCTTTGCCCTGGTGCGCAACGGCGGCACCAACGGCGACCCGGTGCTGCGGGGCATGTTCGGCTCGCGGCTGAACATCCTCACCAACGGCGGCATGATGCTCGGCGCCTGCCCGGGCCGCATGGACGCGCCGACCTCTTATATCTCTCCGGAAACCTACGACCGGCTGACCGTGATCAAGGGCCCGCAGACCGTGCTCTGGGGCCCGGGCGCCTCGGCCGGCACGGTGCTTTTCGAGCGCGAACCGGAACACTTCGGCGAACTTGGCACCCGGGTCAATGCCAGCCTGCTGGCCGGCTCCAACGGGCGCTTCGACAAGACCCTGGATGCCGCTGCCGGTGGCCCCCTGGGTTATGTGCGGGTGATCGGCAACACCGCCCACGCCGACGACTACCGCGACGGCAACAATGACACCGTGGCCTCGCGCTACGACAAGTGGAACGGTGACGTGGCCCTGGGCTGGACCCCGGACGCCGACACCCTGCTGGAACTCACCGCCGGCAAGGGCGATGGCGAAGCCCGCTACGCCGGGCGCGGCATGGACGGCTCGCAATTCAAGCGCGAAAGCCTGGGCCTGCGTTTCGAGAAGTCCAACCTTGGCGAGGTGCTGGACAAGGTCGAGGCCCAGGTCTACTACAACTACGCCGACCACGTGATGGACAACTACAGCCTGCGCACCCCATCCGGCACCGGAATGATGGCCGGCCCCATGGCCTCCAACGTCGACCGTCGCACCCTCGGGGCGCGGATCAAGGCCACCTGGCGCTGGGCCGACCTGCAGTTGATCGGCGGCCTGGACGCCCAGACCAACGAACACCGCAACCGCGCCAGCAGCGGCGTCGACACCTACAAGGAGCTGCCTCGCACCAAGGACGCCGACTTCCACAACTACGGGGCCTTCGGCGAGCTGACCTGGTACGCCGCCGAGCGTGACCGCATGATCACCGGCGCGCGCCTGGACCGCGCCTCGGCCAAGGACTACCGGCAAAGCATCGGCTCGGGAATGATGACCCGCTCCAACCCCACCGCCGGCGACACCCGGGCCGATACCCTGCCCAGCGGCTTCGTGCGCTACGAGCATGACCTGGCCGACAGCCCGACCACGCTCTACGTCGGCCTTGGCCACACCCAGCGCTTCCCCGACTACTGGGAGCTGTTCTCGCCGAAAATGGGCCCGGCCGGCTCGGTGAACGCCTTCGATTCGATCAAGCCGGAAAAGACCACCCAGCTCGACTTCGGCCTGCAATACCAGGGTGAAGACCTGGAAGCCTGGGCCTCGGGCTACATCGGCCAGGTGCGCGACTACATCCTCTTCGACTACAACTCGAAAATGATGGGCATGAGCACCTCTCGAGCCGAGAACATCGACGCACGGATCATGGGCGGCGAACTGGGCGCGGCCTACAAGCTGACCTCCAACTGGAAAGCCGACGCGACCCTGGCCTACGCCTGGGGCAAGAACAGCAGCGACGGCAAGGCCCTGCCACAGATGCCGCCGCTGGACGCGCGCCTGGGCCTGACCTACAGCGAGGACGACTGGAGCGCCGGGGCCTTGTGGCGCGTTGTCGCCGCGCAGAACCGGGTGGACCTGAACAAGGGCAACGTGGTCGGCAAGGACTTCGGCAAGAGCGGTGGCTTCGGCGTGTTCTCTCTCAACGGCGCCTACCGGGTGACCAAGAACCTCAAGCTCAGCACCGGGGTCGACAACCTGTTCGGCAAGGCCTACGCCGAGCACCTGAACCTGGCGGGCAATGCCGGCTTCGGCTACCCGGCGACGGACCCGCAAGCCATCAAGGAACCGGGGCGCACGCTCTGGACCAAGGTTGACCTGAGTTTCTGATGCCCCTTCGCCGGCACGCCGTCTCCTCGTCGCGGGAGCCGGCTTGCCGGCGAACAGCCCCCATAAGAAAAGATCCACAGCCCTGCGGAGCCTTCCCCGATGAACCGACCCAAAGTGTCTTTCTACAACCTGGCCTGGCGCTGGCATTTCTACGCCGGGCTGTTCGTCGCCCCCTTCATGGTGATGCTGGCCCTGACCGGCATCGTCTACCTGTTCAAACCGCAGCTGGACCCGCTGATGTACCCCAGCCTGCTCAAGGTGCCAGCCGCCCACCACAGCCTCAGCGCCGATGAGCTGTTGCAACGGGTTCAGGCCGCCTACCCCCAGGGCCATATCAAGCAGTACCTGCCCCCTGTGGATGCCGAGCGCAGCGCGCAATTCGTGGTGCAGCACAAAGGCCAGGAACTCAATGTATTCATCGACCCCTACCACGGCGACGTGCTCGGCGAGCAGGATGCCAAGGGCAACCTGCAGGCCATGGCCCGGGCCATTCATGGCGAGCTGATGATCGGCACCCCGGGTGATCGGCTGGTGGAACTGGCCGCGAGCTGGGGCATTGTCCTGGTGGTCTCGGGCCTGTACCTGTGGTGGCCGCGGGGCAAGTCTTCGGCCGGGGTACTCTGGCCACGCTGGAGTGCCCGCGGCCGCCTGTTCTGGCGTGACCTGCACGGTGTGCTGGGTTTCTGGGGCTCGGCCTTCCTGCTGCTGATGCTGCTCAGCGGCATGACCTGGACCGGCTTCTGGGGCAAGCAGTACGCCGACCTGTGGAACCGCTTTCCGGCGGCCATGTGGAACGACGTGCCGACCTCCGACCAGCAGGCCGGAGAGCTCAACAGCGCCAGCCGCCAGACCGTGCCCTGGGCCCTGGAAAACACCCCCATGCCGATGTCCGGCGACCACGCCGAGCACATGGCCCACAACGCCGGCAATACCGCTGCGGCCATCCCCGCCATCAGCCTGCAGGCTGTGCAGGACATCGCCCGTCAGCGCCAGGTCGAAGCGGGCTACAGCATCACCCTGCCGAGCACGGCGACAGGGGTATTCACCATCGCCGTATTCGCCGACGACCCGCGCCACGACGCCACCCTGCACGTCGACCAGTACAGCGGCCAGGTGCTCGCCGATGTGCGCTGGAAGGACTACAGCAACGTGGCCCGGGCCACCGAGCTGGGAGTGATGCTGCACGAAGGCAAGATGTTCGGGCGCTTCAACCAGATCCTGGTGCTGGTGGTGTGCCTGATGATCCTGCTCGGCGCCGTGAGTGGTCTCATCATGTGGTGGCAACGACGGCCCCAGGGCCGGCTCGGCGTACCACCACTGCGCCACGACCTGCCACGCTGGAAGACCGCAATGCTGGTCATCGGCCTGCTGGCCCTGGCCTTCCCGCTGGTGGGGGCTTCGCTGGTCGTGGTCTGGCTGCTGGACCGCCTGCTGCTATCGCGCTGGAACCGTGATCCTGAATCAGCCTCATCTTCAACATGAATCAGCCGAGATGCGCATTCCAGAGGGCTCTGTACACTCCGCGCGCTTCAGTCGCGCACAGTTATAATGTTACTTTATAACGCTTAGTGTAAGATCCCAGCCCGCAGCCTCATCCGCTGCGGGCAACCCTCTGGAAGAAGTGATTCACCGTCCCGATGAACAAGTACCTGCTGCCCAGCCTCTGCCTGATGGCCCTGACTTCCCCGGCCCAGGCCGACGGCTCCGCCCCTGTCTCTTATACACATCTCCGAGCCCACGAGACCAGAGAGGATCT
>ERZ1032215.263-NODE-263-length-10326-cov-8.748710_pt1 | contig 10326 bp, 8 predicted proteins | sample MGYA00518043_ERZ1032215 | MGnify/ENA primary metagenome ERZ1032215 (study PRJEB33718, sample SAMN03160146) | human skin metagenome | collected 2014-02-25 | study: EMG produced TPA metagenomics assembly of the PRJNA266117 data set (Human skin bacterial metagenome... | reverse complement strand
AAAATCGAATTGCGTTTCTCTGAAACTCTCACAAAACAGTTTTCTGGCGCTAACTTGATCATGGCGGAAATGCCTGGCATGGGGGCGATGAAAATCGCAGCTAAGATCGCCGGCACGGATGACCCAAAAGTCATGGTGTTGACGCCCAATCAACCTTTAACACCGGGAAAATACAACGTTGAATGGCGCGCTGTGTCCACAGACACCCATCCGATCACGGGCAAGATTACGTTCACCGTAAAGTGAGGGACTAATGGATTGGGCAAATGTGATCGTTCGTTTTGCGTTGTATTTGGATTTGATGTTGATTTTCGGAGTGCCACTATTTGCCCTTTACTCGCTAAACTCCTTGGAACGAGGGTCTGCTACAGCTAAACAATTTGTGGCAAAAAGCAAGGTGCTGGCAGTAATTGCAATTCTTTTATCAATTGTTGGACTCATTAATTCAACCAGAATGATGAGCGGGGCGGAAAGTTATTTTGATATAGCGCCGAATGCATTTTTCATGGTCTTGTTTGAGATGAGTTTCGGTACGGCATTACTCATCCGCCTGGCTGCATTGGCTTTATTTGTAACTATCGCCACTAGCATCCTAACCAAACGACCATCTTCTCAGCTCGTTTTAATGTCCGCTCTCGGGGCGATAGCACTGGCAACATTGGCCTGGGGCGGACATGGTGTCATGAACGAGGACGTTAAAGGTTTCGTGCATTTGGGCGCTGACATTGTCCATCTGATTGCTGCAGGAGCCTGGATCGGAGCATTAGCATCCTTTATGTTACTTCTGCGTTGGGCACCAAAGGGAGGGCGTGCCGAAGTCCAGCAACTAGGTCGAATGTTGAACGGATTCGCAATAATGGGCAGCGTCGTGGTTGCAACTCTGCTAGTAACGGGCACGATAAATTACTTGATGATTGCAGGATTGAATTTCGGCCGTGTATTTACTACGACGTACGGCATTCTGTTAGCGATAAAGTTGGTTTTTTTCCTCGCTATGCTCGCGTTGGCGGCCGCCAATCGTTATCGATTGACGCCTATGCTCGAAGCTTCGATTGCAAGCGATAATCACGGCCCAGCTATTGCTGCTTTAAAAAGTAGTTTGGTTTTGGAGTCTGGCTGCGCTTTGCTGATCTTGGCGTTGATAGCATGCTTGGGCATGCTTAATCCTCTCTAACTCTGAGCATGGGCATGGTGCTTTCGAAGTGCTTCGCGTTGGTAACGTTGGTCATATTTGTATTTATGACCAACGTTGGCGTCTGGAGCAATTATTCGCACTGGCTTGCTCACGACCTTGAACACGATGCAAATGTGGTTTCCAACGATCCTGCGACGAATTATGTTTCACTGCATGATGCCGATGTTGCCGACGACATAAGCGCTACTAGTTCGCTGACAGTAGAACATGAATTACTGCATGCGGCGAATCATCTGCAGTTTTTTCTTGGTATTAATCTCAAAATTTCTTTTCTCCCTATTGCTACGTTTATAGGGGTGTATTCCAATTTTTGGACCATTCCTCTCGCAACATTTGTTGCGCCATTTCGCCCTCCCATATTTCTCTCTCCCCCCAATCTAGTAATTCGTCCGCGTTTTTGAACATACCGAACTGCTAGCTTTTAAAAAAATATCAAGAAGCACATCTTGCTTTGACGTTTTGTCGTGGCTCGAATCGCCGATCTTGATCATTCTTGTCTACGCGTTGATGGCTGTATTTCCATATGAATGAATAATTAATTATTCATTGCCCGTGCGCGTTTGTAATTTTTTATAAGAAATAGAAAAAGTGCGATGGAAAACTTATTTCAAATTTTCGATATTGATGAGGTGAAGGCTGCTTCATACAAATTGTCTGTAATTGTCCCTTTGTTCAATGAAGAAAGCGTTCTACCGATATTTCATGACCGTTTAAAAATAGCGTTGTCAGGCCTTCAGAGCGAATGGGAAGTTATTTATGTCGACGATGGCAGCACCGATAGATCTCATCTTATTTTGCAGCAGTTGCGGGCAGAAAGCCTCAAGGTCGGCGTAGCCCGCTTTTCCAGAAATTTCGGCAAAGAGGAAGCAATGAGCGCAGGCTTACGTTTGGCAACGGGAGATGCGGCAGTCATTATCGACTCGGATCTTCAAGATCCTCCGGAGTTAATCCCCGAGATGATTGAAGCATGGCTGGGTGGTGCCGATATCGTCAATATGCGTAGGCGTCATCGCAGCGGTGAATCTTGGTTAAAGAAAGTAACTGCACATGCTTTCTATCGCGTCATTAACCGTTTAAGTGATGTGCCTGTTCCGGCAGACGTTGGCGATTTTCGTTTGTTGAGCAGACGGGCCATAAATGCGCTCAATCTTTTAGAAGAACGAAACCGCTTTATGAAAGGACTGTTTGCCTGGATAGGCTACAAGCATGTGACGCTGGACTATAACCGCGACGCTCGAGCGGCGGGAAAGACTAAATGGCGCTACTGGAGGTTATGGAACTTCGCCCTTGAGGGAATCACTGGCTTCTCTGTGGCCCCATTGAAAATCGCAACCTATCTGGGTTCGGCTTGTGCCGGCATGGCCTTTTTTTATGCCATGTATTTCCTGCTAAAAACTTTACTTGTTGGCGAGTCGGTTAAAGGGTTCCCGACGCTGATTGTCACCGTCATGATTCTTGGTGGCCTGCAATTGATGGCGATTGGAATTATCGGCGAATACCTCGGAAGACTCTTCATTGAAAGTAAGCGACGCCCACTGTACTTGTTAGAGGACTATCAGCCGCCGTCCCCCTCGAAAGAAGAAGAAAATCCCAAAGATGTCTGTCAATTACATCCTGATATAATCATTTAAATATGAAAAAGGTCGTCCTAATATTGCTGATCTTGGTGCTTCCGTTGCAAGCTTTTGCTGCAATGGAGCGTGATCTTGCGCACATGTTAGGCGGAGGTGGACCTGGACTGGAATTTATCCTTAAACATATAACTAAACATGTCGACCTCGTCATGCACCATCACGATAGCGATGGTTTGATTGTCGACGACAGTGCTCCACACGGTGATAATTCCAAAAAATCGGTACAACACCTCGCTGACTATGAGCATGGCTACAACATGAACACTCTGCTGCCTGCTTTTAACCAACTAGGCTTGCCTGCTATTGAACGTATTGCGCCTTCTTTTTGGCCCGAAGTTTTTTCCGACCGAACAACTTCTCCACTTCTCCGCCCCCCTCGATTGATCTTCTAAAAACGAGCTCTGTTTTACCTATGCGATCTTAAATCGTAGATAAAACTTTGCCCGTCGTTCTGCATCCAGTTCAATCCTGCAGGGGCTTTTCATGCAAATAATACCTATTCGTCCGTGCGCGTTGTCGCTCGGACGTCCATCGGACTTTACCGTCCGTCGAGCTATTTTGTCTTTCATTTTCGTTTCGGTTACCGCAATTAGTCAGGCGGCCGAGACGCCATCTTTTGCGGCGCTTCTCCAGCAATCTCAGGAGAGAGCGCCACAGTTGCTGGAGCAAGCTGCCAACGTGCGCGCCGCAAATGCCGATGTCCGTCAGGCCTCTGCCTGGATTAATCCGACTCTGAACGCTACCGCTGAAAATCTCGGTGCGCCCCAGTCTGGTGGCGTTAGCCAGCGGCAAGATACGTACACCGTTACACAGGTTTTTGAAATCGGTGGCAAACGTTCGGCCCGCATTGAGGCGGCGCAGCTTAAATCTGTCGCCAGTGGTGCACGTGAACGTCAGACCCGTCTTGCATTCGCAAGCGAGTTAGCGGTGGTTTACGCTACTGCTGAGGCGATGCAACAGCGCAAAGAGGTGAGCGAGGCCGAACTAACGCGTGCTACTGCCGATTTGCGGGCAGCTCAAGCATTAGTGAAGGTTGGACGTGAAGCCGAGCTACGCCTTGCGCAAGCGCGCGCTAGCATGGCTGCTGCGCAAGCTGCGGTGCAGTCCGTGACCGCTGATGCTACAGAGGCCCTGGAGAGATTGTCAGCCTTGGTCGGCTCGGTCGAGCCTTACGGCCGCATAAGCCATCCTTTTATGAACTTAATTGCTGTACCACGTTTTCAAGAAGGCAGGTCTCTTACAGAAGCACCTGCGGTGAAAAGCGCCGTTGCCGAACAGGAGGCCATTGCTGCACAGATCAAGGTAGAGGAGAAACGTTGGGTCCCCGATCTTGGAGTAAGCATTGGTATGCGCGAGTTTGGCTGGACCAACGAAAAAGCGGCAACTGTCGGATTGACTTTGACGATCCCGCTATTCGACCGTAACAAGGCTGGTATCGATGCGGCAAAAGAACGCGCCATCAGCGCTGCAATGCGCCTCGAGGCCGTTCGGTTGGAAACAATGGCAGTGCGTCGCTCGGCTATGGTGCAGGTCCAAGCATCCGAGCGGCGCTTGGAAGCAGCCGAACAGGGCGAAGCAGCGGCCAGCGAAGCTTATCGCTTAGGCCGCATCGGCTACGACTCCGGCAAGACAGCCCTGCTTGAACTATTGGCAATACGTAGAGCCCTGTCTGAAGCACAGGCATCAACTATCGACGCTCATTTATCCCGTGTGCGCGCGCTCGCCACCCTCTCATTGGCCGAAGGCCGTAACGTATTTGGAGAAGCACCATGAAGCAACAACAACGCTTGCAGTTGGGCTGGCCGGTTGTCGTTGGTCTGACAGCCGTTACCGCGGCACTGGGATTTGCCACTGCCAATTGGCTGGCCAAGCACGATGCGCCGACTGTGGTGCAAAGTAATGTGCAGACCGCGTCTGCACCTGTTGCCCCACCAGCTATCAGTGATAGTGGCGATGAGGTCAAAATACCTGCCGAATATCTCTCCGTTTCCAAGATTGCCGTTGAAGTGATCGGAAGTGGAGGCTTGGAAGCAGAAATTCTTACTGCTGGCACTGTAGTAGCAGCACCAAATAGTGAGGCCGTGATCATGGCGCGCGCTTCTGGCAATGTGACGCGGGTTAGTCGCCAGTTAGGCGACACCGTGCGTGCTGGCGAAACTTTGGCTCAGGTCAGCTCTCTCGAAGCGGCGGCCATGAACGCTGATCGTAACGTAGCGGTTGCCAAGGTCGATCTGGCTCGCAAGAGCTATGCACGCGAATATAGTTTGTTCGAACAAGGTGTGACGCCGCGCCAAGAGATGGAGGCCGCACAATCGGCTCTGACTGTTGCAGAGAGCGAGGCGCTTCGCGCGACTTCTGTGGCTAAAGCGGCTCAAGTTGCCGCTGACGGCAAGTCGGTGGCGGTAGTCAGTCCCATTCATGGAAAAATCACCACGCAGACAGTGACGTTAGGCAGCTTCGTCCAGCCCCAGATGGAATTATTCCGCGTTTCTGGAAATGGAAAAGTACTGATAGAGGCTTCACTACCTGCTGCAGATGTCACTCGTGTCGCACCTGGTGACAAGGCCACAATTCTCGCCGCCAACGGTTCTTCTGTTGACGCTACAGTGCGCTCGGTCACTCCGACAGTCAGTAGTAGCACGCGCACCGCGATTGTCGTTCTAACGCCTTCATCGTTGACACCTGAACTAATCGTTGGTGAAGGTGTGCAAGCGCGTCTTCATGTAAAGAACGGTGCTTCTGGCTTGGTGGTGGCGGAGGATGCTGTGCAAAGCGTTGACGGACATGACGTACTGTTCGTGCGCACGAAGGACGGCTTCCGCGTGCAGCGAGTTCTTGTTGGCACACGGAGTGGCGGTGTGGCACAGATTATTTCTGGCATTAGCGCCGGCGAAATGGTCGCCACTCGCAATGCTTTCCTAGTGAAGGCCGACATGATCAAGAGTGCTAAGGAAGAATAATGATGGAATCTCTAATTACCGGTTCGGTTCGGTCTCGTTGGCTGGTTCTATTTATCACTCTGGTTGTCGCATTGGCTGGCGTTTGGCAACTAAATTTATTGCCGATTGACGTTACGCCGGACATTACGAATAAACAGGTACAGATCAACACACTAGTCCCAAGTCTGACTCCGGTCGAAATCGAAAAGCGTGTGACTTTCCCTATTGAGACGGCACTGGCGGGACTAGACGGAGTCGAAAACGTGCGTTCCATCTCGCGCAACGGCTTTAGCCAAGTCACCGCGATATTCAAGGGGAGCGCAGACTTATACTTTATGCGCCAGCAGGTGACAGAGCGATTGATAAGAGCACGGCAGGATCTGCCTGAAGGTGCCACGCCACAAATGGGACCTGTTTCCACCGGCTTAGGCGAAGTGTTCCATTACAGCGTTGAGTATACCCATCCAGAAGGAAAAGGAGCACCGATCAAAGATGGTAAGCCTGGCTGGCAGTCCGACGGGAGCTTTCTTACTGAACAGGGAGAACGTCTGCGCGATAACGTAGCCAAACAAGCCTATCTGCGCACTGTACAGGACTGGATCGTGCGGCCGCAATTACGCACTACGCCAGGAGTCGCAGATGTGGACTCACTGGGCGGCTATGTCAAGCAATACGTCGTTGAAGTCGATCCTGCCAAGATGGCTGCTTATGGTATTTCATTTACCGAGCTAGGTGCTGCACTAGAAGATGCCAACGTTTCGGTTGGTGCCAATTATATTCGCAGGTCCGGCGAATCATATTTGGTGCGTGCAGATGGGCGTGTGCGGACTCAAGACGAGTTGACTCGAACGGTGGTGACATCTCGCAATGGAGTGCCTGTCACGGTTGGGCAAATTGCTAAAGTCAACATTGGTGGCGAATTGCGTACAGGCGTGGCCAGCCGTGATGGCTATGAAACAGTGGTTGGTAGCGCTCTGATGCTGGTTGGCGCAAACAGCCGTACTGTGGCCGCTGCAGTTGGTGACAAGCTCCAGGACGTGGGAAGAACTCTTCCGGTTGGAATTGTCGTGGTGCCGACATTGGATCGCTCGCAACTGGTGGGAGCTACCATAAATACCGTGGCAAAAAACCTGACTGAAGGTGCGCTATTGGTAATCGTCGTTCTGTTCGTGTTGCTAGGGAATTGGCGTGCCGCGTTGATTGCGGCGCTTGTGATTCCACTGTCGTTGTTGATGAGTGCTATCGGTATGAACTCGTTGCATATTTCCGGCAACCTGATGAGTTTGGGAGCGTTAGATTTTGGTTTGATCATCGACGGTGCTGTCATCATCGTCGAAAATTCGCTACGGCGGCTAGCGGAGCGGCAGCACCGAGAAGGCCGTACCTTAGTACTGAAAGAACGTCTTGAAGAAGTGGTCGAGTCGTCGCGTGAAATGCTGCGTCCCACCATATACGGTCAGTTAGTGATATTTCTCGTGTTCTTGCCATGCCTAACGTTCCAGGGTGTGGAAGGTAAGATGTTTTCGCCGATGGTCATAACGTTGATGTTAGCTTTAGCTTCTGCCTTCGTTTTGTCGCTTACGTTCGTGCCAGCTTTGATCGCGGTATTGATGAGTGGACCAGTCTCAGAGAAGGAAGTCAAAATCATCGTCGCAACCAAGTCACGCTACGAGCCTTGGTTGCGACGAGCAGTTGCTAGTCCATTGCCGTTTATCAGTGCAGGGCTAGGCGTGCTGGTGCTCGCAGGTATCGCGTTTACCTTCGTGGGGCGCGAATTTATGCCGACGCTCGACGAACAGAATCTGAATCTGTCTTCGGTACGTATCCCATCGACCAGCATTGATCAATCACTAGCTCTGGATATACAGATCGAACTTGCTTTGCTGGAGCTGCCGGAAATTAAAACGGTTTATTCCAAGGGCGGCACTGCCAGTTTGGCGGCAGACCCGATGCCACCCAACGCCTCGGATAACTACATTATCCTTAAGCCGAAGAGTGAATGGCCTGAAGGTGTTACCACCAAAGATCAGGTAATTGAGCGAGTCCGCGAAAAGACCTCATCCATTGTCGGTAACAATTACGACGTTACCCAGCCAATCGAAATGCGCTTCAACGAATTGATTGGAGGGGTACGCAGTGATGTCGCGGTCAAAATATACGGTGAAGACTTGGAACAACTGACCCAGAGTGCCAAGCAGGTCGCGAATGTTTTGCGTAAAATTCCAGGCGCTGCTGATGTACGCGTAGCACAAACAGAGGGCTTCCCGACCTTCGATTTAGTGTTTGACCGTGCTGCTATCGCTCGCTATGGACTGACGGTCAAAGAAGTGGCCGACACGGTGTCAACGGCGCTGGCAGGGCGATCAGTTGGGCAGATCTTCGAAGGTGATCGTCGTTTCGACATTGTCGTGCGTCTTCCCAATACCCTTCGTGATAACTTGGACGAACTTGGTGCGTTACCTGTGATGTTGCCAGTGGGTAGGGACGAACAGCAGCGTGCCTCGGTACCGTTACGTCAATTGGTGCAGTTTCGCGCTACGCAAGGCTTGAACGAAGTTAGTCGGGATAACGGTAGACGCCGTATCTATGTCGAAGCCAACGTGGTCGGACGCGACATGGGTAGTTACGTTGACGACGCGCAAGCTAGTTTAGACAAGGAAATCAAACTGACACCAGGTTCATGGATGGAGTGGGGAGGGCAGTTCCAGAACTTACGTGCAGCTACCGAGCGCTTGGTCATTATTGTCCCAGTATGTCTGGTGCTAATATCAGCAGCACTTTACATGGCGATCGGGAATGCGATGCTGACTGCTACTGTGCTGACAGCGATTCCATTAGCTCTTGCCGGCGGTGTGTTCGCTCTAGTGCTGCGCGGCATTCCATTTTCTATCTCTGCAGCAGTAGGCTTCATTGCTGTCTCGGGCGTGGCTGTGTTGAATGGTCTGGTTCTAATCTCTGCCATCAACAAGCGCTTAGCTGATGGCGTCGAGGCGGCAACTGCCGTGATTGACGGCGCAATGGAACGTCTACGTCCTGTTCTGATGACTGCGTTGGTGGCCTCGTTGGGATTCGTGCCAATGGCGATTGCCACTGGCACCGGTGCTGAAGTGCAAAAACCGCTAGCGACTGTGGTTATTGGCGGTCTGATTACCTCCACTATTTTGACATTGTTCGTTTTGCCTGCCATTACAGGGTTGGTACTGCGTCGGCGTCGTTTCAATGATAGCGCGAAATTAGAAACACGAATCGAATCACTATAGTGTTTTTTATTAAACTGGTGCTAGCTGATCGCTAGCGCCGGTTATCTCAAATTTTGAAGTATCGGCCTGATATTGCTATCAGTCACCATCCGTGATGAAATAAGGTAGCGGAATAGGTAGTAAGGTGGAGAACAGAATGCACAGAGGAGTTGTTTACGCGCTGTTGGCAGCCACATTGTTTGGTGCTAGTACACCTTTTTCCAAAATACTTGTCGGACAGATGGCGCCAGTCATGCTTGCGGGATTGCTTTATCTCGGAAGTGGACTTGGTTTGCTCACTTGGTACGCCTTGCGCTCCCTATTCTCAAGAGGGGAAAAGACTTCAGGGGATCGTCTTACTAAGTCTGATTTACCTTGGCTGGGCGGAGCAATTTTGACTGGTGGTATTGCTGGTCCAGTGCTTTTGATGATTGGTCTAACGCTCACTCCTGCATCGTCTGCATCGTTATTACTGAATATTGAAGGTGTGCTGACAGCCTTACTGGCATGGTTTGTCTTCAAAGAGAACTTCGATCGTCGTATTTTCGCCGGCATGGTATTAATCGTGATCGCTGGCATTTTGTTGTCGTGGGATGAGCGTCCAGAATTGGAAATTCCCTGGGGTGCTCTTGCTATCGTTGCAGCCTGCTTATGCTGGGCTATTGACAATAATCTAACCAGAAAAGTCTCGGCAAGCGATGCAGTACAAATCGCCGGAATTAAAGGTTTAGTTGCTGGGTCGGTAAATCTATCGATTGCATTGGCTTTGGGTTACTCCGTGCCAGCAATCACATCCATAGCAAGCGCAGGCCTTGTCGGATTTTGTGGCTACGGCTTGAGCTTGGTCATGTTTGTACTTTCGCTTAGACATCTCGGCACGGCTCGGACGGGGGCTTATTTTTCCGCTGCGCCGTTTGTAGGTGCAGTTGTTTCGTTATTAATTTTGGGTGAAACACCTAGTACGGTATTTTGGATTGCCTCAGCATTGATGGGAATGGGCATTTGGTTGCACTTAACTGAAACGCATGGCCATCAACACACCCATTTACCTTTGTCTCATGCACATTCGCATCGCCACGACGCGCATCATCAACATGAGCATAATTTTCCGTGGGATGATAATGAGCCACATGTTCATCCGCATGAGCACGAAGAATTAACTCACAGCCACGAACATTTCCCTGATATTCATCACAGGCATAAGCACTAGACTAGATGTGCTTAGGTGAGACGCACTATCGGACTGGTGGCAGCGATACCATAATTACGTCTGTCTCTTATACACATCTCCGAGCCCACGAGACCAGAGAGGATCTCGT
>ERZ1032215.258-NODE-258-length-10457-cov-5.475870_pt1 | contig 10457 bp, 11 predicted proteins | sample MGYA00518043_ERZ1032215 | MGnify/ENA primary metagenome ERZ1032215 (study PRJEB33718, sample SAMN03160146) | human skin metagenome | collected 2014-02-25 | study: EMG produced TPA metagenomics assembly of the PRJNA266117 data set (Human skin bacterial metagenome... | reverse complement strand
TACACACTGCATATCGTCGGCAGCGTCAGATGTGTATAAGAGACAGGCTCGCGGCCAGCTGATCGTCCGGCGTGAGGGCGAACAACAGGGCGGCGAACAGCTCGCGGGCAAGGGGGTTGGGCGGCAGCAAGCCGTCATTGTGCCACGTGCCGCCGGCCAGGGATTGCCGGGCCAGCGGCACGCCGAGCGGGTCGAACAGCGACCAGCGCAGGGCCTCGCCCTCGGCCTGGATCACCAGCAGCCAGTCCTGACCGTCGGCGGTACTCACCTGCAGCGACATCGGCAGCGGCTGCGCCAGTTGCGGCGAGGCGGCGGGCAGCGGCGTGCGCGCGGCGCAGGCGCTGATCAGCAGGATGCAGGCGAGGGTCAGCAGGCGTTTCATGCAGGCTCCAGGGGTTTGCGCACCGCGGCGTTGACCAGGGTTTCGTTGCGCTGGCCGAACGGCTTGGGCTTGCGGATGCCCCAGCGCTCCAGCAGGCCGAAGTCTTCCGAGCGGCTCCACCACAGGTACGGGTAGGAGACGTTGCGCTCGCTGAATTCGAAGCCCTGCTGGCGCAGCATGGCCAGGTACTCGTCGGCGCTCTTCTGTACCTCCATCGGGTGGCGGAACAGCCAGCGGATCACCCAGGTGTCGATGTAGTACTTGGTCGACTCGGCGAACAGCAGCAGGCCGCCGGGCTTGAGCACGCGCCAGAACTCGGCCAGTGCCTGCTGCTGCTCGACCAGGTGGTGAAGGTCTGGTGGCAGAAGAGCATGTCCACGCTGGCATCGGGCAGCCCGATCGCTGCGCAGTCGCTGGCGATCAGCTGCACGTCCAGGCCCAGGCGCTGAGCCTCGGCGCCCGAGCACTCGAGGCTGTGCGGGTCGGCATCCAGGCCAATGATGCGCGCCGGCGCGAAGGCGCGCTGCAGCAGGCCGAACGACTTGCCCTGGCCGCAGCCGGCATCCAGCAGCACCGGCGAGGCCGGCAACGGGCCTTCGATCAGGCCTCGCAGGTCGTCGATGGCCACGCGCAGCACATGGTGCTGCCACACGTGACTGCGCAGGAACCAGAAACCGAAGCCGGTTTCCTCGACGTAGGTGGCCGCGGCGCGGCTCATGGGGTTCTCAGGCACTGGCGCACAGCTCCGTGAGCACCCGCAGACGGCGACGGGGTTCGGCGACGTAGGGGTTGCGCTGGTCCCAGGCGTAACCGGCGAGGATCGAACTGATCATGGCGCGGATATCGGGCGACGCCTTGGGGTAGTAGATGACGTCCTGGAAGCTGCCGTCGTACCAGCCTTCCACGTAAACGCGGAAGGTATCGACGCCGCGCTTGAGCGGGATCGCGAAGTCCTGCTCCCAGTCCACGCTCTCGCCGCTCAACTGGCGGTGCAGCAGGTTGGCGGCCATGCTCGCCGAACGCATGGCGATGGTCACACCGGAGCTGAACACCGGGTCGAGGAATTCGGCAGCATTGCCCAGCAGGGCGAAACCCTTGCCGTGCAATGCCTTGACGTTGGCCGAGTAGCCCTTGATCTCGCGCACCGGGGTGTCCCACACGGCATTGCCCAGCACCTTGGCCAGGCTAGGGGTTTCGGCAACGAACTGCTTCAGGGCAGCGTCCATGTCCTCGGGGTAGCCGTAGAAGCGCTCGGCCAGACCGACCACGCCGAGCGAGCAGCGGCCATTGCTGAACGGTATGGTCCAGAACCATACATCGCGCAGGGTCGGGTGGGTGGTGATGAGGATTTTTTCGCGGTCGAAGCCCAGGTGGTTGATGCGATCTTCGATATGGGTGAACAGCGCCTTGCGCATCGGCAGGTTGGACGGCAGTTCCAGGTCCAGCAGGCGCGGCAGCAGACGGCCGTAGCCGCTGGCATCAAGCACGAAGGTGCAGCGCACCTGGTATTCATGGCCGTCGCTCAGGCGGCGTACCGACAGCAGTGGCTGCTCGCCGCTGAAGTCCACGGCGACGATTTCCTCTTCGTAGCGGATGGTCACGCCCTGGCGTTCGGCTTCGTCGGCCAGCACCTTGTCGAAATCGGCGCGCTGCACCTGGTAGGTCGAGCCGAAGCTCTTGGTGAAGGTCTCACGGAAATCGAAGTCGGTGTAGCGTTCGCCCCAGGCGAACGCCGCGCCGTGCTTGGTCTGGAAGCCCGCAGCGCGCACCGCGTCGATCATCCCGGCTTCTTCGACGAAATCCAGGCAGTGCGACAGCAGGCTCTCGCCGATCGAGAAGCGCGGGAAGCGCTGGCGCTCGAGGATCAGCACCTCGTGGCCCTTGCGCTTGAGAATGGCGGCGGCGATGGCACCGGCCGGGCCGGCACCGGCTACGACGATCTGATGCTGTTGGACTTCAGGAGATTTCATAGCGGCTTTTCGCCTCGCTCGGGTAAGCGCGCTTGCCCATCACGGCAGGCAGCAGGGTGGAGAACAGGCTCATCAGCAGCAGGCCGAAGTACACCATGGCGTCGATCAGCTGCAGGTGCAGGAGCAAATTGAGGAAAACGATTTCGGTCAGCCCGCGGATGTTCAGCAGCAGGCTTTCCTGCCACTTGATCCGCGCCGGTGCCTGGGGCTCGGCCCAATGCAGGCCCAGCCAGCTGCCGAGCACCTTGCTCAGTACCGGCACCACCAGCAGCACGCCGACGGCGAACCAGGAGTCGGCCGCGCCAATGCCGTGGAAATCCACACGCAGCACACCGCAGGTAAGGATCAGCGGCACCGCCAGGCCATTCATCAACAGTTTCCACTGGCGCTGCGGCAGCGGCAGCTGGAACGGTACGCGGATCGCCGCCAGACACAGCATGTAGGCGATGCCGAACACCAGAGCGTTGAGCGCGAGGCTGTGCAGCAGCACCATCAGGGCGAAGAACGGCAGGCTGTAGAACAGCGGCTGACGAAGCTTGAGCAGATTGAGCGCCAGCGGCAGCGCGGCGGCCAGCAGCGGCCACAGCAGGCTGGCCGGGTGGCTGCTGCCCTGGGCCAGGCCGAACAGGCTCCAGCACATGAAGTCCATGAGGATCGCCGCGTGCAGCAGGCGTTTGCTGGCCGCCGTCGGGTAACCGATGCTCTGCAGGAACAGGTACAGCACCGGAATCGCGGTGATCGAGAACAGCAGGCCGATACCCACGGCGCTCAGCCAGCTGTAGTCGCCGGGCAGCACCCACAGGGCACAGGCCAGACCGGCCAGCAGCGGAATGAGAAAACTCGGCAGGGCGATCTTCAGGCACGCCGGGCTGAGTTCCAGGTCGACCACGTCGCTGAGGATGTAGCCCAGCAGCAGGGCGAAACTCAATCCATACGCCAGCTCGACCCAGACAGGCGCCAGCAGGTCAGCGGCCGTGAGCTGCAGGTATGGCTCCGCCCAGCCGAGCAGCAGGGCGGGAATCGCCAGGCTGGCGACCAGCAACTGAGCAACGATGGGTATCAGCCGACGGCCGCCGAGAGCGCCGACCAGCGCGTAGAGCGCCAGCGCCAGCAGCCAGAACCCGATCACGCTCATGAGCTGGCCTCCGCGCTCGGGCGCGGCGCCGCCCAGGGCGAAAGCAGGAAGCAGAACATCAGGCCCAGGCTGATGGCCAGGCCGAAGTTGGCGATGGCCGGCGTCTGGCTGATCAGCAGCAGGCCGAACGACAGCCAGCTGGAAATGGCCGACAGCAGGGTGCCGAGCAGACTGACCGCCGGCCCGCCGATGTTCTCGCGCATCAGGATGGCGTAGTCGACGCCGATGGCGGTAATCAGCAGCAGGCCGAACAGGCTGAACAGGGTCAGAGGCTGGCCCAGCCAACCCAGGCAGGCCAATGCGGCGAGTGCCGCCAGCAGTGGCAGGCAGACCACCCGCAGGGCACCGGCGAGGCCGAAGGGAATGCACAGCAGCAACACGATGGCCAGGCAGGAAATCAGCTTGAGCTCGGCGGCGCTGACCTGGGTGGCGGCGAACAGGCGGTTCAGCTCGCCGAGGCGGTCGACCAGTTGCACGCCGTCCAGGCCATCGGTGGCGCCTTGCAGTACGCCGCTGTCGGTCTGCCCCTGCAGGCTGACGATGGCCGCCACGCCTTGCTCGTCGCGGCCCAGCCACAGGGCCCGCCAGGGCTCGGCCAGCGGGCTGGCCAGGGCCTGTTCGAGGTTGGTCTGCGGCTGTTCCAGCAATTGCTGCAACTCGGCCTGCAGCGCCTCGGCGGGAATGCCCAGCGCCAGCAGCGGCTGCCAGTGAGCCGGCAGCATGCGCAGCGCCGTGCGGGTAGCCTGCAGTTGTTCGGTTGGGGCGACCAGCTGATTGAGCGACAGGTAGCTGCGCAGCTGGTCACTGCCGACCAGGGCGTCGAGCCGTGTGCCGAGCGCCTGCTGGCGCTGCAGCAACTGCGCTTCATCGGATGCACGCACCAGGAAGAACTGGCTGGTGGGTTGTTGGCCGGTGAGCTCGACGATGCGCTGGGACTGGGCGAACAGTGCCGGATCCTTGCCCAGCCACTGGCGCAGGTCGTTCTGGCTGTGCAGTTGCCAGATGCCGACGGTGCAGAATGCCAGGAACAGCGCCAGCAACCAGTAGGTGCCCTGGCCCTGGCGCAGGCGGCCGTGCCAACTCAGCGTGCGCGTGGCCAGCGCCAGCAGGCGTGGCGCCGGTCGCAGTTGCATGCCGTTCAGCCAGGCAGGCAGCAGACATACCGAACACAGGTAGGCGCCGATCAGCCCGGCGGCGGAGAACGCGGCGATCTGGGTCAGTGCCGGAAACGGCGTGAAGGCCAGCGCCAGGTAGCCCATCAGGTTGGTGCCCAGGCTCAGCGTCAGGCCCGGCAGGGTGCTGCGCAGGGCGCTCCAGCTGCGCCAATCGGCATGGCCCCAGCTCTTGCTCAGATAATGCAGCGGGTAGTCGGCGGCCACCCCGATCAGACTGGCACCGAGCACCAGGGTCAGGGCGTTGATCTGCCCGAAGATCAGTACGCAGGCGGCGCAGCCGGCCACCAGTGCCACGCCGATGGGCAGCAGGCTCAGCAGTACGCGCGGGCGGCGGAAACCGATCAGCAACAGCAACAGGGTGCCGAGGCTGGCCGCGCCGCCGATCAGGGTCATCTCGCTCATCGCCTTGTTCTGGCCGGCGGCGGCATACAGTGCGCCACCAGTGGCGAGCAGTTGGCCGCCATCGGCCTCGACGCGCTGGCGGGCTGCTGCGATGCCCTGGGCGATGAGCAGCGGTGACTGCATGTCGAAGGCGTCGCCACGGCTGCGCAGGTGCAGCACGGCCCAGGTCATGCCGGGCTCGTTGACCAGCAGGGTGCCGCTGGCCAGGTCCGGCTGCACCCGACCGCCGAAGTTCAGGGCCTGCTGGGCGCGGGCGCCCAGGCCCAACCAGTCCTGCTCCGGTGGCAGCAGGCTGAATGAGGCGAAGGGGTCGAACAGCGCCGCGGCACGTTGCTCGATGAAGGCGTCCGGCTGCTCGATCAGCAACTGGCGGTCGGCGGCAGGCAGCAGGTTCAGGCGGCTTTCGCGCAGGTGCTGGCGCAGGGCATCGAGGTCGCTGTCGAGCTGCCAGCGCACCTGGCCAAAATGGCCGCTGTCCTTCCATTGCCGGCCCAGCTCGCCCGCCAGGGCAACCGCGCGTTCGCGCTGCGGGTGGCCGACCAGCACCAGCAGATCATGCTGAATCGGCTCCTGCATGCGCGCCTCAGCCTGCTGCAGGCGTGCGTCACCGGCGCCGCTGGGCAACAGGGCGAGGATGCTCGCCGCCACCGGCGGACCGTTGCGCCACTGCCAGGCAGTCAGCGCCAGCAGCGCCAACAGCAGCACGGCGAACAGCCGCGGCAGGCGGCGTTCGATCAGGCTGTGTTCAGTGCGCAAAATCACTGCGCTCCTCGGCGCTCAAGGCGTCGCCGGCGACGCTGGCAGGCATGCGCAGCAGCGTGCGGTCGCCCTGGACTTCGTGCAGCTCGATGCGCTCGACCAGCTCGCCACCGCCGATGTCGATGCGGCTGAACACCTGCTTGAGCAGCAGCGAGGTGGGCGTCAGGGTCAGGGTCCAGGCCTTGGCGTCACCGCTCAGTTGCAACTCGAAATTGCGCGCCAGGCCGCTGTGGTTGCCCTTGAGCACATCGAGAAACAGCTTGCTCTGCTGCGCGGCCACGTCGCGCCCCGGCTGCATCTGCCAACCATCAGCGGTGCGTTTGGCGATGCCGTTGGCGTCGATGCGGTAATCCTGCTTGAGCGGTTTCTCCAGCTTCCACAGCAGGCCGGCATCGGCTGCCAGTACGAAGGTGCCGCTGCTGGTCAGCGGTTGCGGCAGGGCACGCAGGTGTTTTTCCTGAATGAACGGGCCGCGCACCACCGGGTGTTGCGAGAGTTGCTGGCTAAGTGCGTCGAGGGTCAGTTGCTCAGCCTGGCTGCTTAATGCGCTGAGCAGCAGGGCGATCAGCAAGGTGAAACGTGCCAGGGTGCTCATCCGATCACCCGCTGCACGGCATCGATAAACACCTTGGGCGAGGCCAGCTGCATTTCTCGGCTGGCGATTTCCACCGCGACCTGCACGCTGCTGCCGCGGGTCATGCGCTCGCCGGAAGCGGTGTCGCTGATCAGGTAGTGGATCTTCAGGCGGTTTTCCCACTCCACCAGATCGGCGCACACGCTGATGCGCTGGCCGAAGGTCGCGCCGCGGATGTAACGCAGCTGCAGGTCGATCACCGGCCAGGCGTAGCCGCTGTCGCGCATCTGCGGGTAGCCGTGGTCGAGCTTGTCGAGCAGGGCGCAGCGCGCCTGCTCGAAGTATTTGACGTAGTGGCCGTGCCAGACGATTTCCATCATGTCCACGTCGAAGAACGGCACGAGGATTTCTACCTCGGCCTGCAGAACGCCTTTAGCGCGCATGGATAGCGTCCTCGAGAACGATGGCTATTCCTGTGGGAGCGGGCCATGCCCGCGAATCGTGGGCATGGCCCGCTCCCACAACAATCAGGTCAGGCATACAGGCTCCAGTGCTGGGCGCGGATGCGTTGCAGGCACAGGCGCAGTTCGCCTTCCAGGGCGCGATCCTCGATCAGCGGCGGGAAGTCCTCGCCCAGCTGCCCGTGCATCTCGGCCAGCGCGGCCGGCAGCACGGTGGTTTCGGCGCGCTGGCGCAGCCACACGCCCTGGTTGGCGGCGATCAAGGTGGCAGCCGCGACCTGCTCGGCCAGCTCCAGGCTGCGCAGGGCGTCGCGGGCGGCGATGGTGCCCATGCTTACCTTGTCCTGGTTGTGGCACTCGGTAGAGCGCGAGAACACGCTGGCCGGCAGGGTGTTCTTCAGGGCTTCGGCGGTCCAGGCGCTGGCGCCGATCTGCACGGCCTTGAAGCCATGGTTGATCATCGCGGTTTCCACCGGTGCGCCGGACAGGTTGCTCGGCAGGCCGTGGTTGTAGCGGGTGTCGACCAGCAGGGCGAGCTGGCGGTCGAGCAGGTCGGCGAGGTTGCCGATGAGGTTCTTCAAGCTGTCCATGGCGAAGGCGATATGCCCGCCGTAGAAGTGCCCGCCGTGCAGCACGCGCTCTTCATCCGGGTCGATCAGCGGGTTGTCGTTGGCGCTGTTCAGCTCGGTTTCGATGAACTGGCGCAGCAGGCCCAGGCTGTCGGCCAACACCCCGAGCACGTGCGGCGCGCAGCGGATCGAGTAGCGATCCTGCAGGCGGTGCAGTGGGGCGGTCGGTGCGTCGATGGCCAGATCCTGGCGAATCCACGCGGCGACCTGGTTCTGGCCCGGGGGCGGCTTGGCGGCGAACAGGCGCTCGTCGAAGTGTTCCGGGTTACCCTGCAGGGCGATGACGTTGAGCGCGGTGATGCGCGTGGCCAGCTTGAGCAGGTAGTCGGCACGTGAATAGGCCTGGCAGGCCAGGGCGGTCATCACCGCGGTGCCGTTCATCAGCGCCAGGGCTTCCTTGGGGCGCAGCACCAGTGGCGTCCAGCCCAGTTCGGCATGCACCTCAGCGGCGCTGCGGCGCTCGCCGCGGTACATGACTTCACGCTCGCCACACAGGGTCGCGGCGATGTAGGACAGCGGCGTCAGGTCGCCGCTGGCGCCCACCGAGCCTTCTTCCGGGATCAGCGGTAGCACATCAAATTCGATGAATGCCTGCAGGCGCTCGAGCAGTTCCAGGCGCACGCCGGACATGCCCTGGCACAGCGACTGCAACCGCGCGGCCAGCACGGCGCGGGTGGCCTGTTCATCGAGCAGCTTGCCCAGGCCGCAACCGTGGAAGGTGTACAGGTGACGTGGCAGCGCCTCGACCTGGTGCAACGGCACGGCCACCACGCAGGAGTCGCCGTAGCCGGTGGTGATGCCGTAGATCATGCCTTCGCGGTCGAGCAGGCTGTCGACGAAACGCGCGCCGCGGGCGATGCGCTCGCGCCAGGCGGGGCTCTCGTCCAGCACGCCGCGCGCAGTACGTTGCGCCAGGCTGACGATCTGCTCGAGACGCAGGGGCTGCGCGCCGAAGGTCACGGTTTCAGGCTGCTGTGTTGTCATGGTCGTTCCAGAACGGATAGAAGTTGAACCACTGCTGCGGGGCTTGCAGGCAGCGTCCGGCGAGGTGATCGGCGTAGCGTTGCGCCCAGCCCTGGATCACCGTCTGGCGCTCGCTGCGTTTCCATTGCACGGCGTCGGTGAAGGGCTGCAGCATGACCTGATAGCGGCCGTCGATCTTCAGGCAGTCGATCAGGTTGACCGGGCACTGCAGCAGCCCGGCGAGCAGCCAGGGACCTTGCGGCAGCAGTGCCGAGTGACCGAGAAAGTCCACGTTGACGGTGCGCTCGCCATGCAGTGGCACGCGGTCGCCGGCGATCGCCAGCCACTCGCCGCGCTCCAGATACTCGGCCAGGCGCATCATCACCGCCGGGTCCAGCTCGCTGACCTGGATCAACCGCAGGTTGTTGGCGCCACTCTCCTTGAGCAGGCGATTGAACTGCTCGGCATGCCGGGTGTGCACCAGCACGTTCATGCGCACCTGGGCGCTGAGTTCAGCCAGGGCGCGGCACACTTCGAGGTTGCCCAGGTGGGCGCCGACCAGCATCTGCCCGCGCGTGCCGTTCATCTGCCCGTGCAGGCTGTGGGGGTCGACCAGCTCGACGTCATTCAGGTTGAGGCGCCCGTTCCACACATCGAGCTTGTCGAGCAGGCTGTCGGCGAAGGCCATGAACTGGGCGAACACCGAACGGCGGGTCGGGCGCAGCTCGGCGCGACCGCTCCAGCTCGCCAGATGGTGTTGGTACTGGTGAATGCTGCGCCGCGCCTTGCTGCCGCCCAGGAAGAAGTAGGCGACGATCAGGTACAGCAGCGGGCTCAGCGCGCGGCGGCCCAAGTGGCGGGCGGCCAAGGCGGTGAATTTCATCAGGGCGAAACTGCCGCGCTCACGCTGGCCGGCCCAGTGTTTGCTCTGCTCCATCAACGCCACCGCCGATAGAGCAGCACGGGGGCGCGGCAGAGCATGCCGAAGAACAGCCGGGCGTGCATTTTCGAGATCAGCACGTTGTCCTGCCAGAGGCGGAAATGCGAGATGCCGTCCTCGGGATAGTGCACGCGGGTCGGCAGCCAGCGCATCGGCTGCTGCCGCCAGGACAGGCGCACGAGGATTTCCGAATCGAAGTCCATGCGCTTGCCCAATTTCGCCGAGTCGATCAGCGCCACGCTGGCGGCCAGCGGGTAAACACGGAAGCCGCACATGGAGTCGCGAATCTCAAGCGACAGGCTGTTGATCCACACCCACACGTGGGTCAGGTAGCGCGCATAGAGGCGGCCCTTGGGCACGCTGGCGTCGTACTGCGGGTAGCCGCAGACGACGGCCTCGGGGTGGGCGCGGGATTGGTCGAGAAAGGTGCGCACCGCGTGCAGGTCGTGCTGCCCGTCGGCGTCCACCTGCAGGGCGTGGGTGAAGCCCAGGCGCTGCGCTTCACGCAGGCCGGCCATCACCGCGCCGCCCTTGCCCTGGTTCTCGGCCAGGCGCAATAGGTGGGTGCCCGCTTCGCCGGCGAGGCGGTCGATCACCGCGGCGCAGCCCGGGCTGGAGGCGTCATCGACCAGCAGGCACGGCAGGCTCAACGCCTGCAGGCTGGCGACCACCCCGGGCAACGGGCCTTCATGGTTGTACACCGGGATTAGCGCGCAGGGGCGATGATCGGTTGCCACCTGGCTCATGGCGTCGCCTTGAGCAGAATACGCCCGGACGAGCAGTTGGCCTCGCCGTTGCGGAAGGCGAAGTACAGCTTGTTGCGCTCGGCATCGAAACGCAGGCTCAGCTGCAGACGATCACCAGGGCGCACCAGTTGCTGGAACTTGAGCACTTCCATGCCGCCGAACAGCGGCGGCAATTCCTTGATGAGGCCGCGGGCCAGTTGCTGGGCCCAGTCGATCTGCACCACGCCAGGCAGTACCGGGGTGCCAGGGAAATGCCCGCTGAAATGTGCCAGATCCTGTCTCTTATACACATCTCCGAGCCCACGAGACCAGAGAGGATCT
>ERZ1032215.256-NODE-256-length-10624-cov-10.071057_pt1 | contig 10624 bp, 10 predicted proteins | sample MGYA00518043_ERZ1032215 | MGnify/ENA primary metagenome ERZ1032215 (study PRJEB33718, sample SAMN03160146) | human skin metagenome | collected 2014-02-25 | study: EMG produced TPA metagenomics assembly of the PRJNA266117 data set (Human skin bacterial metagenome... | reverse complement strand
GGGAGGCCTTCGAAGACACCTGGAACCGCCGCGAAATCAAGGACTGCCCGGACCTGCTGCAACTGGCTCGCAGCTCGCTACCCGCCACCACCCTGCAGATCCACTACCGCTCGGCCTACCGCGAGCTGATCGGTTTCTCCAACGCCTCGTTCTACGGCAACCGCCTGAGCATCCCGGTACGCCATCCCCAGGCCAATATCCTCGCCATCAAGCCGCTGGAGCTGATCCGCGTGGACGGCGTCTATCAGCAGCAGGTCAACCCCGACGAGGCCGAACGGGTGGTGGACTACCTGGCCGAGCTCTGGCAGGCGCCCTATGCCGAACGCCCCTCGGTGGGCGTGGTGACCTTCAACCGCAAGCAGGCCGACCTGATCGAAGAGCGCCTGGAGTTGCGCGCCGAGCAGGATCCGGCGTTTCGTGCGGCCTACAGCCAGGAGCGCGAACGCAGCGAGGACGGCGAGGACATGTCGGTGTTCGTCAAGAACGTCGAGAACGTCCAGGGCGATGAGCGCGACATCATCGTGTTCTCCTCGACCTTCGGGCGTAACAGCCAGGGCAGCTTCCGCCGCAACTTCGGGGTCCTGGGGCAGACCGGCGGCGAGCGCCGGCTCAATGTGGCGGTGACCCGGGCCCGGCGCAAAGTGGTGATGATCACCTCGATGCCGATTGCCGATATCTCCGACATGCTCACCACCCAGCGCCCGCCCGCCAGCCCGCGGGACTACCTGCAAGGCTACCTGGAGTACGCCCGCGCCCTGTCGGCCGGGGAGTTTGCCAGCGGCCACAGCCTGCTGGGGCGCCTGGTCACCGAGCGCCAGGATGCAAAGGTCCAGCACAACGCCCACAGCGACGGCTTCACCCAGGCGGTGGCGGCGTTCATCCGTACCCTTGGCTGGAGCCCGGTCAGCGCCAACGAAGGGGATGCCTTCGGCCTGGACTTTGCCATCGAGCACCCCGATACCGGGCTCTACGCTCTGGGCATCGAATGCGATACCCCGCGCCACGGCCTCCTGGCCCGCGCTCGCTCCCGGGAAATCTGGCGCCCTTCGGTGCTGCGCCGGGCCATTCCCCACCTGCACCGGGTCTCGTCGCAGGCCTGGTACCACGACCCTGAAGGCGAGCGCGCTCGCCTGCAGGCCGCCATCGAGCAGGCCCTGCAGCCGCTGGCCGGCGCCGATTCGGTCACGCAGCCCCAAGCCCTGGCAGATACGGAGCAAACCCCATGAGCGGCCCGAAAGTGGTGCGTATCGTCACCCGTGAAGAAATCCTGGAGATCTGCGCCGGTCACCTGCGGCGCCTGGAACAGGCGATTGCCCGCTGGGAAACACAAGCCCAGCGCCTGGGGCAACTGACCGAACAGGAACGGGCCGCCACCCACGAGCGGTTCAAACAGTTGCGCCAATTGATCGAGGCCGATCGCCTGCAGGACCTGCAAAAGCAGGTACCGATCGAGATCGAGTTCCTCAAGGACGATCTGCAACAACGGGAAAACCGCGCCGTGCAGCAAGCCACGCAACAGCGCCAACTGGCCCGCCGCCAGCGGGAAAACGCCGCCACCCTGCTGGGCGCCCTGCAAGGCAAGCCGCTCGCAGCCCAATTGCTGGAGCCGTTGCGGGCGATTGCCGATGGGCAGCCGGTGCCGGCTGTGGAGTCGATCCTGGCCCAGGGTTTCGCCAGCCTGGGGGCGGCAGTCGAAGAACAGGGCCTGAGCGAGGCCCAGCAGCAACTGGCCCGGCGCCTGCAAGGCGAAACCCCAACCCAGACCCTGGCGCAGTGGCGCGCCGCCCATGAGCAAGCGGAACCCAGACTGGAACGCATCGAGCAGCACATTGCCCAGTTGCTGACCCTCGATGATCAGGCCAGCGCCGAACCCTACCTGGCCAAGTTGCGCCAGATAGATGCAGAAACCCGCGTGCAGCAGCGCAACCTGCTGCTGGACAGCCTGGTGCTGGAGCTGGCCCAGGCCACCCGCGACAGCCAGGAGCGCCGCGCGCGCCTGGCGCGCCTTGAGGAACTGGCCAGCGAAGTGGCGACCTTGTGCCCCGCAACCGCCGAGAACGAGCTGGCCCAGGCCGGCCAATGCAGCCTGGCCCATATGGCGCCAGTGGACGGGCTGATTGCCCGTTTCAGTGCGCTGATCGAAGCCGAGCTGCAACAACGCGCCGCCCTGGCCCGCCGCCAGGCGGTACTCGAAGGGTTGGCCAGCCTGGGCTACGAAGTTCGCGAGGGCATGGCCACCGCCTGGGCCCAGGACGGCAGGGTGGTGCTGCGCAAGGGCGCCACTCCGGGTTATGGCGTGGAGGTGGGCGGCAATGCCGACAACGGCCGGTTGCAGGTACGCGCGGTAGCCCTCAGCGCCCAGCGCGATACCCAGCGCGACAAAGACATCGAGACCATCTGGTGCGGCGAGTTCCAGCGGCTGCAAGCCCTGCTGGCGGCCCGTGGCGACGACCTGAGCATCGAGAAAGCCCTGGCCGTAGGGGCGGTGCCGCTCAGGGAGGTGCTGCTGGACGACACCCGGCAGCAATACCGGGAGCAGGCGCAACAGCGCACCTGACCCGCCTCCCCGTAGGAGCCGGCTTGCCGGCGAAGGCGATCTCGCGGGCTCGTTCGCTGGCAAGCCAGCTCCTACAAGAGGGCAGATGCTCAGAAGCCGGGGGCGATCTGGCCTTTGTAGCGGGTCAGGATGAACTGGCGCACGGCGTCGGAGTTCAGCGCCTTGGCCAGTTTCTGGATCCGCGGGTCGTTGATGTTGTCCGGGCGCGCCACCAGAAATTCGATGTACAGGTCCTTGCCCTTCTCCACGATCAAGGCGCTGTTGGTATCGATCCCGGCTTCCAGGGCGTAGTTGGCGAAGACAAACGCCAGGTCCACCTGGCTTACCGAGCGGGCCAGCAAGGCGCCTTCCAGTTCACGGATCTTCAGGTGCTTGGGGTTCTCGACAATGTCGCGCTGGGTGGCCAGGGTGTTGCTCGGGTCCTTGAGCTTGATCAGCCCCGCTTCATCCAGCAGCACCAGGGCCCGGCCGGTGTTCACCGGGTCGTTGGGAATCGACACGCTGGCCCCGTCCTTGAGCTCGGCGATGGTCTTGATCCTGGTGGAGTAGGCGCCGAACGGTTCGATGTGCACCCCCACCACGGGCACCAGGTCGGTGTGCCGGGTCTTGTTGAAGTCATCGAGGAACGGCCGGTACTGGTAGTAGTTGGCGTCGAGGTTCTTCAGCGCCAGTTGCTGGTTGGGCTGGATGAAGTCGGTGAACACCTTGATCTGCAGGTCCACGCCTTCCTTGGCCAGTTGCGGTTTGACGAATTCGAGGATCTCGGCGTGGGGCACCGGGGTCGCGCCCACCAGCAGCTTTTCGTTGGCGTTGACGCTCAGGGACAGTACGGCGGCCAATACGGCCAGGGTCTTCTTCATGGGTTGCTCCTAAGGCAGAGGCAGGCAGCCGTCGTGGGGCGCACGTGGGGCCGTGTTTCGGGTTGGGTTCGAAGAAATCGCTTCAACGGCGGCTGTAGTGCGCCACCAGGCGGTCACCGGTCATCTGCAGGGCCTGCACCAGCACCAGCAGCAGGACCACGGTGACCACCATCACATCGGTCTGGAAACGCTGGTAGCCGTAGCGGATCGCCAGGTCGCCCAGGCCGCCGCCACCGATCACCCCGGCCATGGCGGTGTAGTCCACCAGCACGATGGCGGTCACCGTGACCGCCGCCAGCAGACCGCCCCGGGCTTCGGGCAGCAAGGTGTGGCGAATGATCTGCCAGGTGCTGCCGCCCATGGCCTGGGTCGCTTCCACCACCCCGCGGTCCACTTCCCGCAGGGCGGTTTCCACCAGCCGGGCAAAGAACGGCGTGCAGCCCACCACCAGCGGCGGGATGGTGCCCGGCACGCCAAGCGAGGTGCCCACCAGCAAGGTGGTCAGGGGAATCAGCACGATCAGCAAGATGATGAAGGGCAAGGAGCGCAGCATGTTGACCAGCACCGACAGCACCCGATACAGGCCCACCGCTTCATGCAACTGGCGCTTGCCGGTGAGAAACAGCAGCACGCCCAGGGGCAGCCCCAGCAGCACGGTAAAACCCAGGGCCGCGCCGAGCATGCTCAGGGTATCGACGCAGGCCTGGGCGATATCGGCCCAGTAAATGTTCTTGAACAGTTCGGCCATGGTTCAGGACCAGTCATGGCGCGGTGGCTTGATGTCGTTGAGCAGCCAGTTGCCCACCACGTGGTATTTCCAGCGCACCGGGTCGTGCAGGGTATGCACCCGGGCGTTGCGCCAGTGGCGGTCGAAGTTGTGGCGCTTGAGGGTGGAACGGGTGCCCCCCAGTTCGAACAGTTTGTTGCTGGCCTCGATGGCGATTTCAGTGGTCAGCACCTTGGCCTTGGCCACCGCCAGGGAGGCCCGGGCCACATTGTCTTCATCGGGTGCCGGGCGGGCCGCGTCCAGGGCCAGGCCGGCCCGTTCCAGCAGGGCCTCGGCGGCTTCCAGGCGAATGTCCAGGGCCCCCACCTGGATGATGGTCAGCGGGTCTTCACTGGCCTTCTCCACCCCGGCATCGATCCACGGCCGGGCATGCTCACGCACGAAGGCGATGGTGTCGCGCAGCGCCGCCCGGGCAATCCCGGCGTCAATGGCGGCCGTGGTCAGCTGGGCGAAGGGCCCGGCCAGGGTCGGGCTTTCGTAGGAACGGTAGGTGGGAAACAGGTTGAAGGCCGGCACCTTGAGGTCCTGGGCCAGTACGGTGCCACTGGAGGTGGTGCGCTGGCCGATGCTGTCCCAGTCGTCGATCACCGCCAGCCCCTCGCTGCCCCGGGGCACGAAGGCCAACTGGCCCCTGCCCTGCTCGTCCAGGGCCAGCACTGCCAGCCAATGGGCATACAGCGAACCGGTGCAGTAGCCCTTGCGGCCATTGATCACATAACCGTCACCCGAGCGGCGGATAGTGGCCTGGATGTCCTGGACGTTCTTGCCGCCGGTTTCCGACAACGCATTGGCAAAGCGATGGCCTTGCAGGGCCAGGGCGAAAAAGTGCGCCTGTTGCTCCGGCGTGCCCTGCAGGCGGATGTCTTCCAGCAGGCAGTAGTGGTTCTGCGGGATCTGCCCCAGGGACGGGTCGGCAGCGGAAATGATCGCGATGACCTCGGCCAGCACCGCATAGGACACCTGGGCGCCGCCGAATTCGCGAGGCACACTGATGCCCCACAAGCCACTGTTGGAGTACAGGTCGACCACCTGCGCCGGTACTTCCCGGGTACGGTCGCGCTCGGCGTCCTGCTCCAGCAGGATCGCGGCCACTTGCCGGGCCACGGCCAGGGCTTCGGCGCCATCGCGGATCACATGGGCAGCGGGAGTGTGCAGGGGATAAACGGCAGATTCAGGCAATGCAGGCATACGGCGCTCTCGGGCGAATGAAGGTGACTGCCGCTCATTGCAGCTTCTGTGCCTAAAGCCTGCCCCAATGAATTCAAGGACTTGGGTGGGTATTTCGCCCCTGCATCAGGCCCTCTACCGGGCAGATTGCTGGAACGCTGTTGATGGGCCAACAGTAGGCCAGTGTTGCCTGGACGACACCTCGTCGGCCCGTGCCAGGCAGGCAAGGGCCCGGGTATAGAGTGAAGCCTGCTCCACGCGGCGTCAGCGTCGCCCCCAACAACAAGATCAAGGAGAAACCCTGATGAGCGTCAATCCCATTCCCGAAGGTTTCAGCGGCGTCACCCCCTACCTGGGCATCCAGCGCGCCGCCGAGGCCATCGAGTTCTACAAGAAGGCCTTCGACGCGGTGCAGATCATGCGCCTGGACATGCCCGACGGCAGGGTCGGCCATGCCGAACTGCGCATCGGCGGTTCGGCCATCATGCTCGGCAGCCCTTGCGAACAAACCCCGATGGGCAGCCCAGAAGCCCACAAGACGTCGGTCGGGCTGCACCTGTATGTGGAAGATGTCGACAGCCGCTTTGCCCAGGCGATCGCCGCGGGCGGCACCGAAGTGTCGGCGGTCAAGGACCAGTTCTACGGAGATCGCAGCGGCAGCCTGCGCGACCCTTTCGGGCATGTGTGGTTCCTCGCCAGCCGCAAGGAGGAACTGAGCGCCGAGGAAATCGGCCGGCGGGCCCGGGAAATGTTCCAGCAACAGGCTGGCTGAGCCTGCCCCTGTAGGAGCCGGCTTGCCGGCGAAGGCGTCTCGCGGACCCGTTCGCGGGCGAGCCCGCTCCTACGGGGCCATGGGCATTGGCCAAACCAGTCAAGCAGCGGCTTTCACGAAGGTTTCGCAGCTTCGTAACATTTACTTTCATATCGCCTTTCGGGATTTACGATTCTCATTCGTCTTAATTAGATGCAGCAGGCCGCGTTGGCCCAGGCTATGCCCGGCGCTTTTTGTCCCGGGCCCGGTCCCGGGTTCCAGTGCCGCTCCATTCCTCGAATCAAGACGCCCATTCAATGTCGAAGAAGTCCCGTTCAAAAATCTGGTTTCTGGTGCACAGCTGGCTGGCCCTGCCCATCTGGTTCTTTGTGCTGATTGTCTGCGTCACCGGCACCCTGGCGGTGGTCAGCCAGGAGATCGTGTGGCTGGCCAACCCCGACGTGCGCGCCAGCAAGCCCAGCGATGATGCACAACCGCTGAATTACGACCAGATCGTCCAGGCCATCAAGCGCGCCGAACCCCAGACCCGGGTGGACACCATCGTCACCCCGGATGAAAGCCACTTCGCCCTGAGTGTCAGTGTCAGCTACCCGGACGGCCGCTCGCCGACGCTCTACGTCAACCCCTACACCGGGGTGATCCAGGGCACCAGCCCGCAGTTCGATTTCCAGGGCTTCACCCGCGCCCTGCACGGCTGGTGGCTGGTGCCCTTCACCAACGGCTACAGCTGGGGCTGGTACCTGGTGTCCTTGCTGGGCCTGCCCATGCTGGTGTCGCTGATCACCGGGCTGGTGGTCTACAAGAAGTTCTGGAAAGGCTTTCTCAAGCCGACCCTGCGCCTGCGCCACGGTGCACGGATCTTCTGGGGTGATTTCCATCGCCTGAGCGGCATCTGGTCGATCTGGTTCATCGCGGTGATCTCCATCACCGGCACCTGGTTCATGATCGAAGCGATTCTTTCGGACAACCACATCAGTATCTCCAGCGAACCCGTGGTCCCGGTGATCGCCCGCGAGCAAGTGCCGACCACGGGCGATGGCAGCCCGGCGCCGATGATCGGCCTGGACCAGGCCATCGGCATTGCCACACAGAAAATCCCCGGCTTCGACATCAGCTTCGTCAGCCTGCCGAGCAACGCCTACAGCCACCTGTATGTCGGCGGCCGCGGCTGGTATCCGCTGATGTACCAGACTGCCAACATCAACCCCTATACCGGCTCCCTGGACACCTCGCACCTGCTGGCGGACCGCAACACCCTGGAGTTCGTCACCGAATCCATGCGCCCGTTGCACACCGGTGATTTCGGCGGCCTCTGGATCAAGCTGATCTGGTTCTTCTTCGGCCTGGTGCTGAGCATGATGGTCCTCAGCGGCCTGCTGATCTGGACCAAGCGCACCGCCCTGGCCACCGCCAACGCCCTTAAGCGCGAAGAAAAGGCCGCCCGTGCGCGCCCCGCCAGCAAACCCGCCCAGGCACCCGCCCCGGCCATGAGCGCCGAAACCTCGGAGAGCACCCTGTGAGCCAGACTAGCACCGCCGCCGCGCCTTCGAACCTGAGCCGGCTCTGGCACAAGTGGCGCTTTCACCTGAACATCCTGCTGTTGCTGATTCCCCTGGGCTTCATGCCCAAATACTTCGCCGACGTTGCCCTGTTTCGCGGCGAAAGCGGCCTGGGTGAACGGGAGATCGGCGAGATCCAGGTCGGCCCCTGGAGCCTGCGCCTGGCGGAAATGCGCAACGAAGCGCCACGCAGCGATGGCCCCGCCGGTTACCTGAAAAGCTTCAACGCCGCCCTGTGCCAGGCCTGCATCGAGCCGGTCAAGGCCACCTACCTGCGCATCGGCAAGCCCCGCAGCCTGCGGGCCGCCGGGGTGATTTTCTTCGGCAGCCCGTACCGCATGGGCGCCAGCCTGCCCATCCCGGAAAAGACCAAGGCCGATTCCGAGCTGTGGATCACCATGGAAGGCTGGGACGGCAGCATGCACCAGGCATCCATTCCCCTGAGCCAGGCGTCCCCCGCCACCGTGGCCTGGCTCGAAAAACAAGGAGGCAAACGATGAGTTGCGCAGTATTCCCACGGCGCCATGGCGCCCTGGCCCTGTTGTTGCTGGGCGGCGCCTTCAGCCACAGCGCCCTGGCCCACAACCCGATGTGCGAGTGCAAGGCCATAGACGCCGAGCAGATCCGCTGCACCGGTGGTTTTTCCGATGGCAGCGGCGCCCCGGGGGTGACCCTGGACGTGATCGGCTACGACGAAACCATCCTGGTGCCGGGCAAGCTGGGGGCCGACTCGACCCTGACCTTCAAGAAACCTTCCAGCGAGTTCTACGTACTCTTCGATGCGGGCCCCGGCCACGTGGTCGAGATCGACCAAGCGGATATCGAGGCCCCATGACTCCTGCCACCACCCAGGTCGTGCGCCCCGCCGGCGCCGGCCATGAAACCCTCTATGTGCTGTTGCTGTGTGCACTGATTCTGAGTGTGGCTGCCACCGTGGTGCTGTGGCGCGGCGAAGAAACCGCGACCGGCAGTGTCGCCAGCCACCAGCTGGACGCGCGCCGCGACCTCAGCGCCGGCGAGCAGGGCATCTATGCCGACCTGCGGGTGACCCTCGACGAAATCCACCTGCTGCGCGCCGAAAGCCAGGACCTGCCGACCCCCGAGGAACTGGCCGGCGAAGGCTTCGCACCCTTCGCCCAGGACGCCAGCTCGGTGAGCCGCGGTGGCCATATCTGGACAGTGCAGAACCAGGCCTACCTGGGCCTGAGCCAGAACCCGCAAGTGGCCGGCTCCTTTCTGATGCGCATCGACGCCGAAGATGACACCCAGGTGGATATCTGGCTCAACCGCGCCCCTTCCGCCGCCCTGCCCGCTGACCTGGGCGACGAACCACTGGCCGCCGCCGGCTGGCAACAGGTGGTGGCGCAATTCGATGCCGGAGTGACCCGCCAGCATCGCCACTGATCATTCACCCGAGAGAAGACCGCTTGCCCATGCCTATTTCATCTCAACGCCGCCCCTTTCTGCAGGTGCTGCTGGTCAGTCTGCTGGCCCTGATGCTCAGCCCCCTGGCCAGCGCCGACCCGGCCAAGCGCCTGCGCATCGGCATCACCCTGCACCCCTACTACAGCTACGTGGCCAATATCGTCGGTGACAAGGCCGAGGTGGTGCCGCTGATTCCCGCCGGCTTCAACCCCCACGCCTACGAACCCCGGGCCGAGGACATCAAGCGCATCGGCACCCTGGACGTGATAGTGCTCAACGGCGTGGGCCACGATGACTTCGCCGACCGCATGATCGCCGCCAGCGAGCGCCCGGACATCCCGGTGATCGAAGCCAACGAAAACGTGCCGCTGCTGGCCGCCACCGGGGTGGCCGCGCGAGGCGCCGGCAAAGTGGTCAACCCGCACACCTTCCTCTCCATCAGCGCCTCCATCGCCCAGGTCAACAACATCGCCCGGGAGCTGGGCAAGATGGACCCGGCCAACGCCAAGACCTACACCCAGAACGCCCGCGCCTACGGCAAGCGCCTGCGGCAGATGCGCGCCGACGCCCTGGCCAAGCTGACCCAGGCGCCCAATGCCGACCTGCGGGTGGCCACGGTGCATGCTGCCTACGACTACCTGCTGCGCGAGTTCGGCCTGCAAGTCACCGCGGTGGTGGAGCCGGCCCACGGCATCGAACCCAGCCCCAGCCAGTTGAAGAAGACCATCGACCAACTGCGCGAGCTGGACGTCAAGGTGATCTTCTCGGAGATGGACTTCCCCTCCACCTACGTCGACACCATCCAGCGTGAATCCGGGGTCAAGCTCTACCCGCTGTCACACATTTCCTACGGCGACTACAGCGCCGACAAGTACGAGAAGGAAATGAAGGGCAACCTCGACACCGTGGTCCGGGCCATCCAGGAGGCCGGGGCATGACCGCCATCGAGACCCTGCTGCGGGGCCCGGCCATCGAGTTCGACCAGGTCAGCCTGACCCTGGGCCGCACCACCATCCTCGATCGCGTCGCCTTCCAGGTGCAGCCCGGCAGCGTGCACGCCCTGGTGGGCCCCAACGGCGGCGGCAAGAGTTCGCTGATCAAGACCCTGCTGGGGCAGATGCCGCACCAGGGCCAGTTGCGCCTGCAGTGGCCGGATGCCCCCGGCACCATCGGCTACGTGCCCCAGGCCCTGGAGTTCGACCGCGGCCTGCCCATGACCGTGGACGACTTCATGGCCGCCATGTGCCAGCGCCGCCCGGCCTTTCTCGGCCTCAGCCGGCACTACGCCCAAGCCATTGGCGAGGCCCTGGAACGAGTCGGCATGCAGGACAAGCGCAAGCGGCGCATGGGCGCCCTGTCCGGCGGTGAACGCCAGCGGGTACTGCTGGCCCAGGGCCTGATCCCGGCACCGCAACTGCTGGTACTGGATGAACCGATGTCGGCCCTGGACGCTGTCTCTTATACACATCTCCGAGCCCACGAGACCAGAGAGGATCT
>ERZ1032215.245-NODE-245-length-10846-cov-10.412010_pt1 | contig 10846 bp, 8 predicted proteins | sample MGYA00518043_ERZ1032215 | MGnify/ENA primary metagenome ERZ1032215 (study PRJEB33718, sample SAMN03160146) | human skin metagenome | collected 2014-02-25 | study: EMG produced TPA metagenomics assembly of the PRJNA266117 data set (Human skin bacterial metagenome... | reverse complement strand
CACTGCATATCGTCGGCAGCGTCAGATGTGTATAAGAGACAGGCCCTGGCGGATGCCGAGCAGTCGGCGCAACTGGCGGCGGACCAGACCCACCGCTTCTTCCAGGCCGGGCGCGCGTCCTTCCTCGCCGACCTGCAGGCTACCCGCACCTACACCGATATGCGCGCGCAACTGGCGGCGGCCAACACCCAGGTAGCCATGAGCCAGATCGATCTGTTCCTGGCCCTGGGCGGCGGTTGGGAAAGCGGACGAACGCAAGGCCCGGAACACGCGAAACCCTGAGGCGGTTGCTATGCTTTGATCAGTTGGAAAAGTGCCTTGTGCAACGTGCCTTCCAACCGATCAAAGCATGTGATGGTCATGGGGATTCCAATAATGAAAAACCCTTATGCTCCGGGCTTCTGGTGCGCGCTCTGCGCCCTGGTGCTGCTGTCTGCCACCTACTTCTACGGCATCATGCTGGCCCATCAGATCGACAAGGCCCTGGTGTTCCTCGACAGCGCCAGCGCGTTGATCGCGGTGATGGCCATCGGTGTGGTGGCCTGGGCCTCCTTTCAGGGCCAGAAAATCAAGAAGAAACAGCTCGAACAGAGCAAGACCCTGGTGGTCATCTGGGACACCAAGGTGGCCTTGCGCCGGGTCGAAACCGTATTCGACCGCTACTTCTGGGGCAGTTACTGGCAACCGGGGCGGACCTTCGCCGAAGTCATGGGCGAACTCACCGGCACCCCGCTGGAAAAGAGCCTGGAGGCCCTGAAGAAGCAGTGCATGCTGCTGGACAAGCAAGCCGAGGACGGTCACCACTGGCTGAGCAATGCCCGGGAGCTGTCGGATGTCGCCACCGCCATGGCGCGGGAGCGCTACCAGCTGGATTTCTGCGACCCACGGGGCGAATCCCGGGGCAACAGCGCGGTGATCAACCGGGATTTCGAGGTTCTGGTGTACACCTGGAGCGCCCGGCTCAAGAGCTTCGATCATCAGCTCGATGCCTTGGAAATCGAATACTCCTAAAAGCCCCTTCCCCTGGCCCTGTAACAGCGGCGGCTGCCGGTTTGCGGCAGCCGCTGCCGTGGCCATCTCCCCGCGCTCCACGGTTTTTCACATTCAAAGATTGGGCTCGCCCTAGCCGCCAGTGGTAATCTGCGCCGGTTTTACGCGGAGTCGAGCCGCAACCCGTCATGGGTTCAGGGAAGACGACCACACCTTCAAACAACGGATATTGATCGGGTCAGACATGAATAAATCAGCAGGCGTACTGTTAGGAATCGTCGTCGCAGTAGGTGCCATCAGTGCCGGCGGCGCCTGGTACACCGGCACCAAGCTGGAAGGGGTCCTGCAGCAGCAGGTGATTGAAAGCAACAAGGAGCTGCAAGCGGCGCTGATCGGCTATGACGCCACCGCCACTCTGGAGCTGGTGTCCCTGGAGCGTGGCGTGTTCAGCAGCAATGCCCGCTACCGCCTCAAGACCCAGGGCGAGGTGTTCAACGGTGGGCTGGAACTGATGATCGCCGACCATATCGAACACGGCCCGCTGCCTTTCTCGCGCTTGATCCGCCTCAAGTGGCTGCCAGTCATGGCGTCCAGTCATTACGAGTTGGAGAACAACGGGCAGACCGACAAGTGGTTTGCCGCCACCAAGGGTGCTGCACCGTTCAAGGGCGTGGTCAATGTCGGCTATGACCTGTCCGCGGAGGGCACCGTAGATTTCGCTCCGATGGAACTTGCCCTGGATGAGCTGAACAACCTCAAGTTCTCCGGCCTGAATGCCACTTTCAGCGTCGGCGACAATCGCCGCAAGGCCAAGGTCGATGGCTATATGGACAGCCTGAGCCTGTTCCTCAGTTCGCCGGACAAGGCCCCGCTCAAACTGGAAATCAACGGCCTGACCCTGGCCAGCAACCTGCAGAAGAGCAGCTTCGACTACTTCCTGGGCCAGAACACCCTGGAGCTCAGCGGTTTGAAGGCCACCTTCGGTGACAAGCAGTCGGTGCTGACCCTGAAGCACTTCGAGCAGAAGACCTTCAGCGAAGAAACCGGCAGCACAGTGGCGGGCCGTGCGGATTACCGAGTGGGCGAAATCGCCTTCGACGGCAAGACCGTGGGTTCGGCCGAGATGCTCTGGAGCATGAAGAACCTCGACAGCCAGGGCATGCTCGATCTGGTCCAGGTCTACCAGAACGTGCTGCAGCCGTATCAGAAGGCCGCCACCGAGGCCTCTGCCGAGGGTGAACCGGCTCCGGAACTGCAAATGTCCGACGCCGAGCAGGTCAAGGTACGGGCTGCCGTGAACAAGGTCCTGGAAGCCAAGCCGCAGATCGCCCTGGAAAGCCTGGCATTCAAGACCGCCGGTGGTGAAAGCCGTTTCAGCCTGAGCCTGGATCTGGCCAAGCCGCAGAGCCTGGAGCTGCCGCCGGCTGAGCTGGGCAAGCAACTGGTCAGCCAGCTGGATGCCAAGCTGTCGCTGTCCAAGCCGATGGTGGCAGACATCGCCGCCCTGCAGGCCCAGGCCGAAGGCCAGACCGATGCCAAGCTGATCGCCGAGCAAAGCGCGGCCACTGCAGAAATGCTCAGTGCCATGGCCCTGTCCACCCAACTGGCCAAGCTGGAAGGCAATGACGTGGTGTCGGCCCTGCACTATGCCAATAACGAAGTGAGCTTCAATGGCCAGAAAATGACCGTTGAGCAGTTCATCGGTTTGGTCATGAGCAAGCTGGGGGGCGTAGGCGCCCAGCAGTAAAGGTGCACGGGCCGCTTTGCGCGGCCCTTCTTGTGCAACCCCTGACGCCCGGCCTGTGCAGCCCACAGGTCGGGCGTTGTGCTGTCTGGAGCAAGGCGGTGTGGGCGGCTGCAGGCCCCGCAGAATCTGACTCTGAATAAATATGGCGCTGCAAATTCTGAACTAACCTTCGTGGAAGAATTCTCCCAGACGCTCTGTCGATCTTCTGATCGTCCGGGCTGGGGCGTTAGGGCGGGGCGCATAACTCCGGCTAGCCACGTAAGGATGCTGACGAAATGCAACGCACTGTTCATCCCGCTCGCCGCTACGGCCTTCGTCCGCTGTTTCGCCTGGCATTGTGCAGCCAACTGTTATGGCCGGGCCTGGCGTTCGCCGATGCGGCCTATGACCAGTTGATCATCCAGGCTCGGGCCGGCAGCTACGCCCCGGCGCTGAACCATTTGCGCCAAGTGCCGGCGGACCGGTTGAACAACGGGCTGGTCAGCGACCACCTGCAGATCGCCAGCTGGGCGGGCCTCGATGCCGAGGTGGTGAAGGTCTACGAGACCCAGGGCCGCAACCGGGTGCTGCCGGCGCAGGCGCTGGCCGCCACGGCTCGGGCCTATCGCAACCTCAAGCAGTGGGACAACGCCACCCAGGTCTATCGCCTGGCCCTGCAGCGCGACCCGCAGAACGCCGACCTGCAGCTGGGGCTGGCCCTGACCCAGGCCGATGCCGGCCAGCCGGCCGAAGCCGTGGCCCGGGCCAAGGCCCTGGTGGCGGCCAAGCCCGATGACCCGAACCGGCGCCTGGCCCTGGGCTACGCGCTGACCCGCGCCAACCAGCCTTATGACGCCCTGGCCGCATACGACCAGGCGTTTATCCGCGCCGGCGACAAGCCCGAAGTCATCCGCGAATACATCTACGCCCTGCAGCGGGCGCGCCTGCCGGAACCGGCCCTGCGCCTGGCCCGGCAGCACCCCGGGCTGATCGACCCGGTGATCCAGCGGCGCATCCAGGCCGACCTCGCCGCCGAACGGGTGCGCCTCTCGGAGCTGGCCAGCCGCAGTGAGAAAGAGCGCTTTGTGGTGGCCGACCGTGCCCTGGCCGACTACGACACCCTGTTCGCCGCCTGGGGCAAGGACCCTCAAGCCCAGGACGACCTGACCCGCTGGCGCATCGACCGCCTGGGCGCCCTCAAGTCCCGGGCGCGCACCGCAGAGGTGATCAGCGAATACGAGCAGCTCACCGCTGCCGGCGTGGCCATTCCCCCGTATGCCCTGCGCTGGGTGGCGGCTTCCTACCTCGACCAGCGCCAGCCGGAAATCGCTGCGGACCTGTATCGGCGTGTGTTTTCGGCACCGGATGGTGATGCCGACCACCGCCTGGAAGACACCACCGCGCTGTATTACGCGCTGCTGGAAAGTGAACGCCCGGAAGAGGCGCTGAAACTCGCCAATGACCTGGCCGACAGTGTGCCGCAGCGAATTCAGCTCACCGGGCAAACCGTGGGCGACCCCAATGACGACTGGGTCGATGCCCAACTGCTGGCGGCCCAGGCCGGTGCCGACGGCACGGCCGGGGCTGACCTGCCGGGCACCGAGCAGCGCCTGGAGACCCTGGCGGGGCAGGCTCCGGGCAACATCAGCGTACGCCTGGCCCAGGCCGATCTGTACCGGGTGCGCGACTGGCCCCGGCTTTCGGAAAGCCTGCTCAAGGAAACCGAGAGCGTGGCCCCGCGCGATGTCAGCCTGGAAGTGTCCCAGGGCCATACGGCCCAGGACCTGCAGGAATGGCGGCAACTGGATGCGCTGACCGACGACGTGGTGGAGCGCTTTCCGGAGAGCCGCCAGGTGCAGCGCCTGGCCCGCGAGCGCGAAGTGCACGACATGGCCGAACTGCGGGTCATGACCTATGGCGGCAAAAGTTACGGCGGTGGCAGCAATGGCGCCGGCGCGGTATCCGGCAGCCGTGATTTCGGCATCGAAAGCCGGCTTTACACGCCGCCGATCGCCGAGGACTGGCGCCTGTTCGGCGGCATCGGCTATGCCATGGGGGACTTTTCGGAAGGGATCGGCCATCACCGCTGGCAGGTCCTGGGGGTCGAGCGGCGCACCCGCGACATGACCCTGGAAGCGGAAGTCTCCAACCATTCCTATGGCTACGGCGACAAGACCGGTGCCCGGGTGTCGCTGGCGCGGGACATCGACGATCACTGGCAATACGGCGGCAGCCTCGACTACCTCTCTGCCAACACCCCGCTGCGGGCCCTCAACAGTGATATCAGCGCCAACGGCGGCAGCGCCTTCCTGCGTTGGCGGGCCAATGAAAGCCGCGAGTGGAAACTGTCCCTTAGCCCATCGCACTTCAGCGACGGCAACAATCGGTTCGAGGCCCTGCTCACGGGCCGCGAAGGGGTCTACCGCTCGCCGAAAGTGCAGGTCGACCTCGGCCTGGAAGTGGGCGCCAGCCACAACACCCTGGAAGACACCCCCTACTACAACCCCGAGGCGGACCTCAGCGTCCTGCCCACCGTCACCGTCAACCACGTGCTCTATCACCGCTATCAGACCTCCTGGAGCCAACAGTTCCAGGCCGGCGCCGGTACCTACAGCGAACGCGGCTACTCCACTGGAGCGGTGGGGCTGCTCAGCTACGGCCAGCGCTACAGCTGGAACGACGTGTTCGACATCGGCGGAGTCCTGAGCGTGATCAACCGGCCTTACGACGGCGATCGGGAAACCGACCTGCGCCTGGCTGTCGACCTTACCTATCGCTTCTAGAGAAGAGTGTGACGATGCGCCTGATCAACCGTTGCATCCTCCTGCTGGGAGCCCTGGTTCTCAGCGCCTGTTCCCAGCCCGCCGCCGACTTTCTCGCCCCGGCGCAACGGCCGTTGCCCAACACCGAGGCGCCCTGGCCGAAGAACCACGTGCTGGGCATTGCCTACCACGACATCGAGGATCGCGACCCGGACCAACGGGTGGTGGCGGTGCGCACCGAGCGGATGATCGAGCAACTGGCCTGGTTGCGGGAAAACGGCTACCGGCCCGTGACCGTGGACCAGATCCTGGCGGCGCGCAACGGCGGCCCCGAACTGCCGGCCAAGGCCATCCTGCTGACCTTCGATGACGGCTATTCGAGCTTCTACACCCGGGTGCTGCCGGTGCTGCGCAGCTATCACTGGCCTGCGGTGCTGGCGCCGGTGGGCACCTGGATCGACACCCCGGCCGACCAGCCGGTGAACTTCGCCGGCGAGCTGCGGCCCCGCTCTCAGTTCCTGACCTGGGCGCAGGTCCGGGAAATCTCCCGTTCCGGGCTGGTGGAAATCGCCGCCCATACCGACCACAGCCACCTGGGCATTCTTGCCAACCCTCAGGGCAACCTGCAGCCGGCGGCGGCGACCCGCCGTTTTGACGCCGCCTCCGGGCGCTATGAAAGCGAGGCGGATTTCCAGGCGCGGATGCGCCAGGACGTGACCGCCATCTCGAACAAGATCCTGGCGGTGGCCGGCTATCGCCCGCGGATCTGGGTCTGGCCCTACGGCACGGCCGACGGCTCCACCCTGCAAGTGGTGGACAGCCAGGGCTTCAAGCTGGCCCTGACCCTGGACGACGGCCTGGACACACTCGACAACCTGATGAGCAGTCCGCGTTTCCTGGTGGTCTCGGACCCGGACGGCATGCACTTCTCCAACAGCATTGTCGGTGCCGAGACCGCCGCGCCCATGCGCGTGGTGCACGTGGACCTGGACAACGTCTACGACCCGGACCCCAAGCAGCAGGAGGTCAACCTCGGCAAGCTGGTGCAGCGCATGGCCGACCTGGGGGCCAACACCGTATTCCTCCAGGCCTTCGCCGACCCCAAGGGCGACGGTCTGGTGCAGTCGCTGTATTTCCCCAACCGGCACCTGCCGATGCGCGCCGACCTGTTCGACCGGGTCGCCTGGCAGTTGCGCACCCGGGCCCACGTCAAGGTCTATGCCTGGATGCCGGTGCTCAGCTTCGCCCTGGACGCCCGGCTGCCCCGGGTCACGCGCTGGGATCCGGCCACCGGCCAGAGCACCATCGATCCTAAGCAGTACCAGCGGCTGTCGCCCTTCGACCCCAATGTGCGCCGGCAGATCGGCGACCTCTACGAGGACGTGGCGCGCATGACGTCGGTGGACGGCATTCTGTTCCACGACGACGCCGTGCTCTCGGATTTCGAAGACGCCAGCCCCGGGGCCTTGCGCGCCTATGCGGCCCAGGGCCTGCCGGGTTCCATGGCCGCCCTGCGCGACGATCCGGCCACCCTGCAGCGCTGGACCCGCTTCAAGAGCCGCTACCTGATCGACTTCACCCATGAGCTGGCCGCCAAGGTCCGGGCGATTCGCGGGCCGCAGGTGCAGACCGCGCGCAACCTGTTCGCCGAGCCGATCATCAACCCGCAGAGTGAAACCTGGTTCGCCCAGAACCTCGATGATTTCCTGGTCAGCTACGACTGGACCGCGCCCATGGCCATGCCGCTGATGGAAGGCCAGAGCCAGCGGCATTCCGGGCCCTGGCTCGAAGCCCTGGTGGACCAGGTGCGCGCCCGCCCCGGTGCCTTGCAGCGCACGGTGTTCGAGCTGCAGGCCCGGGACTGGGCCCGCAAGCCCGCCAGCGACCTCTCCGCCCAGCAACTGGCGGACTGGATGGGCCGCCTCAAGCGCCAGGGCGCGACCAATTTCGGCTACTACCCGGACAACTTCCTCGAGAACTCACCGGACCTGAAGACTCTGCGGCCCGCGCTCTCCAACAAATGGAGCCCTTGAATCATGGTGGATCGTATCTTTGCGCTGGTGGTCCTGGCGCTCGTTCTCGGCGTGCCCCTGGGGCTGATCTTCGTGCTGACCGGCGAATTCCTCATGGACTTCGTCTTCTACTACCCCTTGTTCATGTCGGCGCTGTGGATCGCCGGCGGCCTGTATTACTGGATGCACTGGGAGCGCCACTGGCCGTGGAGCGACGACACCCTGCCGCCGCCCCTGGCCGGTGAGCCGCTGATCAGCATCCTCATTCCTTGCTACAACGAAGGCGACAACGTCGCCGACACCATTCATGCGGCCCTGGCCCAGCAGTACCCGAACATCGAAGTGATCGCCATCAACGATGGCTCCAAGGACAACACCGCCGAGGTGCTGGACCGCCTTGCCGCCCAGGACCCGCGCCTGCGGGTGTTGCACCTGGCGCAGAACCAGGGCAAGGCCGTGGCCCTGCGCATGGGCGCGGTGGCGGCACACAGCGAATACCTGGTGTGCATCGACGGCGATGCGCTGCTGGCGCCCAACACGGCGGCCTACCTGGTGGCGCCGATGCTGGACAACCCGCGCCTGGGCGCCGTGACCGGCAACCCGCGGATCCGCACCCGTTCGACCCTGGTGGGTCGGGTCCAGGTGGGCGAGTTCTCCTCGATCATCGGCCTGATCAAGCGCACCCAGCGGGTGTTCGGCAAAGTCTTCACCGTCTCCGGGGTGATCGTCGCCTTCCGTCGCACCGCCCTGCACCGGGTGGGCTACTGGAGCCCGGACATGATCACCGAAGACATCGACATCAGCTGGAAGCTCCAACTGGACCACTGGTACGTGTTCTTCGAGCCGCGGGCGCTGTGCTGGATCCTCATGCCGGAGACCCTGCGCGGCCTGTGGAAGCAACGCCTGCGCTGGGCCCAGGGCGGCGCCGAGGTGCTGTTCAAGAACATCCGCGGGATCTGGGAGTGGCGCCACCGCTACCTCTGGACCCTGCTGTTCGACTACTGCCTGTCCACCGGCTGGGCCTTCACCTTCCTGCTGTCGGTGATCTTCTGGGCCCTGGGCAAGTTCATCGTCATGCCCGAGGCCATCGCGGTGCACACCATCGTCCCGCCGGCCTTCACCGGGCTGGTGCTGGCGATGGTCTGCCTGACCCAGTTCGCGGTGAGTATCCTGATCGACCGCCGTTATGAAAAAGACCTGTGGAAAACCATGTTCTGGGTGGTCTGGTACCCGCTGGTGTTCTGGTTCATCAGCCTGTTCACCACCCTGGTGAGCTTTCCCCGGGTGCTGTTTGGCGAACACCAGAAACGCGCGCGCTGGGTCAGCCCGGACCGCGGCATCAAACCCATCGATGACGAAGAGGAGGTGCGCTGATGAAAATCATCCGAACCCGCCAGCGTCCGTTCATGGTGATCGTCGACGTTGTCCTCACCGTACTGGCCTGGGTAGGCCTGCTGTACTTGCTGGTTCGTGGGCTCATTCCGCTGCTGGACAGCCATGAAGGGCCGCGGATCGAAGCGGGCATGCTCGATGCCCTGACCACCCTGCAGTTCTATGCCTGGGTGGCGGTACTCAATGCGGTGCTGCTGATTTCCTGGGCCCGCTACCGCCAGCGTCGCAACAAGAGCTACCCGCCCCGGCTGCCGGCACCCGTGGTGGACGACAAGCGCCTGAGCGAAACCTTCAAGCTCAACGACGCGACCTTCGCCCAGATGCGCCAGCCCGGCACCATGATCGTGCACAACGACGAGGAAGGCGGTATCAGCCACGTCACCACGCAGTTCTATCGCATTCTTCCCGAAGACCAGCAGCACCCGCCGCTGAGGGTGGAACCGCCACCGCGGGTGATCCATCTGCGTTCGGAAGGGGATGAAGGCAAGAAGACAGGAGAAGATTGATTGCCCAGGGGGGATGAGCCCTGGGGGGGGACGGCTCTTCTGAATTTGCAGAGGGAATTGTCTGATTCTATTTTCAGTAAATAAATCAATGGGTTATTGATTTATTTGGGGTTTCTGCATGGGTTTGTCGCTACGGATGTGGTTGTGGGTGAGTTGTTCTTTAATGGTAGCGAGAGAGTGAGAGCCAGGGTTCTTGCGTACGGGCGTTGGCTCTTCTAAGTGTGCAATCTCAAATTTTTGCTAAAACTTTTTAAAACTCTATAGCCTTGATTTAAAAGGCTTTAAGATGATTTTTCCTTTAAATATTTCAAGATTTAAAATGGGCGGCTCCATGATGGAATTGCATGTTTTTTATCTCGTAAAGTTGCTTGAAAGTTCGATTTGATTGTTATTGGCGATTCTGCGGCAGTCATTTGACGATGCAGTAATAGCTTATTAGCGTCACGCCCTTCGTAGCTCTTGTCGTCACGCTTTCGAAGGATCGGATATGTCTCTCTCCACGCTCGGGATGAGGTTGTGCTGTGCCTTGTCCTGCCTGCTGCTGTTCAGCGCGCTGCATAGCGCCGCTGTCGCGCCGATGCCTGGTACCACCTTCAACCTCGGCGCCCAGTCCTTCATCCGCGGCTACAAAGACCCGAGCCTGAACGGCGACAGCGGCTACTGCTGGCGCAACCACCTGCGCTGGACTCGCCCGATGGGCAACCACCTTGTCACCGGCGTGAGCTTTGCCCATTCCCTCGAACGTCTCGAAGCCTTGAGTGAACGGGAAACCCCGACCCATTTCCGCCTGGATTTCTATCTCTGATTGCACTGATTCATTGAGGCTTTTGACATGGACGTTCGCCAACTCGCCTTTCTGGCCCGCCAGCCTTCCGCCACCTTGCAAGCGCGGGATTCGTTCTGGGGGCTGTCCAAACGCGGTCTGGCGTTCATCCTGGCCAACGTGATGTTCTGGCAGCCCGTGGTGGCGATGGCCGACGGCATCGTGGTCAACGGCAGCGGCACAACACTGGGACAGGCCGGCAATGGCGTGCCCATCGTCAACATTGCCACGCCCAATGGCAGCGGCCTGTCGCACAACAAGTTCAGCGACTACAACGTCGGCCAGCAGGGGGTGATCCTCAATAACGCCACCGGCCGTACCCAGGAGACCCAACTGGGCGGGATCATTCTCGGCAACTCCAACCTGGGCGGCCGCGCGGCCAATGTGATCCTCAACGAGGTCAACGGCGGCAGCCCCAGCCAGCTCAAGGGCTACACCGAAGTGGCCGGGCAAGCGGCCCATGTCATCGTCGCCAACCCCTATGGCGTGAGCTGCAATGGCTGCGGTTTTATCAACACCCCGAAAGCCACCCTGACCACCGGCAAACCGGTGATCGAGAACGGCCAGGTCCAGCGTTACCAGGTGGCTGTCTCTTATACACATCTGACGCTGCCGACGATATGCAGTGTGTAGAT
>ERZ1032215.242-NODE-242-length-11041-cov-11.273803_pt1 | contig 11041 bp, 6 predicted proteins | sample MGYA00518043_ERZ1032215 | MGnify/ENA primary metagenome ERZ1032215 (study PRJEB33718, sample SAMN03160146) | human skin metagenome | collected 2014-02-25 | study: EMG produced TPA metagenomics assembly of the PRJNA266117 data set (Human skin bacterial metagenome... | reverse complement strand
GGGCGAACTGGCCAAAGAAATCCTCCCGGTCAATATCGAAGACGAGCTGAAACAGTCCTACCTCGACTACGCGATGAGCGTAATCGTCGGGCGGGCACTGCCTGATGCGCGCGATGGCTTGAAGCCCGTGCACCGGCGTGTGCTGTACGCGATGAGCGAGCTCGGTAACGACTGGAACAAGCCGTACAAGAAATCTGCCCGTGTTGTCGGTGACGTGATCGGTAAGTATCACCCGCACGGTGATACCGCGGTGTACGACACCATCGTTCGTATGGCCCAGCCATTCTCCCTGCGCTACCTGCTGGTAGACGGCCAGGGTAACTTCGGTTCGGTCGACGGCGACAACGCGGCGGCCATGCGATACACCGAAGTTCGCATGACCAAGCTGGCGCACGAGCTGCTGGCCGACCTGCACAAGGAAACCGTGGACTGGGTGCCGAACTACGACGGCACCGAGATGATCCCGGCGGTCATGCCGACCAAGATCCCCAACCTGCTGGTCAACGGTTCCAGCGGTATCGCCGTGGGCATGGCGACCAACATTCCTCCGCACAACCTCGGTGAAGTCATCGATGGTTGCCTGGCGCTGATCGACAATCCCGAGCTGACTGTCGACGAGCTGATGCAGTACATCCCCGGCCCGGATTTCCCGACCGCGGCGATCATCAACGGTCGCGAAGGCATCATCGAGGCCTATCGCACCGGCCGTGGCCGCATCTATATGCGTGCCCGCTCGATCATCGAAGACATCGACAAGGTTGGCGGCCGCCAGCAGATCGTCATCACCGAGCTGCCTTACCAACTGAACAAGGCGCGGTTGATCGAGAAGATCGCCGAGCTGGTGAAAGAGAAGAAACTCGAAGGCATCACTGAACTGCGCGATGAGTCCGACAAGGACGGTATGCGCGTCGTGATCGAGCTGCGTCGTGGCGAAGTGCCTGAGGTGATCCTCAATAACCTCTACGCCCAGACCCAGCTGCAAGCGGTGTTCGGCATCAACATCGTGGCGCTGATCGACGGCCGTCCGCGGATCCTCAATCTCAAGGATCTGCTGGAAGCCTTCGTTCGTCACCGTCGTGAAGTCGTTACCCGGCGTACCGTGTTCGAGCTGCGCAAGGCTCGTGAGCGCGGCCACATCCTTGAAGGCCAGGCCGTTGCCCTGTCCAACATCGATCCGGTGATCGCCCTGATCAAGGCCTCGCCGACGCCGTCGGAAGCCAAGGAAGCGCTGATCAGCACCCCTTGGGAGTCCAGCGCGGTCATGACCATGGTCGAGCGTGCCGGTGCGGATTCCTGCCGTCCGGAAAACCTTGATCCGCAATACGGTCTGCGCGACGGCAAGTACTTCCTGTCCCCGGAACAGGCACAAGCCATTCTGGAGTTGCGCCTGCACCGCCTGACTGGCCTGGAGCACGAAAAGCTGCTGGCCGAGTACCAGGAGATCCTCAACCAGATCGGCGAGCTGATCCGCATCCTCAATAGCGCCACGCGCCTGATGGAAGTGATCCGCGAAGAGCTGGAAGTGATCCGCGCTGAATACGGCGACGTGCGCCGCACCGAGATTCTCGATGCCCGCCTCGACCTGACCCTGGGTGACATGATCCCGGAAGAAGAGCGTGTGGTGACCATTTCCCACGGCGGCTACGCCAAGACCCAGCCGCTGGCAGCCTACCAGGCCCAGCGTCGTGGCGGTAAAGGCAAGTCGGCCACAGGCGTCAAGGATGAGGACTACATCGCTCACCTGCTGGTTGCCAACAGCCACACCACGCTGCTGCTGTTCTCCAGCAAGGGCAAGGTGTACTGGCTGAAGACTTATGAAATTCCTGAAGCATCCCGTGCCGCACGCGGTCGTCCGCTGGTCAACCTGCTACCGCTGGATGAGGGTGAATACATCACCACCATGCTGCCGGTAGAGGAGTACACCGAAGGTCACTACATCTTCATGGCGACCGCCAACGGCACCGTGAAGAAGACCCCGCTGGAGTCCTTCAGCCGCCAGCGCAGCGTGGGCCTGATCGCTCTGGAGCTGGACGAAGGCGACGTGCTGATCAGTGCCGCCATCACCGATGGCGAGCGTGAAGTCATGCTGTTCTCCGACGGAGGCAAGGTCACTCGCTTCAAGGAGTCCGACGTGCGCGCCATGGGCCGTACCGCTCGCGGTGTGCGCGGCATGCGCCTGGCGGAAGGTCAGAAGCTGATTTCCATGCTGATTCCGGAAGAAGGCAGCCAGATCCTCACCGCCTCCGAGCGTGGTTTCGGCAAGCGTACCGCCATTGGCGAGTTCCCCGAGTACAAGCGTGGCGGCCAGGGCGTTATCGCCATGGTCAGCAACGAGCGTAACGGTCGCCTGGTTGGCGCGGTGCAGGTGCTGGATGGTGAGGAGATCATGCTGATTTCCGATCAGGGCACCCTGGTGCGTACCCGTGTCGACGAAGTGTCGAGCCTGGGCCGTAACACTCAAGGCGTGACTCTGATCAAGCTGGCCAGCGATGAAACCCTGGTGGGCCTGGAGCGGGTGCAGGAGCCATCGGAAATCGAGGGCGAAGAGTTCGAAGGTGAAGAGGGTGCTGAATTCGAGGGAGCCGTGCTGGATGCGGTTGCCGATACCGATGAGGCAGCCGAAGGCCAACAGGCAGACGCCGCAGGCGAAGAAGAGTCGCAAGACTAAATAAATCGTAGCAGGGCAGAGTGTTTGCTCTGTCCGCTACCGTGAATGCATAGCGAGAGTGGATGTGAGCAAACGAGCCTATAACTTCTGCGCAGGTCCCGCTGCGCTACCTGAAGCTGTCCTGTTGCGTGCCCAGGCCGAATTGCTGGATTGGCATGGCAAGGGCCTGTCGGTCATGGAAATGAGCCATCGCAGCGATGAGTTCGTTTCCATTGCCACCAAGGCCGAGCAGGATCTGCGTGATCTGCTGAATATCCCCTCGAACTATAAAGTGCTGTTTCTGCAAGGCGGCGCCAGCCAGCAATTTGCCCAGATCCCACTGAACCTGCTGCCCGAGGGTGGCAAGGCCGACTATGTCGACACCGGTATCTGGTCGCAGAAAGCCATTGAAGAAGCCTCCCGCTACGGGCAGGTGAATGTGGCGGCCACTGCCAAGCCTTACGACTATTTCGCAATTCCCGGCCAGAACGAATGGCAGCTGTCGCCAGATGCGGCCTACGTGCACTACGCGCCGAACGAAACCATTGGCGGCCTGGAATTCAACTGGATCCCGGAAACCGGCGACGTTCCCCTGGTGGCCGACATGTCGTCCGACATCCTCTCGCGCCCTGCGGATATCTCCCGTTTCGGCATGATCTACGCTGGCGCGCAGAAGAATATCGGCCCCAGCGGCATCCTGGTGAACATCATTCGCGAAGACCTGCTGGGGCGTGCCCGTTCGCTGTGCCCGACCATGCTCGACTACAAGGTCGCGGCGGACAACGGCTCGATGTACAACACGCCGCCGACCCTGGCCTGGTATCTGTCCGGCCTGGTGTTCGAATGGCTCAAGGAGCAGGGCGGGGTTGAAGCCATCGCCAAGCTCAATGAGGCCAAGCAGCGCACCCTGTACGATTTCATCGACGCCAGCGGCCTGTACAGCAACCCGATCAACAAGACCGACCGCTCCTGGATGAACGTGCCGTTCCGTCTGGCCGACGATCGCCTGGACAAACCGTTCCTGGTGGGCGCCGAGGCTCGCGGCCTGTTGAACCTCAAGGGCCACCGCTCGGTGGGTGGCATGCGCGCTTCCATCTACAACGCCGTGGACATCAACGCAGTCAATGCGCTGGTGGCCTACATGGCGGAGTTCGAGAAGGAACACGGCTGATGTCTGAGCAAGAACTCAAGGCCCTGCGCCTGCGTATTGACGCCCTGGACGAGAAGGTCCTGGAGCTGATCAGTGAGCGCGCGCGCTGTGCCCAGGAAGTGGCGCGGGTCAAGATGGGCTCTCTCGCCGAAGGCGAAGTGCCGGTATTCTATCGTCCCGAGCGTGAAGCCCAGGTGCTCAAGCGGGTGATGGAGCGCAACCAGGGGCCGCTGGGCAATGAAGAGATGGCGCGCTTGTTCCGCGAAATCATGTCTTCGTGCCTGGCCCTGGAGCAGCCATTGAAAGTGGCCTACCTCGGTCCTGAAGGTACCTTCACCCAAGCTGCGGCCATGAAGCACTTCGGTCATGCGGTGATCAGCAAGCCGATGGCGGCGATCGACGAGGTGTTCCGTGAAGTGGCGGCCGGCGCCGTGAACTTCGGCGTGGTGCCGGTGGAAAACTCCACCGAGGGTGCGGTGAACCACACTCTCGACAGCTTCCTCGAGCACGACATGGTGATCTGCGGTGAAGTCGAACTGCGTATTCACCATCATCTGCTGGTGGGCGAGAACACCAAGACCGACAGCATCAGTCGCATCTATTCCCATGCCCAGTCGCTGGCCCAGTGCCGCAAGTGGCTGGACGCCCATTACCCGAATGTCGAGCGCGTGGCGGTGTCCAGCAACGCCGAGGCGGCCAAGCGGGTCAAGGGCGAGTGGAATTCGGCGGCGATCGCCGGCGACATGGCGGCAGGCCTGTATGGCCTGACGCGCCTGGCAGAGAAAATCGAGGATCGTCCGGACAACTCCACGCGCTTTTTGATGATCGGTAATCAGGAAGTGCCGCCGACCGGCGACGACAAGACCTCGATCATCGTGTCCATGAGCAACAAGCCCGGTGCCTTGCACGAGCTGTTGGTGCCATTCCACGACAATGGCATCGACCTGACGCGAATCGAGACCCGACCTTCGCGCAGTGGTAAATGGACCTATGTGTTCTTCATCGACTTCGTCGGCCACCACCGTGATCCGTTGGTCAAGGGTGTGCTGGAAAAGATCAGTCAGGAAGCAGTAGCACTCAAGGTGCTGGGTTCCTACCCGAAAGCGGTTCTCTGAGGCTTTAACAATGAGTGGCGACTTCCTCGCACTGGCACAACCAGGCGTGCAACAACTTTCGCCTTACGTTCCGGGCAAGCCCGTGGACGAACTGGCCCGTGAGCTGGACATCGATCCGGCCACCATCGTCAAGCTGGCGAGCAATGAAAACCCGCTGGGCGCCAGCCCCAAGGCCCTGGCGGCGATTCGTGACGAGCTTGCCGAGCTGACCCGTTATCCGGATGGCAATGGTTTTGCCCTCAAGTCCCTGCTGGCCGAGCGCTGCGGCGTGGAAATCGACCAGGTGACCCTGGGCAACGGTTCCAACGACATTCTGGAGCTGGTGGCTCGTGCCTACCTGGCGCCTGGCTTGAGTGCGGTGTTCAGCGAGCACGCATTTGCCGTCTACCCCATCGTTACCCAGGCTGTCGGAGCCCAGGCTCGCGTGGTTCCGGCCAAGAACTGGGGGCATGACCTGCCAGCCATGCTCAAGGCGATCGATGATCGGACCCGCGTGGTGTTCATCGCCAACCCGAACAACCCGACCGGTACCTGGTTCGGTGCCGGTGAGCTGGACGAGTTTTTGCAAGATGTACCGGCCCACGTACTGGTGGTGCTGGACGAGGCCTATATCGAGTACGCCGAAGGCAGCGACCTGCCGGATGGCCTGGACTTCCTGGCGGCCTACCCCAACCTGCTGGTTTCGCGAACCTTCTCCAAGGCCTATGGCCTGGCAGCCCTGCGGGTCGGTTATGGGCTGTCGACCCCGGTGGTGGCGGATGTGCTGAACCGTGTGCGCCAGCCTTTCAACGTCAACAGCCTGGCCTTGGCTGCGGCTTGCGCCGCACTTGAGGATGTGGACTACCTGGCCGAGAGTCGTCGTCTGAACGAGGCCGGCATGCAGCAGTTGGAGGCGGGGTTCGGTGATCTGGGCCTGAGCTGGATTCCTTCCAAGGGCAATTTCATTGCCGTGGACCTGGGGCGTGAGGCTGCGCCGATCTTCCAGGGGTTGTTGCGCGAGGGGGTGATCGTGCGTCCGGTGGCCAACTACGGCATGCCAAATCATTTGCGCATCACCATCGGCCTGCCGGCGGAAAATACTCGTTTCCTTGAGGCCTTGGCCAAGGTTCTGGCCCGTGCTTGATGTCATTCCAATGCAATCTGCTGTGCCTATGATCGGTCGCCTGGTGGTGATCGGCCTGGGGTTGATTGGCGGTTCCTTTGCCAAGGGTTTGCGTGAAAGTGGCCTGTGTCGTGAGGTAGTCGGTGTCGATCTGGATCCGCAGTCCCGCCAGTTGGCGGTCGAACTGGGGGTGGTGGATCGCTGTGAAGAGGATCTGGTCCTGGCTTGCCAGGGCGCCGATGTGATTCAACTGGCGGTGCCGATCCTGGCCATGGAAAAGCTGCTGGCTCTGCTTGCCGGCATGGATCTGGGCCAAGCGGTGCTGACCGATGTCGGCAGCGCCAAAGGCAATGTGGTGCGCGCTGCACAAGAAGCTTTTGGCGGCATGCCTGCACGCTTTGTCCCGGGGCACCCCATTGCGGGCTCCGAGCAGAGTGGTGTGGAAGCCTCCAACGCGCAGCTGTTTCGTCGGCACAAGGTGATCTTGACGCCTCTGGAGCAGACTGATACCGCGGCGCTGGACCTGGTCGACAGGCTTTGGCGTGAGCTGGGGGCGGATGTCGAGCACATGCAGGTCGAGCGTCACGATGAAGTCCTGGCGGCGACCAGCCATTTGCCGCACCTGCTGGCGTTCGGTCTGGTCGATTCCCTGGCCAAGCGCAGTGAAAATCTCGATATCTTCCGTTACGCTGCGGGCGGGTTCCGCGATTTCACGAGAATCGCCGGCAGCGACCCGGTCATGTGGCACGACATCTTCCTTGCCAATCGCGAGGCGGTACTGCGCACACTCGATACATTTCGCAACGACCTCGACGCTCTGCGTGATGCGGTCGATGCAGGGGACGGGCATCAATTGTTGGGCGTATTCACTCGCGCCCGGGTTGCCCGCGAGCATTTCGGTAAAATCCTGGCCCGCCGGGCCTATGTGGACGCTATGAACTCCAACGATCTGATTTTCCTGGCAAATCCTGGTGGCCGCCTGTCTGGGCGGATTCGTGTACCGGGCGACAAGTCGATTTCTCACCGCTCGATCATGCTTGGCTCGCTGGCTGAGGGCACCACTGAAGTGGAAGGTTTCCTCGAGGGCGAAGATGCTCTGGCGACCTTGCAGGCTTTCCGCGACATGGGCGTGGTCATCGAAGGGCCGCATCATGGTCGTGTGACCATTCATGGTGTTGGCTTGCACGGCTTGAAGCCGGCTCCAGGGCCGATCTACCTGGGGAACTCCGGTACCTCGATGCGCCTGCTGTCGGGCTTGCTGGCTGCACAAAGCTTCGACAGCACGTTGACTGGCGATCCGTCCCTGTCCAAGCGTCCGATGAATCGTGTGGCGAACCCGCTGCGGGAAATGGGCGCGGTCATTGAGACGGCTGCCGAGGGTCGCCCGCCGATGGTGATTCGTGGCGGTCACAAGCTCAAGGGGCTCACCTACACCTTGCCGATGGCCAGTGCGCAGGTTAAGTCCTGCCTGTTGTTGGCGGGTTTATATGCCGAAGGGAAAACCACGGTCACCGAGCCGGCTCCGACCCGTGACCATACCGAGCGCATGCTGCGTGGCTTCGGCTACTCGGTGAGTGTCGACGGCGCCACGGCCTCGGTCGAATCCGGCGGCAAGCTCAAGGCAACCCATATTGAGGTGCCTGCGGACATTTCTTCCGCGGCGTTCTTCCTGGTGGCTGCATCCATTGCCGAAGGTTCCGAACTGGTGCTGGAGCACGTGGGGATCAACCCGACCCGTACAGGTGTGATCGATATCCTGCGGTTGATGGGCGCTGACATTCGTCTGGAAAACCAGCGCGAAGTGGGTGGCGAGCCGGTTGCCGATCTGCATGTGCGCGCCGCCAAGCTCAAGGGGATCGAGATTCCCGAAGAGTTGGTACCGCTGGCAATCGATGAGTTCCCTGTGTTGTTCGTCGCGGCCGCTTGCGCCGAAGGACGCACGGTGCTGCGTGGCGCTGAAGAGCTGCGGGTCAAGGAGTCTGACCGTATCCAGGTGATGGCTGATGGCCTGCTGACCCTGGGGGTCAAGTGCGAACCGACCCCGGACGGCATCATCATCGAGGGTGGCCAGATCGGCGGCGGGGAGGTTCATGGGCATGGTGACCACCGTATCGCCATGGCTTTCAGTGTCGCCTCGCTGCGCGCCAACGCGCCGATCCGCATTCATGACTGCGCCAACGTTGCGACCTCGTTCCCGAACTTCCTTGCGCTGTGCGCGCAGGTGGGGATCCGTGTCGCGCAAGAGGCTCAGTCGTGAATATTAAGGCGCCGGTGATCACCATCGATGGGCCGAGTGGTTCGGGTAAGGGCACCATTGCCGGGAAGCTGGCCAAGCATCTGGGCTGGTGTCTGCTGGACTCCGGAGCGCTGTACCGGCTGCTGGCGTTCGCCGCGCGCAATCATGGCGTCGATCTGACCAACGAAGAGTCGCTGAAATTGTTGGCGGCTCACCTGGATGTGCAGTTTCTCGGAGCTACCGAGAACCATCCGCAGCGGATCATTCTTGAGGGTGATGACGTGACGGATGACCTGCGCAACGAGCAGGTCGGGGCCTGGGCTTCTCAGGTTGCGGCGTTGCCTGCTGTGCGAGACGCCCTGCTGCAGCGTCAGCGTGCCTTTCAGGAGCCGCCGGGGTTGGTTGCCGATGGCCGCGACATGGGAACCGTGGTGTTTCCCGACGCTCCGTTGAAGATTTTCCTGACTGCCAGTGCCGAGGAGCGTGCTCGTCGCCGTTACTTGCAGTTGAAGGGAAAGGTCGATGGTGTTAGTCTGTCGAGTCTGCTAGATGAGATCCGTGCGCGTGATGAGCGCGATACCCAGCGAGCGGTGGCCCCGCTCAAGCCGGCGGCTGACGCCATACAGCTGGATTCCACGGAGTTGTCCATCGATCAGGTGTTGCAACGCATCTTGAGTGAAATCGCCATTCGCGATATCGCCGGGTGAACAAGAAGGATTGCAGGGGACCAGTCATAGTCCTGCGATCGTTCTTTTATATGAACGTAACCCACATCGTCTGGGATGTGGCAGATGGGCGGATTCTTCGCCCTTATCAACAGGAATTAAAATGAGCGAAAGCTTTGCGGAACTCTTTGAAGAAAGCCTAAAAACCCTGAACCTTCAGGCAGGCTCCATCATCACCGGTGTTATCGTCGACATCGACTACCAAGCGCGTTGGGTAACCGTTCACGCTGGTCTGAAGTCTGAAGCGCTGATCCCGCTTGAGCAGTTCTACAACGATGCTGGCGAACTGTCCATCAATGTTGGTGATGAAGTTCACGTTGCTCTGGATTCGGTTGAAGACGGCTTTGGTGAAACCAAGCTCTCCCGTGAAAAAGCCAAGCGCGCTGAATGCTGGATCGTTCTGGAAGCAGCCTTCGCAGCCGAAGAAGTGGTCAAGGGCGTTATCAACGGTAAGGTTAAAGGCGGCTTCACTGTCGACGTTAACGGCATCCGTGCGTTCCTGCCAGGTTCTCTGGTTGACGTCCGTCCAGTGCGCGACACCACGCACCTGGAAGGCAAAGAGCTCGAGTTTAAAGTCATCAAACTCGACCAGAAGCGCAACAACGTTGTCGTTTCCCGCCGCAGCGTCCTCGAAGCCGAGAACTCCGCTGAGCGTGAAGCTCTGCTGGAATCCCTGCAGGAAGGTCAGCAAGTCAAAGGTATCGTCAAGAACCTCACCGATTACGGCGCATTCGTCGATCTGGGTGGCGTCGATGGCCTGTTGCACATCACCGACATGGCTTGGAAGCGTATCAAGCATCCTTCCGAAATCGTCAACGTTGGCGACGAGATCGATGTCAAGGTTCTGAAGTACGATCGCGAGCGCAATCGTGTTTCCCTAGGCCTGAAGCAACTGGGCGAAGATCCATGGGTTGCTATCAAGGCTCGTTACCCAGAAAGCACCCGCGTTACCGCTCGTGTAACCAACCTGACCGACTACGGCTGCTTCGCTGAGCTGGAAGAAGGCGTGGAAGGCCTGGTACACGTTTCGGAAATGGACTGGACCAACAAGAACATCCATCCTTCGAAAGTCGTACAAGTCGGCGACGAAGTGGAAGTTATGGTTCTGGACATCGACGAAGAGCGTCGTCGTATCTCCCTCGGCATCAAGCAGTGCAAGTCCAACCCATGGGAAGACTTCTCCGGTCAGTTCAACAAGGGTGACAAGATCTCCGGCACCATCAAGTCGATCACCGATTTCGGTATCTTCATTGGTCTGGACGGCGGCATCGACGGTCTGGTTCACCTGTCCGACATCTCCTGGAACGAAGTGGGCGAAGAAGCCGTACGCCGTTTCAAGAAGGGCGACGAGCTGGACACCGTTATCCTGTCGGTTGACCCAGAGCGCGAGCGTATCTCCCTGGGTATCAAGCAACTGGAAAGCGATCCGTTCTCCGAGTACGTCCAAGAGAACGACAAAGGCGCAATCGTTAAGGGTGTTGTAAAAGAAGTTGACGCCAAAGGCGCCATCATCACCCTGGCTAACGATATCGAAGCTACTCTGAAAGCCTCCGAAATCAGCCGTGACCGCATCGAAGATGCGCGTAACGTTCTGAAAGAAGGCGAAGAAGTTGAAGCCAAGATCATCAGCGTTGACCGTAAGAGCCGTGTAATCCAGCTCTCGATCAAGTCGAAAGACGTTGAAGACGAGAAAGAAGCTATCCAGAGCCTGCGCGACAAGCCAGCTGCTTCGGATATCGCTGCTGGTCCTACCACTCTGGGTGACCTGCTGCGTGCACAAATGGAAAAGCAGAACTAAGTTCTGTCAGACCATAAAAAGGGCGACTTCGGTCGCCCTTTTTTATGCCTGAAATTCGAGAAGCTCAGCGGAGTGCTGGGGAAACCAATCTGTGCAATGAGTTGTCTCTTTCTTAGGTGGGTTGGCTGCCGTGTCAGGGTCTAGGTACCCAATGGGTGCATTATTCAAGCAGCATAAGCTGCCTTAAGGAAGAGTATGAGCAGGTTGGGTGTAGTGGTTTTGATTCTTCTTTTGGCAGGGTGTACGACCAGTGTAAAGACCTGTCTCT
>ERZ1032215.241-NODE-241-length-11087-cov-11.563452_pt1 | contig 11087 bp, 10 predicted proteins | sample MGYA00518043_ERZ1032215 | MGnify/ENA primary metagenome ERZ1032215 (study PRJEB33718, sample SAMN03160146) | human skin metagenome | collected 2014-02-25 | study: EMG produced TPA metagenomics assembly of the PRJNA266117 data set (Human skin bacterial metagenome... | reverse complement strand
CAGCCTGGGCGTACTGCTGGGATGGTGGTTTGGTGCCGAGCACATGATCCTAATGACCATGGCGCCCAAGTCGGTGACCTCGCCCATTGCCATGCTGGTGGCCGAGCAGATTGGTGGCGTGGCGGCGTTGGCGGCGGTCTTCGTGCTGATTACCGGAGTGATCGGAGCGATATTTGGCCCGGGGCTGCTCAACCGTTTGGGGGTGCATGGCCCGGAAGCGCGAGGCATGGCCCTGGGCATGACCGCCCACGCAGTGGGCACCTCGGTGGCCTTGCAGGAAAGTGAGGAGTGCGGCGCCTTTGCGGCGCTGGCGATGAGTCTGATGGGCGTGGCCACGGCGGTGTTGCTGCCGTTGGCGGTGTCGTTGCTGGTTTAAGGAAGGAAGTATGAACCTGGCGCTTTTTCCTCTGAATACCGTGCTGTTTCCCGATTGCATTCTCGATCTGCAGATTTTCGAGGCGCGTTATCTCGACATGATCGGGCGCTGCATGAAGCAGGGCAGCGGGTTTGGGGTGGTGTGCATCCTTGAAGGGGAGGAGGTCGGGACGGCCGCCCAGGGCTATGCGCAAATTGGCTGTGAAGCCTTGATCACCGACTTCCACCAGCAGGACAACGGGCTGCTGGGAATCAGGGTCAAGGGCGGTCGGCGTTTTCGCATTCTGCAAAGCGAAGTGCAGAAAGACCAACTGACGGTGGCGCGGGTGCAATGGCTGGAAGAGGCCCCCGAACAGCCGTTGCAGGATGAGGATGCGGACCTGATTGCGCTGCTCAAGGCCTTGGCCGAACATCCGATGGTCGAGGCCCTGGATATGGGGGTCGAGGCTACGGGGCAGCTGTCACTGGCCAATCAGTTGGCCTACCTGCTGCCTTTTTCCGAACAGGACAAGATCGACCTGCTGCAACTGGATGACCCGCAGCAGCGTCTGGATGCCATCCAGCAGTTGCTGGACGAGCTGCAAGGCGAACTCTTCGCCTGAGCCGCAGCCTGTAGTGGCGGCCGCAGCTTGCCTCTGGCGTTTTTAATAGGCGTACCGCAGCAGGGCGTGAGGCAAGTGCCGTGTCGCCATGTATCCGCACATCAACAGCATGACCGGCAGTAGCAGCCACCAGGCCCTGGCCGGCATCGGCTTGAGCGGGCCTTGCCATTGGCTCAGGGTCAGGCTGGCGGCGCAGACACAGGCCGCGAGCATGGCGCCGGCGAGAATGTCGGTTGGCCAATGGGCCCCCAGATAGACCCGCGACAAGGCAATGGCGGCCGCCGGCAGGCAGCCCAGCAACAGCCAGGTCAGGCGCATGCGGGGTGGCTGGCCACGGCCGGCCAGAACTGCCAGGGTCAAGAACAGGGCGAAGGAGCCGGAAGAGTGACCGCTGGGCATGCTGAAACTGGTGAGAGGCTCGCTCAGCACTTCAGGGCGTACCCGTGCGAAGAACCATTTGCTGCCGGTGTTGGCCAGGGCAGTACACAGCAGGGTCGCTCCGGCGAACGCGGCCTGGCGCCATTGGCGCAGGGCCAGGAGCAGCAGGGTCAGCACTGCGCTGAGGATGAACATGGCGCGGAACTCGCCGATCTGGGTGACCATGACCATGATCTTGTCCAGAGCCGGGTCCCGGTGCTCCTGTACCAGGGCGATCAGGCCCTGGTCGAACTGCGTCAGGTACGGATAGCCGATGAACAGCCCTGCCAGAATCAGCAGGCTCAGGCCGGACATCAACAGGGTTGCCCGGCGATGGCGCCGCAGGCTGCTGTTGACGCTCAGGCCGACAAGCACCACCAGGCTGCCAATGACGATGCCCGCCTGGGGCCAGAAGCCTTCGGGCAGGGGCAGGCGAATCGCCGCGCCAGTGGCCCAGCCCGGCAGCAGATAGGCCAGCGACCAGCCCGCCGCCGCCAGCAGGCTGACGGCGAGGAAGCGTGGGAACGGCATGTCGAACATTCCGGCCACCATCGGCAGCATCGGTCGTAGCGGGCCGATGAAGCGGCCCACCAGCAGGCTGGCGATGCCATAGCGCTGGAAGTAGCTTTCCGCACCGCTGATCCATTCAGGGTGATGACGAAGGCCGGGCAAGCGGCGAATGCCTTGGTGGAAATGCCGTCCCAGCAGATAGGACATCACGTCCCCCAGCAATCCGCCGGCAGCACCCAGGAGCAGGGTTTCCCCCAGTGACAGGGCGCCATTGCCGGCCAGTACCGCAATCGCGAACAGCAGGACCGTGCCCGGCACGATCAGGCCCACGATCGCCAGGCATTCCATGCAGGCCACGATGAACACTGCGGCTGCCAGCCATTGGGGGTTGCTGGTTAGCCAGGCGGTCACGCTGTCGAGCCATGGGCCCATAAATTCAACTCCGTTGTTGTTTTTTGCTGAGGTGGGACGGTGGCGTCAGCCGAGCACCAGGTAGTCGCGCCCTTCGACCTGGCCGCGACGCAAAGGGTTGCGCGTGCAGTAGGGGGCGTAGGCGGCATCGACAAAGCGATACATCAGGTGTTCGTCACGCCCATGGGGGATGCCCAGGCGGGTGGTCTGGAGGATGTGTGGCACGGCGGCACCCACATCTTCGACGAAGAGAATCTCGTGATCGAAGCGTTTCGCATCCCAGACCGGAACCTTCAGGCCCAGGGCCTTGCACAGCAGGGTCTGGCCGGCGCAGAGCTTTTGCGCGGGGCGCGGCCGGCCACTGGCGTCCGGATTATTCAGCAGCATCTGCGCCAGGCTGGCAGGGCCGGAGACTTCATCGACCCAGGGATAGGCGGACTTGATCAGTACGGCATTGCCAGGGCCCCGGGCGCTGAAGTTCAGGGAGTCGCCGCCGCGGGCGTAGTACATATAGATGTGGCCGCCGTCCAGAAACAAAGCCTTACGCTTTTCTGTGTAGCCGAGGGAGGCGTGGCTGCCTTTTTCCTCGCAGTAATAGGCTTCGGTTTCGATAATGCGCGCGGACAGCCACAGATCGCCGACTTTATGGCGGATGACTTTGCCCAACAGTTCGCGGGCCAAAAGCTCGGCATCACGGTCGAAAAAGCCGTCCGGCAGGGCTTTTGGCAGTTTTGCAGAGGTCAGAATGGACATGGTGGCGAAGGGTTATGGCGGAAAAGGTGACGCAATGGTAACAACTCCAGGCTTAATTCAGGCTGAACGCCGGGTATTTGCACTCCATTTCGACCATCCGCCCGTGACCGCTGTCCGTGGGCCGGCGCGACAGCTATAATCAGCCGCTTTCCTCTTTGCCAAGACCACACCAGACCATGACTGAGTCCGTTCTTGACTACATGACCCGCCTGGGTCGCGCTGCCCGCCAGGCTTCCCGGGTGATCGCCCGTGCCACCACCGCGCAAAAGAATCGTGCGCTGCTGGCGGCTGCCGATGCGTTGGACGCGGCACGACCGGAACTGACTGCGGCCAACGAGCAGGACCTGGCCAACGGCCGGGCCAATGGTCTGGAGCCGGCTCTGCTGGATCGCCTGGCGCTGACCCCGGCGCGTATCGACGAAATGATCGAAGGCCTGCGTCAGGTGGCCAAGCTGCCTGACCCCATCGGTGAAATCCGCGACATGCGCTACCTGCCGTCGGGCATCCAGGTGGGCAAGATGCGCGTGCCCCTGGGGGTGATCGGCATCATCTACGAGTCGCGCCCGAACGTGACCATCGATGCGGCCAGCCTGTGCCTGAAGTCGGGCAACGCCACCATCCTGCGCGGCGGTTCCGAGGCGATCCATTCCAACCGCGCCATCGCCACCTGCATTCAGCAGGGCCTGGCGGCGGCCGACCTGCCGCCTCACGTGGTGCAGGTAGTGGAAACCACCGACCGCGCTGCGGTTGGAGCGCTGATCACCATGCCCGAGTTCGTCGATGTGATCGTGCCCCGTGGCGGCAAGAGCCTGATCGAGCGGGTCAGCCGTGACGCCAAGGTGCCGGTGATCAAGCACCTGGACGGCGTCTGCCACGTGTATATCGATGTCGCGGCGGACCTGGACAAGGCCATTCGCATTGCCGACAACGCCAAGACCCAGCGCTATGCACCGTGCAACACCATGGAAACCCTGCTGGTTCACTCCGCCATTGCCGAGCGCGTATTGCCGCCATTGGCCGCGATCTACCGCGACAAGGGCGTCGAGCTGCGTGGCTGTGCGCAAACCCGCGTACTCCTCGGTGCCGGTGTGTTGGAAGCAACCGAAGAAGACTGGCGCACCGAGTACACCGCGCCGATCCTCTCGATCCGCGTGCTGGACAACCTGGAGCAGGCCATCGAGCACATCAATACCTATGGCTCGCACCACACCGACTCGATCGTCACCGAAAACTTCAGTGACGCCCGGCGCTTCCTTAACGAAGTGGACTCCAGTTCGGTCATGGTCAATGCCTCGACGCGCTTTGCCGACGGCTTCGAGTACGGCCTGGGCGCGGAGATCGGCATTTCCACCGACAAGCTGCACGCCCGTGGCCCGGTTGGGCTGGAAGGGCTGACCAGCGAGAAGTACGTAGTCTTTGGCGACGGTCACGTGCGTACTTGATGGGCAAACGTATCGGTCTGCTGGGCGGCACCTTCGATCCAGTGCATATCGGCCACTTGCGTGGCGCGCTGGAGGTGGCGGAATCCATGCAACTCGATGAGCTGCGCCTGGTACCCAGTGCCAGGCCGCCCCATCGGGATACACCGCAGGTGTCGGCCCTCGATCGTCTGGCGATGGTCGAGTGTGCGGTGGCGGGCGTTTCACCCCTGGTGGTGGACGACCGTGAGCTGAAACGGGACAAGCCGTCCTACACCATCGACACCCTGGAACAGATGCGGGCCGAGCTGGCCGCAGATGACCAGTTGTTTCTGTTACTGGGCTGGGACGCGTTTTGCGGCCTGCCCACCTGGCATCGCTGGGAAGAGTTACTCCAGCATTGCCACATCCTGGTGCTGCAACGCCCGGATGCCGACAGCGAACCGCCGGATGCCTTGCGCAACCTGCTGGCAGCGCGTTCGGTGAGCGACCCTTTGGCCCTGCAAGGGCCTGGGGGACACATTGCATTCGTCTGGCAGACGCCGCTTGCGGTGTCCGCCACCCAGATCCGTCAACTGCTGGCCAGCGGTAAGTCGGTACGTTTCCTGGTGCCTGACGCGGTCCTGGCCTATATCGATGCACACGGGCTTTACCGTGCGCCGAACTGAAGGAGCGCTGCCGGCCTGTGCTGAGCGGCGTTCCAAACATACGAGCTAAACGAGTTTTATATGACTAACCAAGTAATGAAAGGCGAAGATCTGGTCAAGGTGGCTGTCGCCGCGCTGGAAGACGTCAAGGCCCAGGACGTCCTGGTGATCGATGTTCGCGACAAGCAGAGCATCACTGACTACATGATCATCGCTACCGGTACCTCCAACCGCCAGATCGGCGCGATGCTGGAAAAGGTCCGTGAAATGGTCAAGGCCCAAGGCGTGCGCCCATTGGGTGAAGAAGGCAAGGGCGACAGCGACTGGGTGCTGCTGGACCTGGACGACGTGATCGTGCACATGATGACCGCCTCGGCCCGCCAGTTCTACGACCTGGAGCGTCTGTGGCAGGGCGCCGAGCAGAGCCGCGCGGCCGATGGCAAGCACCACAGCCCGGAGCATGGTCACGAGCACTTCACCAAGCTCAACAAAGACCAGCAATAAGGGACGGCTGTGCGCCTGCGTCTGATCGCTGTCGGTTCACGCATGCCCAAGTGGGTGGAAGAGGGTTGGCACGAGTATGCCAAGCGTCTGCCATCCGAGCTGGCGTTGGAACTGGTGGAAATTCCGCTCAATACCCGGGGCAAGAACGCCGACGTGGCTCGCTTCATCCGTCAGGAGGGCGAGGCCATGCTGGCCAAGGTCGGGCATAACGAGCGCATCGTCACCCTCGAGGTGCATGGCAAACCCTGGAGCACCGAGCAACTGGCGGTGGAACTGGATCGCTGGCGTCTCGATTCGCGCACCGTGAATTTCATGGTCGGCGGCCCGGAAGGGCTGGCGCCGGAGGTCTGTGCGCGGGCGGATCAGCGCTGGTCGCTGTCGCCGCTGACCTTGCCGCACCCGCTGGTGCGGATTCTCATCGGTGAACAGCTGTATCGCGCCTGGACCGTGCTGTCCGGGCACCCTTACCACAAGTAGCCCGCGCCCCTCATGTCCCAGCCGATCCGCATCAAGGACCACGAAAAAGACGCCCGTCTGGTGCGTGGCCGTGTCGTGTTCGGCGCCATCATGGTGGTTTGCCTGATCGGTGTGCTGATTGCCCGGCTGTATTACCTGCAGGTGATCCAGTACGACTACCACTCCACCCTTTCGGAGAACAACCGGGTCCACGTGCAGCCGATTCCACCGACTCGCGGGTTGATTTTCGACCGCAATGGCGTGGTGGTGGCGGACAACCGGCCCAGTTTCAGCCTGAGCATGACCCGCGAGCGCTCTGGCGACTGGCAGCAGGTGCTCGACGTGATCGTCGAGGTGCTGGAGCTGACTCCGGAAGACCGGGTGCTGTTTGAAAAGCGCATGAGGCAGGGGCGTCGGCCTTTCGAGCCGGTGCCGATCCTGTTCGAGCTGACGGAAGAGCAGATCGCCCGGATCGCGGTGAACCAGTTCCGCCTGCCCGGTGTGGAAGTGGTGGCCCAACTGGTCCGGCATTACCCCCAGGGTGCGCATTTTGCGCACTCCGTGGGCTATATGGGGCGGATCAACGAGAAAGAGCTCAAGTCCCTCGATCCGGTGAACTACAGCGGCACCCACCATATCGGCAAGACCGGCATCGAGCGCTTCTACGAGCCTGAGCTGCACGGCCAGGTGGGTTACGAAGAGGTCGAGACCAACGCCCGTGGCCGGGTGCTGCGGGTGCTCAAGCGCACCGACCCGATTCCCGGCAAGGACATTGTCCTGAGCCTGGACATCAAGTTGCAGGAAGCCGCGGAACTGGCCCTGGGCGGGCGCCGTGGCGCGGTGGTAGCCCTGGACCCGAGTACCGGTGAAGTGCTGGCGATGGTCAGCCAGCCGAGCTTCGACCCCAACCTGTTCGTCACCGGCATCAGCTTCAAGGCCTATGCCGAGCTGCGCGATTCCATCGACCGGCCGCTGTTCAACCGGGTGCTGCGTGGCCTCTATCCGCCGGGTTCGACCATCAAGCCGGCGGTGGCCATTGCCGGGCTGGATGCCGGCGTGGTCACGGCTTCGACCCGGGTCTACGACCCGGGCTACTACCAGTTGCCCAACTACGACCACAAGTACCGCAACTGGAACCGTACCGGTGACGGTTATGTCGACCTGGATACCGCGATCATGCGGTCCAACGACACCTATTTCTACGACCTGGCCCACAAGCTGGGGATCGACCGGCTGTCCGCCTACATGAGCAAGTTCGGTATCGGCCAGAAGGTCTCTTTGGACATGTTCGAGGAGTCGCCGGGCTTGATGCCGACCCGCGAATGGAAGCGCGCCACCCGGCGCCAGGCCTGGTTCCCGGGGGAGACCCTGATTCTCGGGATCGGCCAGGGCTACATGCAGTCCACGCCGTTGCAACTGGCCCAGGCCACCGCCCTGGTCGCCAGCAAGGGCAAGTGGAACCGGCCCCACCTGGCCAAAAGCATCGAGGGCGAGAAGCCGGTGGATCACAACCCGATGCCGGACATTGTCCTGCGTGACCCCTCGGACTGGACGAAGGTCAACCATGGCATGCAGCAGGTGATGCACGGTGCCCGGGGCACCGCGCGCAAGGCCGCGGCCGGTTCGCCGTATCGGATTGCCGGCAAGAGTGGTACCGCCCAGGTGGTGGCGATCAAGCAGGGCGAGAAGTACGACCGCTCCAAGGTCCAGGAACGGCATCGTGACCACGCCTTGTTCGTCGGCTTCGCTCCGGCGGAAAACCCCAAGATCGTGGTCTCGGTCATGGTCGAGAACGGTGAGTCGGGCTCCGGCGTCGCGGCACCGGTAGTGCGTCAGGTGATGGATGCCTGGCTTCTCGGCCAGGACGGCCAGCTCAAGCCCGAGTTCGCCAGCCCTATCAGCGCGGAGGCTACGGCCCGTGAAGAGTAATTTTGACCGCATCCTCTCCAGTGAGGATGTGATGCGTCGTCGCGCGACGCTGTTGCAGCGCCTGCATATTGATGGCCCGCTGCTGGTGCTGCTGCTGACCCTGGCTGCCGGCAGCCTGTTCGTGCTGTATTCCGCCAGCGGCAAGAGTTGGGACCTGCTGGCCAAGCAGGCCACTTCATTCGGTATCGGACTGGTGTCGATGATCGTCATCGCCCAGTTCGAGCCGCGCTTCATGGCCCGCTGGGTGCCGCTGGGCTACGTGTTCGGCGTGGTGCTGCTGGTGGTGGTAGATGTCATGGGCCACAACGCCATGGGGGCGACCCGCTGGATCAACATCCCCGGGGTGATCCGCTTCCAGCCGTCGGAGTTCATGAAGATCATCATGCCGGCGACCATCGCCTGGTACCTGTCCAAGCGCACCCTGCCACCCCATCTCAAGCATGTGGGGATCAGCCTGGTGCTGATTGGCATTCCGTTCATCCTGATCGTGCGTCAGCCTGACCTGGGTACGGCCTTGCTGATCCTGGCCGGCGGCACCTTCGTGCTGTTCATGGGCGGCCTGCGCTGGCGCTGGATCCTCAGCGTGCTGGCGGCTGCGGTTCCCGTGGCCATCGCCATGTGGTTCTTCATCATGCATGACTACCAGAAGCAGCGGATCCTGACTTTCCTCGACCCGGAGAGCGATCCGCTGGGCACCGGCTGGAACATCATCCAGTCCAAGGCCGCCATCGGCTCCGGTGGGGTGTTCGGCAAGGGCTGGCTGCTGGGCACCCAGTCGCACCTGGACTTTTTGCCGGAGAGCCACACCGACTTCATTATCGCTGTCATGGGCGAGGAGTTCGGCCTGGTGGGCATCTGTGCGCTGCTGCTGATCTACCTGCTGCTGATCGGGCGCGGGCTGGTGATCACCGCCCAGGCCCAGACACTGTTTGGCAAATTGCTCGCGGGCAGCCTGACCATGACGTTTTTTGTTTACGTTTTCGTCAACATCGGTATGGTCAGTGGCTTGTTGCCGGTCGTAGGGGTGCCGTTGCCGTTCATTAGCTACGGAGGAACTTCGCTGGTGACGCTACTGTCAGCGTTTGGGGTTTTGATGTCGATCCATACCCATCGCAAGTGGATCGCGCAGGTTTGATTAAGGTGAAGAATTCAATGCAAGCAATGCGTGGCTGGGCCGCTCGGCAGGCGCCGTGGGTCGGTCTGGTAAGCATCCTTGGTGCAGCGCAGCCCGCGTTCGCCGGTGATTACGAAGGTTCGCCCCAGGTGGCCGAATTCGTGGGCGAAATGACTCGGGACTATGGTTTTGCCGGGGAGCAGCTGATGGCTGTGTTCCGCGAGGCCGAGCGCAAGCAGTCGATTCTTGACGCCATTTCGCGGCCCGCCGAGCGGGTCAAGCAGTGGAAGGAATACCGGCCGATGTTCATCACCGACGCGCGCATTGCCCGCGGTGTGGATTTCTGGCGCCAGCATGAAGCGGTGCTGGCCCGCGCCGAGCAGGAATATGGCGTACCGGCCCAGGTAATTGTCTCGATCATCGGCGTTGAAACCTTTTTCGGTCGAAATACCGGGAATTACCGGGTGATCGACGCATTGTCCACCCTGGGTTTCGATTATCCGCCCCGTGCCGAGTTCTTCCGCAAGGAACTGCGCGAGTTTCTGCTGCTGGCGCGTGAGGAGCAGGTCGATCCATTGAGCCTCAAGGGTTCCTACGCCGGAGCCATGGGCCTACCACAGTTCATGCCCAGCAGTTTTCGGGCTTATGCGGTGGACTTCGACGGTGACGGCCACATCAATATCTGGACCAACCCCGATGATGCCATCGGCAGTGTGGCCAGCTATTTCAAACGCCACGGCTGGGTGGCCGGCGAACCGGTGGTCAGTCGCGCCGATGTGCGTGGCGATCGGGAAGATGAAGGCTTGACCACCGGGATCGAACCGACGAAAACCGTCGGGGAGTTGCGGGCCCTGGGCTGGTCGAGTCATGATGCGCTGCGCGATGATATGCCGGTCACCGCTTTCCGTCTGGAAGGTGACAATGGCCCGGAATACTGGATGGGCCTGAAGAATTTTTACGCGATCACTCGCTATAACCGCAGCGTGATGTACGCCATGGCCGTACATCAGTTGTCTGAACAGCTGGTCCAAGCACGGGGCGTCAAGTAATGCTGGCAATGCCAATTCGCAAACCCCTGAAGCTGGTGGCTTTTGCCGCGTTGTCCTTGCTGGTGGTCAGTTGCTCGACGAGTCGCTCGCCGCAGCAGAAATCTTCCACCGCTGTGCGTTCCATGCCGGGCCTGGACGTCAACCGCGCCCACAAGGATGGTGCGCCGTGGTGGGATGTCGACGTTTCGCGCATCCCCGATGCGACCCCGACCCTGCATACCGGCCCCTACAAGGCCAACCCCTACACGGTACTGGGCAAGACCTATTTCCCCATCCAGGAATCGAAGAACTACGTGGCCTCCGGCACGGCGTCCTGGTATGGCACCAAGTTCCACGGCCAGAACACCGCCAATGGCGAGGTCTATGACCTGTACGGCATGAGTGCCGCGCACAAGACCCTGCCGTTGCCCAGTTACGTGAAGGTCACCAACCTGGACAACAATCGCAGCGTGATCCTGCGGGTCAACGACCGTGGGCCGTTCTATTCCGACCGGATCATCGACCTTTCCTACGCCGCGGCCAAGAAGCTCGGCTATGCCGAGACCGGCACCGCCCGGGTCAAGGTCGAGGGCATCGATCCGCAGCAATGGTGGGCTCAGCGTGGCCGCCCGGCGCCGCTGATGCTCAACGAGCCGCAAGTGGCGCAGAATAGCGCGCCGGTGGTCACGGCCTCGGCCGGCACTGTCGAACAATGGACCCCGCCGCCCCAGCAGCACGCGGCGGCTGTGGTTCCCGTACAAGTGAAAAACACGGCAGCAGCTTCTGGCCAGTATCTGCAGGTGGGCGCCTTCGCCAACCCTGACGCTGCCGAGCTGTTGAGGTCGAAATTGAGTGGCATGGTGAGCGCCCCGGTGTTCATCCTGTCTCTTATACACATCTGACGCTGCCGACGATATGCAGTG
>ERZ1032215.237-NODE-237-length-11206-cov-5.363465_pt1 | contig 11206 bp, 8 predicted proteins | sample MGYA00518043_ERZ1032215 | MGnify/ENA primary metagenome ERZ1032215 (study PRJEB33718, sample SAMN03160146) | human skin metagenome | collected 2014-02-25 | study: EMG produced TPA metagenomics assembly of the PRJNA266117 data set (Human skin bacterial metagenome... | reverse complement strand
GGCGGGGCTAAGGTATCAGGTTTTACACTTTTCTCGCGGGGCTGGCTTCGGCTCAACCGTCAGAGGAAGTGACATTCCAGACCTCCCAATAGGCAACAGTTTGCGCACGGCGAGAGCGCAAAAAAGCTGCTGGCCGTCAGGTGTCTGTATTGGCTGCATCCCAACGAATACCTCGTAACTGCTTCCAGCCTCAAGGTCGAACACCTTCGATTGCCTTGGGCAAACCGGGTTGGTACTGCCATAACTACCCATTGCCGCCCCGAGAGTCGTCACCATGAATGGCGCATTGGTTGGAACTAGGTATTCAGTCGCGACCTCGACGTACATGCCTTGGGCCATTCGGATGGTGGGCGCCAGGCTGATCATCTCCGGCGCCATCCGATCCGGCATATCTGTAAGCTTCGTGGGTTGCAGCGGGAACTGAGGGTAATTCTCATACGTTCGCCCGTATTTACTCAGCCGGCCAGACTGCGCCATCTTATGCAGAACCTTCGGCATGCAATTCGCCGTCAAGCTATCCCCGAAAACGTTCGAGTTGGTGATCACCCGCACCTTGGCTGCTTCAGCAGTTTGGGTGGGTTCAACGTATGAAACGGAGGGAACAGCGCCGCAACCGGTGAGCAGAGCGGCGAGAGCTAGAAAACTACACGTGCGCATCATCGATCCTTGAAGTGAGTCTGGCTTCCATGGCAGCAGGCGGATACACAGCAATGGGCAGCCTTGGTCTATAGGGCCGCGACTTTATCAGCAGCAATCTCGACAGACCAACCTTGAAGGCCGGAACCGCTCGATCAATCACAGAAACCCCAGCTCGGTGGCTGGCTTTCGCCCCGGCCGGCTCACCAACCTGACGAAATTACTAGAGCTCGAAAATCGAGGGATAGATTTACTTTCCGCCAATAAAGCAGGCTCGACAAATAAATCTACCTCCTTTTTGAATTTGCAGCTTCATGCTAAAGATCACAGCCGATATTCAACCAAGACAGTGAACTAAAGGCTATCATTCGGCCACCATTGGCCACGATTTACGTGCGCACTCACCCCATCGGGAAGGCTATCCACGAAGGGACACAATGATTTTCAAGGAAGATAGGACTCTAGTGACCTCACTCATGAAATGCCAAGCTAGTCCATCGCTCATTAGCGATTCATTCATGCCCTGGCCCAAGCGACAACTGCAGGTGGTCGTTTGGCTACAAAATAGCCCAGCATGTCCGCCCGATGTGGCCTTCACTACTAAATAAACGGCAAGACATCCTACGTGGCGATTTCTCGTCTGAGGTTGCATTTGCGTACCTGAAGAAATTTAACGGATTCCAGGTTGATGGCACATCCACGGGTGAATTACGGCAACAACGAGCAAAGTATACTTTACGCAGAAACAGGCGGGGCCTGCCCGCTTTGCACGTTGCCGATACTATTCAAAAAGGCCAGTTCAAAGAAGCTGAGCAAGGGGTATGAGATTGCTCATATCTACCCATTGAATTCCACCCCCTTGCAGACAACAGTGCTTGAAGGCCTTGCGCCCCCTTCAGAATTGAATGCACTTGAAAATCTGATTCTCCTTTGCCCGTCCTGTCACCGAAAGTATGACAAGGACTTCAAGATTGAGGAGTACCAAAATCTTCTCGCCATCAAGGAAGGCTACCTCCGTGAAACTGAAGCGAGACAGACAGCATCTCAACACTCTCTCCACGAGGAGATAAAAGAGATACTAGATGTAATCAGCAAGGATCAGGGCGGATTTGAAGACCTAACATCCACCAAGCTAGACGTCACTTCTCTGGATAAGAAGCTGGTCGGCGTAAGTCCCTTACAAAAGCGTGACATCCGCAACAACGCAATCGACTTCTATGTTCCGATTCGAAACCAGATCCGGCTCATAGAGCAACGAGATCAGACAGTTATACGAATTCTTCAGAACCAGATCAATACGTACTATCTACTAATGAGCCAGCAGAATCCTGATAGCAAAGATTTTGTGTTCAATAACATTGCAAAATGGATCAGTCTCCGCACAGGGAAGGACATCATGGCATCAAGAGTACTTGCTTCGTTTTTCGTCCAGAACTGCGAGGTATTCTGATGATAGTGCCCACTAAATTTACGCGACTCGAAGAGTCCACTATTTTTAAAATGCGTGCAATTCTTGAATCGAGGCCCGTGACTGAAACTGTACCCGAATTGCTACAGAGAACAATTAGCCAATTTCAAGATACCTCAGAGTTCCTGCACGCACTCGACATCCTCTATGTACTTGGAGCGATTGATGTCGACACGGCATCAGGAGTAATTGATTATGCTAACTAAAATCACATGCGTGCTATTCAAGTGCAAGGAAATCAATTTTCATCCTGGTCTAAATGTCGTTCTGGGCACCGATGACGCAAAGAATTCAATTGGTAAGTCTTCGGCACTCATTGCGATAGATTTTGTCATGGGCGGTGACTCTCTACTCATTGACAAAACCGGCACAATCAAAACACTTAAGCACCATGAATACAATTTTGAATTTATTTTCAATCAGATCACATACTATTTCAGCCGCTCCACGTCAGTACCGGACATGGTGTCTATTTGCGATAGCAATTACAAGCTGATAGAGAAAATTTCGACTGAAGACTACCGTAGAAAGCTCAAGTTGCTATATAGCCTTGACCATCTAACGGGCTCCTTCCGGACTATCGTCAGTCCATTTAGCCGAATATGGCACAAGGGTGCGTCAGACCCAGATCATCCTTTCGCCGGTGATCCTAGAGAGGCATCGAGCATAGGAATTGAGCGCCTCATTGATCTTTTCGAAAGAACGGACGAAATTCTTGAAGAACGCTCTGCGCTGGAGGCTCATAATCAAAGAAAGTCACTAATTTCTAAATCAATGGCCGCAGCGATCATCCCGAAGATCACTAAAACCAAGTACAAAGAAAACCAACAAAAAATCGAGAATAATATTATCGTCATTGACGAGCTAAAAAAAGGATTCACGGGGGCACTAAGCGCCTACGAAACACTATTTGACGAGGGGCTGCGTGCCCTACAACACCAAAAAATTGATCTTATAAATGAGCGAAACTTACTACGTACCAAAATAGATCGTCTAGAGCGTGATATTTCCGGCGTTACCACCAGAGTGACAGCGAATATTGCGCTGATTGCAGAATTCTTCCCAAATGTTGATGTCCAGCGATTAGAAAAGGTTGAGGCATTTCACCAAGACATAGGGAGGCTAGTTCGAAGAGAGCTGAAAAAAGAACTAGCTGAGCTTTCTAGCAAGGAAGCTAATCTTAGCGCTCTAATTAGCTCTATCGAGTTGAGAACACACAAAGCACTTGAAGCTAAAGGGACACCAGAAGATCTGTTTGCCCGAGTCTTTGAACTCAAGGATATTGTTGACAAAGCAGCCGAAGAAAATCGATACCATGATCAAAAGGAGGCTGTCGCTGCGGCCGCTAAGCAATCCAAAGATCGTCTGGAGAAGGTTTATATCGGAATATTTGCCGAGATTGAACGAAAGCTTAACTTCAAATTGATCAATTTTAACAGCGCGGTTTATGGAACTGAAAATAACGCCCCTCAATTAAGAATCAAAAGCGCGAATTCGTTTAGCTTCATATCCCCGACAGATACTGGGACAGGAAAATCCTATGCAGGAATGATTGGATTCGATTTGGCAATGATTTCCCTGACTAGACTGCCGTTTCTCATTCATGACTCCCTCATCTATAAGAACATTGAGGTGCCTGCTACTCGAAACATCCTTCGACTCTTGGCGGCAGTGAAGAGCAAGCAAATATTCTTGTCCTTCGATGAAGCGAGCAAATTCGGTAGCAAGGCTGCAAATATGCTACACCACAAAGCAGTACTCAAGTTAAATAAGGATGAGCGCTTATATAATATGGATTGGAAGGTAATGAAAGAAGACGCTTAACTAAGCCGCCCCTCTACTTGGTAGAGCTATAGTTATTTGACTGGAGCTAAGAAGGGGACTGACTTATTTATTCAGTTCTATGGGCCGGAAATAAATCTTTCCCCTTTTCTCCGCAAACAACCAAGCAAGGACGCAGATGAAAAACCTCATGCTCAAACACCCGACGAAGCTCGGAATTGCCGTCTGCTGCACTGTCGTCGGCGCCCTGGGCGGTGCCCTCCTCGAAGCAACTGTCGATGTGCTGAAGCCTGCGCTCAAGCCACAGATCACCGAGGCTTACTACAGCCTGGAAGACTGGTGGTCGCCAATCGACTCCACGCTAGCGATGCACCTGGGAGGAAAAGGAGACAGATTTATTTAGTTGGCGTTCTGGATACGCTGTAGCCGCATAGCACTTGCGTAGCGCTACAACTGCCACACAAACAAAAAAGCCCGATCATTTCTGATCGAGCTTTGATGTTGGGATTGCCTGATCGGGATGGAGTGATTCGAACACTCGACCACTTGCCCCCATGCGTACGTCGAGTTTATAACTTATTGATTTTCAATGCAAAATCTAGGGCGATCACTGCAACGATGTCCCTACCCAATCTGACGATTTCCTACGTTTTCCCGCAAAACACCCGCGGATGGAAAGCAGGCAAAACCGCCTGAGCATGGACCTTATAGCTCTACTGTGTCATGTGGAGCCCGCCTAGTCATACCGCATCGTCGTGATGTGATCCGTGCCAAGCGACTGGCCCGCACTGCCTCCATATCTTCGGCTCAACGGCCAGACAAGTATTGACTTATTACCTTTTTAGCTGTTGAATCCGCTCCCTTTTTCCACCCCATCCCTCTCAAGTGGTGAATGAAGTGCCCTGCTCCAGCCAACAAGCCTGATACCGACGACGGTCCATCGTGCCTGATGGCTGCCTGCGCACTTGCGTGGCCGCTTCCCACATTTTGCCCGCCTGAACCCTTGTCGTCGGTTTTCCCAATTGCAATGGAGAAAACCCATGAACATGGATTTCCGCGCCTATGCGCAAAACCTCGAGCTACATAAATACCCACGCACGCCCCACCTGGAGAGCTCTCGCCTGCAGCCGGGCGATACCGATAGCGATCAGGTTCGTTATGCCTCGCTGAGCGGGCAGTGGCTGGTCGTCGAGGAGAAACTGGACGGCGCCAATGCCGGCATCAGCTTCTCCGCGGCCGGTGAACTGCTGCTGCAATCGCGTGGCCATTACCTGACCGGTGGCGGCCGGGAGCGCCAGTTCAACCTATTCAAGCAATGGGCCGTGGCCCACGAGGACTGGTTGCTGAGCCGCCTTGAAGACCGCTACGTGCTGTTCGGCGAGTGGATGCACAAGAAGCATTCGGTGTTCTACGACCGCCTGCCGCACTTCTTCTGCGAGTTCGACGTATGGGATCGGGCCCATGGCCTGTTCCTCTCGACCGCCGCTCGGCGCCAGCTGCTGCGCGACGGCCCGGTGTTGTCGGTGCCGGTGCTTCATGAAGGGCTGGCACCAACGCGGCTCAAGGATCTGCTCGAGCTGCTCGGTGATTCCCAGGCCAAGTCACCGGCATGGCGCAGCGCGTTCGAAGCCACGGTGCAGCGCGAAGGCCTGGACCTGGAACGGGCCTGGCGGCAGTGCGACAAGTCGACGGTGATGGAAGGCCTGTACCTGAAGCTCGAAGACGACAAACAAACCAACGGACGCCTCAAGTGGGTTCGCCAGGACTTTGTCCAGGCGATCCTTGATGCGGACCAGCATCATGCGAACCAGCCGTTCATTCCCAACCTGCTGGCCGACGGGGTAGACCTCTACGCCCCTCGCCTGTCGATGGATTGGAATGGTCGGCGGTCTGGTTACTGAAGGAGAACAACAAAATGGACATTCAACAACTGCAAGGCCTGGTTCCAGAACCGGGCCAGCACTTCGACGCGCAGGCGTGCCTGGAGGCGATTCCGGCCCTGCTGCGCCTGGCCAGCACGCCCCAGGATCCGTACTACCACGCCGAGGGCGACGTGTGGATTCACACCTGCATGGTGATCGAGGCCCTGCTTGCGCAACCGTGCTACCAGCAGGCCACCGAGGAACAGCGCCTGGTGCTGTTCCTTGCAGCCCTGCTGCACGACATCTCGAAACCGGACACCACGGTGATCGACACCGAAACCGGGCGCATCGGCCAGCCCGGGCACTCGCGACGCGGCGCCGTGGATGCACGCCTGCTGCTGTGGCGGGCAGGCATGCCCTTCGAGTTGCGCGAGCAGGTCTGCCGGATCATCTCGGTGCACCAGTTGCCGTTCTTCGCGCTGTCGGGCAACCGCAACGGGCAGAGCCCGGAGTTCATCCTGCACAAGCTGTCGTGGGAGCTGCCGGTATGGATGCTCTGCGCAGTCGCGGAAGCGGATATGCAGGGGCGCACCTACGTGGGCAAGCAGGCCGTGCTCGACGAGATCGAGCTGTTTCGCGAGCTGGCCGACGAGGAAGGCTGCCTGTACGGACCACGGGCATTCGTCGATGACTACACGCGTATCCAGTACTTCCGGGGTGCCCGGGTGCATCCCGACTACCCGCTGCACGAGCCGGAAGGCTCGCACGTGGTCATGCTGTCCGGCATGCCGGCCAGTGGCAAGAACACCTGGGTGGCCAAACGTCACCCGGATCTGCCGGTGATCTCCTTCGATGACGCCCGCGAGGCACTGGGCCTGCGCCACGGCGAGAACGAAGGCGCCGCCGCGCACTTCGCCATCGACCGGGCCAAGTCACTGCTGCGCGAGAAACAGCCCTTCGTCTGGAACTCCACGCACCTGTCGGCGCAGATGCGCAAAAAGACCCTCGACCTGCTGTACGCCTACCAGGCCAAGGTGCAGATCCAGTATCTGGAGATGCCCGAGAAGGAAATCTACCAGCGTAACAGCCGGCGCGACACCAGCCTGCGTAACGAGGATATCCGCCGCATGCTGTTCAAGTGGGAGGTGCCGCTGCCAAGCGAGGCGCATGAGGTTCACTACAACAGCGAATCGGCTGCGCTGTAATTGGCCTACACCTGGGTGCACGCGCTCGCACTCCTGAACAGATGGGATGCCGCCATGCTAGGGCGATGGGCAGTGCAGAACCATGCCGGATCGAATCGCTGTATTGCCCAATCCTATCAACCTGAGCACCTTGTGCCCAAGCCTGCCAGCGCCAGAGAAACCGCGCATTTATGTGTTCGGCTTCGCGACAGGCTGGCCGCGGATAGGCAGGTGATGGCACGCCAACCCCGTTCGGCAGGTCACCCGAGTGAAGGTCAAGCCGCGGGGCCAACGCGGTGTCGGCGCCCTCCGGCTTATCGACGAGCCTCGGGGCTGGACCGCAATCATCACCGCCCCGCTGCATCGACTGGCCAAGCCACGAGAGTTCTCGGCGAGCGCGGCGCTGGGTACCCGGCCCGAGTCACCACGTGTGGCTCAGCCCAGCAGAGTGCCTTGCAGCATCACCGAGCCAAACCAGAAGCTCGGCCGGCGGTAGTGGCTTGGCAATGTAATAACCCTGGCCCTGCTGGCAGCCCCAGCCTTTGAGAAGGTGGTAGTGCAGCTCGGTTTCGACCCCTTCGGCGACCACGGTCAAACGCAGGTCGCGCACCAGGCTGATCAGGCCACGGATGATGTGCCATTCGCTGTTACCCGGCTGCAGGTCAGCCAACAGTGAGCGGTCGAGCTTTACGCTGGTTGCCGGAATCTGCCGCAGGTACGCCCAGTTACTGTAACCGCTACCGAAGTCATCGATGCCGATGGCCACGCCCAGATCGCGAAACCGTTGCAGTTGCGCGCGTACGGCCTGGAAATCGGTCACCAATACACTTTCGGTGAATTCGAGCTCGATGAATCGCGGCGCCACGTTGCACGCCCGCAAGGCCTCGACCAACTGATCGAACAGCTGCCCGTCGGTCAGGTCCAGGGCCGAGACGTTCAACGAAACGGTCATTTCGATGCCCTGAGCGCGCCAGCTCGCCAGCTGCTCGCAGACGCGCCGCACGACCCAACTGGTGATGTGACGAATCGAGGCAGTGGTTTCGGCCAGCGGGATGAACTCAGCGGGGCTGATCTCACCCAGGGTCGGGTGCGCCCAGCGCAAAAGCGCCTCGACGGCAACACAGCGGTCACTGGCCAGATCGACGCGAGGCTGGTACACCAGCCTGAACTGATCAGGGGCCATGAGCGCCGCTTCAATGGCATTGAGCAGTGCGGTGCTGCGGCGCAGGCTCGAGTCGATCACCGGATCGTAACTGAGCCAGCGCTGCTCGCTGCGGCGCGCGGCGTCAGTGACGCTGGCCATCAGGCGCAGGATATCCGTTGAGGCTGCAGCTTCTCGTTCCAGTTGCAGCACGCTGATACCCACGTCGGAAAAGACCGGAACGCCCGCGCTGTACAGCGGGCGATCAAATGCAGACACCATGCGGCTGACCAGGGCAGGCACCGAGGGCACGGCGGATGGCTTGAGCAGGACGACAAAACCCAGGGTTCCAGGGCGATACAAGCGTGCCCCATCGGGTAGCAACGTTAACAGCAACTCTTTGACCGCCAATATGAAGCTGGCAAAAAAACCGCCACCAAGCGCCTTGGCCAGCCGGTCCATGCCTGATGCCGAAAGCGGCTCGATCAGTATGGCGACGCGGTCACCCTGCTCTGGACCTTCAATAATGTCCGCCTCGAAGCGCTGCCGGTTGGGCAGGCCCGTCATGGGGTCGATGTAATGTGCGCGATGAATCGACTCCAGTCGCGCGACCACCACCCTGGCTGCGTTACGCAGCAGGCTGCGCCCCGCTTCATCCATGGGCAGGTGAGCCTGATGATCGATGACGCAAAGCCTGCCCAGGCTTCGCCCCGGCTGGATCGTCAGTGGCGCGCCCGCGTAGTAGCGGATGAAGGGCGCGCCGGTGACCAAGGGGTTGGCAGAAAACCGCGGGTCACCCAGCGGGTCGCATATTTCGAATACCCCCCCTTCATCCAGGCCATGAACGCAGAAGGACATCTCGCGCGATGTCCGCTCCGGCTCCATGCCGACTCGGGCCTTGAAGACCTGGTAGTCGCGCTCGATGATGCTGACCAGCGAGGTAGGCACCTTGAAATGGTCGGAGATCATCGCCACGATGCTGTTGAGCACGGGGTCCGAGCCGCTCTCCAGGTCAGACGTCAGGCGATCTACGTCAACCAGCCGCGCCCGCTCTTCTTCGGGCGAAAGATTGCACTTGGTCATGTTGTCCACTATCGGGGCGCCGCGTTAGGTGTTCAGTAAGCTCGTTGAGCTTAGCTACACTGTCCGAGCCTCACAATTGCACTTGGCCATCGCCCCATTAGCGGGAAACTATGGGTTTCGCTGCCGAGCGGTTTAAAGCTGTAGAACCTGCTGCCGATAGACGCAGATGGTGGCAGACTATCGCGCTAGCGACCGCCAGCGTTTTCACATCCGCGTTTTCCAACCGGGCCCACCGGAGCCACACTTGATCAGTATTCTCTCTCGCAGTCTTGAGCTGGTGCGTCGACTCGCCCGCACTCAGCCAAGCACCCCGGTGCGCTACGCGGGCACCGTCATGGTGATTGCGCTCTGCGCCGCCTTGCGTGTGCAACTTCCCTTCACCGCACTGCCCTACCTGTTTTTCATACCTGGCCTGATGTTCATCGGCTTCTGCTTCGGCGTCTTGCCGTCGGTGTTGGGCTGCGTTCTGGCGGTGCTCACGGCGCAGTATTTCTTCATTGGCGATATTGGTTTCAATGACGGCTGGACTGCCTGGATCAGCAGCGCGAGTTTTGCCCTGGTGACCTTCGCCATGGCGGTAGTGTGCGCCTTGTTTCGCAAAACCTTGAATGCCCTTTCCGCTGTTAACGAGCGCCTGGAGCATGAGATCGAACGCCGCACACTGGAGCGCGATGGCATCTGGAACATATCCCCTGACCTGATCTGCACCCTGTCCGAAGGCGGGGAAGTGCTGGCGATGAACCCGGCCTGGCAGATAGAAACGGGGCATACGGATCAGGAGCTCAGGGACAGCGGCTTTTTCAGCTTCATCTCGCCGTCACAGTTATCGGACGCACTGCGCAGCCTGGGCAACAGGTCCATCGCAGAACTCGATACCCAGGGCTTTCGCGCCAACGGAAAACCGCTGCATCTGAACTGGAGAATTGCACGTAGGCAGGGGCTGTACCTGGCGGTGGCGCGGGACATCACTCTGTACAAGGAGCGTCAGGAAGCGCTCGAGCAAGTGAGTTCTCAGTTGCAGCAAAGCCAGAAGATGGAGGCAGTGGGCCAATTGACCGGGGGCCTGGCCCATGACTTCAATAACCTGCTGACCGTCATCACCGGCAGTCTGGACATGCTCGAAAAGCGTATCGCCCAAGGCAAGTACGAGGAGCTGTCACGATTCGTCGGGTTTGCCCGTAATGCCTCCGAACGGGCGGCATCGCTTACCCACCGATTACTGGCCTATTCCCGGCGCCAGCCCCTGGCGAACTCGGTGGTCAACCTGGCATTGCTGGTTCAGGACATGCGAGAACTGATCAGCAGGACGCTCACGCCACGCATCGAGCTGGAGGTACTGCCACCGGAACACGCCGTGCTGTGCTTTTGCGATGCCCACCAATTGGAAAACGCGATCCTCAATCTCTGCATCAATGCACGCGATGCCATGCCCCACGGGGGCCGGCTGACGATCGAGATCAGCCAGACGCACATTGAATCCACACAGGATTCTGCAATCCTCGGCCCTGGGCAATACGCAGTCTTCCGAGTGACCGATACGGGTACGGGCATGCCACAAAGCGTAATCGCCCGCGCCTTCGATCCATTCTTCACCACCAAGCCCCTGGGCTCTGGTACCGGCCTGGGCCTGTCGATGGTCTATGGCTTCGCCCAGCAGTCATCGGGTGATGCGCGGATCGAATCGGTCATGGGACAAGGCACTACGGTGAGTCTGTTCCTGCCGCTGAGTCACGACCAGGCGATCACCACCGGTGTCAGCGAGCCCGCTGAGCTGGGACGCGATCTTCAGGTAGATAACGTCTCGATACTCGTGGTCGATGATGAGACCGCCATTCGCGATCTCATTGGCGAGGCGTTGGAAGAGGTCGGCTATCAGGTCACCAAGGCCGGGACTGCCGCACAAGCCCTGCAAGAGCTGGAGCAGGCGCCTGAAACGGTACTGCTGATCACCGACATCGTACTGCCCGCGGGCATGAATGGTGACGAGCTGGCCGTGGCTGCGCCTGTCTCTTATACACATCTCCGAGCCCACGAGACCAGAGAGGATCTC
>ERZ1032215.233-NODE-233-length-11354-cov-10.832994_pt1 | contig 11354 bp, 9 predicted proteins | sample MGYA00518043_ERZ1032215 | MGnify/ENA primary metagenome ERZ1032215 (study PRJEB33718, sample SAMN03160146) | human skin metagenome | collected 2014-02-25 | study: EMG produced TPA metagenomics assembly of the PRJNA266117 data set (Human skin bacterial metagenome... | reverse complement strand
GCGAAACCCGCCACGAAGCCTTGCCGGTGGAGTTATCCACAAGCGTGGCCCGCAGCCTGGCGCGGATCGAAGACCTGGGCGCAGTGGCGGTGGACCCGGCGGCGATTCCCATGGCCGAGGCCGAATTCATCTTTTCCGGGGGCAACGGGGTCAAGGACTGGCCGCTGTTTCACCAGACCGCCGCCGCCCTGGGGGCCACCGAAGGCGCTTCGCGGGTGGCGGTGGACGACGGCTTCATGGCCCGCGACCGGCAAGTGGGGGCCAGTGGTATCTGGGTCACCGCGCGGGTCTATGTGGCGGTGGGGATTTCCGGAGCGATCCAGCACCTGCAAGGCATTGGTGCCTGCGATAAGGTGGTGGCGATCAACCTCGACCCGGGTTGCGACATGATCAAGCGTGCCGACCTGTCGGTGATTGGCGACAGCGCGGAGATTCTCAAGGCCTTGATCGCGGCGGTAGCGGCCTACCGCAACGACGCCAAGCGCGATGCGGCTTAAGGGGATGTTATGCACAGCAATGTAATCAGCCTGATTTCGATTGGCGCCCACCCCACCTCCGGCCGCCCGCGGCGTGCCGAACAGGATGCCCGGGCAGTGGAACTGGGCCTGCAACTGGCCGGTGCGCAGTTGCAGGTGCTGCATGCCGGCGATGTAGCCGAACCGGCCCTGCGCGCCTACCTGGGCATGGGCCTGGAACAGCTGCATGTGCTGGAGCAGCCGGCGGGCGCCGATGCCCTGCCGGCACTGACCCAGTACCTGCGTCATGCCGGCGCCCAGGTGGTGCTCACCGGCAGCCAGGCGGAAACCGGCGAGGGCTCGGGGATGCTGCCATTCCTGCTGGCGGAAAACCTCGGCTGGCCGCTGGTGGTGGGGCTGGCCCAGGTCGAGTCCCTGGGCGATGGCGTGGCCCATGTCCTGCAAGCCTTGCCTCGCGGCCAGCGACGCCGGCTCAAGGTGCGCCTGCCATTCCTCGCCACTGTGGATAACGCCGCACCCAAGCCGCGCCAGAGCGCCTACGGCCCGGCGCGCCGGGGCGTGCTCGAAACCGACCAGGTGCTGGTGGTGGAGGACGAGTTGTTCACAGGCTCCAGCCTGCAACCGGCCAAGCCGCGGCCCAAGCGCCTGAAAGTGATCAAGGCCAAGAGCGGCGCCGACCGCATGAAAGCCGCTACCGCCAAGGCCAGCGGCGGCACCGGCCAGGTACTCAAGGGCGTCAGCCCTGAGGCGGGTGCCGAAGCCATTCTCAAATTGCTCATCGAAGAAGGCGTAGTGCGCTGACCTCAGGGTTATGCACAACCCCTGGCACCGCTGTTCGCTGGCAAGCCAGCTCCTACGGGAGGGAAATGTACCCATGCCCTGTAGGAGCCGGCTTGCCGGCGAAGAGGCCAGCGCGGTTTTGCACAATTCCCGGGCGCAGCCGTGCGCTGGCAAGCCAGTTCCCACAAGGGGAAATGCACCGATGCCTTGTAGGAGCCGGCTTGCCGGCGAAGAGGCCGGCGCGGTTTTGCACAATTCCCGGCCGTCTTTCGCGACAGGGGGGTAGGGTTACTCACAATCCCTGTGTGCGGACCTGTGGATAAGGTGTTCGCGCCTCGCTCCAGCCCTTGTGCAGCGGGCCCTGGCGCCGCCTGTACGATTTTTGATCAGGCTAAGTCGGCGTTTTTTATGGCGTTTTTTCCATGATGGGAAAACCCTCGGGTAGACTTTTGCACAGCAGTTGCCCCCAAAGTCTGTTGGCGCTTCTGTGGATAAGATGTTCGCTTAGCGCTGTATCCCTTGCAGAACGGGGCTTTCAAGATTTTGTTCAAAAAACGACCAAATGCTGGTTTTTCCGCAGAATATCCTGGCGTGGCCCTGATAATGCGCGGCGTTTGGCGGTTTTCCACAGTGCATGACTCGTGCACCCGAGTTGCCCCCAAAGTCTGTTGGCCGTTCTGTGGATAAGGTGTTCGCCTTCCTCTGTAGCCTTCTGAATACATGGCTTTGATGGATGTGTTCAAAAAATGATCAATGTCTTGTAAAACAGCACTTTCTACATAAGTTACGGATTTTATTGCCATTGCCCGGCGAAATATCCCCAAGCCAGAGGAACTTGCCCACAGTTGCTGTGGGCCAAGGTGTGGATAAGGTGTTCGTCGAAGGCTGCACCCCTTGTAATCCATGGCTTGCACGGCAATAGATCAAATTTCATACAGTTCTAATGGCTGCCTTGACACTGGCAAGTGGCCTGTCTTCACTGATGCCACAAGGACCTGGCAGTTACTTATCCACATCCGGTTCCCGGGAGCTCAGGCAATGGACTGTCGTTCATCACAGGCTTCCGCGATCCGCGCCTTTCTCCCTCGACGCACCCGCCGCCGCGCCACCAACCAGCGTGCCCGCCTATAGCTGCACCCCCGGGCTGCCGCCGGTTGGCACTTTTTCCACAGTTTGTGTTTCCCTGGCCAAGCTCCAGGCCAACCAGAAGTCCGCGGACTTTCTCAAGCAGGAGGCGCATTTCTACAAGCCGCCGATCAACGTGACCTTCGCCAAGTTACCCAACAACCTCAACCACGTCGGGGTCGAGCAACTGCCGTGCAACCACTGTGGCGACTGCGTCTGGGGCTGTAACAACAAGGCCAAGAACACCACCGCAATCACGGTGCGCAGATTTTCTGCCAGGCCCAGGTGCGCCATCTGGAGCGTGACGGCGACGGCTGGATCGTGCGCTTCCAGTACCTGGACAGCGCCCAGGGACGGCATGTATGGGCGCTGCATCGGCCATGGGGCGATTCCCTATGGCGTTACCAGCGAACTGAAGGGCAACACCCAGGTGCAATGGTCGGAAACCCTTTCGGCAGACGACCCGAACTACCCGCTACGGGTGCGCAATGGCTATGTGAAGGTGAGGCTGGACGGCCCGCAGATCAGCGAGACCTTCATCGGCGAGACCGGCGCGGTCAGCTGGTCGCGGCCCCGAAGGCCCTGTAGCCGCTGCCGAGCCCGCGAGGCTGCGACAAGGTCCGCAGGACCTTGCTTGACGGTTTTCCGCCGGACCTCAGGCGCTCTCAAGATCGCTGCGCCTGCTGCGTCGGAATGCCGCCCAAGCCGTTCGCAGCCTGCGGTAGCGGCTACACAAGCCTTGTAGCCGCTGCGGTGCTTGCAGTGTCAGCCGGTGACCGGAACACCCTTGAGGTAAGGCGCCGGTTCCGCCCCCAGGTTGCTCAGCATGCGCTCGCTGTACCAGTCGACGAAGTTGACCACGCCGAACTCGTAGGTCTTGGAGTACGGGCCGGGCTGGTAGGCGGTGGAGTTGATGCCGCGCTGGTTCTCTTCCGCCAGGCGCCGGTCCTGGGCGTTGGTGGCGTCCCACACCTGGCGCATGCGTTCGACGTCGTAGTCCACGCCTTCCACGGCGTCCTTGTGCACGATCCACTTGGTGGTGACGATGGTTTCCTGCGCGCTGATGGGCCACACGGTGAACACGATGATGTGGTCGCCCATGCAGTGGTTCCACGAGTGGGGCAGGTGAAGGATGCGCATCGAGCCCAGGTCCGGGTTCTTGATCCGGCCCATGAGTTTGGCGCAGCCCTGTTTGCCGTCCAGGGTCATGGACACGGTGCCCTTGAGCAGCGGCATGCGCACGATGCGGTTGCGCAGGCCGAAGCTGGCGTGGGCGTAAGGGATCTTCTCGGCTTCCCAGGCGGCAGCGGAGGCGGCCACGTGGTCCTTGAACGCCTGGTCGGCCCGCGGGTCGGTGACGTCGTCCCATTCCAGCAGGGTTTTCAGCAATTCGGGGTGCGAGCCGCCGCAGTGGTAGCACTCGCGGTTGTTCTCCAGCACCAGTTTCCAGTTGGCCTTTTCGTGCAAGGTGGTCTGCACCGCCACCTTGGTGTTCTCCATGTCGTAGGGCTCCATGTAATGGGCCAGGGTCGCCAGGAAGTCGTCGATGGCCGGCGGGTTCTCGGCCAGGGAGATGAAGATGTAGCCGCCGGCGGTCTTCACGTTCACCGGTTTCAGGCCGTATTGCTTCATGTCGAAGTCGGCGCCCATCTCGGTGCCGGCGAACAGCAGGCGGCCGTCCAGTTCGTAGGTCCACTGGTGGTAGTGGCAGACCAGCTTGGCGACCTTGCCCTTGTCGCTGGTGCACAGCCGTGAGCCGCGGTGGCGGCAGACGTTGTGGAAGGCGTGGACCACGCCGTCGGCGCCGCGGATGACGATGATCGGGTTCTTGCCGATCTGCAGGGTGATGTAGTTGCCCTTGGTAGGGATCTCGCAGGTCATGCCGGCGATCAGCCATTCCTTCTGGAAGATCTCCTGCATGTCGATATCGAACAGCCTTTCATCGCAGTAGAACGGCTGCGGCAGGGAAAAGGTCCGCTCACGTTCCTGCAGCATCTGTGCAGTGGCCTTGCGTGCAGGTTCCAGCGGATCGCCCAAGCTCAGGGTTGCGGTGACGTCCATCGTTCAAGTCCTCATGGCCGTTCAGTGCGGCCGGCGAATTAATTAGTGGCTACGGTGGGTGCTACGCAAGTCACGAAAAAAACGGCTGTTGTCGTTGAGGCGAGTGTGGGTCCGCAGGCGCCAAGAACCTTATCCATGGGCGACATGGCCCAATCTGTTCCCGACGCGCCAGCCCCGGCAGCTGGGGGCTGGTCGCGATAAGCATGTGAATGTCGCAGATAGGTAAATGGGCGCGAGAAGCCTTACGCAGAATCGCTGACAAGACGCCGACCGTCGGCCGTGGAGAACAGCATGTCCAACACCTTCCTCAACCCGGTAACCACCCAGACCTGGGCCAATGGCCGTCACATCGTCCGTTGCGTCAAAGTCATCCAGGAAACCTGGGACGTGCGGACCTTCTGCTTCATGGCCGACCAGCCGATCATGTTCTTCTTCAAGCCTGGGCAGTTCGTCACCCTGGAGCTGGAGATCGAGGGCCAGCCGGTGATGCGTTCCTACACCATCTCCAGCTCGCCCTCGGTGCCCTACAGCTTCTCGGTGACCATCAAGCGCGTGCCCGGCGGCAAGGTCTCCAACTGGCTGCACGACACCCTGCACGAAGGCCAGGAACTGGCGGTGCACGGGCCGGTGGGGCTGTTCAACGCCATCGACTTTCCGGCGCCGAAGATCCTCTACCTCAGCGGCGGCGTCGGCATTACCCCGGTGATGTCCATGGCGCGCTGGTTCTACGACACCAACGCCAACGTCGACATGGTGTTCATCCACAGCGCCCGTTCCCCCAAGGACATCATTTACCACCGCGAGCTGGAGCACATGGCCTCGCGGATCGACAACTTCAGCCTGCACCTGATCTGCGAAAAGCACGGCCTGGGCGAGCCCTGGGCCGGTTATCGCGGTTACCTGAACCACAAGATGCTGGAGTTGATGGCCCCGGATTTCCTGGAGCGGGAAGTGTTCTGCTGCGGCCCCACGCCCTATATGAGCGCGGTCAAGCGGCTGCTGGAAGCCGCCGGTTTCGACATGGCCCGCTACCACGAGGAATCCTTCGGCGCGACCCCGGCCGAAGCCCGGGCCGATGCGGTGGAACACGCCGAACAGGCGGCCGAGGCGCCGGAGCCGGACCTGGCGGACCTGCATCAGGTGGAGTTCACCGCTTCGGGCAAGAGCATCCGCGTGGCCCCCGGGGAAACCGTGCACGCGGCGGCGGCCAAGCTTGGCCTGATGATTCCCAAGGCCTGCGGCATGGGCATCTGCGGCACCTGCAAGGTGCTCAAGCTGGGGGGCGAGGTGGAGATGGAGCACAACGGCGGGATCACCGAGGAAGACGAAGCCGAAGGCTACATCCTGTCCTGCTGCAGCGTGCCCAAGGGCGACGTGCGCGTGGAGTTCTGATCGCCGGCAAACCGGCCCCTGCATCCGTTTGCTGTAGGAGCCGGCTTGCCAGCGAACAGGTGCAAGCTGATCCTTCGGTTACTGATACAACGCCGGGCGCCGATCCAGGTGCACATGGTTATGTTCACTGATGGACTTGTGCCAGGCCTGGGTCAGGTCCAGCTCCGCCAACAGCAACTGCTCGGCGCTTTCCCGATCCCTGCCCGCCAGTGGATAACCGTCGGCATCGACAAGGGTCGAGCCGCCCACCCAGTTCACTCCACGTTCCTCGCCGCAGCGGTCGCAGGCGGCGATGAACATCCGGTTGACCGCCGCATTGGCCTGCACCCGGACCATCTCCGCCGGCCGCTCGCCCAGCGGGCGCGGGCCATCCGGCCAGTTCACCGGGGCGCACAGCAGGGCCGCGCCGGCCAGGGCTGGCAGGCGCACCCACTCGGGAAACTCCAGGTCGTAGCAGATCATCATGGCGATCGGCCCGAAGCGGGTCGCCACCACCGGCGGCGGTTCGTCGCCCGGGGTGAAGATCAGGTTTTCCCGATCCCACAGGTGGGCCTTGCGGTACAGCGTCAGCCTGCCTTCGGGTTCGACCAGCGCCGCGCTGTTGGCCACGCGCTCCTGGTCCAGGCGCTCGCAGAAGCCGCCGACGATCACCACCTGCAGCTCTTCGGCCAGGGTTTTCCACAGGCTCAGGGTCGGCCCGTCGAGGCTTTCCGAGAGTGCCAGGGCTTCATTGCGGTCGCTGAACACATAGCCGCTCTGCACCAGTTCCGGCAGCACCACCACCTGGGCGCCGCGGGCGGCGGCCTGGCGTATCGCCTCGGCGCCCAGGGCGCGGTTGTACTTAAGGTCGCCGATGCGCGGGGCCACTTGCTGGCAGGCCACCTTGAGGGATGCCTGAGGAATCATTGCGCGCCTCCTTCCAGTTGCTGCTCGCTGGCCTGGATGGCCAGGCGCTCCGCGTCCAGGTCCAGGTTGCGGGTCAGCGCCCAGTAGACCAGCGCGGCCACGGCAAGGCCAACCACGAAGGCAATGTCGGCGCCGCCCAGGGCCTGGGACAGCGGGCCCTGGAAGAAGCTCAGGGACATGAACGGCACCATCGCCAGCAGGCCGAGGAAATACGCCAGCAGCCCGGCGCTGGACCAGCGGCCATAGATCCCGGTGTGATTGAAGATGTCGCTGATGGCATAGCGACCTTTGCGCACCAGGTAGAAGTCCGCCAGGTTGACTGCGGTCCAGGGCACCAGGAAATACAGCATCAGCAGCACGAAAGTGTTGAAGCTGCCCAGGTAGCTCTCGGGAATGTTCATGGCGATGAGAAAGATCACCACCGCCACCAGCACGATTCCGCAGACCCGGCTCTTGAGGTTGGGCTTGATCGACTTGAAGCCGTCGATGGCGCTGATGCCGGTGAGCATGGCGCCGTAGCAGTTGACCGCCATGATGCCCACCAGCGCCGGCACTGCGATCAGCACGGTGAAGGTGCCGAAGCCGGGGATCACCCGGTTGCCCACTTCGCGCACGCTGGCGATGGCATCGGGGGAGGGCAGGGCCGAAGCCAGGAACGCCCCCAGGGACATCAGCCACAGGGCCGAACCGGCGGCGCCCAGGTAGGTCCAGAAGATCACCTGGCGCGACGGCGTCTGGTGCGGCAGGTAGCGTGAGTAGTCGGAGACGTACACCGAATAGCTGATCTGGTAGCCGGCGGCGGCCGACAGCTGGATCAGGAACGCCGACCAGGAGAACTGCGGGTCGGCCAGGGCCGAGTCGGCCTGCAGGGTCAGCAGGGCACTGACGGTGAGCACCGCGAACACGCTGATCATCACGTAGGTCAGCCAGCGCTGCACGGTGTGCAGCAGGTCATGGCCGATCACCGCGATCAGCACCGCCACGGCGATCATCAGGGTGTACCAGGGCGCCCGGGCGCCGGGAATCACGGTGTTGATGGCATCGGTGGCGAGAATCACGTTGAACACGTTGAAGCCGATGTAGACGAACACCACGGCGGTGAACGGCACGATGGCGCCACGCAGGCCGAACTGGGCGCGGGACTGGATCATCTGCGGCAGCCCCATGCGCGGGCCCTGGTTGGCGTGGAAGGCCATGCAGAAGGTGCCCAGGCAGACGCCGATGACGATCGCCAGGATGGCGTATTGCAGGGCGAGGCCCAGGGCTGCGCCGGTGAAACCGGTGACCATGGTGGTGAGCACGAAGTTGCCGGTGAACCAGAAGGGGCCCTGGTGCCAGACCTTGCCGTGGCGCTCGTTGCGCGGCACGTAGTCGATGGAACGGGTTTCGATCGCAAGGCCGGGAGGCTGGGCTTTCTCGGTGACGCAAGAAGAAGTCGTCATGGGGTACAGCCTTATTTTTATAGGTCGACCCCGGAGTCTCGGACAAACGCTGCGGTTGTTGAATCAGTGGGGGCAAATAATCAGTTCAGGAATTTGTGAACTGATGAAGGGGGCGTGCTTGACGGGCCTCTTCGCTGGCAGGCCAGCTCCTACGGGGTGGGAGGTGCGCTGGCCGTTGCAGGAGCCGGCTTGCCGGCGAAGGCGTCCATGAGCGCGGCGCTTGGGTTGCGGGCCTGTTCGCTGGCAAGCCAGCTCCTACGGGGTGGGAGGTGCGCTGGCCATTGTAGGAGCCGGCTTGCCGGCGAAGGCGTCGGTGAGCGCGGCGCTTGGGTTGCGGGCCTCTTCGCTGGCAAGCCAGCTCCTACAGGCGGGGGGTGGGTCAGGCGCTCATGACGGTGCGGATGTCGGCTGCCAGTTCGCGCACGCGGTCTTCCTCGGTGTCCCAGGAGCACATGAAGCGCGCGCCACCCTTGCCGATGAAGGTGTAGAAGCGCCAGCCCTTGGCCGTCAGTGCGGCAATGGCCGGTTCCGAGAGTTGCAGGAACACGCCGTTGGCCTGCACCGGGAACATCAGTTCCACGCCAGGGATGTCGGCCACCAGCTGGGCCAGCAGCTGCGCGCAGTGGTTGGCGTGGCGGGCGTGCTTGAGCCAGGCGTCGTTTTCCAGGAGGCCGACCCAGGGCGCGGAGAGAAAGCGCATTTTCGAGGCCAGCTGGCCAGCCTGCTTGCAGCGGTAGTCGAAGTCTTCCGCCAGCTTGTGGTTGAAGAACAGGATCGCTTCACCCACCGCCATGCCGTTTTTCGTGCCGCCAAAGCACAGCACGTCCACGCCGGCCTTCCAGGTCAGCTCCGCCGGGGTACAGCCGAGGAAGGCGCAGGCGTTGGAGAAGCGCGCGCCGTCCATGTGCAGGTTCAGCCCCAGTTCCTTGCAGGTGGCACTGATGGCGCGAACTTCTTCCGGGGTGTAGACACTGCCCACCTCGGTGGCCTGGGTCAGGGTTACCACCCGCGGCTTGGGATAGTGGATGTCCTGGCGCTTGAGGGCGATCTCGCGGATCGATTCCGGGGTCAGCTTGCCGTTCTGGGTGCCGGCGATCAGCAGCTTGGAGCCGTTGGAGAAGAACTCCGGGGCGCCGCACTCGTCGGTTTCGACGTGGGCGGTTTCCGAGCAGATCACGCTGTGGTAACTCTGGCACAGCGACGACAGGGCCAGGGAGTTGGCGGCGGTGCCGTTGAAGGCGAAGAACACTTCGCAATCGGTTTCGAACAGTTTGCGGAAATGATCCGAGGCGCGAGCGGTCCACTGGTCGTCGCCGTAAGCGCGCTCGTGGCCGTGGTTGGCCTGCTCCATGGCGGCCCAGGCTTCGGGGCAGATGCCGGAGTAGTTGTCGCTGGCGAATTGTTGGCTCTTGTCGGTCATGGCCGGCTCCGTGGTCGATGATGGTGCGCACTTTAACCAAGAATAATGGCCCAGCACACGCTCTGTTTATGCCGGAATAATGCATGGCCCATAAGGATTTATGCGTGACGCGATGCTGAAACCCGACACTGCTCGGCGCGACGGGGCGCTGGATGCGCTGAAATGGCTGGCGCTGCTGAGCATGGTCCTCGATCACCTGCGTTATGTGGGCCTGAGCCTGGACTGGCTTTACGTACCCGGGCGCCTGGCGTTTCCCTGGTTCTGCCTGGCCATGGCGGTGAACCTGACCCGGGCCAGGGATGAAATCGACCGCCGGCCCGGCCCATGGCGCTACCTGGGCTGGTTGCTGCTGTTCAGCCTGCTGAGCGAGATTCCCTATCGTCTGTTCATTCCCGACCCCGATACCTTGAATGTGTTGCCCACCCTGGCCCTGGGCCTGCTGGTGGCTCGCGGCTGGCAGCGGCGCAGAGACCTGGACCTGGGGCTTGGCCTGCTGGCCTTGCTGCTGGCGGTGGTTTTCAGCGAGCGGCTGATGTTCGGCGCCTTCGGGGTGTTGCTGCCGCTGGCCCTGGTACTGGTGTTGCGCCGGCCCTGGTATTTCAGCCTGCTGCCTGGGGCGCTGTGCCTGGCGGCCAATCAATGGGAAACCTTGTTCCCGGCGGCGCGCCTGGGCAATCAGGTGGCGACCTGCGGTATTGCCGCTTGTCTGCTGGCGCCGTGGCTGGGGCTGATGCTGCTGCGGGGGCTGCGTGGCAGGTCGGTGCCGGCCATGCGCCGCTGGGCCTACCTGCTGTACCCGGCGCACTTTCTCCTGCTGCTGGCCCTGCGCGCAGCCCTGTAGGAGCCGGCTTGCCGGCGAAGGCGCCCGTGAGGATTTGCGCCCGGCTTGCGGGCCTCTTCGCTGGCAAGCCAGCTCCTACGGCAGAGGGCGTTGCGTTGCGGGGGAAGGACAGGCCCGATCCAGAGCCGTTGGCGGGTGGTGCGGGCAGGCATTTATCTCCGCACGCCAGGGCATGTCGTAAACGCACCTTTGCGTGGCGTCCATAGGCATTTGAGTTCCCCTTCCCGGTCATACCATCGCATCCAAAGGGCGTAGCTGTAAGGCTCGCCTCACCGAGACGAAAGGCGCACCGCCGCCGCTGGGAGAGACGTGATGTTCAGCAAGCAAGACCAGATCCAGGGTTACGACGATGCACTGCTGGCGGCCATCAATGCCGAGGAACAACGCCAGGAAGATCACATCGAGCTGATCGCGTCGGAAAACTACACCAGCAAGCGGGTGATGCAGGCGCAAGGCAGCGGGCTGACCAACAAGTACGCCGAAGGCTATCCGGGCAAGCGCTACTACGGTGGCTGCGAGCACGTGGACAAGGTCGAGGCCCTGGCCATCGAGCGCGCCAAGCAACTGTTCGGTGCCGACTACGCCAACGTCCAGCCGCACTCCGGTTCTTCGGCCAACAGCGAGGTGTACCTGGCCCTGCTGCAGGCCGGCGATACCATCCTCGGCATGAGCCTGGCCCATGGCGGCCACCTGACCCACGGGGCCAAGGTGTCGTCCTCGGGCAAGCTGTACAACGCGGTGCAGTACGGCATCGACACCCGCACCGGGTTGATCGACTACGACGAAGTCGAGCGCCTGGCCGTGGAACACAAGCCGAAGATGATCGTCGCCGGCTTCTCGGCCTACTCCAAGACCCTGGACTCTGTCTCTTATACACATCTGACGCTGCCGACGATATGCAGTGTGTAGAT
>ERZ1032215.230-NODE-230-length-11387-cov-9.725115_pt1 | contig 11387 bp, 7 predicted proteins | sample MGYA00518043_ERZ1032215 | MGnify/ENA primary metagenome ERZ1032215 (study PRJEB33718, sample SAMN03160146) | human skin metagenome | collected 2014-02-25 | study: EMG produced TPA metagenomics assembly of the PRJNA266117 data set (Human skin bacterial metagenome... | reverse complement strand
CGGCTTCGATTTGCGTGGCGATTTTGTCGATTTGCCCGAGGTCGGCACCGGATACCTTCACACCGACGGGCGTCTTGATGCCAGTCGAAAGCATATCGATACGATTTCGGATAGGTGGTACCCACACATTCGATAACCCTGGAACCTTGACTATTCGGTCGAGTTCTTCAATGAGTTTTGCAGAGGTCATACCAGGACGCCATTGGTCTTTCGGTTTGAACTGAATAGTCGTTTCAAACATCTCCAACGGAGCAGGGTCGGTTGCTGATTCCGCACGGCCAGCTTTACCAAATACCGTCAAAACCTCAGGAACGGTTTTGATTAGTCTGTCTGTCTGCTGTAGCAATTCGCTGGCTTTGGATGCTGACAGTCCGGGCAAGGCAGAAGGCATGTACAGCAAATCACCTTCGTCCAGAGGTGGCAGAAATTCGCCTCCTAGCTTGGACAGAGGAATCACTGTCAGGGCAAGAGCGATAAACGCAATGGCAATCGTCCATTTAGGATGCGCCAGACTTGCATTCAACCAAGGCCGATACATTCGTATCAATACGCGATTAATCGGATTCGATGCTTCGCTTGGAATACGTCCACGTATCATGTACCCCATCAATACCGGTATCAACGTAATCGCCAAACCGGCTGCGGCTGCCAGCGTGTAGGTTTTGGTATATGCCAGCGGCGCAAACAGCTTGCCCTCCTGCGCTTCCAAGGCGAAGACAGGAATGAAGGATAAAGTGACGATGAGTAATGAGAAAAACAGCGCCGGCCCAACTTCAATCGCCGATTCTGCAATCAAGTTCCATCGCTCTTTCCCACTAATTTCCTGATTCGGATGTGAATGTGAATAGGCTTCCAGATGCTTGTGCGCGTTCTCAATCATGACAATCGCCGCATCGACCATCGCACCGACGGCAATGGCGATACCACCCAGGGACATCAGATTGGCGTTGACGCCTTGATAGCGCATCACAATGAAGGCTGCAAGCACGCCTAAAGGAAGCGAGATGATGGCGACCAAGGCACTGCGCAAATGAAACAAAAAGATGGCGCAGACCAAGGCGACCACAACAAACTCTTCAATCAGCTTGTCTCTAAGATTGGTTACTGCGGCCGTAATCAGTTTGGAGCGGTCGTAGGTGGTGACCACCTCCACACCTTTGGGAAGCGAGCTTTGCAAGGTAGCTAGTTTTGCCTTGACCGCTTTGATGGTTTCCAGCGCATTCTTACCGGAACGCATGACAACCACGCCACCGGCGACTTCACCTTCACCATTCAATTCTGCTATCCCACGACGCATTTCGGGGCCAATGCGAACTGTCGCTACATCCCTGAGTAATACGGGCGTACCAGCATCATTTGCGTTGAGAAGAACATTACGAAAATCTTCCAGTGAGCGCAGGTAACCGTGCGAGCGAACCATATATTCGGTCTCGGCCATTTCGACGACCGAACCACCCGATTCCTGGTTTGCCTTCGCCAATGCATCGAGTACCTTTGCATGCGAGATACCGAAAGCACGCAGCTTGTCCGGGTCCAGGATGACTTGGTACTGCTTCACCATGCCGCCGATGCTGGCGACCTCGGCTACATCTGGAACGGTTTTAAGCTCGAACTTCAAAAACCAGTCGTTCAATGTCCGCAACTGACTGAGGTCGTTGTGTCCAGTACGGTCAACCAGCGCATATTCAAATACCCAGCCGACTCCCGTTCCATCCGGCCCAAGTTCGGCACGCACACCTTGCGGTAAACGGCTTTGCACTTGACTGATGTATTCCAGGACTCTGGAGCGAGCCCAGTATTGGTCCGTCGCATCGTCGAAAAGAACATAAACGAACGAGTCGCCAAAAAAGGAATACCCACGAACGGTTTTGGCACCTGGAACAGCCAACAACGCCGTGGTCAGTGGGTAAGTAACCTGGTCCTCAACTATCTGAGGTGCCTTACCGGGATATTGGGCGCGAATGATGACCTGCGTATCCGATAGGTCTGGTAGCGCATCTAATGGTGTTTTGTTCAATGACCATAGGCCCCATCCTGCGATGACGACCGCAGCAAGCAGCACCCAGAATCGGTTAGCAATGGACCAGCGAATAATTCGCGCAATCATTGCTTGCCTCCGACTGGTTTAACGCTTTCAAGTAGGTAGCCGTCGTCATTTTCCTTGAATGAAAATTCAACTTCCTGCCCTGCTTTTATCTCGCTGAATAGCTCGGGACGCGACTTGTTAAAGTCCATCGTCATCGCACCCCACTCAAGCTCAGGAATCGGCTTGTGCGAAAGAGTCAATGCTTTTGGCGTTACTTTTTCTACAGTGCCAACGCCCCGATGAACAAGAGACGCTGCAGACTGCATTGTTTGCTTATTGCCGGAAAACTTGGGCAATACCGACTTCAGGCTTGCTTCTGAATCAATGAGGAATTGCCCCGAGGCGATTACCTTCTGCCCTTCGCTCAAGCCACTCAAAATCTCGGTATCGTTTCCACTATCACGGCCAGTCGTCACAACCACGGGGTGCATGCTGTTGTTTTCGCCAACTACCAGAACGATGGATTGCTTGCCGCTTGCAATCACGGCTTCACTCGGGACCAGAAGTCGCGAAACTGGCTTTTCGGTATCCAGACGAACACGCATGAGCATGCCTGGTGTAAGGCTGCCATCACGGTTATCCAGCTCCAGCCGAGCCTGCAAGGTGCGTGTTGCAGTACTGATTCCCGGCAAAATTTCTCTAACCTTGCCACTGTATTTTCTATTCGCATCACCGGAGAACGTAGCTTCTACCGCCATCCCTGAACGGACTGCATTGCTCAATGCTTCGGGTACTTCTGCTACTAACCAGACCTTGCTCAGCCCAGCGACTTTTGCAATGGTCATACCGGGCGATACCATCGCGCCATCGCGCACGGATAGCTCGGTGATGACGCCGGCTACTGGAGATGTCAGCGTAAAGTGCTTTTGCGATTGTCCGGTACGGTCTGCTTGGTTTATCAATCCGTCCGGAATAGACATCGCCCGCATTCTTTGTCGTGCAGCCAATGCCAGTTCAGTATTGCCACCACGTTTGAGTGCCAGGTATTCCTCTTGCGGTGCAATCCAGTCTGGAACGAAAATCGAAGCGATTGCTTCGCCACGCTTGATGCGTTGCTGAGGTGAGCGAGCATATAGTTTGTCGATATATCCCGTCACACGGCTTTGTGCAACTTCTGATGCGCTCTCATCAAACTGCGTTGTGCCGACCATTTCAAATGCATCCCGTACTTCTTCCCGCCTTACAGTTGCGAATCTGATACCTAGATTCTGTTGAAGTGTCGGACTGATTTTTACACCACCATCTTCCGAACCTTCATCCGCATAAACTGGAACCAACTGCATATCCATGAAAGGACTTTTACCAGGCTTGTCGAACTTGTTTCCTGGAACCATGGGGTCGTGCCAGTACAGGACTTTGCGGCCCGTCTTCGGGTCAACTTTTTTGGTCGCCGCGCCAAATGTCGCAGCGTTATCCATACTTCTTTGCGTACCGACCCAATAGCCGCCAAACACGAGGCCAGCACCTGCTAATACCAGCACTATCGTTTTCAATGCGAACTTTGATTTCATTTCATTTCTCCTGCAGATACCATGTCATGTGGAACCACGTGATACTCAAGCGCCGCCCAGGTCAGCGCCGCTTCTCTCTCAAGCTCGGCTATTTGCAGGCGTCGTTCCAACAACATTTTTTTCGCATTGAAGACAGCACTCAGACTGCCGCTACCGGAACGGTAGGCAACAGTTGCCAGCTCCACCTGCTGCGATGCTGCCGGCAGTAACTGCGCATTGAGTTGTGTGACACGGGATTTAAGACTTTCCAGAGTGGACGACTGATTCTCGATTTCAGTCTGCAATTCACGCAATGCTTCTTCGTACTGCATCCTGGCCTTGGTGCCTAAGGCAGATTTTTCAGCGATGTCGCGATTCTGTTTTTGTGCACGATTAACGGCTAGTGGAATGCTGATGCCAAAGGAAACCATGTTTGAGTACTGGCTGCCGCGCTGGCTGTAAGAGGCTTCAACCGACCAGTCGGGGTTACTTTCGCGGGTTGCCACAGTGCTGTCGGCATCAGCCAGATTGATTGCGCGACGAGCCGTCAATAACATCGGGTGATATTTTTCGAGTTCTTCTATGGGCAATCCAGGCACATGTGAATTCAGCTTTGGAGTCTCATCAGCGACAGTGGCGGCTGGCATACCGGTCCAGCGACTTAACGCTAGACGTGCATTCTTCAAATCCTGTGTGTTCTTGCGCGTTGCATCTTGCGCCTGCGAGAGTGTCAATTGCGCTTGCATTACATCTGAGGCGTTTGCCTTGGCACCTCGATGTGCTGCATTCATTGCGTTCAGGTCTTCGGCAGCTTCTTTTTCCATCGCACTGACCAATGCCAATGTGCGCTGTCCATAAAGCACATTGACCCATGCCTTGGCTGCTTCTTCCCGCACCTTGGCAATGGTTTCTAAATAGGTACTTTCTTCCATTTCGACGGCGCGCTGTGCACGCTCGGACCGTGCGATACGCTTGTCGGAAGATACCCATTGCTGTTCGATACCAACCCGACGCATGGTCATGAAGTCGCTCGTGGTGCTGTAACGGTCGCTACCCGTCACTGGTAAATTGTCGATACCAACTTTCAGCATCGGGTCAGGCAATTGGTCGGCTTTCGCTGCCGATTCGCGGCTGGCCAAGACAGATGCATTAGCGGCTTTGGTCAACGACGACCGCTGCAATGAAAGCTGTAATGCTTCGTTTAATGTGAGCCCATTGGATTGGGCGTGAACAAAAGATGTGCCAAAAGTCAGCGCCAGTAAGACGCTGATTCGGCATAGAGTGCGCGACTGATAATTCAGTAGCGCGTGGATACGCAAAAACATATAACCCCCGGTAATGAAGACGAACGCCAACCACGGCACAATGCCGGTCAGCGAAACAACTGGGGGTTAAATCAAATACGGAGTCGTTGCGTTCGGAGATAAGGCGGGTCTACGCCTAATTCCAGGGGAGCGTCTGTCCAGGCTGAAGCCAGAACGGCAGGAACAACCGGCAGAGGTGCCGGCATGATGAATGAAACGATGGTTGGTGCCAGCAATGGTGTTGCTGCAAAATGCTCAAGTGCCAACTTGGCACCTGACTGTTGCTCAGCGCAATGAACTGGCTTCTCGATGTCTATTCCTGCGCATGGCATGTCGCCCATAGCCATTTCCTGCATAGGCACCATGGTCTGCGGACAGACGTAGGCAGCCATTGCTATGCCTGAAGTCAGAACGGTCATGACCAAGAAGCAAGCAATTAGACGGCAAAAAGATGAAAAGGAGTGTCGGCGCATTTGGCTGCATTTATAAAACTTTTTACAGTTTTGCGCAATTCATTTATGAGCCAACCCATGTTATATCGACGGATTACATCTTTGTAATACCGTTGTCATGTTTGTGTAACCGCCAAATTTCTACAATTCATCCATTGATACATTAGATCGTTAAACAACTGAAACAATGTATCTCATCGATTTCGTTTTTGAATTTACTTAGACGAATCAACCCTAACTTGGAGAATTGAAATGAATAGCCCACACAAGAAACTCATTGCAGTTATTGCCATATCCATAGCATCAGGCACTGCTTTTGCGCACACCGCAAACACGAACACTTTACAACTTGCCCAAGGAGATGAGTCTAACTATCCAATTCTTCCATCATTTGCGTCGACTAAAACTCGCGCAGAAGTAAAGGCAGAGTTACAGCAGGCTCGCGAAAAAGGATTGATTGCGGCTACTGAAAGCGACTATCCAAAGCTGCCTGTAGTTACTAGCAGTAAAACGCGAGCCCAAGTTAAAGCGGAACTTGAGCAAAGCAAACTAAATGATGAAAGCAAGCGACTTGATAAAGAGTTATACAGCGGCTAATCATCTGTAGTACGACTACGATAGTCTACTCTTGCTTGATGAACATTCAACACTTTGATGTTTGTCATGAGCATGGAAAACATCGCAGAGGAATGGCAATGTAGATCGTGCATTGCCATTCTTTTTAATATGCCTTAATCGCCATGTAGCATAAAAATTAGCCGGATCATCGATTTTCGACTTTGCCAAATCGAATATTCACTTTTCATTTTGCGTTACCTCGCAAACGCAGTGCATTCGTAATGACTGAGACCGAACTTAAACTCATCGCAAGCGCAGCAATCATTGGTGACAATAATTGCCCTGTAAATGGATAAAGCAGTCCTGCAGCCAGTGGTATACCCAGTGAGTTATAGACAAATGCAAAGCCTAGGTTTTGGTGCATATTTCGCACTGTATCCAATGACAGCTTCCTTGCTCTAGCGATCGTACGTAAATCTCCTTTGATCAGAGTCAGATGCGCACTATTGATTGCGACATCGGTACCTGTACCCATGGCGATGCCGACATCCGCTTTGGCAAGTGCGGGCGCATCATTAATCCCGTCTCCGGCCATTGCTACCACTCTTCCTTCTTTTTGCAGGCGCTCCACTAATGCCAATTTATCTTGTGGCTTTACTTCGCCGTAGACTTCATTAATACCAAGTTTTCCGGCAACTGATTTCGCCGTTGTCGCGCCATCGCCAGTTGCCATGATCACGGTCATACCAGCTTCTCTCAAAATGGTGAGTGCTTCTGCTGTCGTCTTTTTGATAGGATCTGACACCGCGATCAGCCCGGCCAACTTACCATCGACAGCCACATGCATGACGCTTGCGCCCTCATTGCGCAGTTCCTCTGCTTGCTGCGACAAGCTATGCCAGTCAATTTTTTCTTCATCCATCAACGCTGTATTGCCCAAGGCTATTCGACGACCAGAGACTATGCCACGCACACCAATGCCACTGGATGATTCAAAACTTTCCGGCTTATCCAATGACAGTCCGCGCTGGCGTGCCTCGGCCACTATGGCGTGTGCCAATGGATGCTCGCTACCCTGATCAATACTCGCTGCAATCTGAAGAACCGATTGCTCCTCTTGTCCTTGCGCGGCAATAACACGGTCGAATGCCGGCTTGCCTTCGGTCAAGGTACCGGTTTTATCCACAATCAAAGTATTTACTTTGCGCATTCCTTCGATTGCCGCAGCATCACGGAATAACATTCCCTGCGTTGCCGCGCGTCCCGTTGCGGCCATGATAGACATGGGCGTTGCCAGCCCCAGTGCACAAGGACAGGCAATAATTAAAACAGCAACCGCATTGACGAAGCCAAAGACCCAGCTCGGATCAGGGCCAAAGATGCCCCAACCTATGAAGGTCAGGAAAGCAACGCCAACCACAACCAGTACAAAGTAACCTGCGACTACATCTGCCAGGCGCTGCATAGGAGCACGAGAACGTTGCGCCTGCGCTACCATTTGCACAATCTGCGCAAGCATGGTTTGAGAACCTATCTTTTCCGAACGAATGACGAGACTGCCGCTGGTATTCAGCGTCGCGCCTATAACCTTGTCTCCCGGACGCTTTGTCACAGGCATAGGTTCGCCGGTCAACATGGATTCATCTATCGCGCTTTCACCTTCTACGACAACGCCATCAACAGGTACTTTTTCTCCAGGACGCACACGCAAAGAATCATCAATATGGACATGTGTGAGAGGAACATCTTCTTCAGAGCCATCCTTATTGATACGACGCGCAGTTTTTGGCGCCAATCCCAATAACGACTTGATCGCAGCCGAAGTTTGCGAGCGCGCCTTCAACTCCAGAATTTGTCCAAGCAAGGTCAGTGAAATAATGACGGCGGCAGCCTCGTAATAAACGCCGACACGGCCATGCTCCATGAATGCAGATGGAAATATCCCAGGGGCAAGCGTAGCAAGTACGCTGTAACCGTATGCCGCAGTTACACCGAATCCAATCAGTGTCCACATATTCGGGTTGCGTCGCACAATCGATTGAAAACAACGTTCAAAGAAAGGCTTGCCTGCCCATAACACCACTGGTGTACTCAAGGCGAGTTCGATCCAGTTTTGATAGGGAATGCCTTCTGGGAAAAAACGATGTGAGGCCATCGCCAACGAAGCAACAACGATGGTTAAGGGCAATGTCCACCAAAAGCGATGACGAAAATCGACAAGTTCTGGATTCTCTTCATCTTCAAGTGAAGGCATCATCGGCTCAAGCGACATGCCACAGATAGGACAGTTACCTTGTGTCGGCTGCCTGATTTCCGGATGCATTGGACACGTATAGATTGTTCCACTCGGCATATCCTGTACTGGCTCGAATGCTGATGGCTTTATAAATTTTTCTGGATTGCCATCGAATTTTTGTATACAACTAGCACTACAAAAATAGTAATCATTACCTGCATACACGCGTTTCTTTTCCGGGTTGGCCGCTACCTTCATGCCACATACTGGATCAGTAAACGGTTTATCAGGATTTTTCACTTCCTCGTCAGCATTCGCTGAACGAGCTGCTCCGGAAATATGATCGCCATGATGATGGCCGTGATGTACGTTATTTCCCATGAGTCAGCCTTATTAAAAAGTAAAGCAACAATGTCATGAAGAGGCAGTTGATATATCTATTAAATTGGAATAATTGCAACGCGTTTAGAACACAATCTTATTGCAAAATGGCGTTATCGCTTTAACTGGCTAATCTGATGCTTGTGATAGAGATAATGTTCCTGATCGACCTGCTCACACAAATTCACTCGCGTCTGAAGCTCCTTTGACTGCATATAGATTCTCACCGGTCTTTGCCATGAGTCATGCCCTGTGAGGGCCCAGTAAGATTCAAATCTGCCACTGGCTGCGTGCTTACTCCAAAGTATATTGCCTTTAGCATGACTGCTGGATGCAACCTCTACCCAATCATAAAAATTAGACATACATGCTCGGAAAAAAATGTGTTTAGCTACCCATATTTCCGTCTCTCTTGACCAGCCTGGTGGACATATCGGCGCAGCTTCTGCTTGCCATCCCAAGATGCCAAAAGGTGGTTTCGTTAATGGTCTAACTAAATGTTGTGGTGATCCGCACCCTTCCCAAAACATACGCCAACGAAGAAATGCTTCAGCTACAGGACAAAAATTGACTGTCTTCTCTCCCTCTAAATGCCACCAGAGTTGGTGTGCTGCGCTCGTTACGCACGATTGATGAGCAGGGATAATAGAACGCCAAATTCTTCGCCGAATTGTGCTGTACACCGTATAAAGTGCATATAGCATGTCATCCCAAGATTGCTTTACAGGTGCCACCAACTTCTCATTGCCCGAAACTTTGGTGCGCCGATATTTTTTGACTTTAGCTCTCTGAAATGGCGCAGGCCTGGCTCCCAGGTAAATATGCGATATTTGCGTCAATTCCAATGGCGGTTGAGCAGTATCGCTTTCAGCTTTAAGATCATCCAGCACTTGGATAACAAAACCGATGTATTCGGCGTGTCTCCGCCTCAGATCCGCAGGCGCGATGATAACCTCCCCCATCCCTGTTGATTTGCATCGAAAACTGACCCACTTAGCCGCATAATTTGCATCCAAAACTGACCCACGTTTAGAACACAATCCTACTTACCAAAGTGAGTGGGAGATTGGAGTGATCGACGTGGCATTACTTGGAATTATTCGACGCTGGCACCTTCGTGACCAGGTCTCATTGAGGGAGATATCCAAACGATTGGGTATCTCTCGAAATACCGTCAGGCGCTATCTGCGCGCTGAAACTGTCGAGCCAGCCTATGCTGATCGACGTTCTCCGACTTCTCTCGACAAATACGCGTTCAAGCTTTCAGCCTGGTTAAAGACTGAGACAACGAAATCACGTAAGCAACGTCGGACTTTAAAACAGATGCACATCGACTTGTGTGCGTTGGGGTATGAAGGGTCGTATGACCGGGTTGCAGCCTTCGCCAGACAGTGGAAAGTGGATCAATTGGAGAGGGTCAATTCTGCGAGCAAATCAACATCAAGCTCACCAAAAGGAGACAGCAACCCGACTATCTGCTACCTGACCTCAAAATTACATTAATAGGGTGGGTCAGAATTCGATGCAAAAGTCGGGTCAGCATTCGACGCAATTCAACATGAATACGTTTGAACTTTTCCCATGCCTCTACCGGATCATCACCCTCTCTGTAGTTCAACTTTCCAAGGCGCTTTAATCGTAAAATTTCCTGCCGCATGCGTAGCGAATGTGGCGTGTAACACCAAGGTCTAGCCGCCGTTAAAATTCCTAGTTCAGATCCATCGTCAAAAAATGCTTTCAAGATTCGTATGTCGCGTACGTCGAAATACACTCGAAGTGACTGCCCTAAGAGCGATGCGCTATTTGATAAAACATCACTGCTGTATCGAACACCTGAAAAATTGACATGAGGGCGGATACTCGACTGCAAACTTCCACGGATAGGCAACTGTCTCGCTTCTTGGAGTAGACACAAGTTAGGCCGCATCGTATTGGGCAAAGTACGCAAAAAGCCATCCTGCTTCTTGACCATATAGCTCATCGCTTCCAATGGTGTCCGGCCACCCAGCCCATCATGCGGCTCACCGTTGTAATCAGCCAGTAGTACATCAATCATGTCCTCAAGCTCGCTTAGTTCTACCAAAAGAGAAAGGTTTGATTTCGGATCGCTAAGCAGTTTCTCAATGGATTTGGGGTCACTGCCCATCGTGCCAGGTAAGCGATGCGCGAAGTGACGAGCAATCAGGTGGAAGAAGCGCTCAATAAACGGTCTTGCATCTGGTTGACCAGAAGGACCGTTATCCGTCCAGCACCCGACAATTTTGGTTAATCGTTCCAATGTATCTGTTGCGAGATGAGAACGTGCGCCATCAAATCGAAACCATTCCCAGCAGGCGAATTCCGTTTGCGGCAATACCGCCGACGGATAGCCTCCACCTTCACGCGTCGCTAACCCAGGGATCATGTAATCTCTCTGGCGATACGGTGTTAAAGCAGCCTGCAAAGCGGCGGCTACATCGTCCTTGTTGTACTCCTTACCTAATGCAATGGAATAACCAATCACCGCTCTCGTCGCTAAATCAAGTAAGACAAGAATCCAGATGCGATGAAGCTCTAGCAATGTTTCTAGACCGAAAGGGTCTTTCACCCGGAGGGTGATACGGAGATCAATTTTGTGTCCATCGAACTCAACAATTTCATACGCACGTGTTGCTGAAGGTGTTGGCATTCCTGATAGAGAAACGCCCGGACTGACACGTGCAGCACCGGCACTCCTCGATGCCGACGCAAATGTGGCCTCAGCGTGTTTTTTTAGATAGGTAGCTAAGGAACGTATGCCTAACAAGCTTTGCGTGAATGGGTACTCATTCGCTTTCACCCCTGCTTTGCGACATTCTTCAAGGAAGCCCTTGTGTATGCGCTTGAGAGATTTTCTTACCT
>ERZ1032215.229-NODE-229-length-11398-cov-10.758882_pt1 | contig 11398 bp, 7 predicted proteins | sample MGYA00518043_ERZ1032215 | MGnify/ENA primary metagenome ERZ1032215 (study PRJEB33718, sample SAMN03160146) | human skin metagenome | collected 2014-02-25 | study: EMG produced TPA metagenomics assembly of the PRJNA266117 data set (Human skin bacterial metagenome... | reverse complement strand
ATCTACACACTGCATATCGTCGGCAGCGTCAGATGTGTATAAGAGACAGGGCGAAGGCCACCCGCAGTTCACGGTTGCCCTGCAACGATTTGCTCACCAGCTGGTTGAGAGTCGGGTCATCGAACTGCTGCCACCAGATGCCTTCGAAGCGTGCGCGGTCGAAGTTCTTCTGGCCCGCAGCGCCATCGGTGGCGGCGCTGATGTGCGCCGCCTCGGTGGTTGGAGTCTGGTAGTCCGGACCGACGGCGCAGGCACTCAGGGCCAGCACCAGCAGGCTCGGCAGGAAGACTTTGGAACTCATTGTTGCGCCTCCAGTTGCAGAGCACGGGCGGCTTTGCGCGCCTCGCTGCGCTCCACGTAGTTGCGGATCAGTACATAGAACACCGGAGTCAGCAGCAGGCCGAAGAAGGTCACCCCGAGCATCCCGGAGAACACCGCGACACCCATGGCATGACGCATTTCCGCACCGGCGCCGCTGGAGATCACCAGGGGCACCACGCCCATGATGAAGGCGAAGGAGGTCATCAGGATCGGCCGCAGACGCAGGCGGCAGGCTTCCAGCACCGCGGCCAGCGGGTCGAGGCCTTCCTCTTGCTTGTCCTTGGCGAACTCGACGATCAGGATCGCGTTCTTGCAGGCCAGGCCCACCAGAACGATCAGGCCGATCTGGGTGAAGATGTTGTTGTCGCCCCCGGAGACGATCACCCCGGTAATGGCCGACAGCAGGGTCATGGGCACGATCAGGATCACCGCCAGTGGCAGGCTCCAGCTTTCGTACTGAGCGGCCAGCACCAGGAAGGCCAGCAGCACGCAGAGCGGGAAGACGAACAGCGCGGTGTTACCGGCCAGGATCTGCTGGTAGGTCAGCTCGGTCCATTCGTAGGTCATGCCGTTGGGCAGTTCTTCCTTGAGCAGTTTCTCGATCGCCGCTTCCGCTTGCCCGGAGCTGTAGCCCGGGGCCGCTGCGCCGTTGATTTCCGCAGTGACGAAGCCGTTGTAGTGCATCACGCGGTCGGGACCTGCGGTGTCGCTGACCTTGATGAAGGTGGCCAGGGGGATCATCTCGCCCTTGTTGTTGCGCACTTTCAGCTGGCCGATCTGCTCGGGCTCGAGACGGAACTGCTGCTCGGCCTGGACGTTGACCTGGTAGGTGCGGCCAAAGCGGTTGAAGTCGTTGGCATACAGCGAACCCAGGTAGATCTGCAGGGTGTCGAAGATGTCGGAGATCGCCACGCCGTGGGTCTTGGCCTTTTCCCGGTCGATGGCAGCATCCACCTGGGGCACGTTGACCTGGTAGCTGGTGAACAGCCCGGCCAGTTCCGGCACGCTGCGGCTCTTGGTGATGACGTTCTGCACTTCCTTGTACAGCTCGTCGTAGCCCAGGCCGCTGCGGTCCTCCACCTGCAGGCGGAAGCCGCCGATGGTTCCCAGGCCCTGTACCGGCGGCGGTGGGAAGATCGCCATGTAGGCGTCCTGGATATCCGCGTACTTGCCGTTCAGGGCACCGGCGATGGCACCGGCGGACATGCTCGGGTCCTTGCGCTCATCGAAGGGCTTCAAGGTGACGAAGACGATGCCGTTGTTCGGGCTGTTGGTGAAGCCGTTGATCGAAAGGCCAGGGAAGGCCACCGCACTTTCCACGCCGGGCTGCTTCAGGGCGATGTCGGACATGCGCTTGATCACGTCTTCGGTGCGGTCCAGGCTGGCGGCGTCCGGCAGTTGGGCGAAGGCCACCAGGTACTGCTTGTCCTGGGCCGGGACGAAACCGGTCGGGGTGTGGGCGAAGCCGAACCAGGTCAGCACCATCAGGCCTGCATAGAGGAACAGGGCGATGCCGCTGCCGCGGATGACCCGGCGCACGGTGCCGACGTAACCATGGCTGGCACGATCGAAGAAGCGGTTGAACGGCTTGAACAGCCAGCCCCCCAGCAGCTTGTCGAGGATCTTCGAGAAGCGGTCCTTGGGCGCATGGTGTTCCTTGAGCAGTACCGCGGCCAGGGCCGGCGACAGGGTCAGGGAGTTGAAGGCCGAGATCACCGTGGAGATGGCAATGGTCAGGGCGAACTGCTTGTAGAACTGCCCGGTCAGGCCACTGATGAAGGCCGCCGGTACGAACACCGCACACAGCACCAGGGCGGTGGCGATGATCGGGCCGGTCACTTCACGCATGGCACGCTTGGTGGCTTCCACCGGGTTCAGGCCCAGGCCGATGTTACGTTCGACGTTCTCCACCACCACGATGGCGTCGTCCACCACGATGCCGATGGCCAGCACCAGGCCGAACAGCGACAGGGCATTGAGCGAGAAACCGAACAGGTGCATCACCGCGAAGGTGCCGATCAGCGACACCGGTACGGCCACCAGCGGGATGATCGAGGCACGCCAGGTCTGCAGGAACAGGATCACCACCAGCACTACCAGGATCAGGGCTTCGAACAGGGTGTGCACCACCGCTTCGATGGAGCCGCGGACGAAGATGGTCGGGTCGTAGACGATGCTGAAGTCCATGCCCTGCGGGAAGCTCTGCTTGAGTTCGGCCATCTTGGCCCGCACTTCGTTGGAGATCTCGATGGCGTTGGAGCCCGGGCGCTGGAAGATCGGGATCGCCACCGCCGGCTGGTTGTTGAGCAGGGAACGCAAAGCGTACTGGCTCGACCCCAGCTCGATGCGGGCGATGTCCTTCAGGCGGGTGATTTCACCGTCCTCACCGGAGCGGATGATGATGTTCTCGAACTCTTCCTCGGTGACCAGGCGGCCCTGGGTGTTGACCGATAGCTGGAAGCTGGTGGCGGTGGGCGCAGGCGGCGCGCCCAGGGCACCGGCGGCGACCTGGCGGTTCTGTTCACGGATGGCGGTGACCACGTCGGTGGCGGTCAGGTTGCGCGAAGCGGTCTTGTTCGGATCCAGCCAGACCCGCAACGAGTAGTCGCCCATGCCGAACAGTTGCACATCCCCCACGCCACCCAGGCGCGCCAGCTCATCCTTGATGTTGAGCAGGGCGTAGTTGGACAGGTAGAGCATGTCGTAGCGTTTGTCCGGCGAGGTCAGGTGGACCACCATGGTCAGGTCCGGAGAGGCCTTGTCCACGGTAATACCGATGCGCGTCACTTCTTCGGGCAGCTTGGGCTGGGTACGGGTCACGCGGTTCTGTACCTGCACCTGGGCGTTGTCCAGGTCGGTGCCCAGGGCGAAGGTGATGGTCAGGGTGATCTTGCCGTCAGCGGTGGATTGCGAGGACATGTAGAGCATGTTCTCGACCCCGGTGATCGCCTGTTCCAGGGGCGCGGCCACGGTTTCACCGATGACTTTCGGGTTGGCCCCCGGGAAGTTGGCGCGCACCACTACGGTGGGCGGCACCACTTCCGGGTATTCGCTGATGGGCAACTGGAACAGCGAGATGGCGCCGGCGATCAGGATCAGCAGCGACAGCACCGCGGCGAAGATCGGCCTTGAAATGAAGAACTGGGAAAAATTCATCTTGAGAGTCGTCCCTTAACCGCGCGGTGTCGCAGCGGCGAGTTTCACAGCCGGAGCCGCCTTGGCAGGGGTGACCTGCGGCAGGTTGCTGGCTTCCAGTGCTTGGCGTTGTTGGGCCAGGGCGGCGAGGGTTTCCTTGCTGGCCATGGGGATCACTTCAGGCGTGACCGGTGCGCCGGGACGTGCCCGCTGCAAGCCCTTGACGATGATGGTGTCGTCCTTGCTCAGGCCGTTGCGCACGATGCGCAGGCCCTCGATCTTCGGCCCCAGTTCCACGGCGCGGTAGGCCGGCTTGTTGTCGGCGTCCATCACCAGCACGAACTTCTTGCCCAGGTCGGTGCCCACGGCTTCGTCGTTGATCAGCATCGCCGAGTAGGTGCCACTGCCCACCAGTTTCAGGCGCGCATAGAGGCCCGGGGTGTAGCTGCCGTCGCTGTTGTCGAACACCGCGCGGCCACGGATGGTGCCGGTCTTGGGGTTGACCTGGTTGTCGACGAAGTTCATCTGCCCCAGGTGCGGGTGGCCTTCTTCATTGGACAGGCCCAGGTACACCGGGGTGGTCTGGCCGCGCTGGCCCTGGCGGGCGAGCTGGGTGTACTTGAGGTACACGCGCTCGTCGGCGTCGAAGTAGGCGTAGACCTTGTCGGTGGAGACCAGGCTGGTGAGCGGGGTGACATCGGCGGTCACCAGGTTGCCGGCGGTGATCTGCGCGCGGCTGACCCGGCCGCTGATGGGCGCCACTACCCGGGTGAAGCTCAGGTTGAGCTTGGCCACGTCCAACTGGGCCTGGATCGCATCGACCCCGGCCCGGGCTTCCTGGGCGGCGCTGGTGCGGGTGTCGGCCAGCTCGGCGGAAATCGCGTTGCTGGTCAGCAGGCGCTGGCCGCGCTGGGCTTCGTTGGCACTGCGGGTCGCGGTGGCCCGAGCCTGTTGCAGCTGGGCTTCGAGGCGGCGTACTTCAGCCTGGAAAGGCCGTGGGTCGATCTGGAACAGCAGGTCGCCTTTCTTCACCAGGGCGCCTTCGGTGAAGGCCACCTGATCGATCTGGCCCGAGACCCGAGGTCGGATCTCCACGGTTTCCGGGGCTTCCAGGCGCCCGGTGAATTCATCCCATTCGTTGACCGGCTGTTCCAGCACCTTGGCCACGCTGACTTTGGCAGCGGGCGGGGCGGAGGCGGTCTCAGGGGCTTTGCCGCACGCGCTCATCACCAGCACGGCGAGAACGGCGAGTGGAAAACGTAGGAGTTTGACTGACTGGTCCATGGTGCATCCGCCACTGTATTTGAGATGGGCGGATGATGCTCGGCAGGGTTGTATCTCACGAATCGAATGAAGCGAAGGTAACTATCATTCGGAATGATATAAGCGCCAAGCAAGCCCTCTAGCATGCACCTTTCGTTAGGCTGCTATCAATTCCCTGGCGTGCAATTAGTTATTGCGGCTGACGCAATATTGGCCGGTGCTACCGGAGTCGACTGGCCCGCGAAAAGGGCCTTTCGACGCCCGGGTGCTTTCGTTGGCAAGCCCACTTCTACGAGGCTTTTGGGTGGTGGGATCACCGATTCCTCCGATATCGGTTGCTGTCCAGCCTGGGGCTGGGGCAGCGCAGACCTTCGAGCTAGCCGCTTCGGTGGATTTCTCGGGCCGCCAGACGTCATGCCTGGCCGGGAAACAGGAACGGGCTGATGCTGCTGCGCGCGAAGCCTTCAGCCTCAAGCCCGGCATCCAGGGCCAACGACGCAAGGTCGTCGGCCACCGGCTCCAGCCTCTGATCGTGTGGGTAATAGAACACCTTCAGGTAGCTCTGGCAGTCTCCACAGCTCTCGGCCTTGACCGCGCTGTCCTGGTGCTCCAGCGACCAGTAGTGCAGTTGGCCGGTGCCTTCGCAGTTGCTGCATTTGGCTCGCACCATGTGCCAGCGGCTCTCGCATAATCCGCAGTGCAGGTAACGCAGGCCGGCGCGCTTGCCGCTGAGGATCACGCTGGCCACCGGCGCGCTGCAGCACACCGGGCAATGCTGGCGCTGTTCTCCCACCTGGGCCTGGGCAGTCACCGGCAGGGCGCTGGCCAGTTGGCTGAAATACAGGCTCAGGGCCGCCCAGAAAAACAGCGCCTGGCCGCTGTCTACCTGAAGGTAATGCCCCAGCAGCAACTGCTCGGCACAGGCTTCACGCTGCTCGGCGGGCATGCCGCCGATGGCGTCCAGGGCCTTGGTCAGCGGGGCGCTGGCGTCCCTGCGCAGGTGCTCGATCAGTTGCTCAAGGGCCGCTTGCCAATAGGCCGAGCGCGGCAGGCGCTGCACATCCAGCGGCGCGCCATCACCGATCCGCGCCACCAGCGCCTGCAACTCCTCGGCCGCCACCGGCGAACGCTCGAATATCGCCTGTTGCGCCTCAGCCACCCGCGCGGCAAACCGCAGGTAGTCGGCCTGCTCGTGACCTTCGGCCAGTTGGCGCAGGCGCGCTGCGCGCCGGCTGAAGTGCTGGCGCAGGTCCGGCAGCAACAAGGCGCTGATTTCTTCCACGCCGCCACTGGTGGGCTCCAGTGGGGTTAGCTTGATGCTGCTCATTTCTTCTCACTCTTGGAAATCTGCTGGTACCAGCGGTCATGGTGCGAGCGGGCCCAACTGCGCGATACGTAGCCGGTGACCATGCCGCGGATCGAACCCTTGACCCAGAACGCCAGGTAGGCGTGACCGATGATCAGCAGCATCAGCGAGATCCCGGCCAGGGCATGGGTGAGCAGGGCGATGCGAATCAGGGGAATGCTGAAGTACTGGGCGAACCACGGCCGCCAGATCACCACGCCGCTGAGCAGCAACAGGCTGATCAGGCCCATGATTCCCCAGAACAGGATCTTCTGCCCGGCGTTGTACTTGCCAATCTGCAGCGGTTGGCTGTGGTCCCCCGAGAGCACCGTCTTGAGGTTGCGAAACCAGATCGCGTCCTGGCGTTCCGGCAGGTTGTACTTCACAAAACGCACGAACAGGAACATCAGCAGCAGGAACACCACCGTTCCCAGAAACGGGTGCAGGATGCGCGCCAGCTGCGGTGTGCCGAACACGCCGTTGAGCCAGTTCAGCGACGGGAAGAACCACGACAGCCCCGACAACGCCACCATGAAGAAGCAGATGACCATGAACCAGTGGCTGGCGCGCTCGATAAAGCGGGTACGCAGGATCAGCTTGTTCTTGTTCATCACGGGTTCTCCTTGAGGTCTTCTTCGACTTCGTTCGGGCCGACGCCGATGTAGTGGAATACCGTACCGGCCAAGGTGGCGAAGAAAGCCACGGCGGCCGCCGGCTTGAGCCAGCCTTTCCAGCCTTCGATCGCGCTGCTGATGCGCGGGTCAGGGTTGAGCTTGTGGTACAGCTGCGGCTGGTCGGCGTGTTGCAGCACGTAGAACACATGGGTTCCGCCCACCGCTTGCGGGTCGTAGATCCCCGCGCCGGCAAAGCCGCGGCCCTGCAGTTCGGTGACCCGTTCTGCGGCCTGCACCAGCATGTCGGCCTTGCTGCCGAAGTTGATCGCCCCGGTGGGGCAGGTCTTCACGCAAGCCGGCTCCTGGCCCACCGTGACCCGGTCGACGCACAGGGTGCACTTGTAAGCCTTGTTGTCCTTCTTGCTGATGCGCGGCACGTCGAACGGGCAGCCGGCGACGCAGTAGCCGCAACCTATGCAGTGCTCGGACTGGAAGTCGACGATGCCGTTGGCGTACTGGATGATCGCTCCCGGTTGCGGGCAGGCTTTCAGGCAGCCAGGGTCGGCGCAGTGCATGCAGCCGTCCTTGCGGATCAGCCATTCGAGCTTGCCGGCTTCGTTCTCGTGCTCGTCGAAACGCATCAGGGTCCAGGTGTCGGCGCTGAGGTCGGCGGGGTTGTCGTAGACCCCGACGTTGTGGCCGACTTCGTCGCGCAGGTCGTTCCATTCGTTGCACGCCACCTGGCACGCCTTGCAGCCGATGCAGATGCTGACGTCGATCAGCTTGGCCACTTCGGCCTGGTGATCGCGGGCCCGCGGCGCCGGGGTGAAGGCGTTGGTGGCCGAACGGCGGATGATGTCTTGGGATTGCATGGACATGTCAGTTGCTCCGTCAGGCCTTTTCCACGTTCACCAGGAACGCTTTGTATTCCGGGGTGTTGGTGTTGGAATCGCCGACGCCCGGGGTCAGGGTATTGGCCAGGAAGCCCTTGCGGGTTGCACCTTCGTAGCCCCAGTGGCAAGGAATGCCGATGGTATCGACCGGCTGGCCGTCGATCTGCAGGCGGCGGATGCGTTTGGTCACCACCGCCTTGGCCTTGATGTAGCCGCGCTTAGTGCTGACGCGCACCAGGTCGCCCTGGACGATGCCTTTTTCCTGGGCCAGCACTTCGCCAATCTCGATGAACTGTTCCGGCTGGATAATCGCGTTGAGCCGGGAGTGCTTGGTCCAGTGACGGAACAGTTCAGTGATCGAATAGGTAGTGGCCACGTAGGGGAATTCCTCGCGGCTGCCCATGCGCGTTCGGTCACTGTCATACAGCCGCGCCGTGGGGCTCTTGCTGACGTTGGGGTGCAGCGGGTTGTGCGCCAGCGGGCTTTCGGTGGGCTCGTAGTGCTCGGGAAACGGGCCGTCGTTCATGGCGCCCACCGAGAACAGCCGGCCCAGGCCCTCGGGGAGCATGATGAACGGGTTGGCCTGGGTGCCCGGCGCCAGGTTGACCGGGAAGTCCGGCACATCGATGCCGCTCCAGCGATTGCCGTCCCAGCCGATGATCTTGCGTTGCGCATCCCAGGGGTTGCCCTGCGGGTCGGCCGAGGCGCGGTTGTAGAGAATCCGCCGGTTCTGCGGCCAGGCCCAGGCCCAGCCCGGGGTGCAGCCCAGGCCACTGTCGGCGTTGTCGCGACGGGCCATCTGGTTGCCGGCCTCGGTCCAGGAGCCGGCGAATATCCAGTTGAAGCAGGCGGTGCTGCCGTCGTCGCGCAGTTGGCCGAAGTTGTCCAGCAACTGGCCCTTGCGCAGGATCAGGTTGCCCTGGTCATCACGCACGTCGGCCAGGGCGTAGCCGTTGGATTGCTTGGCCACTTCCTCGGGAGCGGGGTCGTAGGGGTCGCGGTAGTCCCAGGCCATATTCAGCACCTGCTCGGGGCAGGCGCCGCCTTCGCTGCGGTACAGCTCGCGTAGTTTCATGAACAGGTGGCCGAGGATCTTGCCGTCGTGCCAGGCCTCGCCGGGTGGCGCAGCGCCGGCCCAGTGCCACTGCAGCCAGCGCCCGGAGTTGACGATCGAGCCGTTTTCCTCGGCAAAGCAGCTCGAGGGCAGGCGGAACACTTCGGTCTGGATCTGCGCCGGGTCGACATCGTTGGACTCGCCGTGGTTCTGCCAGAAGCTCGAAGTCTCGGTGGCCAGCGGGTCGATGATCACCAGGAACTTGAGCTTGGCCAGCGCCGCGGCGGCCTTGTTCTTGTCCGGGAAGGCGGCAATCGGGTTGAAGCCCTGGGCGATGTAGCCGTTGACCTTGCCTTCATACATGCGGTTGGAGAAGTTCAGTACGTCGTAGCTCTCGTCCCACTTGGGCAGCCAGTCGAAGCCCCATTGATTGTCACGGGTGGCCTTGTCGCCGTACAGGCTCTTCATCAGGCTGATAAAGAACTTGGGGGTGTTCTGGTAGTAGTTGACCTGGCCGGGCAGTTGGGCGTTTGGGGTCGTTTCCTTGAGGTAGGTCGCCAGGCTGGCCTGGTTGTCGGACGGCAGGTTCATGTAGCCCGGCAGGCGCTGCGAGAGCAGGCCAAGGTCGGTGTAGCCCTGGATATTGGAGTGCCCGCGCAGGGCATTGACGCCGCCGCCAGCCATGCCGATGTTGCCCAGCAGCAGCTGGATCATGCCCGAGCCGCGGATCATCTGGGCGCCGGTGGTGTGGTGTGTCCAGCCCAGGGCATAGAGGAAGGTCGCGGTCTTGTCCGGCACGCTGGTGCTGGCCATGATCTCGCAAATCTCCAGGAAGTCGGCCTGGGGCGTACCGCAGATCTGGCTGACCCGCTCCGGGGTGTAGCGGCTGACATGCTGCTTGAGCAGGTTGAGCACGCAGCGCGGGTGGCTCAGGCTCAGGTCGCGGCGGGCGTGACCTTGTTCGTCCAGCTCGTAGGCCCAGGAGCTGCGGTCGTAGCGCCGAGCCTTGGCGTCGTAGCCACTGAACAGGCCGTCATCGAAGCGGTAGTCGCTGCGCACGATCAACGAGGCGTTGGTGTAGGCGCGCACGTATTCATGCTGGATGCGATCGTTGCTGAGCAGGTAGTTGACCATGCCCATGAGGAAGGTCACGTCGGAACCGGCGCGCACCGGCGAGTAGATATCCGCCACCGCGGCGCTGCGGTTGAAGCGCGGATCCACCACGATGACCTTGGCGCCATTGCGGATCTTGGCCTCGATCACCCACTTGAACCCCACCGGATGCGCCTCGGCCGGGTTGCCGCCCATGATCAGCACCACGTTGGCGTTCTTGATGTCGACCCAGTTGTTGGTCATGGCGCCGCGGCCGAAGGTCGGGGCCAGCGCCGAGACCGTCGGCGCGTGGCAGACCCGGGCCTGGCTGTCGGTGCCGAGAATGCCCAGGGCGCGGGTGAAGCGCTGGTCGAGCGAGCCGGTCTCGCTGCTGGCGGCCGACGAGCAGAGCATGCCGGTGGACAGCCAGCGATTGACCGTGACGCCCTTGGCGTTTTTCTCGATGAAGTTGGCGTCGCGGTCGTCCTTCATCAACCGCGCGATGCGTTCGATGGCGTAATCCCAGCTGACCCGCTGCCATTGGTCCGAGCCCGGGGCGCGGTACTCGGGGTACAGCAAGCGTTGCTCACTGTGGATGTAGTCGACCAGGCCGGCGCCTTTGGGGCACAGCGAGCCGCGGCTCACCGGGTGGTCAGGGTCGCCTTCGATATGGAAGATCCGCGCCTTGGCGTTCTTTGCGCCATCGCCCAGGCTGTACATCAGGATGCCGCAACCGACCGAGCAGTAGGTGCAGTTGTTGCGGGTTTCCCTGGCGCGCAGCAGTTTGTACTGGCGCGACTGGCTGGCATTGGCCGTGGTGGGCGCGAAGCCCAGGGATACGGCGGTGGTGGCCACGGCACCGGCTGTACAAAGTTTAAAGAACTGTCTTCTGCCAAGTGTCATGACGCATTCCTTATGCAGGCATTTTTCAATCACGGGTGATCAGGCAAGGTGGCAAGGGCCACTCTTTTAATGGGGGGCACAACGCGTGTGGAATAGAACGGCAAGTCTTGTGCTGATTCTGCTGTGTGCCGGCGATTTTATGGCCCGCTTGCGTAGGCGGCTAATAGGCTGGGTCGATGGTCTGATAGGTCTTGTCGATGAAGGTGCTGAACGCTTCGAATAACCCGTCGAAGTATTGATCTGGATCAAAAAATGGCCGCCAAAACAGACTGTTGGCGTTACGCAATACGACCAAAGTCACTGCCGGGCACGACTAAAGTTTTCTCGGGGCGGGTGGTGAAAGGGCTCAAGGCGTGGGGGTGGCCGTCTGCAGACTCCTTGAGGGGCAGGGCAGGTGCGCGACCCTGCTGGGCAGGACAGGGCAGCGCATCTGTCCAAGGGTGTCCTACGTGGTACAGGGCCGCGGAGTCTGGGGGCGTTTCGGTAGATCAGTGAGCCGTTGGGGAAGGCTCAGAGGCTGTCGGGGTCGCCGAAGAACATCTGAATCCGCGAACGCAACCAGCGCTCCCCTGGATCGTTGTCCTGTGAGCCACGCCAGGCCATGTGCAGCTCAAAACTTCGCACCGGCAGTGGCGGATCTTCGGCGCGTACGCCGCCGGCGGCAGTGAGGGCGTCGGCGGTGTAGTCGGGCACGGTGGCAAGGATGTCGGTGCCGGCCAGCAGGGTGCTCAGGCCCTGTCTCTTATACACATCTGACGCTGCCGACGATATGCAGTGT
>ERZ1032215.228-NODE-228-length-11415-cov-6.520246_pt1 | contig 11415 bp, 8 predicted proteins | sample MGYA00518043_ERZ1032215 | MGnify/ENA primary metagenome ERZ1032215 (study PRJEB33718, sample SAMN03160146) | human skin metagenome | collected 2014-02-25 | study: EMG produced TPA metagenomics assembly of the PRJNA266117 data set (Human skin bacterial metagenome... | reverse complement strand
CGAGATCCTCTCTGGTCTCGTGGGCTCGGAGATGTGTATAAGAGACAGGTGCGCCGGTGTGCGAGGGGACCGTCCATGCGCATTCTGATCTGCAGTGGTGAATCCAGCCAGCTCGTGTCGCTGCTCGAGCCGCTGGGTGCGAGCTGCCTGGCATTCGACAGTCTTGCCGCCGCCCTTGCCGCGATGGGTGATCGCGGCGATATCCTGCTGTTGGCCGAGCAGTTGCTCGACCAGCAGGACGAAGCGCTGCTCGCCAGCCTGGCCGAGTCTACCGTTCCCGTGTTGCTGTTGGGCGCTGCGGGCGCTGAACCCATTTCAGTGCTGCCCGTTGAGGGTATAACCCTGGTAGTGGAGCCGCCTTTCACGTCTCGCGGCTTATGCAGCACCTTGCGTGCCCTGACAGCGAACCGGCAGATAGCCGTGGGGCCGCGCTCGCCCGACGAGCAACTGGCCCTGCAGCAGAGCCAGCGAATGGACGCGGTCGAGTCGGTGATCGACGGCGTCGCCCACGAGTTCAACAACATGCTCACCGGCGTCATTGGCGCGCTCGACATCATGAAGCGCCATGTGGCCGCCGGCCGCTTCGATGACCTGCCGCGCTTCATCGGGGCTGCAAGCATTTCCGCCGACCGCGCCAGTGCGCTGACCCAGCGTTTGCTGACGCTGTCCCATCGCCAGCCTCTGGAAGCGCAGCCTATCGAAGTGGAGTCGCTGCTCGCTTCCCTCGAGGCGCTGATCAAACGCTCCATTGGTGGCGGTATCTCCCTGCGCGGCGATTACCAGCATGCTGCCGTATGCGTGCTGGCCGATGCTCGGCAGCTGGAAAGCGCGGTGCTCAACCTGGCCCTCAATGCCCGCGATGCCATGCCCGAGGGTGGGCAGATCGGCCTGTACACCTCGCTTGTCGATCTGGCCCAGGAGAGCCCCGCGGCCCTACCGGATCTCAAGCCCGGCCGTTATCTGCTGATCGCCCTGTCGGATACCGGCAACGGTATGAGCAGCGAAACCCTGGAGCGGGTGTTCGACCCGTTTTTTACCACCAAGTCCGTCGGCCAGAGCAGTGGCCTGGGGCTCTCCATGGTGCATGGCTTTGCGCGCCAGAGTGGCGGCCAGGTGACCATTCACAGCGAGCCGGGTGTTGGCACCACGGTGCGTCTCTACCTGCCGGTGGTCGATGCCCCGGGCCGGGTGGTTCGGCAACTGGCTCGCGCGGCGCTGCCGGCACGGTCGCGCATCCTGCTGGTCGAGAGCGATTCGTCGGTGTGCCTGCTGGTCGGTGAAGTGGTTACCGAGCGCGGCCATGAACTGATCAATGCCGCCGATCCGCAAGCGGCGCTCGAACTGCTTGGGCGCGAAGCCTTCGACCTGCTGATTGTCGATGCCAGCCTGCCCGGCATCAGCGGTGTTCAGCTGGCCGAGGCGGCACAGGCACAGCGCCCCGGGCTGTCGGTGCTGCTGGTTGCCGCTGCGACCGAAGTCGGGCAACTGGCTTCGGCCGCGTCGCTGCGTCGCATCGCCAAGCCGTTCTCGATGCGCGAGTTGAGCGAGATCCTCGGCGATCTGCTGCCAGTGCGCTGCTGAGCATGAAATTGGCCATGTAAAGGCGGCTTGCCAGCCCTTTCGGTTACCGGTCAGCGCCCTGTGCAGCGCGCTACAACGGCCTTTCGGCAACTTTTTTCACGCAAAGCATGCGGATGCGGAATCAAAGCGTTGCTCCGTAGTCCTAAACCCTGACAACGAATAGCGGCACCTCAGAGCGCCGCCTCCAACACCCTCGAAACACCGGGTTGGATGTCGAACCGTTGCAGCACCAGACGCCGTTTTCGCGCTGCCCTGTACCCGAGTAGGCAGATGCCGGACGGGTGGTTGCCAAGGGAAGGATGCTGCAGCCTGCATTGCCTCGCCAAGCATTGGCTGGCGTGCAGATGCCCGTGGTTCGGCTTAGAACTGCCAGCGTCCATCAATCGAGTGTCGCCGTACCGTTACGGCGATTGTGGGGGAGATATTAACCATTGAACGGTAAACACAGCCTATGAAAATGTTGAAGGAATCCCTCAAGAAGGTCTTGCCGCGGGACAGTATCGATAACCTCAAGACCTTGCAGAAGAGACTCGCCATGGGCTGGGTTCGCGCCTTATCGCGTTCCGCCATGCTGCGCCGCTTCCATTACTCGTTCTTTTCCTCGGCCTTCGATCGTGAAGCCTATGCGGTGGTGGTCGGCCACCTGCAGCACGAGCAGAACCTCTCCGGCGCCGAGCCGGTGAACTACTTCCTGCGCCGCGCCGTGCACCGCATCGAGAAGGGCTTGATCATGCAGCCACGGCGCCAGGTATTCGCCCTGGACTACATCAATGACACGGTCGACAGCTACATCGCCTCGCTCAACGGCAACGTCGATCGTGACGAGGTCAGCTGGGCCCACGACGTGCTCGCCGAATACTTCGCCGTCACGGGTGATCACCCGGTGCTCAACCGCGCTCGCGAGAAGTTCGCGCGCTTCGAGCGCCCCAGCGGCTCGCCCCATACCCTGCGCCACCCGGATGCCGAGCGCGTCCCGTTCGCTGCCGACGTGAGCATGCTAAGCGTCGACTTCACGGCCATGCGTCAACTGGCCATGAAGCGGCGTTCGGTGCGCTGGTACCAGCAGGACCGTCCGGTGCCGCGTGAGGTGATCGACAAGGCCGTGGAAGTCGCCGTGCAGTCGCCGAGTGCCTGTAACCGCCAGCCCTATCGTTTCGTGGTGTTCGACGACCCCGCTTCGGTGGCCCAGGCGTCGCGCCTGCCCATGGGCGTGGCCGGTTTCGATCACAACTTCCCGGCCATTGTCGCCGTGGTCGGTCGTCTGCGGGCCTATCCGCACGTGCGTGACCGCCATGTGATCTACATCGACGGCGCCCTGGCGGCGATGTCGTTCATGTTCGCACTGGAAACCCAGGGCGTGTCGTCCTGCTCGATCAACTGGCCGGACATCCCCGAGCGTGAAGAAGCCGCCGCCAAGCTGCTCAAGCTCGATCCGGATGAGCGTATCGTCATGTTCATTTCCCTGGGCTACGCCGCCGACACCGGCCTGGTGCCATACTCGCAGAAGCTCTCGCTGGAGGAAGCCCGCAGTTACATGCGCCTGGAGTCGCCCGCTCGATGAGTGCCTCGCGTGTCCAGGAGGGCATGAAGTACCTCCTCAATTCCGGCTGGATGCTGGCCGAGAAGTTCATGATGCTGGCCATCGGCCTGGCCACCACCGTGGTGCTGGCGCGCTACCTGGGACCCGAGGACTTCGGTTACCTCAATTACGCGCTGGCGTTGCTGGGCCTGCTCAGCATCGTCGTGCACCTGGGGCTCACCGGCCTGGTGGTCAAGGAGTTGCGCAGCAACCCGGATAACGAAGACCAGATCCTTTCCACGGTCTTCGTGATCAAGGTGGGCTGCTCGGTGATCGCCTTCGCGATCATGATGAGCACCTACCTGTTCGGTAACGACCGCAGTTTCCTGGTGCTGCTGTTCACTGCCCTGGCACTGTTCTTCACGCCATTCGAAATGCTCATCGACTGGTTTCAGGCCCGGGTGCAGGCCAAGTACGCGGCGGTGGCCGGCTTCGTCGGCCAGCTCGGTGGCAGCGGCCTGAAGATGATCCTGGCCATCGCCGGCGCAGGTCTGGTGTACATCGCCCTGGCCCACGTGGTGGTGGTGATGGTCACCTCGGCGATTCTGGTCAGCTACGCGGTGATGCTCAAGCGCGATTTCCGCTTCGACTTTTCCTGGCCCCTGGGCAAGGCGTTGCTCAAGAAGAGTTTCCTCATCTTCCTGGGTTCGTTGTCGGCGGTTATCTACCTCAAGGTCGACCAGATCATGCTGCAGTACATGCTCGGCGAATACGCCGTCGGTGTGTACTCGGCGGCTTCGCGCCTGTCCGAGGCCTGGTACCTGATCCCGACCATTCTCATGGCGTCGGTCTTCCCCAAGATGATCGACCTGCACAAGAGCGACACAGCCGGCTACAACCGCTTCATGCAGGTGGCACTGGACGTGTTGTTCTTCATGGCCTTCGCCCTGGCCGTGGTGGTGTTCTTCCTCTCCGACTGGATCGTGAACCTGCTGTACGGCGCCCAGTACGTCGATGCCGGGCCGGTGCTGGCGATCCATATCTTCGCCGCCACCTTCGTGTTCATGCGCGCGCTGTTCAGCAAGTGGATCATCATCGAGGAGGCCTTCATCTTTTCCCTGGTTACCCAGGGCCTCGGTGCGCTGAGCAACGTCGTGCTCAATTACTTCCTCATCAGGAGCCACGGTGTGGTCGGCTCTGCCTGGGCGACGCTGATTTCCTATTCCATCGCCGGTTACGTGAGCCTGCTGCTGTCACGCAAGACACGACCGCTGTTCATCATGATGACCAAAAGTATTTGCCTGCACGTGTTCATTAGCGTGCCCCAGTTGATCCGTGAATTCAGGAGAACGTGATATGTACGTCGAGATTCGCAAGGCCGGTTTCGTCAACAAGGGGGCTGCACTGATGCTGCATGCCGCCCTGCAGCAAGTGCGCAAGAACCTGCCGGCTGCCAAGGTGGTGATGGAGCCCGGTCGGGCCAAGAGCCCCTATCCGTATTTCAATCGTGCGTCCCTGGGCCTGTACCAGAAGGCCTGGCTGTGGCGCAAAGGTATTCCGTTCGGTGACCTCGCGGCGCTGGTTCCGACCGGCATCCGCGAGCAGTACGGCATCGTGCTCGACAAGGAAATCAACGTGGTGCTGGACGCCGCCGGCTTCGCCTACAGCGACCAGTGGGGCCCGGATCTGTCCGAGGAGCTGGCGCGTTCCAGCAAGCGCTGGAAGAAGCAGGGTTCCAAGGTGATTCTGCTGCCCCAGGCGTTCGGCCCGTTCCGCGACCCGCGCAGCCGTGAAGCGGTGAAGGCGTTCGTGGACAATTGCGACCTGATCTTCGCCCGCGAGCAGATCTCCTACGACTACCTGACCGAGATCGTCGGCGAGCGCGACAACATCAAGATCGCCCCGGACTTCACCAATCTGATCAGCGGGCCGGTGCCGGACTACTTCGATCCTGAAATCCATCAGATCTGCCTGGTGCCCAACTGCCGCATGCTCGACAAGACCGACGACAGCATCGCCAAGGGCTATGCGCCGTTCCTGGAGCGTGCCGCCAAGGCATTGGTAGAGCGTGGCGCCAAGCCGTTCCTGCTGATCCACGAAGGCGAGGGCGATGCGCGCCTGGCCGAACAGGTATCCAAGGCGGTAGGTGGCCTGCCGATCCTGCGCGAGACCGACCCGCTGGCCATCAAGGGCATCCTCGGCGCGTGCCGCGGCACCCTGGGCAGCCGTTTCCACGGTCTGGTCAGCGCGCTGTCCCAGGGCGTGCCGTCGCTGGCCACCGGCTGGAGCCACAAGTACCAGATGTTGTTCGCCGACTACGGTTTCTCCGAAGGCGTGCTGAACATCAACCTGAGTGATGAAGAGCTCAATCGCGCGCTCGACAACCTCACCGACCCGGTGCAGATGCAGGCACTGTCTGCTCGCCTGAACGCCCATTCTGCCGAGCTGAAGGGCCGCACCCAGGCCATGTGGAACGAGGTGTTCGCACTGATCGAGCAGGGCCGCAGCATACGCAGCGAGAAGCCGGTTGCGGTGGCAGCAGGGCGTTAAACGGACAAGGGCGATGCAGCCTCCGCTGCGTCGCCTTTTCTGGCGTGCCAGACAACGTTTCTTCGGTCTGTAGGGGAACGTCTGATTGATACCGGACTGGCAATAAAGCGTTAGCTGTCGATACTTGACACTTTCCATTGGCCTGCCGTCTGGCCTGACGGGTTTCGCCCCTTACGGGCGCCTCACTTTCTTTGCTTGTGCAAAGAAAGTAAGCAAAGAAACACACCCCTACATACGGCCCCGGCTGCGCCGGGGTTCCCTCCTTCCATCACCACTCCAGGGGCTCGCCGCGAAGGGCCATCCCTGGCCCATCGCGGCTCTCGCGACATCCATGTCGCTTAACCCCTTCCGCGGTGATTCCACTCGGCCTCCTGAAGGGGGCTTGGGCGTCGTCTGTACGATCGCGGCCCGAAAGCAAAAGCAAAAAAGACGCAGCCGAACTTGAGCCCGTGAAAATCTAGCAAGCTCGCGCTCCGGTCCCGTCAGGAGGCCGAAACGTAGCGAAGCGGAGTAACAGCCGCAGGCTGGCCCGAAGGGTGAGCGAAGCGAATCAAGGTGTGGCGCCCGTAAGGGGCGCAACACAGAGGTTCAGTAGACGCGGTAATGGATAGTGCCAAGCCCCGGCAACGACCACTTACTTGCCAGTCCAGTGCCAAGGCTAACTTTCCTGAGATTCCGCGAAGCACAAAAAAACGCCCGGGCGATCACTCGTCCGGGCGTTTTGGTTACTGCAGTCGACCTCAGGATTTGCGGTCGTAGGCGCTTTGTTCGCTGACTACGACATTGCTGTCACGGCCATTGCGCACGATGTAGTAGAAGAACTGCGGAATGCCGATGACATAGCGGGCGAACAGCCGACGCGGCTCCATCAGCAGGCGGTAGGCCCACTCCATGCCGATCTTGCGGAACGCTGCTGGGGCGCGGTTGAAACGCTGAGCCGCGAAATCCAGAATCGCGCCACCGCAGACCATCAGGGCAGGGCGCTTGAGCTGGCGCTGCAGCTTGACCGCCACTTCTTCCTGACGCGGCATACCCATGCCCATCACGATCAGCGGGACCTTGCCAGGCTCAAGGTGCTCCTCGACGAACTCCAGATAGCGTTCGGTGGGCTGGAAACCGTCGATGGCGTGGAAGTCGCGCTCGCCGAACAGTGCGTTGGCACCTTCCTCGGTCCACGGCTCGCAGGTGCCCATGGCGAACAGCTGATAACGCTCGCTTTGCTCGCTTTGCAGGGCATGATCGATCAGCGCTGGGATGAAGTCGGTGCCGTTGAGGTTGGCGCCGGGCTCCAGGCCATTAAGCGAGCAGGCCAGCTTGATACCGATACCGTCACGCAGCAGGTAATTGACCTGCAGGAAGTGACGACGTGCGCGCTTGTCCTGCTGGATCAGGTTGTAACCATGCTGGTTGAGAAAGCCAACGATGGTGGGTTTCTCGGGGGATGTCAGCTCTTCGAGCAACGGCTTCACATCATCTTCTTCCAGCAACTTCAGTTTGTGAATAACTGGGTCGTACAGGAGTTGAGAAGTTTTCACGGGCGAGCCTCGTTGTCGGAAAGTAAAAAATTATCCGGAGTCTGTTCACATGGGCTTCGCGCTTTGCTTGTTCTTGTAAAAATCCATTTAGCGGCGAAATGAAAGGCGTTCCTTGCCTCATCGGTCGTGAACTGGCGATACCATCGGAAAGGTGGCGAACCACCCGGCGGCAGGGCCCGGCAAGGCCCCGGTAAGCGTGGCCAGCACCGGTCTCGGGTAGCAACGGTGCTGGCCTGGCATCAGGCAGCGGAAACCTTGAGTTCCTTGACGCGACCATAATTGTCGGAGAAGCGGATGATGTCGTCTTCGCCCAGATAAGTACCGGACTGCACCTCGATAAGCTCTAGGGGGATCATGCCCGGGTTTTCCAGGGCGTGGATCTGGCCGATCGGGATATAGGTAGACTGGTTTTCGGTGACCATGTAGGTCTCGTCACCGTTGGTCACCTGAGCCGTGCCGCTGACCACGATCCAGTGCTCGGCACGGTGGTGGTGCATCTGCACCGACAGCTTGGCACCCGGCTTAACGGTGATGCGCTTGACCTGATAACGCGCGCCATTGTCGATGGAGTCGTACATACCCCAGGGGCGATAGACCTCGCGGTTGTTGAGGTACTCGCCACGCTCTTCCTGCTTGAGCTTCTCGACGATGCGCTTGACCTCCTGAGCCTTGTCCTTGTGCGCGACCATGATGGTGTCCTTGGTCTCGACGATGATCAGGTCTTCGACGCCGACGGTGGTCACCAGGCGGTAATCGGCGTGCACGTAGTTGTTGCGGCTGTCGTGGCTGAGCACGTCGCCCTTGTGCACGTTGCCGTCGGCGTCTTTGTCGCTGACGTCCCACAGCGCGGACCAGGAACCGATATCGCTCCAGCCGGCGTCGAGGGGGACCATTACCGCGTCCTCGGTTTTCTCCATCACCGCGTAGTCGATGGAGTCTTCCGGGCAGGCGGCGAAGGCCTCTTTGCCGACACGCACGAAGTGCATGTCTTCTTCGCTCTGCGCGGTTGCGCGGCGGCAGGCTTCGAGAATTTCCGGCTGCCAGCGCTGCAGCTCTTCCAGGTAGCGGCTGGCGCGGAACATGAACATGCCGCTGTTCCAGAAGTGCTCACCGGAGGCCAGGTAACGCTCGGCGGTTTCGCTGTCGGGTTTTTCGACGAACTGCTGCACACGGAAGCCGCCGTCGCCAGCCGCAGCACCTTTCTGCAGGTAGCCGTAGCCGGTTTCGGCGTGAGTCGGCACGATGCCGAAGGTCACCAGCTTGCCGGCCTGGGCGAAGGGCAGGGCGGTTTCCACGGCGCGGTGGAACGCGTCGACATCCTTGATCAGGTGGTCGGCGGCGAGAATCAGCAGCACCGGGTCGTGCTCTTTCTCCAGCGCCTTGATCGCCGCCAGGGCCACCGCCGGTGCGGTGTTGCGGCCAACCGGCTCGAGCAGGATGCTGGCGTTGTCGATACCCAGGGTACGCAGCTGTTCGGCAGCCAGGAAGCGATGTTCCTCGTTGCAGATCAGGTACGGCTGGCTGACTTTCAGGCCGTCCAGGCGGCGAATGGTCGCCTGCAGCATGGACAGCGAGTCATCGGCGATCGGCAGGAACTGCTTGGGGTTGAGTTGGCGCGAGAGCGGCCACAGGCGCGAGCCGTTACCGCCGGAAAGAATGACAGGAATCATCGTGGAGCTCCTCCCATGAAGAGTGATTGCCGAAGTTTGAATTCCCTGAGCAGGATTGGCAGGATCAGGAACGCGTCACGCGCGTAGCGGCCTACCAGTCGGCGAGGTTCGGTATAGGCACGGTGTAGCCATTCCAGCGAGCAGCGTTGCATCCACATCGGGGCGCGCTGCAGCTTGCCGGACAGGAAGTTGATCGAAGCGCCTACGCACAGGCCGATGCCAACGGCCTGGTCGGTCTCGAAGATCTTGTGCGCGAGAATTTCCTGGCGCGGGCAACCGACCGACAGCACCACCAGGTGCGAGGGATGTTCGACGACGAAGGACAGGCAGGCCTGGATCGCTTCTTCGTTGTCGATGAAGCCCATCGGCGGGTTGTGGTGGTGGAACGTGATGTTTGTAAATCGTTCACGCAGACGTGCGATGTCATCGTCTTCGCAGCCGATGATGGTCACGTCCCAGGCACGCTCGTCGGCGATGGCGATCAGCTCGGCGGTCAGGGTGCTGCCGGGAATGGCGTCCTCGACCGGTACCTTGAGCATGCGCAGCAGCGGCAGCAGCACGCGGCTGTCGCAGATGCGGTGGCGGGCCACGGCATAGGCGCGCTTGAGGTCGCGGTCGGTTTCCAGCTGTACCACGTGATTCACGTTGGGCGTCACGATATAGCTGTACCTGTCGGTGCTGTGCTCAACCAAGTCCTCGATCAGGCGATCCTTGGTGCCAGCGTAGAACTCGATGTCAAAAGCCTTCATCAACACCTCTTTGCGCCATTGGCGCGTGTCACGGACGGGCAACGGCTGTTGTTGCTCGTTATTCATTTACCCAAAGCCGCTTTCAGCAATTTGCTGTGGGTGTGCACGTAGTGCAGGACATACAAAGAGATACTGTGCAACGGCGATAGTTTCATGACCTCCCGACGAATGCGCATGTCTTCCTTCAGCGCGTCGAAGCGGCGGCTGGTGGAAACCCCGGTGGTGTCGAAAATGCACAGCGGCGATTCGATCTTCAGCACATCGCGCTTGTGGTCCTGGCCCTGCAGGAATTCGACGATCATGCAGTAGTCCGCCGAGAGCTTGAAATCATCGCGAAAGCGCACGTTGCGCAGCCGTTCGTTCTCGAAATACATGGCCTGGTGGCTGGACGGCATGCCCAGCACCAGGTGCTCGATCTTCTTGGCCTTCTGCGCGGTGAGGCGACCCTCGGCGTTCTGCAGGTAGTAGTCACCGTACACGTAGCGCGGCTTGCCCGGTGCCTTCTCGATGGCATCGGCGACCGTCTGCAGCACGTTCTCGTCGTAGAAGAAGTCGCCGCTGTTGAGGAACAGGGTGTAGCCCTCGGTCGCCGAGCCCTTGATCAGGCCCTTGTTCATGGCGTCATAGAGGCCCTTGTCGCGCTCGCTGGTGATCTCTGCGTAGGGCTCGTCGATGGTCGCCAGCCACTCGGCGCCGCCATCGTTGGAGGCGCCGTCGACGACGATCCAGCGGAAGTTGCGATAGGTCTGGGCCGCCACACTCTGGTAGGTCTGCTTGAGACCCTCCAGGTTATTCCAGTTGATGGTTACGATACTGAATTGGGTCATGGCGTGTGCCTCTGATCTCACGAGTCGGGGATTCTTGCGCCGCATAGGCGCGGGAGTAGTACAGGAAGCAGGCGGCGCCGATGCCCAGAACATCGCCGCCGTACATCAGGGAATTGGACAGGAACATGTTGAGCATCTGGAACCAGAACACCAGCTGGAAGGCACTGAGCAGCGGACCCTTGTTGGGGCAGCGCTTCATGATGCGCAGGTAGCCGACGTAGAAGATCAGCGCGATCAGCGGGGTGAGGAAGCCGTAGCGGTAGTACACGCCGACGATGCCCACGTCCGAGAGGTAGAAGTGCTCGTTGTAGAGCGCTCCGAAGCCGCCTTTCCACTGCAGCGACAGCGAGCCCATGCCGATGTACATGTTGTCCGCCACTGCGCCGAGGATGATCGCCGTGGTGTTGTCGCGCACGCCCGGGCCGGTGGTGGCTTCGTCGAGCAGCGCCTGGAACTTGTCGAACTGCGCGTAGTAGAACTCCGGGAACATGAAGAACGAGGCCACCAGGATGGTCGCAGCCAGCAGCCCCAGCTTGAGCAGCGAGTCGATGCGGTCGCGGAATATCCACAGGCCTGCCAGGCACCAGATGACCATGGTCTGGCGCGTCTGCAGTACCAGCCACAGGTAGGATGCGAAGAACAACAGGGTGAGGACCTTGGGCAGCGAGATACGGTCCTTCATGCTGTACATCAGCATGAAGGCGCAGATGGTCACGTAGCTCGAGCCGATGCGGAAGCGATTGGGCCGTAGCAGCACGTCGCCGGCATCCTTGGCATCCACGGTGAAGGACACACCGGTGTTTTCCGGAATGATCTTGAAGAAGTAGCAGTAGCCCACGAACGCGCAGGCCAGGCCCGAATACAGGAAGAAGTTCTCCAGGTGCTTCTGGGTGGGCGCGGTCTTGATCATCAGGAACAGCGCCGGGAAGATCACCAGGTAGGCGAAGCTGCGGCGCTCCTCGAGCCTGTCTCTTATACACATCC
>ERZ1032215.225-NODE-225-length-11518-cov-11.811131_pt1 | contig 11518 bp, 10 predicted proteins | sample MGYA00518043_ERZ1032215 | MGnify/ENA primary metagenome ERZ1032215 (study PRJEB33718, sample SAMN03160146) | human skin metagenome | collected 2014-02-25 | study: EMG produced TPA metagenomics assembly of the PRJNA266117 data set (Human skin bacterial metagenome... | reverse complement strand
AGATCCTCTCTGGTCTCGTGGGCTCGGAGATGTGTATAAGAGACAGGTTCCAGGAGCATTTCTAGCACCTGTTGATACAGCGGGTGCCCGGGTGGTATGGGCATCCGTTGCCCGAAGGTTCCGGCGCTGCTGCCCAGGGTCCGGCGCAGGACTTCGCGGCTGACCGGGTCCTGTTGCCCGATCCTTTCGAGTACCAACTCCAGTGTCTTGTCCGGGCGTTGCACCTGGCACAGCTTTCCGAGGCAGTGATACAGCGGGGTCAGCAGCGGATACAGCCCTCGCGCGTCGGCCGAGGCGCCCATCTGCAGAAGTCGGGCCACCAGTTCGGCATCCCCCATGTCGATGGCCTGTATCAGGGGCGTCAGTTGTTTTCTGTGGGTGCGGCGGTCGAGGGTAGCGACGGCATGAGGCCGGGCCAGGAGCAGGTCGAGGGCGCCGCGCTGGTTTCTATCGTGGGCGTATTGCAGGGCGCATAGCAGCGCCGAGCCAGCGGCCTCGTCGCCCGGGTTGACGTCGGCGCCGGCCTGCAACAGCGCACTCACCGCATCGGCCTGACCTTCGGAGGCGAACCACAGCAATTGCGGATAGCGACGCTTCTGGCCGTCCAGGGCATGCACGGTGATCACCCGGTCGGGGCGCTTCAGGTCCACCTTGATCCGGGCGATCTCGGCAGGGTCGAAAGCCAGGAAGGGCCGCTCCACCTGCAGTTCCTGGCGCTCGGCCTGGGGGAACAAACCCTGCGGCGGGAACAGCCGTGCGAAGACCTGTTTCAACTGAATGATTTCCCAGTCACTGATCACCGGGCCCTGCTCCATGCCCAGGGTGCTGAACAGTCCCAGCACCACGGCCTGATGTTTCATGCGCTTGAGCAGGATCTTGTCCTCCAGCGCCGCCGCCAGGCTCAGGGCTTCCTCCAGCAGGCCGAGCTGCAAGGGCCCGGCGCGATACAGGGCCGCGTCCAGGGCCTTGGCGTAATGCCGCAGGGCGGCAGGGGAGTGGCCCGAGAGCAACTGCCAGCGGCCCTCGTACCAGGCACTGAGATAGCCGGTGCGGTGATCTTCGTCATAACGGGTTTGCAGGGTGATGAAGTCGTCCAGCATCTGCCGGGTTCGGGCCTGGCAGGTACTGTCCTTGTCTCGGCTCGGGTCAAGGTGTTCGCTCAGCCATCGGGCCCCGGGTTTGAGGATATTCAGGCGCTGGCCGGCCGCCAGATTCAGGCGCCGCAGCGCCTGCCGGCCGCTGTCCGGGGTGGGCATCAGCAACAGGGCCTGCAATACCGGCTGGCGAAAAGCTCCGCGCCCGGCGCCGAGCAGCTGTTGATCGAGGTAGCCAAGGGCCCGGCCGATCACCAGCCAGCGCCCCAGGTTGCGCACCAGAAGGGGCGGGCTGGCGGCCTGTTCCAGGGTCTTGAGCAGGACCTTGAGGCTCGACAGGTCGGCCAGCCGTGTGCCGTTGTGCCAGCGGGCCAGTTGGTCACGGGCATCCTTGCTCTCGGGATACAGGCGCTGGGCCAGTTGCTGGAGCGAGTCGCCACTGTGCTGCTGATACCACTGCAAGACCTGCCCGAAGGCCGTCTGGTCCGGGTCCAGCAGTTGCCCCAGGTTCGGGCCGCCGAAGCGTTGCTGCAGTTGCTGGAGGAAGCCGCCGACCAGGCCGGCATAGTGTTCGACCAGTACCGGTAATGCCTGCTCGCGGCTCAGGCTATCGAGTTCCACGTTCTTGATCAGATCCAGGTAGTGCGCCTGCAGATAATCGATGAAGGCTTCCACGTACTGGGCGAACTCGCAGTCCAGCTGGGCCAGGGGTTCGATCAGCAGGTCACGCTTGATCGCGGGAAACAGGCTCCAGTCGTGATCGCTGTCTGCCAGCCTGGCCAGTTGCTTGCGCCGCGTTGGGTCGCTGGCCTTGGTATCGAACGCGGCGGTCAGCAGTTGGTAGCACTCACCCAGGCTGGGAAAGGGGGAGCGGGCTATCGGCATTCGAGCCTCCGCAGCATCAGTTTGAAGTTTTGCAGTGCCCGGCAGTCGCTGGGTGTGCAGGGCACAGGGATCGAGCCCTTGCCTGGGGCAGTGAGCTTCCCATGGCATTTGCCATGATGGAACAGCCAGCCCAGACGTAATTGCTGGCGGACCAGCCGGGCGATGTCCTTGTCATTGCTGTAATGGGTCGTGTCGGCCTCCTGGCCTGACCCCACCGGCGAAGGCCGGTGGGGCGCGAGAGGATCAAGGATTGGCGTTTTTTGCCGCGGCGCGTGCGGCCCGGGCAGCGAAGCTGTCCGCCGCCACCTGGCCGTTGCCGGCCTTGGCGGTGGTGCTGGCGATGCGCGAAGCTGCCGGCTGGTTCATCGGCGAGGGCTTGGCAGAAGGGGCTTTTTTAGCCATGTGAGTCATCTCCTTTAGGTACCGCCGGAAGTGGCAGTGAGGCGATAGTACTCAGGCAGTGGATGATGGGCGGCGGCGCCGGTGGCGCAAAAAAAACGAAAAATACTTACCCCCAGGCACGGCCCGCCAGAGGGGCGTTGCAGTGGCATGGAGCAGGACCGGACGCGTGGCGAACGGTACCGGCCGGGCAAAAAAACGCCGCGTTCCCAGGCAGCGAACGCGGCGTTGTTCAAGGCAGCAGGGCAGGGCTCAGTTGACCACGCGGTAGCACGGTACGTAGGCGGCGCCGCCGGGCAGCTTCATGCGGTGCTGCTCGACGAAGGCTTTGAGCAGTTGGTCCAGGGGCTGCATGATCGCCGGGTCGCCGTGGATGCTGTACGGGCCTTTCTGCTCGATCAGGCGGATGCCCTGGTCCTTGACGTTGCCGGCGACGATGCCGGAGAACGCACGACGCAGGTTGGCCGCCAGTTCGTGGGGCGCCAGGGCATGGCTCAGTTGCAGGTTGGCCATGTTCTCGTGGGTCGGATCGAAGGGACGTTGCAGGCTCTCGTCGATCTTCAGCAGCCAGTTGAAGTGGAAGGCGTCGTTGCGTTCGCGGCGGAACTGCTTGACGGTCTTGAGCCCCTCGGTCATCTGCCGCGCCACTTCCGGCGGGTTGTCGATGATGATCTGGTAGTGCTGGCGCGCCGCTTCGCCCAGGGTTGCCAGGACGAAGGCGTTGAGCTGCTCCAGGTAGGGCGCCGCGCTCTTGGGGCCGGTGAGGATCACCGGGAAGGGCAGGTCGCGGTTGTCCGGGTGCATCAGGATGCCCAGCAGGTAGAGGAACTCCTCCGCGGTGCCGGCGCCGCCGGGGAAGATGATGATGCCGTGGCCGACGCGGACGAAGGCTTCCAGGCGCTTCTCGATGTCCGGCAGGATCACCAGCTCGTTGACGATGGGGTTCGGTGCTTCGGCGGCGATGATCCCCGGCTCGGTCAGGCCCAGGTAGCGGCCGCCGCTCATGCGCTGTTTGGCGTGGGCGATGGTCGCGCCTTTCATCGGGCCCTTCATCACGCCCGGGCCGCAGCCGGTGCAGATGTCCAGCTTGCGCAGGCCCAGTTCGTGGCCGACCTTCTTGGTGTATTTGTATTCTTCGGTATTGATCGAGTGGCCGCCCCAGCACACCACCATCTTGGGCTCCACGCCGGGGCGCAGGGTGCGGGCGTTGCGCAGCAGGTGGAAGACGTAGTCGGTGATGCCCTGGGAGCTGTCCAGGTCAATGCGCTGGCTGTCCAGTTCGTTCTCGGTGTAGACGATGTCGCGCAGGGCGCTGAAGAGCATTTCCCGGGTGCTGGCGATCATCTCGCCATCAACGAAGGCGTCGGCCGGTGCGTTCAACAACTCCAGGCGCACGCCACGGTCCTGCTGGTGAATGCGCACTTCGAAATCGTGGTAGGCGTCGAGGATGGTCTTGGCGTTGTCGACGTGGGCGCCAGTATTGAGGATGGCCAGGGCGCACTGGCGGAACAGGGTATAGATGCTGCCGGAACCGGCGGCGCTGAGCTGTTGCACTTCACGTTGCGAGAGGGTCTCCAGGCTGCCTTTCGGGCTCACCGAAGCATTGATCACTTGTCTTTGCGGCATTCATCCATTTCCTGAAAGCGTCGCCACCGCACCATGCGCGGCCAGTGGCGAAAAAATAGCGGGGCAGTGAACAGAGCCACCGGTACGGGGCTTGGTTTCCAGCGGCAGGGCAAGAAAGCAAACGTCGTCGCGAGATTGTTCGCTGCTTGAATCTACCTCATGCGGGCCTGGCGTGGCGGGAAAAATGACGATCCGCCCTGGTCGTGGCGGATTTTTCACCGGCCTTCAGCACAGGCTGGCTCGGGTCGGGTCCAGCACCGGCGCTGCCCCGGCCAGGGCCAGGCGCTCCATCAGGGCCGGGTAGCCCTCGGACTGGCCCCAGGCGTGTTCGGCCAGGGTCAGGCCGATGATCTGCAGAAATCCGAAGCGCCCGCTCAGCAGTTGCCGGGGGCCGGCAAAACCCGGCGCGGGGATGAACAGCAGTGCCTGCAACAGGCTGTCGCCGCCATTGATCGGCTCGCCGGTACGCATGCGGTCCCATTCGCCCAACGGCGGCTGCTCGCCAAAACGGCCGGCGGCCAGCAGCAATTGGTAGGCGCAGAAATTGCGTAACAGGCGCAGGGCCCAGGGTGACTGTTCGCGGGTTTCCAGCAGCAGTTCGTGGCCCATGCCGGATTCGCCATCGGCATCGGGCCGGGCATCTTCCCAGGCATTGGACAGGCCCGAAGTGACGTATAGCCAACTGCTGCGACCGGCATTGGGCGGTGACTCGAAGACCCCGTGGGTGAGCCAGCGCGGATCGACGTCGTGCTGGCCAAAGACCTGGCTGAACAGCGCCATGTCCAGGGGATAGATGCCCGGGCCCAGTGCGCCGAACAGCGCCGGGTAGATCTGTTCTTCACGTTGCGCCCAGGCGGCTTCGAGCCATGAAGAGTCGGGGGATTGCGGCATGTGAAAGCGTCCTTGAACAGAAGCGGCGGCCCGGCTTGAGCCACCAGGGAATCAGGCAAAGGCCTGGCGCAATAGTTCCGGCAGCAACTGCCCGGCCTTGCCCTTCAGGCTGTATTCCTCGGCGCCGGTGCAAGCCTGGGGCTGGGGGTTGATATGCACCACGCAGGCACCGTGCTGCAGCGCCAGTTGGGGAATTCGCGCCGCCGGCTGGACCAGCCCGGAGGTGCCCACCGACAGCAGCAGGTCGCATTCTTCGGCGGCGTTGAAGGCGGCCTTGAGGGTCGCCTGGGGCAGGGGTTCGCCGAACCACACCACCCCGGGGCGGATCTTGCCGTTGCAACCGGTGCAGCGCGGCGGCTCCAGGCTGGCGCCCTGTTCCGGCAAGTCCGGCAAGGGCAGTTGGCCCTTGAACGGGCGGTTGCAGGCAAAGCACTTGGGGGTGTGCAGGCTGCCGTGCAAGTGCAGCACCGAGGGGCTGCCGGCGCGTTCGTGCAGGTCGTCGACGTTCTGGGTGATCAGGGTCAGGCGCGGCACCCGCCGGGCCAGTTCGGCCAGGGCCAGATGGGCTGGATTGGGCTGGGCCTGGAGCACTTTCTGGCGTCGCCATTCATACCAGCCCCAGACCAGCGCCGGGTCTTCGCGAAAGGCTTGCACGGTGGCCAGGCGCGCCGGGTCGAAGTGTTCCCACAGGCCGGTCAGGGCGTCACGAAAGGTCGGGATGCCGCTTTGCGCCGAGACCCCGGCACCGCTGAATACCACCACATGCCGGGCCTGGGCCAGGCGCTTGGGATCGAACTGCATGGTTGAAGATGTTCCTGCCGTGGGTGAAAGAACGGGGCGCCCGCTTCCGCGTGCGGATCGGACCGGTACTAAAAACGCGCCGGCCTTGCAGCGTAAATGAATTTATCGTCAAGGCGCCGCTCATAACTCTTGTCAGCGGTCCTGTGTGTAGCCGCCTCAATCCGTCAGGGAGTGTCACCCTCATGAACCCAGCCACGCCAGTCAATCCCGGCGCCCAATCCCGTTTGATCCTGGTGGTGGAGGATGAGCCGACGGTGCTGGAGTTTCTCTGCGAGATCCTGCAGGACGAAGGGTTTGCCACCCAGGCGATGGACAGCGCGGATCGGGCCTGGGAATTCCTGCAGGAACAGGCCGCGGACGTGGCCCTGCTGCTGACCGATATCACCATGCCCGGCACCCTCAATGGCGCGAGCCTGAGCAATTTGTGCGGCGAGCGCTGGCCGCAGTTGCCGATCGTGGTCATGTCGGGTTTCGAGACCCCCGAGAGTTCCGGGGTGCGTTATCCGGTGTCCTTCATCCGCAAGCCCTGGACCATCGGGCAGATCCTCGACTGCGTGGAAGGCGCGCTGAAATCGGCCCAGGGTTGAGGCGTGGCGCCTCACCCCGGCCAATCGCCGGTGTTACTCCTTGACGCTCATGAACTCCTTGGCCCAGACGATGTATTCCTCGGGCTGGGTGTAGGTGTGGGCCAGTTCGGTGGCGCTCAGGTCCGACGCCTGGGTGAAGATCTGCCGCTGCTCGCGCAGGCAGTCGTAGGTGGCCTTGATCGCGGCGAAGTAGGCGGCATGACCGTCCACGGCGATCTTCACGCCCAGCTCGGCCAGGCGCGCATCGTCCCGTAGCGCCGGGTTGCCGTAGGTCACCAGCATCAGCGGCACGCTCAGGTGCTCGGAGATCTGTTCCAGCTGTTCGAAATCACGGATGCCCACCATGCAGATGGCGTCGGCGCCGGCACGCTCGTACTGCTGGGTACGGCTGATGATTTCCTGCACCGGAAGGATGCCGGCGTTGGTCCGGGCGATGATCGCCAGTTCCGGATCAACCCGGGCTTCCAGGGCGGCGCGGATCTTGCCGACGCCTTCGGCCACCGAGATGAGGTCGGTGGATTTGCGCCCGAACTGGGCCGGCAGCAGGGTGTCTTCGATGGTCAGCGCGGCAATGCCGGCGCGTTCCAGTTCGACCACGGTGCGCATCACGTTCAGCGCGTTGCCATAGCCGTGGTCGGCGTCGGCGATGACCGGCAACTGCGCCACGCGGCCGATGCGGGTGGCCTGTTCGGCGAATTCACTGAGGGTGATCAGGGCGAAGTCGGGGGCCGCCAGTACTTGCAGCGAGGCCACCGAGCCGCCGAGGATGCCCACTTCGAAACCCAGGTCGGCGGCGATACGGGCAGACATCGGGTCGAATACGGAAGCGGTGTGGTAGCAGGAGTTGGAAGCGATCAGTTCACGGAAACCGCGGCGCAAATCTTGATGGGAAAGCCTGGACATAACAGCTCCGAGATAGGATCGAGAGATCGACCTTGAGGTCGAGTCAAATTTTGCAATCAGTTCCCTTGGCGAGCCGGGGAAAGAGCGGCTCACAGCGAAACGTTAGTTGGGCAGATGAAGATGAAACAAGGTGGGTAGCAAGGCGTCTTTATCCCGTTCGGTTGCGCGAACCGACGGGTTTATTATGCGAGGCCGACATAGCAGGACGAGGCTATCACGCTCCAGGGCCGTAGATGATGATGATTTTGCATAGCATTATGCCGGACCGGCATTGGCATTTTTTTTCTAACTGAATATTACAGGCACTTGCCAGGGGCGTTTCGGGGGCATGTCGAAGGTTGGCGGGGGGCTTGTCGAGCGCTGGCAAATCCACCAAGCTGCCGCGCCTCGAATGGCAGCGTTCACGCTGCGCAACGGCTTAGTTCAAGGATGCAGGCAATGGCGCTCAGGGTGTTGGTGGTGGGTGGTTATGGCAATTTCGGCAGCATCGTCTGCCGCTATCTGATCCATACCCCTGGGGTGCATCTGCTGATTTCGGGGCGCGACCCGCACAAGCTCGCGGCCAAGGTTCAGGCCTTGCAGGCTGAAGGCGGGCAGCCCTGCGAAGGCTGGTGCGGCGATGCCATGGGGCCGCAATGGGTGCCGGCGCTCAAGGCCCTTAAGGTGCACTGGGTGATCCATACCGGCGGGCCGTTCCAGGGCCAGTCCTACGCGGTGGCCCGGGGCTGCATCGAGGCCGGGGTCAACTACTGCGACCTGGCCGACTGTCGCCAGTTCGTGCGCGGCATTGGCACTCTGGATGAGGCCGCCCGGGCCGCCGGGGTGACGCTGCTCAGCGGCTGCAGCTCGGTGCCGACCCTGTCGGCGGCGATGATCGATGAGCACCGTGAGCGTTTTTCCCGCATCGAGCGCATCGAGCACGGCATTTCCTCCTCGGCGAAGATGCCCGGCCTGTCCACCATCCAGGGCGTGCTGGCCTATGCCGGCAAACCCATCCTGCAACTCAAGGACGGCCGGCCGCACCCGGTGATCGGCTGGCAGGGCCTGACCCTGCGCAAGCTGCCCAGGCTGGGCACGCGGCTGGTGGCCAATGTCGATGTGCCGGACCTGGATCTGTTCGCCGAGCGCTACGGTGCCCACACCCTGAGCTTCCAGGCCGGCGCCGGGCTGAAGATCGCCGGGCTGGCCAATGCGCTGCTGGCCCAGGCGGTGAAGCTCGGCCTGGTGGGCGCCCCGGCGCCCTGGGCGGCGCGCCTGCATCGCTGCGGCACCTGGTTCGAAGGTTTCGGAGATGGGCTCAGTGCCCTGTACATCGACGTGCACGGCCTGGGCCAGGACGGCCAGCCACTGTCGATGAGCGTGCAGCTCACCGCAACCCATGACCACGGGCCGGAGATTCCCAGCTGCGCGGCGGTGGCGGTGGTGCACAAGCTGCTCGCCGGCCATGTGCCGGCCCCGGGGGCCCGGTCCAGTGCCGGCGAGGTCAGCGTGGAGGAGTACCTGCGGGCGATCGACGATCCGGATCACCTGCAACTGCAAGTGAGTTTCTCGCGCCCGCCGGTTTAACCCCCGGTCACCACAGCAGCGGCTTGGCGAAGTCTTTCCAGAACAGCCAGCGCTGCACTTCAAGGTGCTCGCCGGTGCCGATCTGCCAGTCCGGGCGCCCGGCGTCCAGGTCAAGCTTGACGATGATCCCGGCATAGGTGGCGGCCACCAGGGTCTTGCCATCGGGGCTGATGTCCATGGCGGTGAGGGTCGAGCCGATATAGTGCTGCCAGCGTTCCTCGCCGTTTTCGCTGAAGGCCCGCAGGTAGCCGTAGGCGTCGCCGATGATGAACTCGTCGCCCCGTGACGCCGCGGCATACACCCGGGCGCCTTCCTGCAGCACCGGGGTGCGCGCATCGTCACTGTAGAAATCGGTGGACAGCCCTGGCAGGTCGGCCACCGCCACTCCCACGCTGGCACCGCCATAGAAGTGGCAGGCATTGAGCAGCAGGCGATCGCCGCGCTGGTTGAAATGGGCGAAATGCGGGTACTCGCTGGCGGGGCCGATCTGCGCTACCCGTTGCAACCTTGCATCGAACACCAGGTGCGAGCTGCTTTGCTCGCCCACGGCGATCCACTGGCCATCGGGCGACACCGCGCCATGCTCCATGCTCAGGCCGATGCCCAGGTCCTCGGGGGCGACGCCATCGGCCAGCTCTTGCTGCAGGTCTTCCAGGCTCGGCAGCAGGCGCGTGGCGCCCTCGGCCTGCAGGACGAAGATGCCGTCGGAGCTCACCAGCAGTACCCGGCGCCCGTCGGGGAAGGGAATCAGGCTGCTGGGGCTAGGGCGCCCGGTGTCTTCAAGCGCCACCCCCGCCGGCAGGTTCGCGTGGGGATCGGGCCAGGCAAAACTTGCCACCTCTGGCCCGTTCCAGCCGTCGGTGAGCTGGATGCCGTCAGCCCGGGCCCAAGCGAAATAGCGCCGCTGGGGGCACATGCCGAAGCCTTCCACCTGCTCCAGGGTCTGGATCCTTGCGTCGTCGATATGCACCACCTCGCCAGCCTCGTAAGGTGCGCCGATGCGCGCCAGCAGGCTGCCGTCCGGCAACAGGGCCAGGGTCGGAATCATCCGTCCCTGGCTTTCCAGGCGTGGCGACAATGGGAAGTGCGCCGGCGGCCACTCCTGGCGGAATGCCTGGCGCCGGGCTGCGTCGTAGGGCTCCTGGTTGCTCGCTTCCAGGGCCGCCTGCCAGTCTGGCAGCAGGTGCTCGGTATCGGGCAAGTGCGGTTCCTTCAAGCCCTTCCAGCCGTCGCGGTTGCCGGTCTCGACATAGCGATTGATGTCGCGGGCATAGGTCAGCACGGCTTGCTGCCATTGCTCTTGCGGGGAGTGGTTCGAATTCGACTGGGACATGCGCGCAGGACTCCTTGTGGCGCTGGGAAAGGCGTAGCAGACCGGGGGATGGACCGGAAAAGCGCGCAGTTTATCCCTCGGGAGCGAGTTTTTTTCAGGTTTTTCCAGTGCTGCCGTTCAAGGCGCGTAGGTACTGACCCGGTTGCGCCCGGCGCGCTTGGAGGCGTACAGCGCCTGGTCGGCCCACTCGATCAGGCAGCGATGATCCCGGGCCGGACGGTCGAGGCAGGCGATGCCCAGGCTGATGGTGAAGGCGATGGCCTGGCCGTTGTGGATCACCTCCTGCTCTTCCACCGACTGGCGCAAGCGCTCGGCCAGGGTGCGGGCCCCGGCAAGGTCGGTGTGGGGCAGGAGAATGGCGAACTCCTCGCCGCCATAGCGCCCGGCCACGTCGCTGTCGCGCACATGCTGGTGGATCAGCTCGGAGACGCGCTTGATCACTGCATCGCCGGCCTGGTGCCCATGGCGGTCGTTGATCGACTTGAAGTGATCGATGTCCAGCATCAGCAGGGCGATGCTGCTGCCGTGGCGGCTGTATTCGAACTGCAGGCGCTGTTCCCAGTGGCCGCGGTTGTAGAGCTGGGTCAGGTGGTCGGTGCGCGACAGGTGCTGCAACTGCTGGTTGGCCTTCTGCAAGGCCAGGCTGTTGATTGCCACGTCGGTCAGGTCGTAGATCACCAGGCAGACGTGGTGGATCTCGCTGTTGGAGGAACGCAGCGGCAGCAGGGTGGTGTTCTGGTACATGAACTCGCCCTGGCCGGTGATCGGCTGGTAGTTGTTGAAATGCACCAGGTACGGCCGCTGCTTCCAGATGGTGAAGGCCGGCGTGCCGAGGGCCACCACGCGCCCCACCTTGCGGGTGAACCAGGGTCGCTCGACCTCGGGGAACAGCTCGAAGAACGACTGGTCGATGGCCTGCTTGGAGGGCACTCCGGAGCGGTTCTCCATGAAGCTGTTCCACACCTGGACCCGGCACTCCAGGTCGAGCACGACGATACCCACGTCGATGCTCTGGACCACCGCCAGCAACCAGTGCAATTCACTGAAATCCATTCTCTTGGGCATGGCTCAACTCATCAGGTAGGCGAGCTTCTGTTCCAGCAAGGCCATGGAGCCTTCGGTGAACAACAGCAACAGGTCGAAGTGGATGTTCTGTTCTTCCAGGCTGTAGCTGATCTCCACCGCCTGGGTCTTTTTCCAGCGCTGCTGGTTGAGCACGATCAGCTCGTCGATGGTGGTGTGTTCCCCCAGTACCTGGGGATGGCCCACGGAAAAGAACACGTCCAGCTGGTCGGCGATGCTGCTCAGGCAGGCGCCGATCAGCACGCTGGAGAGGTCGATCAGCACTTCCATTTCCTGGTAGGGGTCGGTGCCTTGCTCTATCACTGTCTCTTATACACATCTCCGAGCCCACGAGACCAGAGAGGATCTCG
>ERZ1032215.223-NODE-223-length-11621-cov-10.512104_pt1 | contig 11621 bp, 9 predicted proteins | sample MGYA00518043_ERZ1032215 | MGnify/ENA primary metagenome ERZ1032215 (study PRJEB33718, sample SAMN03160146) | human skin metagenome | collected 2014-02-25 | study: EMG produced TPA metagenomics assembly of the PRJNA266117 data set (Human skin bacterial metagenome... | reverse complement strand
GAGATCCTCTCTGGTCTCGTGGGCTCGGAGATGTGTATAAGAGACAGCCCTGTACAGCCGCTACAAGGACAGCGAGACCCGCAACTCCACCAGCATCGAGTTCGCCGATCCCCTGGCGGCCGGCGAGCGCGGTGATGCCGAAGCCTCGCGCAAGCTCAAGCAGCGCGAGGAAACCCAGGAGATCCAGTCCTACGTGTTCGGCGGCGAGCGCCAGCTGGGCCTGTGGACCCTCAGCGGCCAGACCGGCTACAGCCGCTCCAGCGAAGACAGCCCGGCGCATATCGCCGGGGCCACCTTCAAGGGCAACAGCGATTTTTCCGACAGCGGCTTCTACGACAACGGCAAGCCGCGCCCGGTGATCGGCGCCGGCTTCTATGACCCGGCCAACTTCACCCTGGACAAGGTCGACTGGGAAAAGCAGAACACCACCGACACCGAGAAGAACCTGCGCCTGGACCTGGCCCGGGACTATGACCTGAGTGGCTACGCCGCGCAGTTCAAGTTCGGCGGCAAAGTCAGCCGGCGCAACAAGGACAACGACCTGGAAGCCTGGGTCTACAAGGACTTCGACACCCTGGGCTTTACCGACCAGCAGCTCAACCTCGGGCAGTTCCAGAAGGGCAACGTGGACTATTCCCTTGGCCGCTTCGGCCCGGGCATCAGTGGCGGCGCCATCAAGCAACTGATCGGCGGCCTGAATCAGGCGGCCTTCTACGACGAGGAAGAATCCCGGGTCAACGACTTCAAGATTCGCGAAGACATCAACGCCGGCTACTTCATGAACACCCTGGACATCGACGACTGGCGCTTCATCGCCGGCCTGCGCTACGAGGTTACCGAGTTCGAGGCCAAGGGCACCGGGGTCACCGACGGCGCCTTCACCGCCACCGACACCCAACGCCGCTACCAGCACTGGCTGCCGGGGCTGCATGCGCGCTACCAGCTGGACAAGAACACCCAGGTCCGCGCGGCCTGGACCAAGAGCGTGGTGCGCCCGACCTTCGGCCAACTGGCCCCGGGCTTTGTCATCGACGGCGACGAGGCGACCTTCGGCAACCCCGACCTCAAGCCCCTGGAGTCGAGCAACCTGGACCTGGGCATCGAACACTACATGGGCCATGCCGGCACCGTCTCGGCCTTCGTTTTCTACAAGGACATCCAGAACTTCGTCTACAACACCGACCTGGCCGGCACCGGCGCCTGGAGCGGGTTCTCCGAGGCGCACACCTTCGCCAACGGCGACAGCGCCAAGCTGTACGGCCTGGAACTGGCCTATTCGCAGAAATTCGACTGGCTGCCGGCGCCGTGGAACGGCCTGCTGCTGGGCGCCAACAGCACCTTCAGCCGCTCCAGTGCGAGCATCGAGGGCTTCGACCAGAAGGCCGGGGTCAACCGCAAGCGCGACATCGACCTGCCCAACCAGTCGGACACCGTGGGCAACCTGATGCTCGGTTGGGAAGACGACAAGCTCAGCCTGCGCCTGTCGGCCAACTACAAATCGGCCTACCTCTATGAGCTGGCCTCCATCAGCGACAAGGCCCACGACCTGCATGTGGATGCCCAGACCTTCGTCGATTTCAGCGCCAAGTACTCCCTGACCAAGAACCTGCAACTGAGCTTCGAGGCGCAGAACCTCACCGACCAGCCGTACTTCGTCTACACCGGCAACCGCTCCTACAACGCCCAGTACGAGGAATACGGCCCGACCTACAAGCTCGGCCTGACCTTCACCCATTTCTAAGTAGCGGGCCCTTGCCCGACCGCACACCCAAGGATTGTGATGAGCACTGTATCGACCGCAAGAAACCGCCTGCTGGCCCTGTGCATTGGCATGATCTGTGGCGCCGCCCTGGCTGCCCCCAGCGTGCCCGGCCTGAACCTCAAGCCCTGGGCCGAGCAGACCCCGGGCGTTACCGGCCTGGGGTTCGTGCCCGCCGGCACAGGCGCCGACCGGCTGCTGGCCAGCGAGCGCGAAGGCCTGTTGCTGGTGGACGAACAGGGCCGGCAACTGGCCCGCTTCAAGGGCTCGTTCAACGGCCTGGACAGCCGCGCCGCCGGTGGGCAACTGTTGGTGGCCAGCCTCGACAACCAGCGCCAGCAGGCACTGCTGGTGAGCCTCGACCCGGCCCGCCGCACCTGGGGCCAGCCGTTGTACCTGCCCACTCGGGACTACCCGGTCAACGGCCTGTGCCTGTACCGCGACGAGGCCAGCAACCTGTTCCTGTTCCTGGTGGGCGAGGAGGGCAAGGGCGAGCAGTGGCTGGTGGGCCACGGCGCGCAACTGAGCGCCGAGCCGCAGCGGGTACGTGGCCTGCCCCTGCCGCCGGAGGCCAAGTTCTGCCAGGTGGACGATGCCGCCCAGCAACTGCTGGTCAATGAACAGAATGTCGGCTGGTGGGCCTACCCGGCCCATGCCGAAGCCGACACCGCGCGCCAGCCGGTGGCCCTGCGCGCGCCCTTTGGCGACATCAGGAAAAGCGCCGGGGCCATGGCCCGGGTGCCGGGCGGGGTGCTGGGCCTGGACCCGAAGGCCGCGCAACTGCATCTCTATCAGCAGCAGGAAAAAGGCTGGGTGGCCCAGGCCACGTTGCCCCTGGCCGGCCTCAAGGAACCGGAAAACATCGCCCTGCGCGCCAGCGACAAAGGCCTGCAGGTCTTGCTGCGCGATGACGAGGACGGGCGCCTGTACCAGGGCCAGTTGAACTGGCAGGCCACCCCGGTGGCCCTGCCGCCGGTATTGCCCACCGTACAGGCGGCGGCACAGAGCGAGCCGGTGGGGCGCCAGGGCGATGCCGCCGATGACCCGGCGATCTGGGTCCACCCGCAGCAGCCCTCCCTGAGCCGGGTGCTGGGCACCAACAAGAAGCAGGGCCTGCTGGCCTACGACCTGCAGGGCAAGCTGTTGCAGGAGCTGGCAGTGGGGCGCCTGAACAACGTCGACGTGCGGCCCAACTTCCAGCTCGGCGAGCGCCGTGTGGACCTGGCCGTGGCCAGTAACCGCGACCGCAACAGCCTCAGCCTGTTCGCCATCGACCGCGCCAGCGGCGAACTGAGCGAGGCCGGGGAGGTGCCCACGCCGCTAAAGGAAATCTACGGCATCTGCCTGTTCCAGCCGGCCAGTGGCGAGATCTACGCCATTGCCAACGACAAGGACGGCACCTTCGTCCAGTACCGCCTGAGCGCCCCCGGCGGTACCGCCCAGGGCGAGCTGGTGCGCCGGTTCAAGGTGGCCAGCCAGCCCGAGGGCTGTGTCGCCGATGACCAGCGCCAGCGCCTGTTCCTCGGTGAAGAGGACGTTGGCGTGTGGGCGGTGGATGCCCGGCCCGAGCAGCCGGCGACCCTGCACAGCGTGATCAAGGTCGGCGGCCTGTTGCAGGCCGATGTCGAGGGCCTGGCCCTGTACCAGAGCAACGCCCGCGACTACCTGGTGATTTCCAGCCAGGGCAACGACAGCTACCTGGTGCTGGATGCCGAACCGCCGTTCGCTTCCCATGGCGCCTTCCGGGTCAGCCTCAACGCCCGCGCGGGGATCGACGGCGCCTCGGAAACCGATGGCCTGGAAGTCACCTCGGCCAACCTCGGCGGGCCCTGGAGCCAGGGCCTGCTGGTGGTCCAGGACGGGCGCAAGCGCATGCCCGAGCAGACCCAGAACTTCAAGTTCGTGCCCTGGGCCGAGGTCACCCAGGCCCTGAAGCTGCCCTGAGCCGGCGGTCATCACCTTGTCATTTGAATGTCATCGAATAGCCCCGCCAGCCCAGGCGGGCACCCGAGAAGGAGTTCCACCATGCAGGCCACACTCGAACACATGAGCATCTGGGGGCTGATCAGCGATGCCAGCCTGTTGGTCAAGGCGGTGATGCTGACCTTGCTCCTGGCGTCCTTGCTCAGCTGGTACCTGATCATCCAGCGTGGCGCCGTGCTGCGCGGTCGTGAGCTGCGCTTCCAGGCTTTCATCCAGCGTTTTCGCGCCGCCCCCGAGCTGCTGCCGTTGTACCGCGAAGTGGCCAAGGGCAGCGACGCCGAAGGCGGCGTGGAGCCGATCTTTGCCGCCGGCTACCAGGAGTTCAGCCACCTGCGCGGCCAGCCCGGCGGTGCCGGAGAAGGGGTGCTGGAGGGTGTGGAACGGGCCTTGTACGTGGCCATCAGCGAGCAGGAAACCCGCCTGGAAAAGGGCCTGCAGTTTCTCGCCACTGTGGGTTCGGTAAGCCCCTATATCGGCCTGTTCGGCACCGTGTGGGGGATCATGAATTCCTTCCTCGGCCTGTCCCAGGTGCAGCAGGCGACCCTTTCCACCGTGGCCCCGGGCATTGCCGAGGCGCTGATCGCCACCGCCATCGGCCTGTTCGCGGCCATTCCCGCGGTGATTGCCTACAACCGCTTTTCGGCCCGCAGCCAGACCCTGCTGACCCGCTACTACGCCTTTGGCAATGAACTGCAAGTACGCCTGCATCGCACCTTGCAGGGCGCCCCGAGCCACCTGGCCGTGGCCGCCTGAGAGAAGGAGCAAGCCGATGTTGACCCGGCCGCAACGCAAGCACGGACCCAAGGCGGAAATGAACGTGGTGCCCTACATCGACGTGATGCTGGTGCTGCTGGTGATCTTCATGGTCACCGCGCCGATGCTCACCCAGGGGGTGAAGATCGAATTGCCCAAGGTCGCCAGCGAAGCCCTGGCCACCGACAGCCGCCAGCAGATCCTCACCCTGTCGGTGCAGGCCGGTGGCGGCTACTACTGGAACCTGGGCGGTGAACTGGACACCCGGAACCAGACCGACAGCGCTGTGGACCTTGAGCAGATGCGCGCCAAGGTGGCCCAGGTGATTGCCCGGCGCGGCGACACCCAGGTGTATATCCGCGCCGACCAGGACGCCGCCTATGCCAGCGTGGTGGCGGCCATGGCCGCGTTGCAGCAGGGCGGGGTACACAACCTGGGGCTGGTGACCGAGGCCCCGCAATGACGGCGATGATCATGCACAACCCCACCGCGATGCCCCTGCGGCCCGAGGCGTCCGGCTTCTGGCGCAACAGCCTGGCGGCCAGCCTGGCCCTGGCCCTGCACGCCGGAGTGCTGGTGGCGCTGGTGCTGGGCTGGTCGGTGGACAAGCCGCAGGTCGAGACGCCGCCGGTACTGACCACCCAACTGGTGATGCTGGCGCCGCCTGCCGCCCCCGCGGAACCGCTGCCGGCGGTGGCCGAGGTGGCGCCACAGCCACCGTCAACGCCACCGCCCGCGGCTGCGCCGGAGCCGGCCAGGCCCCGGGTTGACCCCCAGGTACAGGCGCAGAAGCTGGAGCAGGCGGCCCTGGCGCGCAAGCGTGTGGAAGACAAGAAACGTGAGCAGGTGCAGGAGCAGCAGCGCGAGCGCCTGGAGGCCGAGCAGCGCCAGCGCGATACCGAGCAACGTGTGGCCCAGGAACAAGCGCAGGCCCAGCGTGCCGAACAGTCGCGGCTGGCTGCCGAGCGCACGCGCCAGCAGGCGGCCCAGGCTGCGGCCGACAGTCGCCAGTACCAGCCCCTGAGCAAGGAGGCCCCGGACTACCCGCAACGGGCCCTGGACAAGAACCTGGAAGGCGACTGCACCGTGGAATACAGCGTCAACCCCCAGGGGCGGGTGGAGAACCCCAAGGTCATCGACGGTTGCCACCCCCTGTTCATGCGCCCGTCCCTGGCAGCGGTGGCGACCTTCCGTTACCAGCCGCGGCTGATCGATGGCCAGGCGGTAACGGTGCCGGCGGTGCGCAACACCTTCCACTACCGGATCAAGTAAGGCGCGGGGCAGGCATGGGCCCGTTGCCATGCAGGCAGCCTCTGGCTGACCGTGCGCGCCCTGGCTGGCCGAGCCTGTCCCCTTGGCTGGCCGCCAATGCCCTCAACCCCGGGGCGCGGGTGTCTTAGTGTGGCCGGGTGTGGTCCGCCGCTGTCGCCGGGGCGGGCCCCTTGCCCTGGCCGCACTGAGGACCGCCGATGCCCACTGTCCCCCCCGCCTGTTCGCGCCCGTTGCGGCGCCACTCTTGGCTACCGATTCGTAGCGCCCTGGGCCTGGCCCTGGGGCTGCTGCTGAGCGCCTGCGGCGAGGCTGAACCGCCTGCTGCCGTGCGCCTCGACGCCGCCCGCCAGAGCCCGGCCGACCCGGCCCTGGCCCAGGTCTACACCAGCAGCTGCCAGCTGTGCCATGCCAACCCGGCCTCCGGCGCGCCCCTGGCCGGCGATGCCAAGGCCTGGGCGCCGCGCCTGGCCCAGGGCGCCGACACCCTGCTGGACCACAGCATCAACGGCTACCAGGGCATGCCGCCCATGGGCCAGTGCATGCAGTGCAGCGAAGAGCAGTTCCTGGCCCTGATCAGCTTCATGTCCGGCCATTCATTCCAATAAAAAGCACAGGTTCCCCCTTCATGGTCATGCACCTTTCCCGACGCCGGCTGCTGCAAGGGGCCGGCGCCCTCGGCGCGTTCAGCGCGCTGTGCAGCAACCCGCTGCTGGCCGAACTGGCCCGCGCCCCGCGGCTGATTCCATGGCGCAACTGGTCCGGCGCGCAAAGCTGCCTGCCCCAGGCGCGGCTGGCGCCCAAGGACCTGGATGAACTGCGCCAGGTGGTCCGCCAGGCCCCGGGCAAGATCCGCCCGGTGGGTGCCGGGCACTCCTTCAGCGCCCTGGTGCCCACCGACGGCACCTTGCTGTCCCTGGCCTATTTCAACGGCCTGCTGGACCACGACCCCAAGACCCTGCAAGCCGAATTCGCCGCCGGCACGCCCATGTCGCTGATGGGCCCGGCGCTCAAGGAGGTGGGGCAGGCGCTGTGGAACATGGCGGATATCGACTACCAGACCCTGGCCGGGGCGATTGCCACTTCCACCCACGGCACCGGGGTCGGCTTCGGTTCCTATTCGTCCCGGGTCTGCGGGCTGCAACTGGTGACCGCCAGCGGCGAAGTGCTGGACTGCGACCCCCGGCGCAACGCCGAGGTGTTCCACGTCGCCCGGGTGTCCCTCGGCGCGCTGGGGGTGGCGACCCGGGTGCGCCTGCAGAACCGCGAGGCCTATCGCCTGCGGGAAAAACAGTGGATCGGCAAGACCGAGGAACTGCTGGAGGACATGGACAACCTGACCCGCGACAACCAGCACTGGGAAATGCTCGTGGTCACCCACTCCGACTACGCCCTGGCGGTAGCCCTGAACGAAACCACGGAGCCGCCGACCCCACCCACCGATCCGGCCGAGGAGGGCGGCAACGAGTTCGTCAACCTGATCGAAAACCTCGACAAGTACGTCAGCGACTTCCCCGAGACCCGCCGCCACCTGCTCAACAGCCTGCGCTGGCTGGCGCGCTTCGATGAGCGGGTGGGGGATTCCTACCAGATCTACGCCAACGTGCGCAGCGTGCGCTTCAACGAAATGGAGTACTCGGTGCCGGCGCACCTGGGGCCGGCGTGCCTGCGGGAAATCCTCGCGCTGATCCGCGACAAGGACCTGCGCACCTGGTTTCCCATCGAGTACCGCTACGTCAAGGCCGACGACATTCCCCTGAGCATGTTCGAAGGTCGCGACAGCTGTTCGATCTCGGTGCACCAGCACTACAGCATGGACCACCACAACTTCTTCGCCGCCGTGGAGCCGATCTTCTGGAAGTACCAGGGGCGCCCGCACTGGGGCAAGCACCACAGCCTCAACGCCCGCACCCTGCAGGGGCTGTACCCGCAATGGGCAGCCTTCGCCAGGGTGCGCCAGGCACTGGACCCGCAAGGCAAATTCATCAACGCCCACCTGGCCTCGGTGCTGGGTGTGGCGTGAACAGGAGATGCGCACAATGAACCGTCGTCATTTCATGGCCGGCACCCTGGGGGCCGGAGTCTTGCTGGCCGGTGTCGGCGCCTGGCTGCGGCCCGGCGACCGGGGCCTGCCCTACAGCCCGTACTTCGCCGAGCTCAATCGCGAGCTCAAGGCCCACGGGCCGATGCAACCGGTGATGCTGATCGACCTGGATCGCCTGGACCACAACATCGATGTGGTCATGCAGTCGGTGCAGCGCGGTGGCAAGCACCTGCGTCTGGTGGAAAAATCCCTGCCATCGCCCGGGCTCCTGGCCTACATCGCCCAGCGCGCCGGTACCCGGCGCCTGATGTCCTTCCACCAGCCGTTTCTCAACCACGACGCCGAGGTATTTGCCGACGCCGATATCCTCCTCGGTAAACCCCTGCCGATCCGCGCCGTCGAGCTGTTCTACCAGCAGCTCAAGGGGCCGTTCGACCCGCGCCGGCAACTGCAATGGCTGCTCGATACCCCCGAACGCCTGCAGCAGTACCTAGCGCTGGCCCAGGGCCTGGGCACGCGGATGCGCATCAACATCGAACTGGATGTGGGACTGCACCGTGGCGGCGTGGCGGACCATGCCGTGCTCGGGCAGATGCTGGCGCTGATCAGCGCCCACCCCCGGCACCTGGAGTTTGCCGGGTTCATGGGCTACGACCCCTTTGTCGACATGGGCGTGCCGGGGATTCTGGGCTCGCCGCAAAGCCTGTTCGACCAGGTCATGGCGCTCTACAACGGTTTTGTCGACTTCACCCGCCAGCAGTACCCGGCGCTGTGGCACGCCGGCCTGACCCTCAATACCGCCGGCAGCCCCAGCTACCGTCGCCACGAGCAGGAATCCCTGAGCAGCGAAGTGTCGGTGGGCACCGCACTGCTCAAGCCCAGCCACTACGACCTGGCGTCCCTGGAGCAGCACGTGCCGGCCGCCTTTATCGCCACCCCGGTGCTCAAGAGTACCGGGCCGGTGCGGATCCCGGCCCTGGACGACAAGTCGCGGCTGTTCTCTTGGTGGGACCGCAACCAGCGCCAGACCTTCTTCATCTATGGCGGCCACTGGCTGGCGGATTTCGAATCGCCGGCGGGTCTGCAGAGCAACGAGCTGTTCGGTCGCAGCTCCAACCAGGAGATGGTCAACGGCTCCCGCGCCGTGGGCTTGCAGGTAGACGACCAGGTCTTCCTGCGCCCGCAGCAGAGCGAAGCGGTACTGCTGCAGTTTGGCGACCTGCTGGCCCTGCGCGGCGGGCGCATCGTCGAACGCTGGCCGGTGTACTGATCCCACGTATAGCCCTTGCCTGGCGATCCTCCGTCGGAGCGCTGTCGGCCTTAAGAACGCCGCGTCCCTACGGGCCGTTCGCAGCCTGCGGCAGCGGCTACACGAAACGCGTCCCGGCAACCGCCTGTAGCCGCTGCCGAGCCCCGGCGAGGCTGCGCAAAGGCCCGCAGGGCCTTGCCTGGCGATCTCCCGCCGAGCCCGCAGCAGCTTCAAGGCTGCCGCGGGTTTCACAGGGCAAAGGGAATGGTCAGCTTGGCCCAGAGCATGTCGCCCTCGGGGCGGTTTTCCACATCGAACTCCTTGGCCCAGCGGATCTCGGCGCTGGCGTACTTGAGAAAGCGCAGGTGCAGCGCCGGGCCGATGGCGAACACTTGCCCGCGTACCCCGTCACTCACGTCCTCGCCCATGAAGGTCACGGTCTTGCCGTTCTGTTTGTCGTCGGTGGTCTGCTTCAGGTAGTAGCCGTTGAGCCCCAGGCTCAGGTCGTCGGTCAGGCGGTAGCTGGCCGAATAGTCGAAGTGCAAGATCTGACCGGAACGGTAGTGGGTGGCGTGGTTTTCCTGGTTGAAGCTGTAGGTGCTCTTGAACGACAGCTCGGTACGCTCGCTGGGCAGCCAGGTCATGGAGAACAGCGGCTTGTAGGTGGTGAAGTTGTTGCTGGTGTTGGCCAGCCGGTCGGCATCGTACTGCCCGGTGGGCAGGGTCACTTCCAAGGCCGCGCCCAGGGTCAGGTCGGGGCCCATGTCCCACAGGATGATCGGCGCGAAGGTGGTATCGCCCATGCTTTCGCGGCGGTCGCTCTGGCCGTACAGCGACACCTGCTGGCGCAGGTAGGGCTGGGCCACGTAGCCCCCCAGGCGCCCGCCCAGGACCCGCAGCGGGCTCAGGTAGTCCAGGCGCGGGATGATCGCGTCGGAGGTGATCCTGACCTCCTGGACCTTGCCGCCAAAGGAGCTGATGTCGAGCTTCCTGGCCTGGTAATGGTTGTAGTAGAGGTTGAAGGCGAACATGTGCTCCGGGAGCTGGTCGGGGCTCAGGGGCAGCACGTAGAAGCCGTCCGTGCCGGGGCCGATATTGTCGACCCCGGATTCGGTGGCCTGGGCATTCAGGTTGGCGCAGGCGGCCAGGGCCACGCCCAGGTGCAGGGAGCGAGTGAGGCGGGTCGGGTGCATGGTTGGGCTCATTCTTATTGTTAGTGGGGGCGCGGCGGCAGGCACGCCGCCCGCCCCATAGAAATAAGCCCTGGGCCGGGCGCGGGGCAGGGTATTGGCGGACAGGGAGGGGGACTTTGTCGGACACTTTGCAATGCTTTGTTACATTCCCCCGTAAAACCCCAGGCAACGGGATATGCTTGAACCGCCGGTGAAGCCTTGGCACCGGTGCCTGACCGACAATAAAAACAGCCGCTCAAGCGGCCCGGAAGCCCACTCCCATGCAGATCAAAGCCGCCGATGCCCACGACCAGCTGGCCCTGGTTTCACCCTTCCTGCTGCAGACCCTGGCGGATGTCGCCGAAGCCAAGGGCGTCAGCGCCGAGCGCCTGTGTCGCGGCCTGGGCTTTACCCTGGACGACCTGCAGGACCCGACCCTGCGCATCTCCTATCGCCAGGCGGTGGCGATGATCGAACGTGCCCTGGCGGCATTGCCGCAGCAGGGCCTGGGGCTCTGGGTCGGCAGCCGCAATGTGCTGGGCACCCTGGGCCTGCTGGGGCATGCGTTGTCGTTGTGCCGGACCCTGGGCGACGCCTTCGAGCTGGGCATCCGCCATCAGCACACCTCCGGCACCATCGTCAGCGCCGATGTCGGGCGCCAGGGCGAAGAGTTCTTTGTCGAGCTGCAATGCCGCCTGCCCTACGGCGAGGTGCAGATCTTTGCCGCGGAAGAGTTCTTCGCCAGCCTGCTGATCTATGGCCGGGCCCTGGTCAGTGCGGATTTCCAGGCCCTGCGGGTGGAGTTCATGCACGCCGCGCCGGCCTATGCCGAGCTCTATACCCGGTTGTTGGGCCCCCACGTGCAGTTCGGCTGCCTGCAGGCGCGCATGGTGATCGAGGCCCGCTGGTTGCAGGCGCCGCTGCCCAACCATCATCCGGTGGCGCTGCGCCAGGCGCTCAAGCTGCTGGAACTGGAAAGCGCCCAGGTGCACCAGAAGATGGACCTGATCCAGGCGGTGGAGCGCGCCCTGAGCCGGGACCTGCGGGCCGGCAGCCATATCGAGCAGGTGGCGGGGGATTTGAACATGAGCGGGCGCACCCTGCGCCGGCGCCTGACCGAACACGGCCTGACCTTCGAGGCGCTGCTGGAACGGGTGCGCCAGGCGCGAACCCTGAACCTCTTGGGCAACCCGGAGCTGTCCATCGAACGCATCACCGAAGAGGTCGGCTACAGCGACGTGCGCAGCTTCCGCCGGGCCTTCAAGCGCTGGACCGGCCTGAGCCCCAGCGCCTTTCGCGAAGAGGCGGCGCTGCATTGAAGGCCGCCCTGTAGCCGCTGCCGAGCCCGCGAGCTGTCTCTTATACACATCTGACGCTGCCGACGATATGCAG
>ERZ1032215.212-NODE-212-length-11921-cov-6.771448_pt1 | contig 11921 bp, 10 predicted proteins | sample MGYA00518043_ERZ1032215 | MGnify/ENA primary metagenome ERZ1032215 (study PRJEB33718, sample SAMN03160146) | human skin metagenome | collected 2014-02-25 | study: EMG produced TPA metagenomics assembly of the PRJNA266117 data set (Human skin bacterial metagenome... | reverse complement strand
GCATACGAGATCCTCTCTGGTCTCGGGGCTCGGAGATGTGTATAAGAGACAGCCTTCGCCAACCAGGTGCTGGCGCAGATCTTCCTGTTCGAGCAGAAGTTCGCCACCCTCTCCGCCGAGAAGAAAGCCGAGCGCCTGACCGTCGAAGTGCTGCCGAAGAAGCTGGACGAAGAAGTCGCCCTGGAAATGGTGAAAGGCTTTGGTGGCGTGGTCACTCAGCTGACCAAACCGCAGGCCGATTACATCGGCGTTCCGGTCGAAGGCCCGTTCAAGCCGGACAGCTACCGCTACTGATTGGGTAGTGCACACCGCAGGCGCCCAGCCTGCGGTGTGCAGCCTCAAGGAACTCTCATGTCTCAGAAACGTGCAAACGTCAGTTTCGAGTTCTTCCCGACGAAGACCGATGCCGGCCACGAAAAACTGCTGAATACCGCGCGAGAGCTGGCCGGCTACAACCCGGACTTCTTCTCCTGCACCTATGGCGCCGGCGGCTCCACCCGCGACCGCACCCTCAATACCGTGCTGCAGCTCGATGGCGAAGTGAAGGTGCCGACCGCACCGCACCTGTCGTGCGTGGGCGACAGCAAGGTCGAGCTGATCGAGCTGCTCAACCTGTACAAGAGCAAGGGCATCACCCGTATCGTCGCCCTGCGTGGCGACCTGCCGTCAGGCATGGGCATGTCCAGCGGAGAGCTGCGTCACGCCAATGACCTGGTCGAGCTGATCCGCCAGGAAACCGGTGATCATTTCCACATCGAAGTTGCTGCCTACCCGGAGATGCATCCGCAGGCGCGCAATTTCGAAGACGATATCGCCAACTTCGTACGCAAGGCCAAGGCCGGCGCGAACAGTGCAATCACTCAGTATTTCTTCAATCCCGACTGCTACTTCTACTTCGTCGAGCGCGTACGCAGGATGGGCGTCGATATTCCGGTGATTCCGGGCATCATGCCGATCACCAACTACAGCAAGCTGGCGCGCTTCTCCGACGCCTGCGGCGCCGAGCTGCCTCGCTGGGTACGCAAGCAGCTGGAAGCCTACGGCGACGACACCCAGAGCATCCAGCGCTTCGGCGAAGAGATGATCACCGACATGTGCCGCCGCCTGCTCGACGGTGGCGCACCGAGCCTGCACTTCTACACCCTCAACCAGGCAGCCCCAAGCCTGGCGGTGTGGAAGAACCTGCAAGGCTGAGTGCCAGGCCGCGAAGGAGAGAACTTTCGCGGCCTGCCTCTTTCCTACCTGCGTGGCCTGTTGACCGAGCCCCCTCTGCTGGTCGACAGTACAGCGCCATTGCCCGCACGCCCCACTTTGGGTCGCCTTGCCGGGACTGAATTCTTCATCGCGCGATCAGCCAGGATCGGCTCGAGTTGTCGCGTTATCACGGGATGCCTGCATGCTCACTCGTCAGAAAATCAACGCCTCGGTGTCGCCGAAAGGCAGCCTGGAAACCCTCTCCCAGCGTGAAGTCCAGCAGTTGCGCGAAACCGGCTCGGGCAGCGTGTATGCGTTGTTCCGCCAGTGCGCCCTAGCGATTCTCAACACCGGCTCGCACAGCGACAACGCCAAGACCATCCTCGAGGCCTATCCGGACTTCGAAGTGAAGATCCACCAGCAGGATCGCGGCATTCGCCTGGAACTGATCAACGCGCCAGCCGATGCCTTCGTCGATGGCGAAATGATCGCCAGCACCCGCGAGATGCTGTTCAGCGCCCTGCGCGACATCGTCTACACGCAGAGCGAACTGGAGAACAAACGCGTCGATGTCGACAGCTCCAGCGGCCTGACCGACTACGTGTTCCACCTGCTGCGCAACGCCCGCACCCTGCGTGCCGGCGCCGAGCCGAAGATGGTGGTGTGCTGGGGCGGCCACTCGATCAGCACCGAAGAATACAAATACACCAAGAAGGTGGGCCACGAGCTGGGCCTGCGCGCCCTGGACGTATGCACCGGCTGCGGCCCGGGTGTGATGAAGGGGCCGATGAAGGGCGCGACCATCTCCCATGCCAAGCAGCGCATCCTCGGCGCCCGCTACCTGGGCCTTACCGAGCCGGGCATCATCGCCGCCGAGGCGCCGAACCCGATCGTCAACGAGCTGGTGATCCTGCCGGACATCGAAAAGCGTCTGGAAGCCTTCGTGCGCATCGGCCACGGCATCATCATCTTTCCGGGCGGCGCGGGCACGGCTGAAGAGTTCCTCTACCTGCTCGGCATCCTCATGCACCCGGACAACGCCGAGCTGCCCTTCCCGCTGGTGCTGACCGGGCCGAAGAGCGCCGAACCGTACCTGCAGCAACTGCACGATTTCATCGGTGCGACCCTGGGCAGCGAGGCGCAGAAACGCTACGTGCTGATCCCCAACGACCCAGCCGAAGTGGCGCGCCACATGGCCGCCGGCATCAAGGCCGTGAAGCAGTTCCGCCGCGAGCGCAACGACGCCTTCCACTTCAACTGGCTGCTGAAGATCGACGAGAGCTTCCAGCACCCGTTCGAGCCAACCCACGAAGCCATGGCGAGCCTCAACCTGACCCGCGAGCAGCCGGTGCACGAACTGGCGGCCAACCTGCGTCGCGCCTTCTCCGGCATCGTCGCCGGCAACGTCAAGGCCCACGGCATTCAGCTGATCGAGGAACACGGCCCGTACGAGCTGCGCGGCGACAAGACCATCATGCAACCGCTCGACCGCCTGCTGCAGGCCTTCGTCGAGCAGCACCGCATGAAGCTGCCAGGCGGCACCGCCTATGAGCCGTGCTACCGGGTGGTTAGCTAAGCGCTGACCCACGCGAGGGTTCTGCGCCCTCGCCCCACGATCACTTACTGCCCAGGAGATCACCATGGCACGCCCCGCGCCCCGCACGCTGCAGGTCATTTCATCGCGCTTGGTCACCCCGCACATGCTGCGCGTGACCTTGGGCGGCGGCGAGATCGATAGCTTCCCCGGCGACCAGGAAAGCGCCTATATCAAGCTGATGTTCTCGCCCCCCGGCAGCGACAAGGCTCTGGTACGCACCTACACCGTGCGCCAGCAGCGCGCCGATCAGTTCGACGTCGACTTCGTACTGCATGAAGATGCCGGCCCGGCCTCGCAATGGGCCAAGGACGCCAAGCCCGGCGACAGCATCGTGATCGGCGGACCGGGCCCGAAGAAGCTGGTCGACAACAGCGCCGACTGGTTTCTGCTGATCGGCGACATGACCGCGCTGCCGGCGCTCAGCGTCAACCTGGAGCAGATGCCTGCCGATGCCAGAGGCCACGCGATCATCGAGGTGATCGACGAGCGTGATATCCAGCCGCTGCGTCACCCCGCCGGCATCGAACTGCACTGGCTGATCAACCCGCACCCGGGTGAAAACAGCCAGTTGCTGGTCGATCATGTACGAAAGCTTGAGTGGCTACCGGGCCGCCCCAGCATCTGGGCCGCCTGCGAATTCAGCGGCATGCGCGCGCTGCGCCAGCACCTCAAGCAGGAACGCCAGGTCGATCGCAAGGATCTGTATATCTCCAGCTACTGGAAACTGGGCAGCAGCGAAGATCAACATAAAGCGGTCAAACGCGAAGATGCCGACACCCAAGGCGATTGACGCGTTCTGCCAGGGACGCCTGGCGAACCATGAAAACGAGAACGGGCCCGCAGGTAGCGCAGTGCCAGTCGGCGGCAAGTTGTGCCGATCCTCTGCAATCCTGTTACACTCGGGCCTTCCCGCCAGGCTTGCGCCCGGATGCTAACCCCCAGTGGTCAGCAGTACCGGTCGGGATTGCGCGCCCCACGCGTGATTCAAGCCAGGCACGACACCTATAGGGCCACGCCCTCACCAGACAGGATTTCACATGTCCTTTGCCTCCCTCGGTCTCTCCGAGGCTTTAGTCCGTGCGGTCGAAGCCGCCGGCTACACCCAGCCCACTCCGGTGCAACAGCGGGCCATCCCCGCCGCGTTGCAAGGTCGCGACCTGATGGTTGCAGCCCAGACGGGTACAGGTAAGACAGGCGGTTTCGCGCTGCCGATCCTCGAGCGACTGTTTCCCAACGGTCACCCGGATCGCGAACAACGCCACGGCCCGAAACAGCCCCGCGTGCTGGTGCTCACCCCCACTCGCGAACTGGCCGCCCAGGTGCATGACAGCTTCAAGCTGTATGCCCGTGATCTGAAATTCGTCAGCACCTGCATCTTTGGTGGTGTTGGCATGAACCCGCAGGTGCAGGCACTGGCCAAGGGCGTCGACGTACTGGTCGCCTGCCCGGGTCGCCTGCTCGACCTCGCCGGCCAAGGCAGCGTCGACCTGTCCCACGTGGAAATCCTCGTGCTGGACGAAGCCGACCGCATGCTCGACATGGGCTTCATTCACGATGTGAAGAAAGTCCTCGCCCGCCTGCCGGCCAAGCGTCAGAACCTGCTGTTCTCGGCGACCTTCTCGAAGGACATCACCGACCTGGCTGGCAAGCTCCTGCACAATCCGGAGCGCATCGAAGTCACGCCGCCGAATACCACGGTCGAGCGAATCGAACAGCGCGTATTCCGCCTGGCTGCCAGCCATAAACGCGCCCTGCTCGCTCACCTGATCACCGCAGGCGCCTGGGAACAGGTGCTGGTGTTCACCCGTACCAAGCACGGCGCCAATCGCCTGGCCGAGTACCTGGACAAACACGGGCTGCCGGCCGTGGCGATTCATGGCAACAAGAGCCAGAACGCCCGAACCAAAGCCCTGGCCGACTTCAAGGCCAACAAGGTGCGCATCCTGGTCGCTACCGATATCGCCGCCCGCGGCCTGGATATCGACCAGCTGCCTCACGTGGTCAACTTCGAGCTGCCCAACGTCGAGGAAGATTACGTACACCGTATCGGCCGTACCGGTCGTGCCGGGCGTAGCGGTGAGGCGATCTCCCTGGTCGCGCCGGACGAAGAGAAGCTGCTCAAGGGCATCGAGCGGATGACCAAGCAGAAGATCCCGGACGGCGACCTGATGGGTTTCGATGCCAGCAAGGTCGAAGCCGAGCGCCCGGAAGTGCGCGAGCCGCAGAAGCCGCGCCAACCGCGCGGTGCCAAGCCAGAAGGTGAGCGCCAGAATGGTGGCCGCCGTGACAAAGGCAAGGATGGCGGCCGAGCGAAAACCCAGCCTCAGGCCAAAGCCAAACCTGCTCGCGGCCAACAGCCGCGCAGCCAGGCACGCCCAGCGCCTGCAGCAGGCGCCCCGGCCCTGCCGCCGGATCGTGCACCGGACGAGTTCCGCGATGACGAAATCGACAACTTCGGTAACCGCGCTGATTACGTACCGACCCAAGAGAAGCCGCAAGGCCGTGGCCGTCGTCCAGGCGCCGGGCAGAATGCCGGCGGCGCGGCAGGCCAGGCACCACGCGGCCAGGGCAAGGGCCCACGTACCGGCGGTGGTGCAGGCGCCAATGGCGGCGGCAAACGTCAGGGCCAGGGTCAAGGCGGCGGTCGTAACCGCGGCGGCGACAACCGTGGCCGTGGTGCACGCGACAACGTCACCACATCGCTGAACCGCGATGAGCTGCCACGCCGTGAAGGTCCGCGTCGGGATACGCCCGAGAAGCAGCCGATCATCATGCACAAGGCTTCGCGCAGTGATCGCCTGCCGACCGCCGAACAGCTCGATCAGCTGCCAAGCAGCCGCCCACGTGGCGAGAAGCCCGCTCTGCTGACCCGCAACCGCGACAGCGAGTGATGGCTGATTGACCCCCCAGGCCTGCGGCCTGGGGGGTCAACCGCTCAAAAAAAACGCCGGCTCGAAGCCGGCGTTTTTGTTTCTAGCGTCAGGCTTACTTGCGCACGCCTTCCACCGAGATGATCAGCTCGACTTCTTGCGAAGCCGGGCCCAGATCCTTCTCGATGTTGAAGTCTTTCAGCTTCAGCTTGGTGCTGCCCTCGAAACCGGCGCGGTAGCCGCCCCATGGGTCGTCGCCCTGGCCAATGAACTTGGCAGCGATCACCACCGGCTTGGTTACGCCGTTGAGGGTCAGGTCGCCGGTGATGTCGGCGCTGTCCTTGCCGGTCGACTTGACCGAAGTGGACTTGAAGGTCGCCGTCGGGTTCTTGCTGACGTTGAGGAAGTCGGCACTGCGGATGTGCTTGTCGCGCTCTGCGTGATTGGTGTCGACGCTTTCGGTCTTCAGGGTCACGTTGACCTTGCTGGCTTCCGGGTTCTTCTCGTCGAAGGTGAAGGAGCCGTCGAAATCCTTGAAGGTGCCGTACAGCCAGCTGTAGCCCAGGTGGCTGATCTTGAAATTGACGAAGGCGTGCTGACCTTGTTTGTCGATAGCGTAGTCAGCAGCCATTGCCTGGCCTGCGCCCAGCAGGGCGGTGCCCAGAGCCAGTGCAGCGAAAGTCTTCTTCAACATAACAACTCCTTGTGAAACGAAAGGAACGGCATCGCGCAGCAATGCCGAAGAAACAGCAGAGAATCAGCGCCCGAAAATACGCAGCAGCGTGCGATCACGGTCGATAAAGTGGTGCTTCAACGCAGCCAGGCCATGCAGGACCGCAAAGATCACGATAGCCCAGGCCAGGTATTCATGGATCAGACCGGCCACATCGCCCTGATTGGGAATGCTGGTCACGCTTGCCGGCACCTCGAACCAACCGAACACGCTGATACCACGGCCATCGGCGGTGGAAATCAGGTAGCCGGAGGTCATCAGCACGAACAGACCCAGGTACAGGAAACCATGCCCCAACTTGCTGGCCAGCCGCGTCAGGCGGCCGTGCTCGGCCAGCGCCGGCGGCGGCGGGCTGGCCAGGCGCCACAGCAGGCGCGCCAGCATTACGATGAACAGCAGGATGCCGATGCTCTTGTGGATGTTCGGCGCCGTCTGATACCAGCCGCTGTAATAGCTCAGCCCGACCATCCAGAAGCCCAGGGCGAACAACCCGAACACCGCAATGGCCACCAGCCAGTGCAGGGAAACGCTGATCAGACCGTAACGAAAGGTAGTATTACGCCACTGCATGGTAAGAATCCGCGCATTAAGGATTGAGCAAGCCTAGCGGCAAATAGATCGATTTAAAGCGAAAAGTTTCGCTATCAAACATCGATAGATACGATATTCACATTCAGCTCGCTCTGAAAAGGCGTGCCATCACCCGCCTCTCCGACAGATGACTTGTCGAGGTTTCGCTCGTGGCGCTCCGCGACTCGCTGCCTTCCATGTGAGTAGCGACGATTCTCTGAAGTCGCCGCTCGGCGCAAAAGTCTACCCGCCAATCCGGAACGCCCCTGCGCAAACGCAAGGTAGACGTGCGACCACGAACCTTACCCCCCACCGGCAACTCCAAGCGCCTTTTCAGCCATGTGACCAAGAATCGCCCCCACCATTGAGCGCCGACATCCCGTTAAAGCGTTGCGAACACGCACGCTTTTTATCCGCCTTGCACCGACAGCAGCCGAACAGTCACGAAAACCATAAACCAGTCATATCCAACTGATTCATATGTATTTTTATCGAGTGACCCGGCGTTACAGACGGCAGGTTACATACCGTTAATTAACCGTTATCCAACTTGTCCCGGCGGATACGCCATAGCAGCCTCGATTCAGCCCGTTGCAACAAGTCGTCCGAACGGGCCGGTAAGGAGAGACAGACAATACGGGGCTATCCATGGCCTCAAAACAAGAACAAGACAACAATGGTGAGGTACTCGCTATGACGATCCAGGATATTTGGCAATCAATCGTGGGCTTCTATGAGCCGACGCTAGAAATAGTCAGTTTATGGGCCTTGGGGCTGCCTCTTTTCGTCACGGTCATTGCAGTGATGTTCATTGCCTCGCAGAAGTGGCAAGGTCCGCTGACCCTACGTGCACTGGCCAACGCAGCATTTCCCAGAGAGCAATACGACCACGCGTCATCACGCGTCGACATGTGGAACGGCATCATCCTGTTGATGCTCGGCTTCCCACTTGTCGGTGTGATTGCCATCAACGGCATCGCCATCGCAGACAACGTCAGTGCTTATTTCAATACCGAGTTCGGCGCTCGAGATCCCCTCATCACCTCCACCTGGCTGCTCATCGCCCTGCAGTTCCTGGTGTATTTCATGAGCGTCGACTTCGTCGGTTACTGGGTGCATCGCTGGTGCCATACCAATGCCCACCTGTGGCATCTGCACAAGCCTCACCACACTGCCGAGACACTGACGCCCTGGACGCTATTCCGCCAGCATCCAATCGAGTTCTTCGGCCTGAATATCATCCCGGCAGTCGTGGGTGGGGCCTTCTCCGGCCTGGTGCTCCATGCGACCGGAAGCCAGGTGCATCCGGGCATGGTGGCCGCCGTTACAACCACGGCCTATATCGCCTTCTTCGTGATCGACGTGTTCTCCCATGTCCATATGCCTATCTCCTATGGCTGGTTGAACAGGATCGTGCTGGCGCCGGTGATGCATAACCTTCACCACAGCATGGAGCCCCACCACTGGGACAAGAACAACGCTGTCATCCTGACGCTCTGGGACTGGATGTTCGGCACCCTGTACCTGCCCAGGAAGGGCGAAACCTGGCGCTGGGGTTGCAACGAAGAAGAATACGGGCCGAACAACCCGCACAAGACCCTGAAAGGATTCTACTTCGACCCTTTCGTCACGCTCTGGCGGCACCTGAAAGAAGGCAAGAGCCCCAATCCATGAGGGGCTCGCGCACCTGAAGGAACGCCGGCAGACCCACGAGAACAGGGCGAAGAGAGGCGCGTGAGCGACCTCTCCGAGCCTGTTCTCAGTGCGACGAGTCGGCCGCTGCCCCACCAACCAGAACCCCGGCAGGTCGTCAGCGCAACGACGGCAATCCGCGGCCAAGCCACGCCGGACAACGGCTGATCAGACTCCAATGAAGGACATCGACATGGCATTGTAAGACCAACTGCATTGGCGCTACGCCACAAAGAGTTACAACACCCACAAGGTGGAGCAAGACAAGATCGACTCGATCCTGGAAGCCATACGCCTGGCCCCCAGCAGTTCAGGGCTGCAGCCTTTCAAGGTATGGGTGATCAGCAACGATGAACTGAAAACGCAGTTGCAGCCGATCTGCGCCAATCAGCAGCAGATCAGCCAATCCTCTCACCTGTTGGTTTTCGCTGCCTGGGACGAGTACACGCCCGCACGGGTCAACGACTTCTTTGCCTACAGCAACGGCATACGCAATCTGCCGGCGAGCGTCACCGACGACTATCGGCTATCGCTGCTCGATTCGTTCGCCAGCATGAGCAGGGAGCAGCAGTATTCCCATGCGGCCAGACAGTGCTACATCGCCTTGGCATTCGGCCTGCTGGCAGCTGCCGAGCTGCACGTGGATGCCACGCCCATGGAGGGGTTCGACAACCAGGCGGTCGATGCACTCCTGGGCCTTCCCGAACAGGGCTTGGGCAGTTGCGTGGTGTTGGCCCTGGGCTATCGGGATAACGAAAGCGATTGGCTGGCAAGACTCGAAAAGGTTCGACGCACCAGGCAGCATCTGTTCATGGACATCGAATAGGCTGCGGCTGCACCCGAGCGGCTGAACCGCTGGATGGGCTGCCTCATCAGCGCCGCGAGGTCTGATAAGCCACGCGGCTATCGAGCAGCCTCGCGGGGCTCCGGCACGGACTCGCCGCTGGAAGATCGCGCCTCTTTGCCGCGCCACATCTGCTCGACATCAAGCGCGCGGGCGATCAGCAACTTCCCCGACACATTCGAGGGGCCAAATGTGCGCACCTCATACAGCGCTTCGAAGGCCTCGCTGCCACCCAGACGGGCCTCCAGGCGGGTCAGTTCGGCAGTATCCGACGCGATGTGCCCGGCCTCGACGAGCGCGGGATCCATCACCCCCGCAACCACGACGATGTGATTGCCTGCGGGGCCGCGGAAAGCGGGCGAGGTATGCATAATCACGGCGCATGATTCCCTCCGAGGAAGGCTCGTCCCAATCGGCCTGGTAGCGGTCCCCGCTGGCCTTGTCGACAAGCGTATCGCCGCTCGCCGAGAGCGAAAAGCCGGAAATATCGAAGAACGGCTCCTGCAAATCGCCAAGGGTGTCGAGCAGCCCGATGTAAACGATATCGTGGTTGCTCAGCATTTCATTGGTGAACCGTGATGTCGTCACGTCCTTGATCAAGCTGGCATGACCAGGTCTGGTCATGGTCACGATCGGCGCCACCGACGCCAGGGCCGGTGCCAGCCCATTGGGCAAGTGATAGGCGTTCATGTCGACATACTGCTGGCCCTCCGGCACCCGCTGTTTGAACTGATTGAGCGCTTCACTGGAGGCGATGCGGGCATCGGCAATCATGCGTATTACAGCGCCGTCGGCCCCCCGCTCGCCAAACACGTAAAAATCACCAGCAACCATCAATACCGGCGCAGAGCTTTCTGCCAGGCCGCGCCACAAAATGCTTTCGGTGCGAGGGTCATCGGGCGATTTTTCCATCAACCAAAACCAGCCCCCAACATTGAGCACCAGCAAAAACGCTGCGCCCGCTATATACCGCCAACCGGACAACCTTGGCCGTGGGTTGTCGAGTTGCCCATCCTTCTGCTCGGCAACAACCACGACCAGACGATATTCGCCGCGAAGCAGGACGAGCCGCTCCCCCCGCTCATCTGCCGGCGCCGCCTCCAGCTTCTTTCGCAGCCGATGGACATGCACGCGAACCGTTGCATCGACCGCAAGATCCGCGTCGCTGGTGCGACCAAACACGACGCGCGCAATTTCGATCTCCTTGGTGGCGGTCGCCGTCAGTGATCGCTCGAGGAGAAACTCGAAAAGCCGGATCATCCGTCGCGATTTACCGAGCAGCCCACTTTTTATAATTCGTTGTGCGTGGGCGGCGAGCCGCTGTTCCTCGTCCACGTCCTGCAATTCATCCATTTCACGCCTCTGCTGCTCGTGACGGCATTGAAGATACGGTCAATGGCCTGCTGCTCGAATGGCACTCGCAGGGAGCGCTGCCTAGCCACGACGACCTGGCGCCGGGCATCCCACCCTAGGAATCTGCTTGGCCCGCGGTTCAGGGTCAGCCCAAGCATAGGCGGCAGGCCACTCAAGCCTTTATCCCAAATTGGCACATGGCCGTGTTGCCGCGAGACGCCCCGGCACTGACCGACACAACGGGCCACGGCCGACGGCATGCATGGATCCGGCGGACACTCGTCGCGAGCGCATGCAGCGTCACTCGGGCCGTTCACCAGCGCGCGGTCCGCTCACGGCTTGCATGCGGCTGTGGTAAATGCACCGCACATGCCCGATGACGCATGACCTTCTGATAGGCTTGCCCGCTGGCAATTGGGAGAGCGACTCGATGAGCAACCAACACTGGATGCAGCGTGACCTGGACGTCCTCTGGCACCCCTGTACACAGATGAAGGACCACGAGCGCCTGCCGCTGATTCCGATCCGCCGTGGCGAAGGCGTGTGGCTGGAAGACTTCGAGGGCAAACGCTATCTGGATGCGGTGAGCTCCTGGTGGGTCAACGTATTCGGCCATGCCAACCCGCGCATCGGCGAGCGCATCAAGCAGCAGGTCGACCAGCTCGAACACGTGATGCTGGCCGGTTTCAGCCACCAGCCGGTGGTGGAGCTCTCCGAGCGCCTGGTGAAGATCACTCCGCCAGGGCTGAACCGGGTGTTCTACGCCGACAACGGCTCTTCCGGCATCGAAGTGGCGCTGAAGATGAGCTTCCACTACTGGCTCAACAGCGGCGCGCCTGCCAAGAAACGCTTCGTGACCCTGACCAACAGCTACCACGGCGAAACCGTGGCGGCGATGTCGGTGGGTGACGTCGCGCTATTCACCGACACCTACAAGGCGCTGTTGCTCGACACCCTCAAGGTACCGAGCCCGGACTGCTACCTGCGCCCGGACGGCGTGAGCTGGGAGGAGCACTCGCGCTGTCTCTTATACACATCTCCGAGCCCACGAGACCAGAGAGGATCTCG
>ERZ1032215.209-NODE-209-length-12002-cov-7.011635_pt1 | contig 12002 bp, 11 predicted proteins | sample MGYA00518043_ERZ1032215 | MGnify/ENA primary metagenome ERZ1032215 (study PRJEB33718, sample SAMN03160146) | human skin metagenome | collected 2014-02-25 | study: EMG produced TPA metagenomics assembly of the PRJNA266117 data set (Human skin bacterial metagenome... | reverse complement strand
GCTCTGGCCCAGCGGGTTGATGCCCAGGCTGTGGTCGGCATCGGCCAGGTCGATCAGCCGGCGCGTCGAGGGCCCATAGCCCACGGCCCAGGGCGCGGCACCGATACGATGCGACAGGTTGTTGGGCATCTCATGCCCGCCGGGTGCCGGCAGCGGCCCGACGTTGAGCAGCGTGTCCAGCGGCCACTGCACGCCCAGCGGATGCTGGTGGGTAAGGGTATGGGTCTGGCCCCAGGGCCATTGCGCCGGGTCCTCGCCCAGGGTGGCGCGCAGATGCTGCAAGGTGGCTCGCCAGGCCTCGGCCACCGCTTCGGTGCGGTTGCGCGGGCGGCCATCGACCCGGGACCACCAGGGCGAATGCGGGTCAGCGGTCAGGCGCGGCAGGGCACTGTCGATCATCCGGGTCGACAACAGTTGCTCGAAGGCCTGCGCCCCCAGGCGCGGCGCCAGGGTCGCGCGGCCCAGCTCGTAGGTGAGCTGGTTGAACAGGGTCGCCGGCAGCGATTGCAGTGGATGGTCGCCTTGCCACGCGGCCAACGTCTCGGCCAGCTCGCGCTCCTGCTCGTCTGCTGCCGCGGCGCGCAGGTCATCGAGTATCGGTGCCAGCAGTTGCGGCCCATAGGCCGTGGCGGTTTCCAGTTGCAGGGCCTGGCTGTTGTCGAGATCCCAGCGCACGCTCGGGTCGGCCAGCCGTGTATTCAGGCGTTGGCCGCGCTCTGGCGGGTTGTAGTAGCCGGGAATCTCGATGCCGCTGGCCGGCAACGGTTGGAAGTTGGCCGAGACGATGTAGCCGCGGGTTGGATTCTCTTCCTGGGGGTTGGCGCTGAACGGGTAGAAGCCGAGCTTGTCGGCCGCCTCGGCGCTGCCATCGAGGATGAACGCGGGATTCACCCCGGCGGGCCTTATCGGCAGTCTGGCCGCCGCCCACCAGGCGATGTCGCCGCCGGCGTTGGCCCATACCAGGTTTAGCCCCGGGGCGTGGATGCGCTCGGCGGCGGCGCGGCCCTTGGCCAGGGTGTCGGCACGGTTGAGGCGATAGAAGGCGTCGAGCAGCGGATCCTCGGTTTCCAGGAAGGTCCACCACATGGCGATTGGCGTGGTGCCGGCGCTGTCACCGAGGGCGTCGTTGATGATCGGGCCGTGGGGCGAGCGCCGCAGCAACAGAGTTACCGGTTCGCCATCCTTTACCTTGATCACTTCCTGGCGCTGCTGCAGGTCGACCCAGCGGCCCTGGTACCAGACCTGTTCAGGGTTCTCCGGGTTGCGGCGCTCGGCGATCAGGTCCATGTCGTCGTTCTGGAACATGGTCAGGGTCCAGGCAAAATCCCGGTTGTGGCCGAGAAAGGCCACCGGGGTTGCCGGCTGGTGGTGGCCATAGAGCTCGAACCCCGGGGCCTTGAGGTGTGCCTCGTACCACACCGATGGCGCCGAGAAGCGGATGTGCGGGTCGCCGGCCAGTAGCGGCTTGCCGCTGGCGGTGCGGGCGCCGGAAACCGCCCAGGCGTTGCTGCCCTCGAACTGCGGCAGGCCACTGTCGGCGAGGGCTTGATCGCTCAGCGCGACGAGCCGGTCGAGCAACTGCCAGTCGTTGTTGCCGAGTTGGCTTTCAAGCACGCCTTCTGGGTGCCATTCGGTATCGAAGATCTTCAGGTAGTCGCTGCCCAGCTCATCGCGAATGCGCGTCAGCAGGGGTTCGCTGCGTAGCGCGGCAGCGAAGCTGTAGGCCAGGTAGCCGGCGATGGACAGGGTGTCGGCGGCGCTGAAGGGGCGTTTCTCGATGCCCAGCAAGTCGAATTCCAGCGGCGCTGGGCGGCTGTCCTGATACTGGTTGATGCCGTCCAGATAGGCGGCCAGCGCCTTGCCGTGAGGGCTTTCGGGATCCAGCTCGCGGGCCTGCTGGTCGGCGCGCTCACGGATCTGCAGGGTGCGGAACAGACGGTCGGTGGGCAGCAGCTTGGCACCGAGAATCTCGGCCAGCTCGCCACGGGCCAGGCGGCGCAGCATCTCCATCTGGAACAGCCGGTCCTGGGCCTGCACGAAACCCAGGGCTCGGTACAGGTCGCCCTCGTTCTGCGCCTCGATATGCGGCACGCCGCGCTCGTCATAGCGCACCTGCACCGGTGCGCCAAGGTGCTGCAGCGCCAGCTCGCCGTCACGCAGCGGCTGCTTGCCATGCAGGTACCAGGCACCACCGCCGGCTGTCGTGAGCAGCACGGCCGCCAGGATGATGAGGAAGCGTTTCATGCTGCCATCCTTGTTGCACGCGGGTCGCCATGCTGCGGGCAATCAGCGTGAACTGCAAGGCAGGCCGCTCAGGCCGTGACCAGGTTGCGAATTATCCGCCGCGGCTGGTGAGCTACGCGATTGATGAGGCCGGGCATGGTCGTCGTTATTGCACCCAGTCGCAGAAACAGCCGTTGGCCAGGTTGTTGTCCGCCAGCACTTTTCGTCCGTCGAGCAACGCATCGAGCAGCGGCTCGACGAAGCTGTTGCCGGAGGTACAGGTAACGCCACTGCTGTAGGGGCCGAAGTAGGCCAGCTCGCCGCGCTGATCCCAGATCGCCACGGCCGGGCTGGCCGGCAGCTGCTGGCTGCCGGTCAAGCCATCGAGGGGCTGCAGTGCTCGTAACGCCTGCGGCAATTGCCCCTGGCTGCCGGGTTTGCGCACCGAATAGAACTGCACGCCACGCTCGCTGTAGCGTTCCAGCAACTCGCTGAGGTGCTGCTGGTTGCCAACATTGCAGGGGCAGGCGGGGTCCCAGAAATGCACCAGGCGAATCCTGCCCGGCCCTGCCAGCTGCTCTGGCAGGTGCAGCTCGCCTCCGGTAAACAGCGCGGTACGCTCATCGAACGCACGCAGGTAATGGGCCTGGAACCACCAGAAGGCGGCGAGCATGGCGAGCAGCCCGAGTGCCGCGACCAGGCAGGCGAGGAGGGTGTTGCGGCGGGAATGGGCCATGCCGGCAGCTTCCGTAGGCGATTCGATGGCTTGCCACGGCGAGCCTGGCAGCAGAAGATCGTCACTGTAGCGGCTGCCCAGCCGGGTGATGCTGCCGTGAATCAATGAGAGTCGATGGTGCCGATGTCAGAAATCTTCCAACCCGAACCACTGGTCGCCAGCCTGCGCCCGCTGGCCAGCGCCGCGCCGCTGTCGGCCGCGGAGCTGGCCTACCGGCAGTTCTATGGCTTCGTGCCGCGTGAAGCGGTCGAGAGCCGGCTGGGCTGGTTCGAAGTGGACGGCTACCGGATTGCCGCTCAGCTCTGGCAGCCCATTGCGCCTCGCGCCACCCTGTTGCTGCTGCACGGCTATTACGACCACAGCGGCCTGTACCGGCATGTGATCGAGTGGGCGTTGGAAGCCGGCTTCGCGGTACTGGCCGTGGACTTGCCGGGACACGGGTTGTCCAGTGGCCCACGGGCCAGTATCAGCGACTTCGCCGAATACCAGGCGGTATTGCGCGCAGCCTTGCAGCAGGCCGACGCCCTGGGCCTGCCGGCCCCCTGGCACCTGTGCGGGCAGAGCACCGGCGGGGCGATCCTGATCGACTACCTGCTCAACGACCAGCCGCTGGCCGAAGTAGGTGAAACCATCCTGCTGGCGCCATTGGTGCGGCCGCGCCGCTGGAACTGGTCGCAGCTCAGCTACCGCCTGCTGCGCCGCTTCGTGCAGGAAATCCCGCGGCGCTTCAGCGAGAACTCCAGCGACCCGGAGTTTCTCGATTTCCTGCGCAATCGCGACCCCCTGCAGCCCAAGGTGGTGCCCACCGTCTGGGTCGGTGCGCTGAGCCAGTGGGTGCCGCGCATCGAACAGGCACCACGCAGTACGCGCAGCCCGCTGATCATCCAGGGCGAGGCGGACATGACGGTGGACTGGCGGCACAACCTGGCGGTACTCGAGAGCAAGTTCAGCGCGCCGCGTATCCTGCGCCTACCCGAGGCGCGCCACCACCTGGCCAACGAGGTGGCGCCACTGCGCCAGCGCTATTTCGATTATCTCGGCGAGCAGCTGGACCGCGCCTACTGACCCACCGCCAGACCGGCGCGGATCGCCGCCAGGGCCGCCTTGTAGTAGGCCGCGCCTTCGCTGGACTGGGCGAAGGTGACGAACTCTTCCAGCTCCGGATCGGACAGGTTGCGGTAGACGTGCAGCAGGGTGTTGTCCAGGTCCTTGTCGATCTGCGTCATCAGCCGTTGGCGCTGGCCGTCGAGCAGACCCTGGGCGGTACCGCCACCGAGCAGGCCGGGAATCATCTGACTGAGGCTGTCGGCCGCCACGCCGGCCAGGGCCAGGCTGATCTCCGCACCCGCTTCGCTGGCCGGCAGGGCCTGGGCCAGGTGGCGGATCAGCAGGCGGCGGGTGGCATCGGCTTCGCTGAGCGGCAGGCCGTCGGCGTACTTGGCCAACTGATCCGGGCGGGTGGCGAGCAGTTCGGCGCTCACGATCTTGCGACCCAGGGGCGATTCGAAGAAGCGCAGGGCGGCGGCGGGATCTGGGAGATTGGCGCGCAGGCTGCTTTCGGCACGCTCGTCCATGGCACGCGCGGCGAAACGCCGGTTGCTGTTGTCGACCAGCGCCTGGTACACAGCCGGTGGCAGGCTCTTGCTGTAGCGCGCCTGGGCCGCGCTCAGGGCATCGCTGAAGTGCGCGCGCTGCTGCGGCCAGCCGGCTTTTTCATACAGCTCGGCATGGGTGTCGGCGATGGCCGGGAGGCTCAGGAGCAACAGCAAGAAACAACACAACGCGCGCATACGAACTCCTGTCTGGGGCGGCTATTTTCGGCAGCCAGGTGGAGCTTGTCGAGGTGTACGCGACACAGGGTAGAATCCCGCCATGACCACAGACATTTCCGATTCGCTGCTGAGCCGCATCATCGATGACCTTGCCGAATTCGGATGGTCGTTGCAAACCCAATTCGCCCCGACGTCTCTGACCCGCGAATTGGCCGAGGAGTGCCGCCAGCGCATCGCCCAGGGCACCCTGGCGCCTGCCGGTACCGGTCGTGGCCATGCGGTAGCGGTGCGCGAAGGCACCCGCAGCGACCATATCCAGTGGCTCGAGGCGGGGCAGTCGCCGGCCTGCGACGGCTACCTGCAGCTGCTCGACGAACTGCGCGTGGCCATCAACCAGAGCCTCTACCTGGGCCTGGTCGACTACGAGAGCCACTTCGCCTTCTATCCGCCGGGCGGCTTCTACCTCAAGCACCTGGATCGCTTCCGCGACGACGACCGCCGTGCGGTATCGGCCGTCTTGTACCTCAATGACGGCTGGCAGGCCGAGGACGGTGGTCAGTTGCGCCTTTACCTGGCGGACGGCCAGGTGCGTGATGTACTGCCCGAGGCCGGCACGCTGGTGGTGTTCCTGTCTGCGGATATTCCCCACGAAGTGCTGCCGGCAAGCCGCGACCGCCTGTCCTTGACCGGCTGGTTCCGTCGGCGCGGTGACGGCGTGCTCTGATCCTGTCGCACAGTGGCAGATTGCACGCATGAAAAAGGGAGGCCGAAGCCTCCCTTTTTCGTTGCAGCGGCCTGCTTAGAACAGCACGCGGCTACGGATGGTGCCGTTGACCTGCTGGAGTTTTTCCAGGGCCAGGTCGGAGTAGTCGGCATCCACGTCAATGACCACGTAGCCGACCTTGTCGTTGGTCTGCAGGTACTGGCCGGAGATGTTGATGCCGTTGTCGGCGAACACCTTGTTGATCTCGCTCATCACGCCCGGCACGTTGGCGTGCACGTGCAGCAGGCGGTGTTTGCCCGGGTGTGCCGGCAGGGCCACTTCCGGGAAGTTGACCGAGGACACCGAGGTGCCGTTGTCGCTGTACTTGACCAGCTTCTCGGCCACTTCCAGGCCGATGTTGGCCTGGGCTTCGGCGGTTGAGCCGCCGATGTGCGGGGTCAGGATCACGCGATCCAGGCCGCGCAGCGGGCTTTCGAAGATATCGTCGTTGGATTTGGGCTCGACCGGGAACACGTCGATGGCGGCGCCGATCAGGTGCTCGTCCTTGATCGCCTGGGCCAGGTGGTCGAGTTCGACCACGGTGCCACGGGCGGCGTTGATCAGGATGCCGCCCTTCTTCATGGCACGGATTTCCGCCTCGCCGATCATCCACTGGGTGGACGGCAGTTCCGGTACGTGCAGGGAAACGATGTCGCACAGGCCGAGCAGATCATGCAGCTTGCCGATCTGCTGGGCGTTGCCCAGTGGCAGCTTGGTCACGGTGTCGTAGAAGAACACCTGCATCCCTAAGGCTTCGGCGAGCACCGAGAGCTGGGTGCCGATCGAGCCGTAGCCGACGATGCCCAGCTTCTTGCCGCGGATTTCGAAGGAGTTGGCCGCCGACTTGATCCAGCCGCCGCGGTGGCAGGAGGCGTTCTTCTCGGGGATGCCGCGCAGCAGCAGGATGGCCTGGGCCAGCACCAGCTCGGCGACCGAGCGGGTGTTGGAGTAGGGCGCGTTGAACACGGCGATGCCACGCTCGCGGGCAGCGTCCAGGTCGACCTGGTTGGTACCGATGCAGAAGCAGCCGACGGCGACCAGCTTCTTGGCGCAGTCGAAGATCTCTTCGGTCAGTTGGGTACGCGAACGGATGCCGATGAAGTGCGCATCGGCGATCTTGGCCTTCAGCTCCTCGCCGGACAGCGCGGTCTTGAGGTACTCGATGTTGGTGTAGCCGGACGCCTTCAGGGTGTCCACGGCATTTTGGTGGACGCCTTCGAGAAGAAGGAACTTGATCTTGCTCTTGTCGAGAGAGGTCGTGCTCATCGGAGTACCTGTTGCCCCACTAATTTAAGTGTCAGGAGAAGGATCGGCGCGGGCGCCGATCGGGCCGGCAGATCGCTGTGAAGCGCGATTTGCGGGGGGCATATGCTAGCATGGCTTCCCTTTTCCTTGCTCGGTTGCGACCTGAACGGTTCTCAGGGCGACCATGAAAGTTTCGAGAGTTGCTATGACCGATCTCATGCCGATTGACGAACTCAGAACCTTGGTCGAGCCCGGCAAGGTGCTGACCGACGCCGCCTCCCTGGAAACCTACGGCAAGGACTGGACCCGGCAATATGCGCCGGCGCCCAGCGCCATCGTGTTCCCCAAGACGGTCGAGCAGGTGCAGGCCATCGTGCGCTGGGCCAATGCCCACCAGATCGCCCTGGTGCCCTCGGGCGGCCGTACCGGGCTGTCGGCCGCGGCGGTCGCCGCCAACGGCGAGGTGGTGGTGTCGTTCGACTACATGAACCAGATCCTCGATTTCGACGCCTCCAACCGCACCGTGGTCTGCCAGCCGGGCGTGGTCACCGGGGTACTGCAGCAGTTCGCCGAGGACAAGGGGCTGTATTACCCGGTGGATTTCGCCTCGAGCGGCTCCAGCCAGATCGGCGGCAACATCGGCACCAATGCCGGCGGCATCAAGGTGATTCGCTACGGCCTGACCCGCAATTGGGTGGCGGGCCTGAAGGTGGTCACCGGCACCGGCGAGTTGCTCGAGTTGAACAAGGACCTGATCAAGAACGCCACCGGCTATGACCTGCGTCAGCTGTTCATTGGCGCCGAAGGCACCCTGGGCTTCGTGGTCGAGGCGACCATGCGCCTGGACCGTGCGCCGCGCAATCTGACCGCCATGGTGCTGGGCACCCCGGATTTCGACTCGATCATGCCGGTGCTGCATGCCTTCCAGGGCAAGCTCGACCTCACCGCCTTCGAATTCTTCTCCGACAAGGGCCTGGCGCGGATCATGGCGCGTGGTGATGTGCCGTCGCCCTTTGATACCCGTTGCCCGTTCTATGCCCTGCTGGAGTTCGAAGCCAGTAGCGAGGAAGTGGCCAACGAGGCCCTGAGCACCTTCGAGCACTGCATCGAGCAGGGCTGGGTGCTGGACGGGGTGATGAGCCAGAGCCAGACCCAGCTGAAGAATCTGTGGAAGCTGCGCGAGTACCTCTCCGAAACCATCTCCCATCACACGCCGTACAAGAACGACATTTCCGTCACCGTCTCCAAGGTGCCGGCGTTCCTGCGCGACATCGACGCCGTCGTCGCCGAGCACTATCCCGACTACGAAGTGGTGTGGTACGGCCATATCGGCGATGGCAACCTGCACCTGAACATCCTCAAGCCCGAGCACATGGACAAGGACGCGTTTTTCGCCTCCTGTGCACGGGTCAACAAGTGGGTGTTCGAGATCGTCCAGCGCTACAACGGCTCGATCTCCGCCGAGCACGGTGTGGGCCTGGTCAAGCGCGACTACCTGCAATACAGCCGTTCACCGGAGGAGATCGCCTGCATGAAGGCGATCAAGGCGGTCTTCGACCCCAACGGCATCATGAACCCTGGCAAGATCTTCGCCTGACCGACCCAGGCCTGCAAAAACAACAGGAGCGACCATGAGCTACCAGCACCAGTACATCGATGGCACCCGCATTCACTTCCCCCTGGGCAAGGTGGTGTGCATCGGCCGTAACTACGCCGAGCATGCCAAGGAACTCAATAACCCGGTGCCGACCGAGCCGCTGCTGTTCATCAAACCGGGCAGCTGTGTGGTCGGCCTGGACGGCGGCTTCAGCATTCCCGACGATCGTGGCTCGGTGCATTACGAAGCGGAAATTGCCGTGCTGATTGGCAAGCCGTTGTCACGCACGCCCAATGAAGAAGAAGTGCTCGATGCCATCTCCGGGTTCGCGCCAGCGCTGGATCTGACCCTGCGCGACGTGCAGAGCAAGCTCAAGGACAAGGGCCATCCGTGGGAAATCGCCAAATCGTTCGATGGTGCCTGCGTGCTGGCGCCCTTCGTGCCGGGTGATACGGTGGCCGACCTGACGGCTATCGGTATCCGCCTGACCATCAACGGCGAAGTCCGCCAGGACGGCAGCAGCGCCGAGATGATCTTTCCGATCGTGCCGGTGATCCAGGAAATGGCTGGCCACTTCAATCTGCAACCCGGCGACGTGATCCTCACCGGTACGCCGGCTGGCGTCGGCCCGCTGAACAAGGGTGACGAGCTGGTGCTGGATCTGGTCGGGCACTCCAGCTTCGCCAGCCGGGTGCTGTGAGGCGATAGCTGATTGTGTGGCAGCGGGCATGGCCCGCTCCCACATTCGCTCGGTTGGCTTCCCAGCCCTGCGCAGCCAATTAAGTTTCGCTTAAGCCGCCTTTAAGCCTCGCTTCAGCTGAGCGACTTAACCTGACCCCGTCATCTACAGATAGAGGGTCATCCCCATGAAAGCTCCCGTACTCGCACTGCTGCTCGCTCCGCTGTTCTCCACCGCCGCTCTGGCTGCCGGCTACACCGGCCCGGGTGAAGTCGCCCAGGTCACCACGGTCGATCAGGCGCTGAAAGCCGGCGACGATACCCCGGTCGTGCTGCAAGGTCAGATCGTCAAGCGTCTGCAGGACGAACTCTATGAGTTCAAGGACGCCACCGGCACCATCCATGTCGAGATCGACAACGAAGACTGGCCGCCACAAGCCATTTCCGAGAAGGCCACCGTCAAGCTGACCGGTGAAGTCGACAAGGATCTGACCAGCCGTGAAATCGATGTCGATATCGTCGAACTGGTGAAATAACCGCCGCGCTGTTAGCTTCCCGTCACCGCATTGAATGGCCGCCTTTCGACGCATCGAGGGGCGGCGTTGTCATTTCTGTCGTTGCATATGTGAGTCGCCATGGGCCGCCTGATTTCGATCAAGGGATTACTTCTGCTGCTGGTGCTTGCCCTGTTGGCTGCACTGATCGCCGTCGCTGTGCAGTTTCGCCTGTTCGAAAGGGCCTGGTTCAACGTCAGCCAGCCGGCCGAAGCGCCCGCCCATTCGCTGTGGCTGAGCGATTACAAGGTGGTGATCGAGGCGCAGCGCATCGAAGGGTTGGAGGATGACGTGTCGGCGTTGACCTACGATCCGCAGCGCAAAAGCCTGTTCACGGTCACCAACCAACATCCCAAGCTGATCGAGCTGTCGCTGGATGGCAAGGTGTTACGGCAGATCGAGCTGATCGGTTTCGGCGACCCGGAAGCCGTCGAATACGTGGCACCCGGGCGTTTCGTGATCGCCGACGAGCGCGCGCAGCGGCTGGTCAAGGTACGCATCGATGATGCCACCACCTCCATCGATGCCGCCGAAGGACAACAGATGTCGCTGGGCCTGGAGATGGGCACCAAGAACAAGGGCTTCGAAGGCCTTGCCTACGACCTGAAAGGCCAGCGGCTGTTCGTGGCCAAGGAGCGCGACCCCATGCGCATATACGAGGTGCAGGGGTTTCCCAACCTCGATCCGGCCACGCCGAACCCCGTGCAGATTCGCGACGACCGCAAGCGCGATGCCGGCATCTTCGTGCGTGATCTCTCCAGTCTGCATTACGACAGCCTGACCGGCCACCTGCTGGCGCTGTCCGATGAGTCGCGCCTGGTCGTCGAGCTGGATGAAGCCGGCAAGCCGATCAGCAGCCTGTCGCTGCTGCAAGGGCAGCAGGGCCTGAAGAAATCGGTGCCGCAGGCCGAGGGCATCACCATGGATGATCAGGGCGTGCTGTACATGACCAGCGAGCCCAACCTCTTCTATGTGTTCAGCAAGGGCGGCAAGACCGATTGAGACGAGTCGCCGCGCTGGTGAAGCGCGGCGAGGGCTGTTAGCTTCGCCGGTCGAAAGGCGCTCCAGGCTGAGTGGCCGTGTTTATTTTCTTCATGAGTGAGCGGGTATGCATCGTCTGGTTTCCCTCAAGGCCCTGTTGGTGCTACTGGCACTGGTCGCGGCATTGCTGCTGGCTATCTGGGGGCAGGAGTTCCGAGTATTCGAGCGTGCCTGGTTCAACGTGCAACAGCCTGGGCAGGCACCGGCCAATACGCTGTGGCTCGATGGCTATCAGGTGAGCCGTGAGGCCAAGGTCATCGAAGGGCTGGTCGACGATGTGTCGGCGCTGACCTACGATCCGGTCCGCAAAAGCCTGTTTACCGTCACCAACCAGAATGCCCGGCTGATCGAATTGTCGCTCGACGGCAAGGTGCTGCGCGAGATCGGCCTGGTCGGCTTCGGCGACCCGGAAGCCGTGGAGTACGTTGCGCCCGGCGTCCTGGTGATCGCCGATGAACGCCCACAGCGGCTGGTCGAGGTGCGTATCGATGACGCCACCACCCAGGTCGATGCTGCCGACGGCCAGCAGCTGTCGCTGGGCCTGGAAATGGAGGCCAAGAACAAGGGGTTCGAGGGGCTGGCCTATGACCTGGCCGGCAAACGGCTGTTCGTTGCCAAGGAGCGCGATCCGTTGCGTATTTACGAGGTGCATGGCTTCCCGCATCTCGATCCGAGCAGCCCGTCGGCGATTCGCATCATCGATGACCGTGAGCGCGATGAAGGGTTGTTCGTGCGTGATCTGTCCAGCCTGCAATACGATGCCCGTACCGGCCACCTGCTGGCGCTGTCCGATGATTCGCGCCTGCTGGTGGAAATGGATACGCAGGGCGAACCGGTCAGCAGTCTGTCACTGGTCGGCGGCCAGCAAGGGCTCAAGGAGTCCGTGCCGCAGGCCGAAGGTATCGCCATGGACGAGCAGGGCGTGATCTACCTGATCAGCGAGCCCAACCTGTTCTACACCTTCGAAAAAAAGGCCGGGTGATCGCTCACTCGGCCTTTTCGGCTGCAGCCTCAGCGCTTAGCACCTTCACGCCTTCTTCAGTCGCGAACGGTAACGGGGCATGGCCCCGTTACCCCCTTGGCGCGCTGCCTCAGAACAGGTACTGCAGGCCCAGGCTATAGCTGGCCTGGTCGCCGTCGGCATGCCGCAGGCGCGTGTTGGCTTCGGCGTAGACGGCGAAAGCCTCGCTGATGGCCAGTTGCGTGCCGAGACGCGCGCGGGCGAAGTGCTTGTCGTTCTCCCGACCGTTGCTCACCCGGCGCGCCGAACCATCGGCCAGGCTGGTCACGGTGAAGTCCTCGCTCATGCCATCGTCCAGCTCCTCGATCCAGACCAGGCTGGCATCTGTCTCTTATACACATCTCCGAGCCCACGAGACCAGAGAGGATCTCG
>ERZ1032215.189-NODE-189-length-12610-cov-13.071525_pt1 | contig 12610 bp, 12 predicted proteins | sample MGYA00518043_ERZ1032215 | MGnify/ENA primary metagenome ERZ1032215 (study PRJEB33718, sample SAMN03160146) | human skin metagenome | collected 2014-02-25 | study: EMG produced TPA metagenomics assembly of the PRJNA266117 data set (Human skin bacterial metagenome... | reverse complement strand
ACTGCATATCGTCGGCAGCGTCAGATGTGTATAAGAGACAGGTCTTGCTCGTCGAAAATTACCAGGGCAGGAGACACACGCGACCAATCAGAAAGCAGCTCAAGTCGATATCGTGCACTCGAGCCCAGGTCCGGGTGGGGCAACGCGTCCTGAAAGAGCTGCACCCGAAGCCTCCAGGGCGCGGATTTTTCTCCGAGTTCTCGCACCGGTTCTATAACAAAGGAGCCCTCGACCGGGGAGAGAGCCACCAACTGTCCACCTTCCATCGTGATGGGCGCTTCCTCCTCGCTGGCGTCGGCTGGTCTAATGAGGTAGTCGACCGCATCCGATTCGATAAACGGCAAAAAGCCTGGTCGCCCTAGCCATCCGTGAGGCACACGCACACCGCTCGACAGGAGTGGCCGTACAATCTGCTCGGAGGGTTGAGAAATCAATCCCATGGGCCCAAGGGTTTCGTAAACGGCGTGGTAGCTGTGTGCAGCACTCGTTAGAAGCCATTCGCTTTCGCTCACCAAACTGCCCAGTCGATTGCCTAGGCGCTGTGCATGCCGTCGCGCGAGCGCAACATGCAGGCCTTGTGGCGCATTGCAAGGTCGGGCTTCCGCGCGCCAGCGACCCACACCGACTTGCCGAAAGAACAAGAAGCCGGATTGGATCGCGGCCCCCAAATTCAGGCTTACTTGCGCTGAAACGCCGCTCAGTGCCATGAAGAGGGTAGGGTGAAATTCAGCCTGGAGTGCCTGCTCTGGGCAGGAAAAATAGCTGCGGCTGCCGTCAGCGTCGAACATCATGTCTACCACTACACTACGCCGTGCAGACTTCCCCGAGTGGGCGAGGGCGCGGCGGAGCAGGCGCCAGAAAGGCAGATCGGCCAGGGTACGTCGACCCAGCAGGTAGGCTTCGCGGAACTCTCTGAACGCCAATTTAAGTGCATCGGAGGCTCGGTCATTGAGCAACACGACCGGGAATTTCCTGATCACCAGATTCGGATCAGTTTGGGCCTGGGGACAGTCGGCGAGAAAGCCTTCCATCAAGCGCAGGTCAGTCTTATTCGGAAAGGTTAAGCGCCGGGTATAGCCGATATGACGCCAGTTTTTAGGGATTGTCGGCAGGATCAGTCGTCGAAATGGACGGCCTTCATTGATGCGCCGTTCAAGCCAGTGCGCCAGTTCCTCCCACATCAGATTGATACCAGGTAACTGCTGGAGGCTATGGCCTGTGTTAAGCCATTTGCGCAGCTTGCTGCGAAATTCATTACCGTCTTCATGCCCCTCCAGCTGGCTGTCGATAAGCAGGGTCATGACCAAGTAAATGAAAAAATTTGGCCATTCGCGGGTCGACGATCTTTGCATGCCAATATTCAGGCGATGTGGCAGGTTTGGTATCCGACTCATAATGTCTCGGAAGGTATCCTCGACTATTGACTCTTGATCACTTTCTGCCCCGCATGCTTGGGCAAGCGTAGTCGCTGTCACCTCAAACGAGCGTATATCGCTGGCGTCACCATCCTGACCTACAGTCAGAAAATGCTGAACCAGCCTTTGTTCCCATTCTTCAAAAGTTCTTGGCGGACTCCAGGTCATGCCATGAACGCCTTTTCATGGGGAATAGCAATTTGTCCCCGAGCAGCGATTGCAAGTGGCTCGAGTAGACGCTCAGCAAGGAAACGCACGGCGGGAACCGCAACACCATCCCCTATTACCTTAAACGCATGATGATAGATTTCAGGTAGGATGTAAGTGTTTGCTAGACCCATTAATCTCGCGGCTTCACATATTGTAAGCAAGCGAGTTCTGACGTGGCCGCTCTCTACGACAATGATTCTAGGGCGGGATGCGCCCCCACGCGGCGTTCTTAGACAGCCTAAGAGAGGCGAAAAAGTTATCTCTGCACGTTGCTTGTTGATGCCTCCCTCTCGACGCATGCGCAGATAAAGGCTGCCAACGGCGACCCCCCCTGCGCACTTGGCATTCTCAAGCCGAGCGAGATGGGCAGGAGCCATCATACTGATAATTCGTTTGGTTTCTTCAGGCGTATTCCAGAGTACCCCTTCGCGCTGAATAAAGCTTTCAAGGGCATTCTCTTGTAATATCGGAGCATCCCCTAGGTCCCACCAAACCCAATCCGCATGTAAAACCGGGGTAAGTGATTTGTACGCACGCAGCAAAGTTGGAGTGTGCCAATTAGCTGTCGCCATGCCGCGGGATAACTTGCATGGGATATCGATATTGCGTTGAACCGCTATGATGAATACACGCGGCCGGGACTGGGGAAGGAAGTGTTTGGCGTCTATAATGACTGCCCCATAACGATACCCAATTTCACCTAGTCTCTCGCAAATCGCAGCAAAATCACGGCCGCCCTCTAGAGTGAGCAGTCCGACCACATTTTCCAGAACTAACAGCGGTGGTTGCCGCTCCTCTTGGCGCAACGTGTCTATTAGATCAAGAAAAGGCCAAAGCGCTCCTGACCTTGTAAAGTCCTTAGCGCTGGAGCTACCTATTCCTAAACCATTCCCGGCCACAGACAAGTCTTGGCATGGAAACGACGCCCACGCTAAATCGCCATTGCGCTCAAGGTCTTCTGAATTTACTTCTCGAATGTCACGACTATCAAAATGATCCTTACCCCAGTTCTGAATATACGTTGAGGCTTTAATGCGATCCATGTCATTGGCGAACAAACATTGCCATTGATTGCCTAGTCCAGCTCGGGCCATCCCCCCGCCCGCGAAGAATTCGAAAAACCTAAGGTCTTCACTCATTTAAAAATTGCCACTAAAGATCACAGCGGATCTCAATTCGAATAAAATAGAAAGAGATGCCTTAGTTACTGTGACTTGCTTCTTTAAATTTTCATATATGGTATTCGGCCCACACCAGGAAGGGGTGTGGAGCGTTCTGAGTTCATGAGAGCGGTCATGTCGGACGACACGACCCCCGAGCTGGTGGTGAGGCGCATTGTGTACGCTCTCGGTTATCGCTTTAGAATGCATAAGCTGGACCTTCCTGGTAAGCCTGACCTTGCATTCCTTGTGCGCCGCAAGGTAATACTCGTCCATGGCTGCTTTTAGCACGGGCATAATTGCCCACGAGGAGCTCGAAAGCCCAAAATTAATGTAGACTACTGGCATTTTAAGATTGCGCGCAACCGTGAGCGAGACGAAAAAGACACGTCCTAGCCATATAGAGCTTGGCCAAGCCTGCCATTTTCACTCGTCTCACAGGGAGGGAGCAGCGTTCTTAGCTTTGCCCTAGTTACTAAAGTCTGACTGATGGAGAAGCATTTGGAGCTCCTTTGAAACGTGTTCGTATTTTTCGAAGAAGCGGCTCCATGCCTTCATGCCTCCCATCTCTCCAACTGCTAAGATTATCGCTTTATGGGAGGCTGTGAGGGTCGTTACCTGGCGTTCAAGCTCTTGAATCCGCAGATCTTTGGCAGCTAACTGAGCAATCACATTCGCTTGGGAAACCTTCTGGACGCGCTTCACCCACTGCCGGCGCTCAGCCTGTGTGGCTTGATAAAACTCAACGAGACCTCGCCTATAGTTATCGCGTGTAATCGACGAGGGGGCACTTAGTCCTTCAATGGCGCGTACGACCGCACGATGAGTAATATCTGTGTCCTGCTCCAGCATGGATTCCAAGGCTTGGGCAATGCATTCATCAAGCAATGCTGCTTGCTCGTCCCGCCGTGGAGGCCTGGTTGGCTTAGTCATCGAATAGGCTCCGTTGTATCGGACTGATTGGTTGCGACAGATCCGCTCCACTCTCGAAAGGTCGTGTACCCGGTATGGAATCAAGCGCCTTCTGCAAGTTATCCAAACGTGTCTTCGCATGCATCAGTTGATTCGAACGACCTATGCTTTGGCTTGGGCGGGCCTCAATAGTTACTATCGCGGTTTTCAGCTGCTCCTGCAGTCGTTCGAGATTAATGCGATGTGCGGGAAGTTCCGTGGTCGACAGGTGCCGACAACCGTTGTAGCACTCTAGATGCTTGGGGCATGGGTCGACGGTGAAGCTATTCACACAGAATCCATAGGGCGTCGTGTGAAAGCCATCTGCCTCTGCGGCCAGAAAGGCAAACGCAGTATCATCACCTTGCTCACGCTGAATTCGTAAGAACTGCTCTACCAACGGCCCTTTCACCTTACCAGCGGTGATCAAACGAAAAACCTGTTGGGCTTTGGCGCCAAGAGCAATTTCCGCAACTTTCGGCAATTTAATAGCTGCGAGTTCCTCGGCAAGGCTACGATGATCGTACTCATAGCTTTGTGCGACACTCTTGCGGCCGAATCGCTTGGTAATAATAGAGTCAGCAATTCCCAAACGGAAAAGCTCAGTGTTTTGGAGGTGACGAAACGCATGTGTATCTACGAATAACTGTCGATCCTCCACCGTTTCGCCATACCTGACAAAGATGGATTTCTCAACTCCTGAACGCTCACCCAAATTGACTATTAAATCCGCTGCAGTAACTCGGCCAACAAAACAGTAACGTAGAATATCACAGACCCCACCGTTGCGCTCTTCTCTGAGTGAGCGTTTAGGCATCAACAATAGTAGTTCATGGCTTTGAATATTACCCTCGGTGGAGCGGAAACTTTCAGTGTCCGAGAGCTTAGTAGGCATCACTTTTCGTATGAGCGCCTCCAGCTCATTAGTTCGAAAGTAGCCATCTGTGTAGTCACCACGGGGGAGGGGATGACCGTTCTTCGTACGGAAAGGTAAATCCTGTTCATGCCCCCGCCGAAGTCTCCCAAAGTAAGCCCGAACTTCATTACGTATCTCTGCTCTTTGTCGACCCAACTCAATCTGTCGCTCCTGAATCTCTCGTAGAACTTCGATATCGAAAGACTTCTTGTATTTGGCGGTAAGCTCTGCCTCAAGAGGATCTTGATAGATGAATGGATTGCCCGATAAATAAGGATAAAACGCAACTGCCGATATCAACTGTTCTGGCTCAAATTCTGGGAGTAGGCGGCCAGTAGCACACTGAGCTTTCAATCTTTTGCGAAGAGGTGCGGTCAGGCGCGCAACACGCTCCAGTGTTTCCTGAAGAGATACTTCAAAAAGAGCGGGAATATGCTGAACTTCAGGATAGAGCAGCGTGCCATTGTGATCTACTAACGAACGCTTTTCAGCAAAATAACGGAGCATAAGTGATTCTGAGATACCTCCCGATTCTCCAGCGGCCTGGCCAAAAGCATCAACGTATTTACGTCGACGTTGCCAGTCCATGGGAATCATGCAGATTTCACTAATACGTAGTCCACACAGTATGAGGATCTTTACCTGAGTAAAACGGAGCTCATCTAGAAAACTCTTCGGCTGAATAGTGAAGACAATACGGACTAGCTCCCAAAATGCACGAGCTCCTGGTAGCTTTTCGACCTGCTTTCGTTGTGTAAGATGCTGGCGCAGATAAGGCTTTTTCTCACTCAGTTCGTCTCTAGATTTTACTCTTCTTATTGATGCTGGCTGAAGCGGACATCTGTCTGCAAGGTGATGAAGGTCAATAATATTACGTGTAACCTGATCAACTAGCATGGCCATCTTCCCCGAGGCTTGCACTTCGGCTGCCACTTCACGAGCGAGGGTGATGTGGTCAGATGTTAGCTCCCAAGGTTCAGCATCACCAGCACAGGTCGCAATCACCCGTAATGGGCGCACAATCCCCAGCAGAACATGATTCGCCCTGTTACCTTGTACAAAAATTTGATCAAGCACTGTAGCTTTAATCAAATTTTGCCATCCTTCTGATAACGCTACTTTTTTTGCAATTTGCATGGCGTTTGCAGTAAGTCGTTTATTCAGTGGCACTAGGCTGAGTCTATCCCTACCGAGATCAGCAAGCAAAAATCTCGGTGGTTTCGGAGTTCCACAAAAGGAATTGAGCTCCCAAGCCTCCTCTAATAAGAGTTTCCCATCCGGACTCGGGATAATTTCCCAAAAGATATTCCGAGCCTCTGCGATCCGGCGCGCAGCCGCAACATAAGCTTGGAAGTTCTTATTCATGAGGATCTGACTCTTCAAGGTCAGCTATTACTACTTTAATTGATTCCAAAGTTTTTCTCAGTTGCATGTATGCAGGCGAAGCAACTTCTCCACGGGACTCGTCATAGAAGAATCGAACCACAGGTCTTAGGCTGTCTAAGACCTCGTGATGAATCGCCGTGTCCGTCACTGCCATAAATCGATGGCATGAATAGCAGGATAGAACCGGATTCTTACTGCAGAGGGATTGTCCAAGATTGCAGGCACCGATTCCTGCTATAGGTATTCCATGCGGGACGGCCCCAATCTGATAATCCGGGGATAAGCTTAAGAGCTTATCTCTATCAATGGTTCGAGTGAGCGCAATATCTGCAACATTGGTGTATATAGGAGAGAGCGCCATTGCTTTGTTGATTCGATCGGCCTGCGCAGGTGAAGCGTCGAAGTAGACCAGCCCTGTATCGGCGTATGAGTGCCCCATAAACTCCGCCAATTCGGCCTGAGAGGCACCAGCATCTACTAATCGTTGCGCTGCGCTGTGACGCAAATGATTTGCAGAGTGGGGGACGCCTGTTATGGATTCGGTAATCTTAATAATAAGACTACCAACTGACTGAGGTGTCAATCCGAATAGAGAGTCCGGTAGAGCAAGAGCATCGATTTGACAATGAGGGTTTGTCAAACGGCGCTGATAGAGTTCAGCGAATGTAAATGCCCATTCGTTTTTGATTTTCCGGAGCATCGGCAGACGCTTGTCGCTTGAGCGCTGTTTGCTCCGCAGGAAGGTTATATGGATGCTCGGACCGTCCTTACCTAATCCTGGATAAATTCGGACATCTGACAGGCGAACTTTGGCGATCTGGAGAGGACGCATGGCGTACTGGTATGAGATACACAGAATACAAGCACTCCGAAGCGTCTGTTCGTCAACCCGTGCAGGAGAAGTGCGCACCAAGGCATTAGTTTCATCCAGAAAACCGACGATTTCTGTTTCCTCATTGGCACCGAGAAAAACGTCTCCGGTGCGTACAGCTGTATACTTGTCCTGCGGAGGTAGCTCGAAGGATCTAACAAAATCAGCATACTCTGGCACCAAGTGCCCAAGAGACATTTCGCATAAAAACGCCAGCAGTGACTTCGCGGCGCTTAAGGTGAAGTGGCTGTAACCAATGCGTAAAGTTCCCTGCCAGTAATCCCGAAGCTCCATCGGGTTGCGTGAAAGTAGTTCGTATAATGGATTGGAATTTTCTTGGTCAAACAACGGCTTTAACGAGTGCAGGTAAGTGCGCACTGTGGATATAGATAGGCGTGCCATGGTCCATGCAGCCCAATGTTTCGCAAGCAGCCTATATGGATGTGGCAAGCTACTGAAATTTAAGGAGTCCTTGATACCATTAGCGTTTATTTCCCATTCATCAGCCTCTATGTTTCGGACAACCCGCCATTCATCAGCAAAGTCATCAAGATAACGAATGATGGATGGTAATTGAGGAAGCGCTTGTACTTGCGTCAAGGTCTCTACTGAAACCTGATCGCTCTGGGCAGCGATTTTTTCCATCACATCCCCCTATCTGATAGCTTCCGCAAAGCAACGACGTGAAGATCGAATGAGTCATGCCATACTGTAGCAAGGCGATCCTCAAAGTACGCGCGAGCGTAGTGGTGGGGCATTAGGGAAGGGCGCGCCCAACCGAAAAATACTCGAAGTTTCTGCAGTGCGAGATCCATTTCTACCCCCGCATCGATTAGATGCGTTAAGCGGATAACAGCACAGGTATGTCGTAAGGCATGCGGGGTCAAGGACTTTAGTTTCCGCCGTTCGCATAGCTCTTGCATTGCATCCTTGGAGAGATGCTCCGAGAGCACCGAAAAAATGGCATTGATAGATCGCTTTGATAGAGGTTTTCCTTCTTGCGATGAGAACAGAAAGCTGTGCTGCGGTCTGCCACGATAGTTAGCTGTGTATGTCTCTATAACGGACACAATTGAGTCGGAGACAGGAATTTGCCGTACGGAGTTAGCATTCTTAATCGAGGGAGCATCTGCGCGAGAATCTGAGTGCTCATAAGGATTCTCGACTACATCCAACCAGCAGCGGACACCCTGAGACTGAATCGATGAGGACTCTTTGACGGCATCAGCTGCCAGCACGAGCGTTTCGCTGCGTCGAAGACCTTGGTGTAGCATTAACAAAACCAGAGCGAAATTTCGCCAGCGCAAAGCCTCTGTGCGAAACGGATTACGCGTTGAGTCTGGCTGAATCAGCTCGTAGAGATCCTCGATGACCGCCGCTGGTAGAGCACGTGCAATCTCGGGCCGACGCTTACGGCGAAGGTTTAATGTGCTGTAAAGCCGTTCCAATCGAAGCAGCCGTAAATGGACTTCATCCATAGGTGTCGTTGTGCTGCTACAGGCAAGCCGTTCGACGCAGTTCCTGACGAAAGCAATAGCAGTACGCCAATCACCAGAATTATCTGCACCGTTTTGTGCATTACGATTGCACAGGCTGACAAAAAAGCCTTCGAGGCATCGCTCCAGTTTGTCGAAGCACAGATTTGCGATCAACCGATCCAGGCAATCTTCATTCAACTGCAGTTTGACTGAGCCGTAAAACGACTCAATGACTGAGAGGTGCGAGGATAAGGTTGACTGGCGTAGTGCAGCGCCATGTAACGCCGTCCAGACAGTAGCCCAGTACCGTGGCAGGCCTTGAACATCGATGAGCAACCAGCCAGTGAGCGAAGGTGGAATGCAAGGATCTCGAAGCCGAACACGAGCCATAAGATTCACAACAGCTAGAGCTGCCTGTTTCTGGATGGATTGTTGCTATTGAACGTGCCATGAAGATGAGTCCTGCGCAACACCAGTGAACGTGCTCGTCATACGCATAATGTGGCTGACGTTATGGTAGCGAAGCCGCCCGAATGGGCAGAATCCGGCGCCGGGAAAATCGCGGAGCTCCGGCGCTGGATTTATCCATAACGTCTATTATGCGAGGCCATCGTCTACACTGACCTCTCTATTTTTAAAGAGTTTTTGCAATGGATCTTAAAAATTCTGCTGAGTTTGATCGCGTCGTAACACGTGTGCTTGCTGCTCTTGCTGAGGCATTTCCGAATCCTATTAGCCTTGATTTTCAAGATCTCGGGCTTGCTGATGGTCCAGCTACTGTTACCAAAGAATTTAACGAACTTGATACCGAGTACATGCCTCAACATGTTTTCGCTGCTCAGTGCGTCCGCTTTCTTGTTGATGAGGAGTTTGTTTCTGGTAAAGCTCATCACTACTGGGCGGCTTCTGTGCAGTTAACCGGTAAGGGGCTTGAGCTTATTGGTGCTACTCCTCGAACTCTTCTCGGGTCGCATTATCTTTAAGCGATGTACCTTGGCCTGCCAGTAGCGCATTGATACTCGGCAATGGCGGCAGATTTTCAGACAAAGAAAAACCCCAGCGTTCGTTAGAGCCCTGGGGTTTTGGTCGAGGTCAAAGTGCCTGTAATCTTCTTGGTGGTACTTTGATCGAGATCTAGGTTAGCGGAATGTTCTGCACTCACCGCGGTGTTGCTTTTCGGCAGTGATTGTTCCTTTGACATAACCAATCGCTGCCAAAACCGCGATTGGCATGAGCGCCCAGATCCCGAAACCAAAGCCCATTGCTACATCGGTAGCAAGGTACTTATTGAGACCTGCTGGCAAGCCAAACATCACCAAACCACCCGCTGCAGCGCCGACGAATGCTCCAAACAGCCCAGCTTCATGTTTCTCTTTTTGCGTTGCCCCCCAAACAACTGTTCCGAGACAACCTTGGCAGGTGGTCACACCTCTGTTGAATTCAAAGTGGCAATGACCACAGGTGTAGGTTTCAACTGACATCGACGACTCCTTTTGGCTTTTTTCGCTGATCTATCTTCCGTTGACAGGTCCGTATACCTCATTCAACGCTTCATTCTTTATCGGCACTTGAGGGATTTCCCTCACTGCCCCCAACCATTATTTGATGCTTAGATCTGGCGCTTTTGTAGCTTTTACCCTTTAGAACAACGCAGGAAACAGGAACTCGATGGAATGCCTTGAGAGCTTAAGCGACACGGGTCTACGCCCCGCCAAGTTGATCAAGCCTTCGTTGGCCATTTGCGAGAGCAGTGTACGTGTGGTGTGCTCGCTCATATCAAACTTGGCTTGGATTTCCGATCGTTGCATTGGACCGTGGTACAGCAGGTCGCGATAAATGTCCCGCGCTTCGATACGCAGAATAGGTAACTCCTCGCCATTTGATGTCGGGAATGCGCCGCGCTTTCTCATCTCAAAGTAAAAGTCGATTCGTTGTGTAAGCATTCGAGGTTCTAGCAGCGAGCTGAAGTAACGCACCTGCTCCAGAGCCGTCGCTATGAAGTATTCGGTGAACTTAAGCAGTCCACTGTCGGAAAGCTCACCGCGGCCGTCCAGGTCTCCTTTTCGTACGTGATCGGCGGCTTTTAGCGCGTCATAGTATGCGTCGACGTCCCGGCCAAAGCCTCGGCTTATTGTCCAGAGCCCATAGCCACCCAGACCTGCCGCACGCAGGTACTGATCAGTGAATAGTCGACCAGTGCGACCGTTGCCGTCCATGAACGGGTGGATCCACATCAGACGGTGGTGAGCTCCCGCAGCAGCCAGAATCGGAGTCATCCCGTGCAGCCAATCGAGCCGGTATGCGCGTTCAAACCAATTCAGGTAAGTGCCCATATCCTCTGCTGACGGAGGAATGTGCTGGCCAACCTTTACCCCACGGGTGCGGAATTCGCCTGGAACAAGAAGGACAGTGTCGCCCTCGTTGTTGACCTTGATATGCATATGCTCCTCGGGCATGCCCACGTAGAACTCGCAGTGCATGCGTGCGATTGATTCCCGCGTGCATATCGCAACCTCATCGATTGGATCGGTGGACAGCCTCCGTTGGGCTTCAATGTGACGCTTGATCTCAAGCAGATCCTCGTTTGTCTTCTCGCCAGTTGGGATTTCCTGGGCGCGCAACACATCGGCGGGCAGAGTAGGGTTGCCCTCGATTTTGTTGCTGTAAAACGAGTTCACCTGGCGAAGCAGGTTAATCATGGGCAGTCGTAAGGGTTGAGGGATATTGGCGTTCAGCGCAGCATCGAGTTGCATGAGCTCGACCACGGCGTCTTGCAGGGCGCCTGGGGCTTTATCTTGGGGTATGAAAGGTGTTAATGCCATTTACCGTTTCTCAACTTTTGATTACGTTTGCCGCAGCTGAGTGCCTGGTTGGGGCTTCATCCAGCCAGGTGCGCAGGTGTGGCCGACAAGCGCAGCGCGTCAGCTACCAGCCAGCACCTTTTAATGATTCGACTTGGTCGAGCGTTCCCTGCAGGGAAGCAATGTCACCCTTGGACATCACATCCAGCGGCGTGCAGCCATTGAAGAAGTGGTTTTTGTTCTTCATACCAAGAAAACCGTAGAGGTTTTTGGGGTTTTCAAACACTGTTCGCAGGGCTGCGTGGATGTTCAGAACCAAGCTAATTCTCTGTAGTTGATCAACGCCCAGGTCAAGACTGGTTTGATCGGAAGGGATCTGCAGAATGGCTTGAGTTTGCTCAGGGGACGCCTGCCACTGTTCAAGAATTTTCATGACAGTGCGCAGAGCGACTGCATTTTTCGGATCTAGCTGCATCTGGCGTTCTACCTTGTTGCCTTAGTGCTGCTTGAAAAGTTCCACCATGGAACTTTTGATGGCTTGCGGCTCTGATTTCTCGCGAAGCGAGTGGGGGTGCTGTTACACCCCCACTTTACCGTGGTTTCCCACGGTCTCGGGATGGAGGAACGGTGAATTTTTCCTGTGGTATAGGACGGCGATTCATTACGGTTTCAGCCATCTCCCAAGCATTAGACATTTCTAAGCTTCCGAGCATCCCGTTAATGATGTTCCGGGCCATTGGCTTGATGTGTTCATCCAACTCATTGTATCTACGGAACAATGCTTTCACGTCTTCACTGACATTTCTGTCGTTTTCTTCCAGCAAAAGCTCATCCGTCGAGCACTTAAACAGCTTTGCCATGGCTGCTACTTTGTCGCCTGGTGGGATGCTTCGGCCTTTTTCCCAGCCGGCAACGGTGTTCTCGCCACTACCCAACGCTTCGGCTACAGCTTTTTGAGAGAGCCTTGCTCGCTCACGCTGGATCCGGATGTTGTCGCCAATGCTCATCTGAATATCATCCAAGCTGCTTTGATACATCAATGTAACCCCTGTACATCTGTCCACCCTCGATATTCTGATGCACGACCCTCGAACATCCTATTGCTATCATCCATCGCCATCCTGTAGGCTTACCATCATTATTTGGTGGCTTGACAGGATTTTCCATGTTCATCGATTGGCTCACGATTTCGCAGGAGCACGACCACGATCTACCGATCGTTGGCAACATCGTGCACCTGACGGTTGACGAGAATACCAATCAGGTTTTGAGCACATGCCGTCCCCGTTTCAAACATGAGGGTAGTTTTTCCACCTCAATTACGATTCATATTCAGGGCCGAAAAATCCGGGTTGAGGGAAATCCCAGTTACACCCCCACTTTACCGTGGTTTCCCACGGTCTCGGGATGGAGGAACGGTGA
>ERZ1032215.184-NODE-184-length-12710-cov-6.818017_pt1 | contig 12710 bp, 8 predicted proteins | sample MGYA00518043_ERZ1032215 | MGnify/ENA primary metagenome ERZ1032215 (study PRJEB33718, sample SAMN03160146) | human skin metagenome | collected 2014-02-25 | study: EMG produced TPA metagenomics assembly of the PRJNA266117 data set (Human skin bacterial metagenome... | reverse complement strand
GAGATCCTCTCTGGTCTCGTGGGCTCGGAGATGTGTATAAGAGACAGGCTGGGTGACAAGGCCAACGGTTGGCTGGGGATCCTGCTCGATACCGTGGTGGTGTTCGGTATCGTCGGTGGTGTCGGTACCTCGCTGGGCCTGGCAGTACCGCTGGTGTCGACACTGGCTTCGGACGTACTCGGCCTGCAACCCTCGTTCGCCTTCGACATGCTGATTCTCGGCCTGTGGACCGCGCTGTTCGGCATGAGCGTGTGGTTCGGCCTGAGCAAAGGAATCAAGATTCTCAGCGACATCAACGTCTACCTGGCGGTCTTGCTGCTGCTGTTTGTCCTGGCCATTGGTCCTACCCTGTTCATCATCAATGGCTGGTCCAACAGCGTGGGCCTGATGATCAACAACTTCGTGCAGATGAGCCTGTGGACCGATCCGATCGCCAAAGGCAGCTTTCCTCAGGACTGGACCATTTTCTACTGGGCCTGGTGGATAGCCTATGCACCGATGATGGGGTTGTTCGTCGCGCGCATTTCCCGGGGTCGTACCATCCGCGAGCTGGTGTTCGCCGAGCTGATCTGGGGCAGCCTGGGTTGCTGGGTGTTCTTCGCCGTGTGGGGTGGCTACGCCCTCGACCTGCAGCTCTCGGGAGTTCTGGACGTCAGCGCCATTCTGAATCAGCAGGGTATTCCGGCGGCAGTACTGGCGATCCTTAAGACCATGCCGATGGCGAACCTGGTCATCATCACCTTCGTCCTGCTGTGCTTCATTTTCCTTGCCACCACCCTGGACTCGGCTGCCTACGTGCTGGCTTCGGTCACTTCGCGTGAGCTGTCCGGTTATGAGGAGCCTCGTCGCTGGATACGTATCACCTGGGCGCTACTGCTGGCAGTCGTTGGCATCGGCCTGATCAAGGTGGGCGGGCTCAAGGCGGTGCAGACCTCCACCATTGTCGTGGCACTGCCATTGATTCCTGTGCTGGGTATCCTCGCCTGGTCGCTGTTGCGCATGCTCGAGCAGGACTTTGGCAAGCGTCTGGGCTCGCCGATGCTCACCGTAGACGGCGCAGCTCCTTCCAGTCAGGCGGCCGTTGAAAGCCCAGACTATGTCTATGGTGCAGCCCCTAATCCCGCGGCACCGATCAGTTCCAACCAATAGCGTAACTGCTAAGCAGCGCGCCTATTTCTTCGACAACGCATGGGATGGCCTCGCAGGTTCCTCGAGGTTCTCTCATGCCCACCCAACGTGGAGTGCACATGACCAATCAAGTGATACTGCCCCGCATCATGCAGCTAGGTGCTGGTGCCAGCGAGGCCATCCCGAACGTGCTGAGCAGTCTTGGCTGTTCACGCCCGCTGCTGATTACCGACAAGATGATGGTTCAACTCGGCTACGCAACGCGCATCCAGGAAACGCTGGTTGCTAGCGGTCTCAAGGCGGACATTTTCGCTGACACCGTTCCCGAGCCTACGGTCGGTTCGATTCAGGCTGGCGTGGATATGGCACGCGCTGGCGATTACGACAGCATCATCGCCCTGGGCGGTGGCAGCCCGATCGACAGTGCCAAGGCCATTGGCATCCTGGCCAAGTTGGGCGGGCAAATGCGCGACTACAAGTTCCCGCGTAACGTCACCGAGACCGGCCTGCCGATTATCGCGGTGCCGACCACAGCCGGAACCGGCTCGGAGGTGACCCGCTTCACCATCATCACCGACGAGCAGAACGACGAGAAAATGCTCTGCGTCGGCATCGGCTTCATGCCCGTCGCGGCACTGGTCGACTACAGTCTGACCCTCAGCCTGCCGGCGCGTGTGACGGCCGACACCGGCCTCGATGCTCTGACTCATGCCATCGAGGCGTATGTCAGCCAGAAGGCCAACCTCTATAGCGACAGCCAGGCCCTGGCGGCCATGCGCCTGATCGGCCCGAACCTGCGCCGGGTCTACCATGACGGTTCAGACCAGGCGGCTCGCGAAGCCATGATGCTGGGCTCGACGCTCGCCGGCGTCGCTTTCTCCAGTGCCTCGGTGGCGCTGGTGCATGGCATGAGCCGCCCGATCGGCGCCTTCTTCCATGTGCCTCATGGCCTGTCCAACGCCATGCTGCTGCCCTGCGTGACGGCTTTCTCCATCCCTGCCGCTGCCGAGCGCTACGCCGACTGCGCACGGGCCATGGGGATCGCCACCGAACAGGACAGCACCAAGCAGGCCAACGCCAAGCTGCTCACCGAACTGCAGGCGCTCAATGACGAGCTACAGGTGCCGACACCGGCGCAGTTCGGCATCGACCGCGCACGTTTCTTCGAGCTGATGCCGACCATGGCTCAGCAGGCGCTGGCCTCCGGCTCGCCGGGTAACAACCCTCGCGTGCCAACGGTGGATCAGATGGTCGAGCTCTACAGCAGCCTTTGGTAACCCTCAATTTTCTTAACGAACAGGCAGGGGGTTGTGCCCTGCCAGCTAACTTCTCAGGAGTCATCCATGAACACAGTAGGACACCTCATCAACGGTCAGATCGTCAGCGACGCTGCTCGCCTGCAGGACGTGTACAACCCCTCCACCGGCGAAGTCAGCAAGCAAGTGGCACTGGCGTCGGCCGCGACCGTCGAGCAGGCCATCGCTGCCGCCGAAGCTGCCTTCCCCGAGTGGCGCAATACGCCACCGATCAAGCGTGCACGGGTCATGTTCCGCTTCAAAGAGCTGCTGGAGCAGAACGCCGAGCGCATTGCTCAGATGATCGGCGAAGAACACGGCAAAATCGCCCACGACGCGCTGGGTGAACTGCAGCGCGGCATCGAGAACGTCGAATACGCGTGCGGTGCTCCCGAACTGCTCAAGGGCGAGCACAGCAAGAACGTCGGCCCGAACATCGACTCCTGGAGCGAGTTCCAGCCACTGGGCGTAGTGGCCGGGATCACCCCGTTCAACTTCCCGGCGATGGTACCGCTGTGGATGTTCCCGATGGCCATCGTCTGCGGTAACTGCTTCATCCTCAAGCCGTCCGAGCGTGACCCCAGCTCTACCCTGTTCATTGCACAATTGCTGCAGGAAGCCGGGCTGCCCAAGGGCGTGATGAACGTGGTCAACGGCGACAAGGAAGCGGTCGACGTGCTGCTGCACGACCCGCGCATACAGGCTGTCAGCTTCGTCGGCTCGACGCCGATCGCCGAGTACATCTACAAGACCGCCAATGCCAACGGCAAGCGCTGCCAGGCACTGGGTGGCGCCAAGAACCACGCCATCGTGATGCCCGACGCGGACATGGACAATGCCGTCAATCAACTGCTGGGCGCGGCCTTCGGCTCCTCCGGTGAGCGCTGCATGGCGCTGTCCGTTGCCGTTGCGGTAGGCGATGCTGCGGCTGATACGCTGATCGAGAAGATGCAGGCCGCCATGCAGTCGCTGAAAGTCGGTGCCTACTCGGACAAGAGCAATGACTTCGGCCCGGTCATTACCAAGGCCCATCAGCAGAAGGTGGTGGGGTATATCGACAGCGCCGAGCAGCAGGGTGCGACCATCGTCGTCGACGGCCGCAAGCCGCAGGTGGCAGGGTACGAAAACGGCTTCTTCGTTGGCGGTACGCTGATCGATCAGGTGAGCCCGGAGATGCTCAGCTACAAGGAAGAGATTTTCGGCCCGGTGCTGCAGGTGATACGAGTCGAAAGCATGCAGGCCGCGATGGACCTGATCGACGCCCACGAATACGGCAACGGTACCTGCATCTTCACCCGTGATGGCGAAGCGGCTCGCTACTTCTCCGACAATATCAAGGTCGGCATGGTCGGCATCAACGTACCGCTGCCGGTACCGGTGGCCTATCACAGCTTCGGCGGCTGGAAGCGTTCGCTGTTCGGTGACCTGCACGCGTATGGTCCGGATGCCGTGCGCTTCTACACCAAGCGCAAGACTGTAACCCAGCGCTGGCCGTCGGCAGGTGTGCGTGAGAGTGCCTCATTCTCTATGCCGACAATGAAGTAACGCCGGTCGCTTAATACGCCACCAGAGCTGCACCTCCTACATCAGAGGAGCAGTTCTGGATGATCGATGAATAAGGTCTTTAGCTGCTGAGGAACAGTCTGTTTTTGGCCGGTTGAAGCCGGTGGCGACGGGCAGCTTTCGGCCAGAAGCGGACGCTCGCATACGCCAGCTTTCGCCCCTAATCCCAGTGCATTTTGATGTTCTCTCGTTTTCGGAACGTGTCCAGTACGCTCTGGAACTGGAGTCGCTCGAAAGTCAGACCCGGTATTGAGTCGTACCAATCGACAGCAGGGGATTGCAGCGTGACTAAATCCTTCAGCAAGCCAAATCGACGCCAGTGGACATTGTGCTCATCAGCATGCTGCTCAGCGACAATGACGGTACAAGTTAGGTCCAAGTCATCAGAGCATACGAGCAGGGGAACCAAGGTCTTCCAGCCCGGCGCGGTGGAGTAGATCCGATCCCAGACCAAACAGGTGTCGTCATCGCTATGCAAGCCTGAATGAGCAGCTACGAGGTGTAGCTCAGCCTCTCGATTATGACGAGGTAACCAGACCTCCAGAGGTATACCGTCAATCGCAAAGGTAGGGTAGACGCCGGAGCTGTACTTGGATTTATGACTTGTAATGGATAGCAGGTTACTCATCCCACTTCTCGGATCCCTGGAGTCGGTAGAGGCTACTTTTTCTAGGTATGGGTGTCTTCTCTGGGCCGACGGCAGCCTCAGAGGAATGGCAGAAACCTACCCGAAGCAGTCGTAAATGCAGCTTTCGAATCATGGCTTGAACGGATCGATCCAGCCAGGCCGAAGTCCCGCCTCATATTCTTGGCGTACATATTCGAGCGACTCTGCGCATCCCATTTCCGCCTCGATAGCGCCTATGCATCCCCAGCAATCCCCGCCGGTATTACCCGATAGCGGATCTTCCGGATTATCGAGTAGGCATGCGCAGATCGTGCAGTGTTGAGGCTTTTTGCTGTTCCTCATAACAATCTTCTCAGACGTTCCACCATAGCCTCTCGCACGCTACTCAGAGGGGCAGCAATCGGCCAGACGTGGACGGCGACCCCGATAAATAAATCCGTCCCCTTTTTCTACTTTTTCAACAGAATCGGCCAGAAGCGGACGGCCAGCAACATCAATATCGTGGTCTGTCCCCGATTGTTTGGCAACATCAATATCGTGGTCTGTCCCCGATTGTTTGGTCCCCGATTGCTCAGTCGGGAATCTAGAAACCGAAGCTGGGAGCAAACAGGACCAGAGTACAAAAGAAAATACGCCGGAATCATCTGCTTGAATTGCCATTGCTTCTACCGACTGGTCATCTCTATTGATGCTTATCTAACTGTCTACCTTTGGCCCTTAGCAGCCCCTAGCGAGGGTCAGCTACCGGCCAGAAGCTAGCATTACCAAGGGATGGTTTCTCCTGAACGACCGGAGTTTAACAACCTCAATATTGCCAAATAACATAAGCCTGATTGATGCTAATTAAGCCAAGTCGGCCGAAAACCCGGGGGAAGTCGCGAAACCATGAATTAGAATATCGTAGTTTGTAGTGGATCTACAGAAGTCCCGCCCGCCCCTCATGTGGGTTATTAGTAAAAACTGTTAGATACACATCCCGCAGAGTTTCCAAGGGTGGGTGTTGATTCTCAATTACTATGACCTGACTGCCGCTACTATGGTGACGGATCAAGTACTCATAGAATCTTTCTTTCAAGTTACTTCCTCTCAGAAGCAAATCATCATCACCTTCAGGTGCGAAATAGGCAAGAAGCGGAGAGTCGAGCACTAGAAAACCAGGGTGGGGTAAAGAGTTTTCTTGCGCATACTCAAGCAATCCTAAGCTAACAGCCGCATGCGTGATGGACCGCAACCCTTTTCCCCGGCTGCCCCTAGGTTTACCATCGATAATAAAATCGCTGGAACCCTTGTCAAACACAACCTTACACTCGCCAGGAAAATTCCAATCATTCAGAATCGACGAGATTTTATCTGATAAAGAGCTGCCAATAGTGTCGGGAATGCTGACTGCGGCCGTTGTCTTGCCACCAGGCGAAGAACTCTCTTTTTCAAGCGAAAATTTACGCTGAGTTAACTGATCGATACGCTCAAAGCCATTTATTTTCTTTGACACATCTTGCCGTAGCTCAACCAAAGTCTCAAAGTCGATTTTTTCTTCATCTTTGCGTGGGGATAGCGCTTCTTTTAAAGAAGCCTCGATTTCATCGTATTCTTTTTGCTTATCTAGGTAGCCTCTTGAAAGCTCCTCTTTCTCAATCTGTAGCTCATCAATGGTTCGAACTAGGTCGACCCTGAGCTTTACAATTTTGGCAATCTCGGCGGAGGCTGCCAGAACTGCCGAGCGAATAACCGCCTCATCGTCATCTTCAAGATGCTGATTGCACGGTGCAGCACCGCACATAGGGCAGTTCACTTCATCTACATAGATGAGCATAGAGCCACTTTCTTCAATGGCCTCTAAGCGCGTAAGATCGACATCATAATGGTCACGAAGGAGGTCAAACCTTGTGAAAAGGTCAGTTATTTCGTCAATGCGCTCAGAAACCAATTGCCGCTGAAATACGTTATTTTGACGCTTCTCCAAAAGCTTGGAGATTAACTCTTCATTTAGGGCAATCGATTTTCGATTTCGCTCTAATGTAACTCCGATCTTCTCAAGCTGAGTCTCGAGCTCTTCGCGCTTGCTGTCACCCACGTCAGCATTCAACTCGAGAATCAAATCATCAAGCAAAGAAATCTTGCCTGAGTTGTCGATCGCTCTCGCTGTCGGGGTATTGATTGCTGAATCATCTATACCAGTAACAAGCAATTTAACGGTAGCTAATTCAGAGGTTTTTGTGGTGAATTGACCGCTCCAGAACGGTGACCCCTTGGTAGCAATCTCTTCTTCTTGGACAATGACAAGTCTTGCTATGTTTCGGAATCCCAGGCTCTGTAAAGTGGATTTCGCGCTGCTTTTCAGAACCTTCTTTCCAAGCAGTCCAAGCTTATCGAGCAAGAATCCCGAAAGGTTATCTGTACTGCCGTGAGCGTGAGTAGCCTTTAGTACCGTTGATTCATCTTGACTGCCCTCGATCAGCTTAAAGCCTCCACCATTTACCGCTCGCTCCAAACTCCACTCTTCACCAGAACCGGACTCTATCGACAAAGTGATTCGATCATACCCCTCCAGCTCATCGATTGCTCTAAGCTCAGAGCCACCTAACATGTAATCGATTGTCTCAGCCAGATAGGATTTACCAGTATCCGACGCACCACAAATTACGTTCACACCATCAAAAAAATCTACATGTCGCTCATCAGTCGGCCCAGAGAACTGAACACATCGCAACTGGAAGCTGAACTCACTCATTATGCCGAGCCCCTCTGTTCAAGAGCCTGAAACTCACTGGTCCATCTAAATATCCGATGAGTAATTTTTCGGACTTCATCTGTAGGTGTACTTCCATACGTCTCATACGCCCACTTGGCTCTGTCTAATAACATAAGAGAATAATTTGATGTGAGTGAGGATATGAATGGCTGAGCTGCATCGGTAGCGATGTAGCTGAACCCTTCATGCGACGCAATCCGACTTAACAGCCCCCGCCTAACCATCAACTTCAACCCTGACTCTATCAATCCTCTGCGCACAAGAAGCTCTCCTGCTCGCAACGGTAATGGTGCATGTAGACTACTAGGCCCTCTGGCATCTTCAGAGTGCACTACCAAATAGTCCATCTCCACTAAACGCTGTAGATCCATTGCCATTGGAAAAGCCGCAGTTAGAATGGCTAGAGAACGTACCCCTGTCTCCAAAGGGCCATTGAAAGGGTTATTAACTGTTGACTCAGTCATTTTCAGGAACCCACATTAACCGATCATCATTTGCTAACTGATGACATATGCCCTGGCGATCCTGGGTTTTGAATGCTGAGGCTAATGGGTTTGCTGAGGCGGCAATAGTTGAGGAATGGGTAATAGTGGCCTTCATTCGTGCAAATCCGTCTGCATGGTCATCCTCACAAACATCTACAACGCCATGGAATATTTCATCTTGCAGGGCTGCGAAGGTACCTTCAGGTACAGTATCTCTAGCGAAGTTCCTTAAAGACTCAGCATGGTAAAAACGCTCTCTCTGCCGGAGATAGTCTCTCTTTAGTGTGCCGTGAGACTCAATATCAGTCTCGTCAATTATGGCCTTCTTGAGATGATTCCCATAAGCATCAAATATCTGCCGAATATAGCGGCTTTCACTTCCGGCTGGCACTGCTGGAGGTTTCAATGAATCGGGCCTGAATGGAAGTCCACCACCAAATCTCACGGCATGGAACTGAGTACGGCTATGACCATCTATCAATTCGGCAGCGGATTTTGACGAAAATGTTGAGAAATTGAATGACTGAAAATAATCGAGAAGCTCGTCCGATAGCGGAATTTCCATCGTCGACGTGATCCCATTTTTACAATATTGGTCCCAATTCTCCTCCGCCTTAAATTGTAGTTCCTCAGGATTGTTCAAAAGCTGCTCTAAGGTAGTTCCGATGTCTTGAGAGCCAGCAAAATAATGCTTGCGCGGAGGGGTATAATGTCCTTTAAACGAGTAGTAAATTATCTTCCCAATTTCGACCCAGATATCACTAGGCCGGAGCGGGTGACCATATCGCTTGCACTGATAATTATCCCAAGTGCCTTTGAATCCTTCAGGAGAGCAAAAGCCTGCGATGTCTACACCCAAGTCCCCCGAGCCTCCGAAGCGTCGGACTTTTGGGTATTCAGTCTCCAGGCTACTTCCCCATTCCTCTACGAATTCCTCCCACTCTTCTGGGCTGAAGCTTCGAACGCGAAGGGGTTTAGGTACCGGAATACCACTTATTACATGCGTCGCGGATGCGGAAGACGTCCGTTCCCTCGGCGTAATTTCTTGTAGATCGATGTCCGATATCACAATGCTCGCCTGCTATGTTGGAGCAGTGGCCCCCAGTATCCGAGGTGCCGATGTTTTCACTCCCCAGGTCCTAAAACGTCCGTGCTGGGGGTGGGCCGACGCTAGCAGAATGCCATTCTCTCGTCTATCGCATGTGCATGCAGTCACCACCATTCTTGGACGCCATAGCGGTGGATTCAACGGCAAAAAGGGGGCGGACAACAAAGGGACAGATTTATTTTCTCTGCTCTAATGCCTACTTCTGGCCGGAAGCTGCCCGTGTCAGCGCCTGCAATTGCCTTGAAGCTGCCAAGTGACGTTCAAGAAGATCTTGAACTGCTTCTAGGGTCTGTTGACGCCTCACGCACGGCCGCGCCGGAGCCAGTTTTTCCGCGAGGCAAGGCGCGAGATAGAAGTTTGGTGCGCCAAATGAGCCATCGAGTAACGCCGCATCGCGCAAACACTGGCCCGGCCCTTCGGGTTGCGAGAGAATCTCTCCATGCGTTGTTGGAGGACTTGGCAAGGGAACATCATTCCCTGCGTCCTCCGCCTAGCCTGGCGAGATTTCTCGCGGCAACGCGGCTCGCGTTGAAACGTCAACAGACGCTAGAATGTCACGCCAGCGATCAGCGCAATATTGCTGTAAGGCCGGCATTCCCCGGTACGGATCTGCACGCGAGCCTTGGCACAGGCGGCCTTGAGTTCGTCATGGCTGACCAGTTGCCGCTCGCCCAGCTCGCCTTCTGCGCTCAGTTTCTCGATGGCTTCGAGCGCCAGTGGCGCTACCTCCAGAGTTTCGCGGGCCAGCAGATGGCCTTGCACCTGCATCTCGCTGAGCACCACCTGCAAGGTGGTGACGAAGTCCGGTACACCGGCGGTCAGCGCCAGGTCGATGCATGGCGTACCTGCGGGTACCGGCATGCCGGCGTCGCCAATGACGATGATGTCGCCATGGCCCAGGCGAGCGATGGCGGCTGACAGTTCGGCGTTGAGCAGTGGCGTCTTCTTCATGCGGGCAACTCGTGGCGATGAGGGATGGAGGGTTGTGCCCCCGGCCGGGTGACGGCCAGGGCGGCGGCTCTCTGGCCGAGGCGGATGGCGCTTTCCAGCGGCATGCCTTCGGCCAGGCCAGCAGCGAAGCCACCGACAAAGGTGTCACCGGCGGCGGTGGTATCGACCGCCACCACAGGCTCGACCGGCAGGTGCAGGTGGCGCTCGCCATCGGCGTAGAAAACGCCCTGGCTGCCGAGGGTGATCAGTACGCGGCGGGCGCCATTGGCCAGCAGCTTTTGCGCAGCCTGCAGCGCGCTGCGCGGCGAGTCGACAGCGATGCCGGTCAGCAGCGCAGCTTCGCTCTCGTTGGGAATCAGGTAGTCGATCAGGCTGTACCAGCTTTCCGGCAGCGGCCCAACGGCGGGCGCCGGGTTGAGGATCACCGTGCGGCCCAGCTCATGGGCACGTAGCAAGGTGGCCTCGACGGTGGCCGTGGGCACTTCCAGCTGGGCGATGACGATATCGGCCGCCGCCAGCAGACCACCATGGTCGGCAAGGCGCTCGGCGGTCATTTCAGCGTTGCTGCCCGCCGCGATGACGATGGCATTCTGGCCGGCGTCGTCGACCAGAATCGTCGCGATGCCGGTGGCCACACCGGGCACCGTCGCCACGCCGCTGCAGTCGATGCCTTCGGCGAGCAGACCGGCGCGCAGCTCGGCGCCATTGGCGTCGTCACCCACGCAGCCGACCATCGCCACCTTGGCGCCGAGTCTCGCTGCGGCTACCGCCTGGTTGGCGCCCTTGCCGCCGGCGGCCGTGGCAAAGCCATGCCCGGCCAGCGTTTCGCCGGCAACCGGGAAACGCGGCATGCGCACGATCAGGTCCATGTTCAAGCTGCCCACCACAACTACTTTCGCGTGCATTACCGGTGTTCCTCTCAATCCGCCAAAGCGCGCACGCGCTCAGGCCGGTTCAAACAAGGGGCGCCGCGCTGGATTCGCGCAGCACGAGCGTGGGTTCGATGAGTCGCTGTTCGGCGCTCAGGCCGGGGGTGCGGATACGCGCCAGCAGCCGCGCGGCCGCGGTCTCGCCCAGTTGGCCAATGGATTGGCCGACCGTGGTCAATGCCGGGTGCAGGTAGCGGCTGACTTCGATGTCATCGAAACCCACCACCGAAAGTTGCCGCGGCACGCTCACCTGACATTCGGCGGCGGCGCGCAGCACGCCCAGGGCGATCATGTCGTTACCGGCGAAGATCGCCGTTGGCACTTCATCGCCACTCAGCAGCACCTGCGCCGCCGCGTGCCCGGCCGGACTGGTAAAAGCACAGTCCACCACCGGCTGCGCCTCGACGCCGGCTTCGGCCAGCGCGCGCCGATAACCGGCTGCACGCAGCTGTACCACCTGGGTGCTGGCCGGCCCACCGATACAGGCGATGCGCCGATGGCCGAGTTCGATCAGGTGTCGCGTCGCCAGATAGGCGCCGCGTTCGTGGTCGACCTGCACGCGATCGGCCGTCACGCCATCGAGGGAACGGTCGACCAGCATCAGCGGTACTTTCAAACTGGCCAGGGCCTGGGCGAAGGCCGCGTCGCTGGCCACGGTGGCGACGATCAGCCCGTCGATGCGCCGCTCCAGCAACACGCGTAGATAGCGCAGTTGCTTGTCGATGTCGTCGTCGGAATTGCACAGGATCACGCTGTAGCCGTTGCGCTCGGCGTGGTCCTCGATGCCGCGCGCTAGCTCCGCGAAGTACGGGTTGCTGGCGTTCGGTACCAGCAACCCGATGGTGCCGGTGGCGCGGGCTCGCAGCGAGCGGGCCACGCCGCTGGGTACATAGCCCAGCTCGGCGATGGCCGCCTCGACCTTGCTACGCACCGGGTCGCTGACCGGCCGGGTACCGTTCACCACGTGTGACACCGTGGTGTAGGAAATACCCGCCCGCGCGGCAACGTCCTTGATGGTGGCCATGGACGATCAGCCCCGGCGCTTGGCGCGATAGCTGCGGTAGGTATCGAGAATGACCGCGATCACGATCACCGCACCGGTGATGATGCGTTTGGTCGGTTCGGTCGCGCCGATCTGCGCCAGGCCTGCGGCCAGCACGGAGATGATCAGCACGCCAAAGAAGGTGCTGATCACCGAGCCACGCCCACCCATCAGGCTGGTGCCGCCGATGACCACCGCGGCGATCACCTGCAGCTCCAGACCGGAACCGGCATTCGGGTCGGCGGCTTCCAGGCGGGAAATCTGGAACAGCGCCGCCAGGCCGGCGAGCAGCCCCATCAGGGCGAATACCGAGATCTTGTAGGGTTTGGGGTTGATGCCGGCCAGGCGTACCGCTTCCTCGTTGGTGCCGATGGCCACCAGGTAACGGCCGAACACGGTACGGGTCAGCAGCAGGTGCGCGGCGGCAATCACCAGCAAGGCGATCACGAACGACGGCGAGATACCGGCGGCGAACGGCGTCGACAGCCAGGCGTAGGCGTCGCCGATATAGGCGGTGCGCGAGTCGGTGAGCTGATAAGCCAGGCCGCGGGCCATTTCCAGCACGCCGAGGGACACGATGAACGACGGAATGCCCCAGGCCACGGTGATGATCCCGGTGACACTGCCAGCCAACGCCGCACAGGCCATCCCAAGCAGCGCCGCGGGCAGGATGCCCCAGCCAAAGCCGAGAGTCGCCACGCTGACCACGGCAGCGGCCAGCGCCAGCACCGAACCGACGGACAGGTCGATGCCGCCGATGATCAGGATCAGCGGCATGCCTACCGCCAGCACCATCAGGTCGGGGATCTGGTTGGCCAGGGTACTGAAG
>ERZ1032215.173-NODE-173-length-13284-cov-9.818127_pt1 | contig 13284 bp, 8 predicted proteins | sample MGYA00518043_ERZ1032215 | MGnify/ENA primary metagenome ERZ1032215 (study PRJEB33718, sample SAMN03160146) | human skin metagenome | collected 2014-02-25 | study: EMG produced TPA metagenomics assembly of the PRJNA266117 data set (Human skin bacterial metagenome... | reverse complement strand
GAGATCCTCTCTGGTCTCGTGGGCTCGGAGATGTGTATAAGAGACAGGAATAGCCCCCTGGTTCAGCCCCGCGACTCCTGGAAACCCCCTGTGCTTAGAAACGTCACCGACATGGACCTGCGCCTGCTGCGGATTTTCTCCGTCGTGGTCAAGTGCGGCGGTTTCACCGCGGCCCAGGCCGAACTGAACATGAGCCAGTCCAATATCAGCATGCACATCTCCAGCCTGGAAAAACGCCTCGGCTATCGGCTGTGCGAGCGCGGCAAGGGCGGCTTTCGCCTGACCGAGAAGGGCCAGCGGATCCTGGCGGCGGCCCAGGCGCTGTTCGGCGCGGTGGAGGCGTTCAAGAGCGAGGCCCAGGAGTTGTCCGGGCGTTTGGTGGGGGATCTGTACCTGGGGCTGGCGGACAACATCGCCACCTTGCCCGCGGCACGCATCGACGCGGCCATCGCGCGCTTCTATCGCCGCGAGCACGACCTGCACCTGCATGTGTTCATCAATTCGCCCACCGAGCTTGAGCGGGCGGTGATCGACGGCCAGTTGGACCTGGCCATTTCCTATTTCAGCCGCAGCCTGCCGACCCTCGACTATCAGCCGCTGTACGCTGAGGAAATCGCCCTGTTCTGCGGCGCCTCGCACCCGCTGTTCCCTGTCCTGGAGCCAGAGCTTGCGCACATCAAGGCCTGTGACTGGATCAAGCACGGTTTCCTGCCCGCCAACCAGGTGCTGCCGGTAACGCCCCAGCGCGCCTCGGCCACCGCCTACCACATGGAGGCGGTGGTCCACGGGGTACTGGCGGGCACCCACCTGGGCTACCTGCCCAGCCACTATGCCCAGCCCTGGGTCGCGGCCGGGCAGATGCGCGTGCTGCACCCCGAGACGCTGCGCTACGAGGTGCAGCACAGCATGATCACCCACGCCGGGCATGCCCGTGGCGAAGCGCTGAAGGCCTTTATCGCCGACCTGCTGGCAGAGCATGGCGGCTGATCCTGCGCTTCAGCCCAGGCAGCGGGTCAGGTGCTTGATCGACTGATAGGCAGCCAGCCCCCAGGGGCCCAGTTCCCGCCCGATGCCGCTGCCCTTGGTGCCGCCCCAGGAGGTTTCGACGAACACCGCCTGCAGTGAATTGATCCAAACGTGGCCCACGTCCAGGGCGGCGGCGACCCGTTCGGCGCGCTGCAGATCGGCGCTGATCACAGTGGCCACCAGGCCGAATGCGCTGTCGTTGGCCAGGGCCAGGGCCTGTGCTTCGTCACTGAAACGGCGCATGCACAGCACCGGGCCGAAGATTTCCTCTTGCCACAACCTGCTGCTGGTGGGCACATCGGTGTACACCGTGGGCGCCACGAACCAGCCCGGCCCGGGCAGGGCATGGCCGCCCACCAGGCATTCCAGGCCCTCGTTCCTGGCCTGTTCCAGGTAGGTGCACACCGTGCGCCACTGGGCCTGGCAACTCAGGGGGCCCATGTCCACTTCCTGCTCCAGGGGGTTGCCGACCCGCAGGGCCAGCAGGGCACTGCGCAACCGCTGCAGCAAAGCATCGGCAATTGACTCGTGGACCAGCAGGCGCGAGGTGGCCGAGCACATCTGCCCGGCGTTCCAGCAAAAGCCGCCGATGATCCAGTGCACTGCCTGGTCCAGGTCGGCGTCGGCGAACACCAGGATCGGCGACTTGCCCCCCAGCTCCAGCGTCAGTGGCCGGCAGAAGGCGGCGGAGCTGGCCATCACTCGCTGGCCGGTGGCAGTGCTGCCGGTGAACGACAGCTTGTCCAGCCCCGGATGCTGGCTCAGGGCTGCGCCGGTTTCGCCGGCGCCGGCCACCAGGTTCAACACACCCGCCGGCAAGCCCAGGGCGTCGGCGATTTCGCCGTAGACCTGTTCGATCAGAGGCGTCACTTCCGAGGGCTTGAGCACCAACGTGCAGCCCGCGGCCAGGGCCGGGGCCAGCTTCCAGGCACTGGTGACCAGGGGGAAGTTCCAGGGCACGATCATCCCCACCACGCCCAGGGCCTCGAACCTGCAGTGGGCACTGAAGCCCGCAGCCTGCAAGGGCACCGGTTGATCCTGGCGGGCGTCCAGCTGGGCAGCGAGGCCGGCGTAGTAGTCGAAGGTGGCGATGGCGTCGTCCAGGTCCAGTTCGGCTTCGTGCCGCGGCTTGCCGTTATTGCGCATCTGCAGGGCGATCAGCCCTTCGCGGCGTTGCTGCAGGTGCCGGGCGAAGCCTTGCAGGTACTCGGCTCGCCGGGCGCCGCTGAGGCTGCGCCACCCGGGCAGGGCCCGGCGCGCGGCCTGCACCGCCAGGTTCACCTGATGGGCGCTGGCCGCCGGCACCTGGGCCATGATTTGGCCCAGGGACGGGTCATGCACCGGCATCGGCGCGCCGTCGCCATCGACCCAGTGGCCATCGATAAACAAGGCCGGTTTCATGGGCGGGCTCCTGGCAGGACGCCGTGCACGGCGTTGCGAAAGATCTGGCTGTAGTCGGCGGCGCTCAGCGGTCGGGCATTGGTGTCGGAGGACGAAATATCCGCCAGGGCCTGGGCCCCGACCCACTCGGCTTCATGGCTGTCCAGGCCGATATCCGCCAGGCAGTGGGGGATGCCCAGCTCGGCGCGCAGGGCCAGGATCCAGTCCAGGAACCCCTGGAAATCCCCCCGGGGCAAGTCCAGGTAACGGGCCAGGCGCCCGATCTCCTCGGCAATCACCGGCTGGTTGGCCACCAGCACATAGGGCAGGAGGACGGCATTGAGCAGGCCGTGGTGACGGTGATAGCGGGCGCCCAGCGGGTGGGCCAGGGCGTGGACGCCACCCAGGCCCTTCTGGAAGGCCACCGCAGCCATCGCCGAGGCCACCAGCATGCCTTCCCGGGCGTCCAGGTCCTGGCCGTGGCTCACTGCCCGGCGCAGGTGCTGCTGCACCAGGCGCATGCCTTCCACGGCAATCGCGCTGGACATCGGATGGTACAGCGGCGAGCAGAACGCCTCGATATGGTGGGTCAGGGCATCCATGCCGGTGGCGGCGGTCAGCGCGGGCGGCAGGCCGCGGGTCAGCAGCGGGTCGAGGATCACGCAGGCGGGCAGCAGTTCGGGGTGGCTGATGACCCGCTTGACCTGCTGCTGGCTGTCGGTCAGTACCGCTTCGCGGCCCAGTTCGGAGCCGGTGCCGGCAGTGGTGGGCAGGGCGATCAGGGGCGGCAGGCCCAGGCGCGGAAAGTCACTGAGGCTCGGGTAATGCTCGATCACCCGGGACCACTCGAAACGCTGCAGCCCTTGCGGGTCCACGGCGGCCAGGGCGATGCCCTTGGCGGCGTCCATGGCGCTGCCGCCGCCCAGGGCGATCAGCGAGTCGTGGCCGCCGGCCCTGAAGGCTTGGACGCCGCGCTGCACATCGTCCAGGCTCGGGTTGCTGGCCAACTCGGCAAATACCGCAAAGCCCTGGCGGCTCTGCTCCAGGTGCGCGGTCAACAGGCCAAAGGGTTCCAGTTCGAGCATGCCCGGGTCGGTGACCAGCAAGGGCCTGGCCATGCCCAGCAGGGCGCAGCGCTGGGCCAGGCCGTGCAGCGCCTCGGCGCCGCAGAAGATCTCGGTGGGGTAATTCCAGTAATGGATGGACGGGGGCATCGATGGTCTCCAGAAACATCAGGCGTGAAGCGGCCGGCGCAGCAGGCGCCGGGCCAGTAGCGGGGAGGGAATGCGCTGTCGCTGACAGCGCATGAGGATTCAGCCGCGGTCGGATGCGCTGCTGTCGCGGCGCAGGTAGGGCTTGGCCAGGACCATGTAGATCAGGCCCAGCACGGCCAGGGTCGAGAACACCAGCACCACTGCCCAGACCTGGAACCAGGGCGCTCCGGGCGGCGCCAGGGATTCCCGGGGCCAGGCCACGTTGACGCTCTCGAACAGCAGCCAGACAAAGGCCGCGAGGTTCACCGGCAGGCCCCAGCGGCCGAGGTTGAAGACCCCGGCGTCGGGCCGCCAGCGGCCACGCAGGCGATGGACCAGGGCGCAACCGATCACGATCAGGAACACCATGAAGAAGCCCCCGCTGCCGAAGGCGATCAGGGTGCCCACGGCCGTGGCGTTCAGGCCCAGGGCCAGGCCGAAACTGGCGAACAGGGTGCAAAGGAGCATGGCGGCGAAGGGCACCTTGCGCCCATCCACCCGGCGCAGGAACGCCGAGGCGGGCAGGATGGAGTCCCGGGCCATGCCGAATACCGCGCGGCCGATATAGGTCTGTACCGAGACCACGCAGGCAATGAACGCCACCAGCACCACGCCGACGAAGGGCCGCTCGGCCCAGGCGCCAAAGGCATCCACCACCGCCGGGGTGACCGGGTCCACCACCTGGCCGGCCACCAGGCCCGCGGTGTCGGTGAACGACAGGGTCACGGCAAAGGCGGTGAGCATCACCGTCAGCCCCACCAGCAGCATCGAGCGCAGGATGGCCCGCGGCGTGGAGGTACGGGCATCGGCGGTTTCCTCGGACACCTGGGAGCAGGCATCGAAGCCGAGAAAGGCCCAGCCGCCCACTGCCATGGCGGTGACGAAGCCGCTCAGGTAGGTGCCATCGCCGCTGACGCTGTTGCCCAGGCCTTCCAGCAGCAGCGACCAGGAGTGGTTGCGAAAGAACAGCAGCAACAGCACGCCGATGCCGATGGAGGCGATGGCTTCGGCGATGATCCCGGCGTTGACGAAGTACTTCAGCGGGTTGATCCCCAACAGGTTGACCCCCAGCCCCAACGCCAGCAGCACGGCGCCGCTGGCCACCTGGGCATTGGCCGAAGGCGGCGTGCCGGTGACGAACAGCCACAGCCAGAACCCGCCCAGGTAGGCCACGGTGGTCAGGGAAGCCAGGGCCGAGGCCAGGTACATGAAGCCGGTGAACCAGGCCCAGCGGTCTCCAGCCAGGCGCTTGACCCATTGATAGCAACCGCCGGCCAGGGGGTACTGCGAGGCGAGTTCGGCATAGACCAGCGCCACCAGCATCTGCAGGGCCAGGCACAGGGGCACGATCCAGACCCAGGACGGGCCGGTGCTCATGGCGCCCAGGGCCATTACCGAATAGATCCCCACCACTGGCGAGACCGTGGCAAAGCCCACGGAGAACGACGACCACAGGGACAGGCCGCGGTGCAGCTCCTGGCGATAGCCCTGGTGGTGCAGCAAGTGTTCATCGGTGCCCGGAGCGGGCAGGAAGTCAGTCATGGCGCACCTCGTTCAAGGGGCGGGCGCCACGATGCAGGCCGACGCAAGGGCGGCGTGATGGGGTAGTTGACATAGCGGTTCCTGGAGTCGGCAGATCAGATTGTTATTGGGATGGCCTTTAGCTGTTGTTTTTGGCGTACCGACATTGCCTGGCCTGCAGCAGCAGGCCAGGACGAGCTTACGGTGGGCAAACATCAAGATGAATACATGGATTGGTAAGCTGGCATCTGCATTTTCTGATGTTTTGCAGGGGCCGGCGACTGCCCGGCCAGCGCCAGGCATCGAGGGGATATCAGCGGGAAGCGTGGTGCTTGCCCAGCTCCAGCCGTTCACCGAGAAAGTCGACGAACACCCGCAGCTTGGGCAGCAGGTGACGGCTGCTGGGCCAGAGGATGGAGAACTTGCCGCGCTCTTGCTGGTAGTCGTCCAGCACCGCGACCAGGCTGCCATCGGCCAGGGCCCCGCAGACCACGAACTCGGGCACGTAGGCGATGCCCAGGCCCTGGGTGGCGGCGTGGATCAGCGATTCCAGGTTGTTGCTGGTCAGGGCACTGCCCAGCACCAGCGGCGGGGCTCCGTCGGGCAGGCGCAGGCTCCATTGCTGCAGCAAGCTGCCGCCGGGGAACTTGTAGCGCAGGCAGGCGTGCTGCTCCAGGTCCCGGGGCGTGCGCGGGGTGCCGCGCCGGGCGAAGTAGCCGGGGGCGCCGACCAGCACGAAGCCGAAGGGCCCCAGGTTCCTGGACTTGAGTTGCGAGTCCGGCAGCTCGCCACTGCGGATCACCGCGTCCACGCCTTCGGCGATCACGTCGATCAGCCGGTCGTTGAAGTCCAGGTCCAGTTCGATGTCCGGGTAGCGCGCGGAAAACTCCGGGAGGATCGGCAGCAGCATCCGATAGCCGATGGCCGGCAGGCTGACCCGCAGCCGGCCCCGGGGCTTGTCGCTGATCCGCGCCAGTTCGGCCTCGGCCTCCTGGACTTCGGCGACAATGCGCTGGCCGCGCTCATAGAACAGCGCGCCTTCATCGGTCAGGCTGATGCGCCGGGTGCTGCGGTTCAGCAGGCGCACGCCAAGGCGCTGCTCCAGGCGCGCCAGGGCCTTGCCCACCGCCGAGGCAGACAGCCCCAGGCGCTCGCCGGCGCCCACCAGGCTACCGCTCTGGACCACGCTGACAAACACCTGCAAGCCGTTTAGGTTGTCCATCGTTCACCTCGATTGCAGCGTTTTTGTCCGTAAAGAGCGGAAGAATGCCCTGTTTTTCAGTGATTGCGGCATACCTACCATGGATTTTTCTTAGCCCACCCCTGGTTGCCAGGGCTTGAGAGGTCCGTGTGAATCCCGAACTCGAATTACCCCTGGGGCAGGCCGCCCAAAGTCGCCGGCAGTCCGCCCATGGCGTGCTGGCCGCGGTGTGCCTGGCGGCCCTGATGCTGCCCCTGACCTTTGTCGGGGTAGCGGTGGCGACCCCGGCCATCGGCCATGAACTGGGGGGCAGCCCGCTGGCCCTGAGCTGGACCACCAATGCCTTCATGCTGACTTTTGGCAGCGTGCTGATGGCCGCCGGCACCCTGGCCGACGAATTTGGCCGCAAGCGCCTGTTCAGCCTTGGCGTGGCGCTGTTCGGCCTGAGCTCCCTGGCCCTGGTATTCGTACCGTCGCTGCTGTGGCTGAACCTCCTGCGCGGGGTCCAGGGGCTGGCCGGTGCCGCCGCCCTGGCCGGTGGTTCGGCGGCCCTGGCCCAGGCCTTCGACGGGCCGGCGCGAACCCGTGCCTTCAGCCTGCTGGGCACCACCTTTGGTGTCGGCCTGGCGTTTGGCCCGATCCTCGCCGGGGTCCTGGTGGAACAGGCCGGCTGGCGCGGGATCTTTGTCTCCGGGGCGCTGATCGGCGGCCTGTCCCTGGCCTTTGGCGTGCCGCGCATGCAAGAGTCCCGCGACCCCGACGCCCAGGGCGTGGACTGGCCGGGCACCCTGAGTTTCACCCTGGCGCTGGTGCTGCTGACCTGGGGCATCCTGCAGGCCCCGCAAAACGGCTGGAGCAGCCCTTGGGTTCTGCTGTTGCTGGCGGGGGCGCTGCTGGCACTGTGGCTATTCATCGTCGTCGAGCGGTGTGCAGCGCGGCCGATGCTGGATCTGTCGCTGTTTCGCTATCCGCGTTTTGTCGGGGTGCAGGTGCTGCCCATCGCCACCTGCTATTGCTACGTGGTGCTGCTGATCCTGTTGCCGATCCGCTTTATCGGCGTCGAAGGCTACAGCGCCATCGATGCCGGGCTGCTGATGCTTGCCCTGTCGGCGCCGATGCTGGTGGTGCCGTTCGCCGCGGGCTGGCTCAGCCGCTGGTGCAGCGCCGGCAACCTGTCGAGCCTGGGCCTGTTGCTGGCTGCCGCCGGGCTGTGGTGGCTGAGCCGGATCGCTGCGGGCCAGGCGCCGGCCGATCGGATCTGGCCGCTGCTGCTGATCGGCCTCGGCAGCGGGCTGCCCTGGGGGCTGATGGACGGCTTGTCGGTGAGTGTGGTGCCCAAGGAGCGCGCGGGCATGGCCAGCGGCATCTTCAGCACCACCCGGGTGGCCGGCGAGGGCATTGCCCTGGCCCTGGTGGTGGCGCTGCTGGCGGGGCTGCTGCAGCACGCCCTGGCGGATCAGGCGCTGCCCGCCGAGACGTTGATGGGGGCTGCCCGGCAACTGGCCGGGGGTGACCTGCCCGGTACTCTGGCGGCCTTGCCGGCACTGGGCCGGGAGGGGTTGCTGGCCCTGTACGGGCAGGCTTTCAGCCAGTTGTTGCAGGTGCTGACCCTGATGACCCTGCTGGCGGCGCTGGTGGTCTGGGTGACGCTGCGCGAGCCGCGTCAGCCAGGGCCGTCAGCGGCTTGATCAGCGGAACTCGAAGAATTCGTAGTGCAGGTTGCCTTGGGGAATCCGACACTCGTTCATCAGTTCCCGGACCTGGCCCAGCAAGCCCTTGGGCCCGCAGAAGCTGACCTGGATCTGCTGCGGATCGGTTTCGGCCGCGGTGCGCTTGAGGGTCTGGGCCAGGGGCTCGGTGCCGCCGCAGTTGGCCACGAAGTTCACTCCACGGGCCTGGGCCATGCCCTGCAGGGTGTCGACACTGGGGAAGGCCCGGGACGGGTTGTAGCAGTACACCAGGGTGGCCTTGTCGAACTGCCCGGCAGCTTCATCCTGCAGCCAGGAAATAAATGGCGAGATGCCCACGCCACCGCCGATCCAGATTTCCCGGGCAGCCGCCTGCGGCCGCTTGAAACGCCCATAGGGCGCGTAGATGTCCGCACGCATGCCGACCTTGACCTGGCGGCGCAGGCGTTGGGTGTAGTCCCCCAGGGCGCGGATCACGAATTCGATGCGCCCGTCATGGGCCTGGGCGCTGGCGATGGTGAACGGATGGGGTTCGCGCAGGCCTTTTTCCTGCATCGAGAGGAAGGCGAACTGCCCGGCCTTGAAAGGAAAGCCCCGGCCCTGGGGAATCAGCTCCAGGTGCAGGGAGTTCTTCTCCACCCGGACCGCCGTCACCTGGTATTCGCCGGCCTTGGCCACCAGGGGGTAGAGCAGCAGCTTGTACAGGGCGCCGAGCACGCCGAGGACGCAGAGCAGAGCCAGCCAGATACCCGAGGGCGAATCCAGGGTGATGGGCGATTTGAAGCTCAGCCAGTGCAGGATGACGATCAGGAACAGCGGGCCGGAGAGCTTGTGCCACCAGCGCCACTGGCTGTAGGGAATGTTGCGGTTCAGTGCCAGCAGCACGATCAGGCCCAGGGCCACGTAGCTCAGCTGGCGGACTAGGCGCGTCCAGTATTTGGACAGTTCGAGGATCGGCACGCTGTTCCATTCATCCAGGTTGGCCTTGAACACCAGGTGGTAGCTGGCGAATGCCAGGGCCCAGATGCCCAGCCATTTGTGCGCCTCGTAGACCCGGTCAAGGCCGCCGAACAGCCGTTCGACCCAGCCCCAGCGGCTGGCCAGCAGGCAGGACATCGCCATGTAGGCCAGGGCTGCGGTGCCCAGGATCATGCTCAGGGTGGCCGAGGTCAGCCAGGTGGCGGAAGGGATCTCCAGCAGCAGGGTGACCGTGGTGATCAGCAGGATGCCGACAAGTGTGTGCCAGGTTTTCAAAGTGCATGACTCCGGTGAGGAAATGCCGTCATGGCGCAGCAAAGGGCGCGATGCATAAAGTGGATATGACAGGTTTAAAGCCAAAGGCTGGGTGGAATGTTAACGCTTTGGCGAGTATTCGTGGTGATCTGGGTCATCGGCCTGGCGTCGATAAAGTGTTGAAAATGATCGACTATCACTCGCATTCCGATTTCCCAGCCGCCGCCTCTGCAGGCGCGGGCAGGCGGCCAAGGGCCCCTGAACCGGGCAGTGTTCTTGCGGGCGCCTTCGCTGGCAAGCCAGCTCCTACAGGGTTGTGGGAAAGGTCAACGCGCTTGTAGGAGCCGGCTTGCCGGCGAAAGGGCCCCTGAGCCGGGCGTCAGCCTCTTAACCGCCTTCGCTGGCAAGCCAGCTCCTACAGGGTTGTGGGAAAGGTCAACGCACTTGTAGGAGCCGGCTTGCCGGCGAAAGGGCCTCCAAGCCGGATGCCAGCCTCGTAAACGCCTTCTACAGGTGTTGCTTGCGGCGGGCGGCGGCTTCGCGGACGGCGGGGATGATCCAGCGCCCATAGTCGATGGTGTCGTAATAAGGGTCGTAGCCACGGTTGAGGAAGGTGGTCACGCCCAGGTCGACGTAGTCCAGCAGGGCCTGGGCCACGGTCTCCGGCGTGCCCACCAGGGCCGTGGTGTCGCCGTAGGCGCCAACGGCGCTGGCGGTGGGCATCCACAGGGCGCGGTCATGGCGGTCGCCGCGGGCTGCGGCCGCCAGTAGGCGTTCGGAGCCGGTGCCCTTGAGGCGCTTCTGCCAGGGGCTGCCGGCGGCGAACTGCGGGTTGGCGCGGATCTGCGCCAGGATCTGTTCGGCCCGTTGCCAGGCCAATTTCTCGGTGGCCCCCAGGATCAGTCGCACCGAGAGGCTGACCCGGGGCGCGGCCACCCCCGCGGCGCTGGCCGCGGCCTTGAGTTTGCCGATCTGTTCGGCTACCCCCTCCAGGGGCTCGCCCCACAGGGCGTAGAGGTCGGCGTGCTTGACCGCGATCTGGTAGGCGATGTCCGAGGAGCCGCCAAAAGAGATGGGGATGTGCGGCTGCTGCAGCGGCTTGACCGGGGAAAACGCGCCCTTGAGGTTGAAGTAGCGGCCTTCGAAGTCGAAGGGTTCTTCGGCGGTCCAGGTGCGGCGCACGATCTCCAGGTACTCGTCGGTGCGTCGATAGCGCTCGGTCTTGTCCAGCAGGGTGTCGCCTTCCTGGGGCTCGGCAGTGATGCCGGTAATGGCATGCAGGCGGATGCGCCCTCCGCCGGTGGTGTGGTCCAGGGTGGCGAAGGCACGGGCCGCCACGGTGGGGGCGCTGAGGGCCGGGCGGTGGGCAATCATGAAGCCCAGGCGCTCGGTGTGGGCCGCGGCGTAGGCGGCAATCTGCAGGCTGTCGGCGCTGCCCGGGCCGCTGGCGATCAGCACTCGGTCAAAGCCCGCGTGTTCGTGGGCGCGCGCGTGCTCGCGGATGAATGCTAGGTCGAAGTCCGGGCTGCGCACGCCGCGGGTTTCGGACCATTGGCGGGGAAAGATCATGCCGACGAATTCAATGCTCATGGGGAGTGTCCTGAGGTCGCAGAAGAAGGAAAGTGCCTAGAAGCGGTAGTCCACCTGGGCCAGCACGGTGCGTCCGGGCATGGGCTGCAGGAAGGTGTTGGTGGAGCCGGCCAGGCCGCTGACGAAGTTCAACTCGTTGGTCAGGTTGAGCACCCGCAGGGTGGTGCTCCACTGGGGCTGGCGGTAGTACAGGGCCAGGTCGAGGTTGTATTCGTCGGGGACCTTCACCGTCTTGCTCAGGTTCAGGTACCAGCTGCTGGTCCACCAGCCGGAGAGCTCGGCGCCAAAGCCTGAGTCGAAGCGGTAGTCGAGGTAGCCGCTGGCGGTGTACTCGGGGATCTGTACCGCGTCGAAGCGCCCGGAGGGCCGCTGGTTGAGGCTGTTGTTGTCGCCGAACACGGTGCCGTTGTCGGGGATGAACCCGGCGGAGGCGAAGCCGGCCTGGGAGGTGAATTCGTTGTAGGCGCTGAGCCGGGACAGGTTGAGGCCGCTGCGCAGGTGCGGGTCTGGCTGGTAGCGCAGGGTCGCCTCGGTGCCCTTGATGATCAGCCGGGCGATGTTGTTGTTGCTGTCCGGGGACTGGTCCCGGGCCTGCTTGAAGGTGGCCAGGGTCATGAACAGCTGGTCGGGGATGGCTTCGACCTTCAGCCCCAGTTCATGCAGCACGCTCAGGCTCTGGAACGCCAGGGGGTTGAGCTGGTTGGCGCCACTGCCGCTGCCCCAGCCCAGGCCGTTGGAGAAGAACCCGGTGTTGACCGCCAGGGAGCGGTCGAAGGTGTAGTACAGGGTGCTGTTCTCGGTGGGTTTGACGTAGGGGCTGACCTGGAACGCGAACAGCCGGTAGTTGTGGCTGTCGCGCCGGTCGCTGCCACCTGCAAGGACGAAGGGGTTGTCGATCCGGGCGTCGATCCAGCTGCGGCTGGCACCGATGTTCAGGCCCACCCGCTCGCCCAGGCGCAGGTTGTGCTGGCTGAACAGGGTCTTGGTGGTCCAGGTGCTTTCGGCGGTGTAGGGCGCCAGGGATTCGGCGTACAGGCCGTGGCCGGCGGGGTACATGGCCGCCAGGTTGAGCCAGCCGTAGTAGTTGGAGTATTGCGGCATCCCGGGTTGGCCGATCCAGGCGCCGTTGCCGCCGGCCGGGTTGCTGCCGGTGAGCCCCAGCAGGTCGCCGGGGTTCTTGCCCGAAGGGTCCAGGGTCAGGTCGTAGGCGTTGATGGTGGAGCCGAAATGATTGTTGGCGGCGATCGACTGGTTGAACTCGCGGCGGTAGATCAGCCCGCTGTTGCTGTCGTCCCGCAGGGCCAGGCCGCCGATCCGGGTTTCATTGCCCGAGCGCAGCTCGAAGCGGTTGTCCAGCAGGTTGTCCCGGGATTGCACCTGGAACGCCCCGACTGCGTCGGTGAGGTCCCGGGAGCGCTGGTAGAAGGTGCTGTTGGCCAGGGTCACGCTGGGGGACAGGTCGCCCTCGATGCGCAGTTGGGTGGTGAAGCGCCGTGAACTGCTCTGGTCTTCGCCGCGCTGGCCGGCCTGTGGCGACAGGGAAGTCAAGCCGTTGCCCGCCAGGCTCGGGTCATAGACCCAGCCGCGCAGGGTGCCGGGGCTGGCCTGGGTGTTGGGCGAGGCCGCCTGGAAGCTGCCATCCACCACGCTGTACTGGCCCTGGGCGTTGCGTTGGCGCTGCACCCAGCCCAGGGTCGGCGCATTGGCGGCACCGGAGGCCAGCACCGGCGACCACAGGGTATTGCCGTTCTGGATGATCGGCGTGGCGCGGCCGGCGTAGTACTTGCCGCTGTCCACCAGTTGTTGGGTGGCGCGGTTCCAGCCGTGGGTGATGTTGTAGTCGTAGTAGTTGTCGTAGCTGGCGTTCCAGTCCACCCGCAGGTTGTCGTTGCGCCAGGCCAGGGCCCCGTAGAAGGCATCGAAATTGTTGTCGACGTTGTCGTAGTAGTCCTGCTGGCGCTGCTGGGTGATGCTCACCCGGTAGGCCAGCTGGTCGCTCAGGGGGCCGGTGTTGTCGATGCTGAATTTGCGCGAGTCGCGGGACTGGCCGTCCGGCACCCAGGCACCGAGCTCGCCGCTGAGGCGGGTCTTGAACCCGCTGAAATCGGGTTTCTTGCTCAGGTAGTTGACGTAGCCGCCGCTGCCGGACACCGAACCGTAGGTCACCGAAGAAGGCCCGGCGACGATGTCCGCGCCCTCGTAGGCGTTGAAGTTGGCCGGATGGCGTACGCCATAGGCGCGTTGGCCGTCCTGGAACACTTCCGAGCCCTGGGCGCGGAACTGCGGGGCGATACCGGCGTTCTGCCCGCCACCGCGGGTGATCCCCGGGGCGTACTTGACCAGGTCTGTCTCTTATACACATCTCCGAGCCCACGAGACCAGAGAGGATCTC